>ENA-OZFE01000095-OZFE01000095.1-human-gut-metagenome-genome-assembly--contig:-NODE-95-length-40647-cov-19.416535_pt1 | contig 40647 bp, 39 predicted proteins | sample MGYA00245077_ERZ653627 | MGnify/ENA primary metagenome ERZ653627 (study PRJEB26926, sample SAMN06165121) | human gut metagenome | biome: ENVO:00009003; feature: ENVO:2100002; material: ENVO:00002003...
GGGCGTGCCTGCCCCAAACCCTGCCAGATAAAAGCAAAGGGGCATTATCTGCCCCGATGCTTTTCCTTTCGCTTCTGCTGTTTCAGTTCAAATTGACGCTGCTTTTCTGCTTCGCGTTGTTTACGGCTAAGTGCTTTTCGCACCAGCTTGTTTTCTTCTCGCTGCATTTGCAACGCCTGCTGTGATTTTGTGCCGATTCCTGTGGCAGCTGTTTCCTTTCGGATTTGCCGTTGCAATCGCTTTGGATTCACAGACTCTTTCTTTACAACTGTCTCAACAGATGGACTGAAGCGCAGCCGACTGTAATTCTTGAGCAGATACTCCCAGATTTCATAGTCCTTTGGTTCTGCACCAAACACGACTTTACACACTGAAAGCTTTCTTCTCTCAATACGTTCAAATACTCCGATCCAGAATGGAGCCTCAAAAAACACAGTCAGCTTTGTAGAATCAATGTCCATAACGAAACCCTCCTGAAATAAATCCTTACAGGAATGGACAACCCGGAGGGGAAGGTTACTTACCTACACCGTGCGGTGCAGACGGCTGGGCTACCTACCAGCTCTGGCATCTCTCAGGAAGAAATGCGTTGCGTTTTTATCCTGCTTTTATTATATAAAGCACATCCCTGTGCATTATATCTACCTTAATTGGTTTTCCAAGTGAAGTATACCACACTCGTGGTCAAATGACCACCCATATATACGAGAATTTGGCCATTTTACTGCGTACGTGCGTACCAACCTCCTGTACGCACGTACGCAGCGATTTGCCCGAAACGCAGCCTATACAGCCGTTCCCCCTCGGAGAGCCCACTACACTTTGCAGTCCGCAGAGCTGAAAGTGTCATAGTGGGTTATTACACTTCCGCAGAAGTGCCTTTCCCTCGCCGCAGACAGCCGGGTGTGCCTTTGCGAGAGCCTTTTGTGCGGCGAACCCACATCGCCCATGGGCGATGTGAGCAGGGATTCCAAGGGGCGCAGTACCCTTGGCACACGGCTTTGGTACAAAGTCTAGTGTGTTACACCTTGATAGAGGTGTACAGACCCCCGATATGCAAAAAGTCCCATGTTCAACACCTTGACGGTGCGGACATGGGACTTGATGCTTCCTCGGCCTAGCCGGGTACTCGTAACCAATCCTGACAGGCAGTTGCCGTGTCATTTCTCGAAAACTGTTTTACGAATACCCAGCAAGTGGGAACTTCCTGTTTTTCGTTGTTTGCATGATGAGCCTGTTCTGCCTGCCATAGGCAAGCTCGCGTTAGTGTTTGTGCATTCAAGACGCAAGTTTCTATAAAACGGCAAGGTCTCCCGCAATCAAGAAATCTTGCCGTTTTGTACTGTATTTTGCTAAATCAGGCAGTTGCCCGCGACTTTACAACGCTACGTTGACCGGCAGAACATACACACCGTCGGCGGTGTAGTAGGTGATTTGAGTAACAGTCTTGCCGATGATGGAGGCAAGATAGGTCTCGTCCGTATTGAAGCCCAGCTCGGTGCCGCGCCAGATATTGGTCACATGATGCAGGCCATACTCGCTGCCATCGGCGGTGGTCAGCACTACGCCGTAGACCTTGTTGGCGCTGGTGTCCAGATCAAAACCGGAGAGCTTCATCTCGTAATTCGCGTGGCGGCCATTGGTGGTCAGCTCCACAGTAACACCCTCCACGGTAGTCTCGGTGGCGTGGACTTTGCCAAACTCCCACTTGCCGCTCAACAGTTTGTACCATGCGGTAATGTAGTAGGCAGGAGTCTCGCCGAGCTTATAGTACCGCAAAGCCCTTGACCTTTTTGCCGGAGCCATGCTGTATGTGGTGGTGGAGGAACTGATCCCGGAAATGTCGCAGGGACAGCACTCTAACGTTGGCACGGTATTTTTTGCGGTGGGCTTTAGCGTGATGATGGTGCTGGATGTGGCACTGGGGTGACGGTTGGGGGTCTTGAAAATGAAATCTCTTTCGGAATTTCCGAAAATGCCTGAACTTCTTGACAGAGGCGACCGCAAGGCGTATTATTTTGGCAGAAGGACCGCTGAAAAGCGGATTTTTATAGAGCAAAAAGTTAGTATTATCTAACTTACGACACAAGGAACTGCTGGCCTGTCACCCGGAGCGATGGGCGCACCTTGTGAAAAGCATTGCATTGTGAACGATAAACAGAAAGAGGGTGGCGTTATGTCCTTTTTTGAAAACACCCGCAAGCCCGTAGGTCTTGGCGGGAAAATCATGGTTGCCATGATGAACGTTGGCCACAGCGCAATGGCAGCATGGGGGCTGCGTTTTTTGCAGCCTGCCCCGGATGCCATGGTGCTGGACTGCGGCTGCGGCGGCGGGGCGAACATCAAAACGCTGTTGAAGCTGTGCCCCAAAGGCAAAGTGCAGGGCATCGACTATTCGGCTGTCAGCGTGGAAAAAGCGCGAAAAGTCAATGCGGGCGCCATTGCGGCAGGACGGTGTACCGTGCAGCAGGCAAGTGTGGCAGAACTGCCGTTTGAAGCGGAGCAGTTTGAGGTAGTGACCGCCTTTGAAACGGTCTATTTCTGGCCGGAACTTGTGCAGAATTTCAGAGAGGTCTATCGGGTGCTGAAACCCGGCGGGATCTTTTTCATCTGCAATGAAGCAAACGGCGAAACCGCAAAAGACGACAAATGGACACAAATCATCAATGGGATGACCATCTACACGGATACTGCCCTGAAAGCATATCTGGAGCAGGCAGGATTCTGTAAGATTCAGAGCCACAAAAATAAAAAGGGCTGGCTGTGCGTTACGGCGCAAAAGCGGTGAAATCGTGTAAGGAGGACGGAGCATGGTTTGCCTGCCGGAAAGCAGAATAAGGAGAACAGGGAGGAACCTATGAAATACAAAATCGAGAAAAACACCGTGCAGGAGACGCTGATCCTCCCGCTGTATTCCCGGAAGCTGTGTACGGAGCTGTACCCGAACCTTTACCGGGATGAAACAGCGGTGCGTCTGCTCGACCAGATCGACTACGATTTTTCAGAGGCGGAGAAAAGCTCCCGCAGTCTGATGCAGCGGTTCGGTGCGCTGGAGGTGGCCATGCGGCAGAATGACCTCGCCTTTGAGGTGCAGGCGTACCTGAAAACGCACCCCAGCGCAGCGGTGGTCAATCTGGGCTGTGGGCTGGATAACACCGGCAGAGCCTGCGACAACGGCAGCTGCAAGATCTACAATCTGGACTTCCCGGATGTGATTGCCTTGCGGCAACAGCTGCTGCCCGCCGGGGAGCGGGAGCAAAACATCCCCTGCGACCTGAAAGACCCCGCATGGTTTGACAAGATCGATGCCTCCGGCGGGGCGGTGTTTTTTGCCTCCGGGGTGTTCTATTACTTCCTGACGGAGCAGGTCCGGGAACTGGTGCAGGGGATGGCGAACGCTTTCCCCGGCGGGGTGCTGGTCTTTGATGCCGCCAATCGCACGGCGGTGAAGATGATCGCAAAAACATGGCTCAAGACTGCAAAGATCAAGGATGTGGGGGCGTATTTCGCAGTTTCGGATGCGAAAAGTGAGCTTTCCCCCTGGGACAGCCGCCTGCAGGTATCCAGCCGGGGCTATATGTTGGGTTACAGCGACCTGAAAGACCTTTCTGTCAGCGGCTTTTTCCGCTTCCTCGCAAGGATCGGGGACAACAGGATGAAAATGCAGATCGTGAGGATCGGATTCGGAGGCAGACAATGAAGTATGCAGGGATGCCCATGGGGATGTGGGTGTTGTCTGCGGCCCGTGCGGACACGATCACGCGGTATTTATTCTGCCGTTCCATGACCTGCGGCCTCCTGAATTGCACTGCGCATCATAGAAGTGACCTCGTCAATGGAGTAGCCCTCACTCCCGTGCAGACGATCTTCTTCCACGGCAAGCAGTTCCTCACGGAGCTTCAGCATTTTTCCCGGCGGTTGTAGGTGTCAATGTCCATGACAACAAGGTCGCCTTCGCCGTTTTTGGTAAGAAAAACCGGTTCAGCGGTCTTTCGGCACAAATCGGCGATCTCGTTGTAATTCTGGCGGATGGGTGCGGACGGATGAATATTCATAGCTGGCATAATACCACCTCCCGGATTCCGATAGATGATAGTAAGATTCTGATTATATTAGAATCAAATTTTACAACGAAATCAATAGAGGCAGAAAATTTAGCAGAGAGACAACAAAGCAGTTCAGCCGGATAAAACAATCGACTGAACTGCTTTGTTTTGTGAAATCACATTTGGATCAGAGGTCGGTTTCCGGGCAGACGATCGCAGTCATCTGATCGAATACGTCTTCCATCTGTCGTACCAGCGTGAACTGGGTGCGGGCACGGTCGAGGTTGTGGTTCGGGCGGGCAATACGGAAATAATGGTCGCCCTCCAGATAGTCGGTCAGGAAACGGATGCCGCATTCCAGTGTCATGAGCTTCGCACCCCAGGCAAGACTCTTTTTTTCAGCTGTGTGCATGGTGGAGCCAGCAGCGGAAAGATAGCCTTTGGCAAACACTTCATACAGATGCAGGTCAAAGTGGACTTTGCTCTGGTCGGGTTCATCCTCGGCGCAGTCGTTGGCACCGGTGCGGATGGAATCACCAAAATCATAAGCCGACAGACCCGGCATCACGGTGTCGAGGTCAATGACACAGATGCCTTTGCCGGTGGCTTCATCGAGCAGAACATTGTTGATTTTGGTATCATTATGGGTGACACGCAGCGGGATCTCACCAGCGGCCAGCTGATCCAGCAGAACGTGGCAGTCCTTTTCCCGTGCACGGATAAATGCAATCTCCGGTGCAATGGTTTTGGCTCGACCCAGTGCATCGGCGGCAAGGGCTTTTTCAAAGTTTGCGTAACGGTTGGGCGTATCGTGAAAACGGGCAATGGTTTCGTGGAGGGTAGAAGCAGGATAATCGGCCAGCTGGTTCTGGAATTTGCCCAGTGTTTCTGCCACAGTGCGGAAGTCTGCCTCACAGCCGACCTGTTGCAGACAGACGGTGCCCTCCACAAAGTCGTAGACACGCCAGGCACCGCCCTCAGCGTCCAGGTAGCAGGTGCTGCCGGACAGGGTGGGGACCACGTTCAGGGTCTCACGCATGGGGTCGCCGCCCTCCGCCAGGATCTTGCGGCTCAGGTGCCGGGTGACGCCGCAGATGTTCTCCATCAGGCCCACCGGGTCCGTGAAGGTGTCGGTGTTGATGCGCTGCAGGATGAACCGCTTGGAGTGGTCGGCACGCCAGACCAGATAGGTGTCGTTGATATGGCCTTCGCCGTAGTGGCGGCCGTCGCAGACCACCGGTCCGCCAAAATCAAAGGCGTTTGCTGCTGCCAGGAGAATGGGTTCTGTTACAGGTTTCATGATGTGATCCTCGTTTCCTTATCCTTCATGCCGTTTTGCCGGAGCAGGGCGTTTTCCCTGCCGTGCCTGACGGCGGTATTCGTTGGGGGTCAGCCCTTCCGACTTGCGGAAGCACTGGGAAAAGTAGCTGGGGGATGAAAAGCCCATCAGTTCGCTGATCTGGGCCAGGCTGTAGCCGGTGTTGCCCAGCATATACTTGCTTTCTTCAATGCGGCGGCGGTTCAGGTAGGTAATAGGGGAGATGCCGTACTCCTTTTGAAAGGTATGGGCCAGATAATATTTGTTGATGTGTGCGATCTCTGCCAGACGGTCAAGCGAGATGTCCTCCCGGAAGTTGCTGTCCAGATATCGCTTGATCTCTACACACTCCCGGCTGTCAGACCGTGGCGTTTCTTCCACCTGCAAAGAGAGCGTTGTGCAGCGTACCAGCCAGATCAGCAGCACCTCCAGCAAGTCCTGACAGACGGTTTCGCAGCCATCCAGACTGCGGTCGGCTTCGGCAAGCAGCATATGCAGCAGAGTGACCATCCGTTCCCGGTTTTCACGGCAGTTGAAGATAGCATAAGAAGAATCAGCCTTGCCGAATAAGATCTCAATGCCAGCCACACCCAGAACGATATATTCAAGCGGTGAAGCGTTCAGACTCAATTCCGTGTGCTCCACCTGGGGGTTCACGATGACCATGTCGTCGGGCTTTACCGGAAACAGCTGCCCGGCAAGGTAGAACTGCCCTTCTCCGCTCAGGCAATAGAACAGCTCCGTGCAGGAATGGGTGTGGGTGGTGCTGTTCCAGTCACCGCCAAACCGGCTTTTGCTGATGTACAGCAGCCGGAAGGACTCCCGGGGGGCAGGGGCGTGCTGGATATCAAAGCGTTGGGTGCTCATAACACAACGGCTCCTTTGAGTGATGCAAAAAACATAAAAATAAAAGCAAGATAATTAAAAAAGAGATGTCAAAATGATACGATGTCTCGTAGGCTTTTTTCCATTATAGAGGGAAAGCGAGAAAAAAGCAAGCCCTGTTTTTTAGTGGGTCCTCTATTTTTTGTTCCGGAAAAACTTTGAAATATGTCAAAAAGGTTACAGATAAAGGCAATTTGCCCAAAGCAACCTCTTGAATTTAGCGACTTTGCTGAAAGAAAATTCCAGAGAGCAAGATTTCTAAAAAAAGAAACAACAAACCCCTTGTTCGAGAAGGCGAAAAAACTTATATTGGAGACAGAAAAACACACAGCCCTCCCGGGCAAAACCTGTTTGCCCCGGCTGTGTTTGAACGAGATCAAATGATGGAGGATACACTATGAAACGCATTTCTCGTCGCAATTTCCTGAAGGTGGCTGGCGTGGGTGCCGCTGCACTGAGCCTGGCTGCCTGTGGTGGTGCTGCCAGCTCCACTGCCCCCAGCACCGCTTCTTCCGCTGCTTCTGCTGCAGCTGAGGACGTGACCATCAAGGTTGCTGCCATCGAGACTGGCTATGGTGCAGAGATGTGGAAGAAGGTCACCGAGGCCTTTACCGCTCAGACCGGCATCAAGGTGGAGCTGACCACCGATAAGAAGCTGGAGGACGTCATCGGACCTTCCATGCAGGGCGGCGATTACCCCGACGTGATCCACCTGGCTACCGGCCGTGAGGCTGCCCTCACGGAGCAGTTCATCAAGGGCAACCTGATCGCTGACATCACCGACGTGCTGAGCATGACCGTGCCCGGCGAGAGCAAGAAGGTCAGCGAGAAGATCGCCGGCGGCTTTACCGACACTTCTCTCACCAACCCCTACGGCGATGGCAAGACCTACCTGGCCCCCATGTTCTACAGCCCCTGCGGCCTGTTCTACAACGCCGGCTTCCTGAAGGAAAAGGGCTGGGACGTGCCCAAGACCTGGGACGAGATGTGGGAGCTGGGCGAAAAGGCAAAGGCTGAGGGCACTTACCTGTTCACCTACCCCACCACCGGCTACTTCGACGCTTTCTTCTATGCTCTGATGTACGCAGCAGGCGGCCCCGAGTTCTTCAACAAGGCCACCCACTACACCGAGGGCATCTGGGACACCCCTGAGGCAAAGACCTGCTTTGATATCGTGACCAAGCTGGCCTCCTACACCAACCCCATCACTCCGGCACAGGCGAACGATCAGGACTTTACCCAGAATCAGCAGCTGGTGTTGGATAACAAGGCTCTGTTCATGCCCAACGGCACTTGGATCGTGGGCGAGATGGCCGAGGCTCCCCGTGCGGATGGCTTTGAGTGGGGCATGACCGCTCTGCCCGCAGTCAAGGCTGGCGGCGATCAGTACAGCTATACATGGTTTGAGCAGGCATGGATCCCGGCCGGTGCCGAGCATCTGGATGCTGCCAAGCAGTTCGTGGCTTACCTGTACAGTGACGAGGCCTGCAAGCTGTTTGCCGAAAGCGGCGCGATCCAGCCTGTGCTGGGCATCGCCGACAGCCTGGAAGGCGACAACAAGATGTTCTACTCCATCTACGACAACGGCGCAAAGGCAGCTATGGGCAACTTTGCTTCCTTCACCGCTATCCCCGGTGTGGAAGTCCGCACCGTGTTCTTTGACCCTGTCAACTCTCTGGTGTCCGGCAGCATGACCGAGCAGCAGTGGATCGACGGCATCAAGTCCGCCAGCGACCAGATGCGTGCCAACATCATCGAGTAAAAACGAAGCTGCATCCGAAAACAGCTTCCAAGGCCCTGCCCAGCGGAGGCGGTTTTGACCGCCTCCGCTTTTTTTGGAGCAATGCCTTATAAAGAAAGGAGCGGTTTGACCCTATGAGATCTGACAGAAGCCGCAAACGGTTCGTGTTCCTCTGTGTGGCACCGGCCACCATCCTGTTTTTCATTTTTATGATTTTGCCAACCCTCAATGTGTTCCGCATGAGCCTGTATGAGCGTGGAGCCTACTCGCCAAACGAAACCTTTGTCGGGCTGAAAAATTTTCAGCATCTGCTGAAGGACACCCAGTTCATCCGCTCCATGCAGAACATGATCCTGCTGGTGGTGGTCGTTACCATCATCACCTTTGCGTTTGCGCTGGTGTTTGCAGCCATCCTGACCCGCGAAAAAATTAAGGGGCAGAATTTCTTCCGCATCATTTTCTACATCCCGAACATCCTGTCTGTGGTCGTCATCGCCGGTATCTTCTCTGCCATCTATAAGCCGGAGAATGGCATGCTGAACAGCATCATCGGGCTGTTCCGGGATATGACTGACCCTATCCTCTGGAAAGGCGAAAAGCTGGTCATTCCGTCCATCATCATTGCAATGGTCTGGCAGGCTGTGGGCTACTATATGGTGATGTATATGGCTTCCATGTCCTCGGTGCCTGCCAGCTTGTACGAGAGTGCCAATCTGGACGGAGCGGGCCGTCTGACCCAGTTCTTCCAGATCACGATTCCGCTGGTCTGGACGAACATCCGTACCACCCTGACCTTCTTTATCATTTCCACCATCAATATGGCGTTCCTGTTCGTCAAGGCGATGACCAGCGGCGGGCCGAACGGTGCCTCGGATGTGGCTCTGAACTATATGTACAGCCAGAAAGATGCAGGTCTGTACGGTTACAGCATGGCAATCGGTGTGGTTATCTTCCTGTTCTCGTTCGCCTTGTCCGCCTGTGTCAATCGTGCCACCAGCCGTGAACCGCTGGAGTTTTAAGGAGGAAAACTATGAAGAAAACGGAAGAAAAATCCTCCCGTTCGGCGGAGGGCCTGTACAAATTTTTTATCTATTTTGTGCTGATCCTGCTGGCTGTGACGATCATTGTGCCGGTGGCATGGGTGTTTATGGCATCCATCAAGCAGAACTCGGAGTTCTACGGCAATCCGTGGGCACTGCCTGCCGGATTCTACTGGCAGAACTTCGTCAATGCGTGGAATGGAGCCAAGATGGGCGAATATATGCTCAACTCCGTTCTGGTCACAGCGCTGGCTCTGGTGCTGTTGCTGGTGATTGCGCTGCCGGCGGCTTACTGCCTGTCTCGTTTCCGGTTCAAGGGGCGCAAGCTGCTGAACACGCTGTTTATGGCAGGTCTGTTCATCAATGTCAACTATATCGTAGTTCCCATCTTCCTGATGCTGCGTGACGGTGATGTGTGGCTGAAAAACCATATCGGCAGCGGCTTTTTGCTGAACAACCTGTTCGTTCTGGCTGTCGTGTATGCCGCCACGGCCCTGCCCTTTACCATCTACCTGCTGTCGGGCTATTTTGCCACTTTGCCCCACGACTTTGAGGAGGCTGCCTACATCGACGGTGCAAGCTACTTCTCCACCATGACCCGTATCATTTTCCCAATGGCGAAGCCGTCGATCATCACCATTATCCTGTTCAACTTCCTGTCTTTCTGGAATGAGTACATCATCTCCATGACCCTGATGAGTTCCACCAACGCACCCCGTACTCTGCCGGTGGGTCTGCTGAATCTGATGCAGGCTCAGCAGAGTGCTGCGCAGTACGGCACCATGTACGCAGGTCTTGTGCTGGTGATGCTGCCCACTCTGATTTTGTACATCTGTGTGCAGAAGCAGCTGACACAGGGCATGACGGTGGGCGGCTTGAAAGGATAAGGTGACAAAACATGAAAACATTCTGGAAAACGCATCCTGCCCTGCGCATCATGCTGATGATCGTGCTGTTTGTGCTGTCCATTGCATTGGTGGTGGCAGGCTGGAAAATGACCGGACAGCTGGCAGGGCTTGGCATCATGCTTGTGGGCGTGGCACTGCTGCTGGCAGTATTGGCCATTTACAACGCAACCTATCAGGATTGAGGATAAGAGAGGAAAACTATGGAAGATAAGTGCAAGACCGGGCGCGTTACCATTCCGACCGACCTGGATGTGGTGCCCGAAACGTTGGAGATTCTGAAAAAGTGGGGTGCGGATGCCATCCGTGACTGCGATGGTACGGATTTTCCGCAGGAACTGAAAAACGCCGATGCAAAGATCTATTCCACCTATTATACCACGCGCAAGGATAACGCATGGGCCAAAGCAAACCCGGACGAAGTGCAGCAATGCTACATTATGACGGGTTTCTACACTGCCCCCGGCGAAACCGTGACCATCCCTCTGATGAAAGGCATCAGCCCGGAGCTGATGAAAGTGAATGATCACGATGACATCACCCGCTGGTGGGAGGTCATGGATCGCTCCACGGGTCAGCCTGTGTCGCCAGAACAGTGGAGCTATGCGGATGGCAGCGTGACCGTGCAGGCGGTGCCGTTCCATGAGTATACCGTGAGTTTCCTTGCCTACCTCATCTGGGACCCGGTGCATATGTACAATGCCACCACCAACGGCTGGACGAATTTCGAGCATCAGATCACGTTTGATGTGCGCCAGCCGAAAACCCACAAATATTCCATGGAGCGTCTGCGGAAATTCATTGCAGAGCATCCGTATGTGAACGTCATCCGCTATACCACGTTCTTCCATCAGTTCACCCTGATCTTCGATGAACTCAAGCGGGAAAAATTCGTGGACTGGTATGGCTATTCTGCTTCCGTCAGCCCCTATATCCTCAATCAGTTTGAGCAGGAAGTGGGTTACAAGTTCCGCCCGGAGTATATCATCGACCAGGGCTACTACAACAACCAGTATCGTGTGCCCAGCAAGGAATACCGTGATTTTCAGGCGTTCCAGCGGCGCGAAGTAGCAAAGCTGGCCAAAGAAATGGTGGATATCACGCACGAGTGCGGCTGCGAGGCCATGATGTTCCTGGGCGATCACTGGATCGGCACCGAGCCTTTTATGCCGGAGTTCAAGACCATCGGGCTGGATGCCGTGGTGGGCAGCGTGGGCAATGGCTCCACGCTGCGCCTGATCTCCGACATTGAGGGCGTGAAGTACACGGAAGGACGCTTTCTGCCTTACTTCTTCCCGGACACGTTCCATGAGGGCGGCGACCCGGTGAAAGAAGCCAAGGAAAACTGGGTCACAGCCCGCCGCGCCATCCTGCGCAAGCCCATTGACCGCATTGGCTATGGCGGCTATCTGAAGCTGGCATTGCAGTTTCCGGAGTTTGTGGACTATGTGGAGAGCGTCTGCAAGGAGTTCCGCGAACTGTATGAGAATATCAAGGGCACTACGCCTTACTGCGTCAAGCGTGTGGCAGTGCTGAACTGCTGGGGTAAAATGCGGGCATGGGGCTGTCACATGGTGCATCATGCCCTCTACTACAAGCAGAACTACAGCTATTCGGGCGTGATCGAAATGCTGTCCGGCGCACCGTTTGATGTGAAGTTTATCAGCTTTGAGGATATCAAGAACGATCCGAAGCTGCTGGAAACGGTGGATGTCATCATCAATGTAGGCGATGCCGACACCGCCCACACAGGCGGTATCTGGTGGGAAGACCCGGAAATCTCCTCCGCCATTCGCCGGTTCGTCTGGAACGGCGGCGGCTTCATCGGCGTTGGAGAACCGTCCGGTCATCCATATCAGGGTCATATCCTCCAGATGGCCAGTGTTCTAGGCGTGGAGGAAGAAAATGGCTTTACCCTGAACTACGACAAGTACAACTGGGAAGAACATCCGAATCATTTCATCTTGCAGGATGCTGACCAGCCCATCGACTTCGGTGAGGGAAAGAAGAACATTTATGCCCTGGAAGGCACGGAAGTGCTGGTGCAGCGGAATAAGGAAGTGCAGATGGCGGCGCATGATTTCGGCAAGGGACGTGCCGTATACATCAGCGGTGTACCGTATAGTTTTGCCAACAGCCGCACCCTTTACCGAGCCATCTTGTGGAGTGCCCACAGCGAGGATGAACTGCACACTTGGTTCAGTTCCAACTACAATGTGGAAGTCCATGCTTATGTCAAAAATGGCAAGTATTGCGTTGTGAATAACACTTACGAGCCGCAGGATACCACAGTTTATACGACTGATGGCAACAGCTTTGACCTGCATCTGGATGCCAATGAAATCAGATGGTATGAAATTTAAGTTCTCCTTCTTATCAATCTGTGCAGTGAACGACCACTGCACAGCATAAGAGAAAACGGTGACTTTCCACAATGCGGAACGTCACCGTTTTTTCGTTATACTCTTCTATGCTGAACCAGATAGGCTCGATAAAAAGTTGTTCCTACGACCAGTTCTTTTTGAAGAGTGTTAGAACGAAGCCTTATACCAGTACCAATTGTTGCAAATCTTTTCTATATACAACAAAATATGCACAAAATTGAAGCGTTTGACTGAAATGCAAAAAGATAAGCCGCCGATGTGGGTCAGCTGAGCGTGGCATGGGGATGAATTTCCGGGATTATCGCAAAAAAGATTGACCGCATGCTGCCCGGGGGAGTATACTAAAAAAACATCCGGCAGTCGGTCGGGGATAGACTATCCGGGCGAATGGCTGTGGACTGGAAGAAACAAAAGCGGCGGGAATGCACAGGAGAGGAGAAAACACTATGTGGAGTTGTCCGAATTGTGGAAGCTGGATCTTTGCGAGCCGGATCTGTCCGAATTGCGGGGCCTGGGTCGGCGATGACTCTGCCGATGAACAGGACTCCGACCATCCGGTTGAACTTGCGATCATGGGGGACACGCTGCTGAGCTGCTCTGGCAGGAAAGCAAAGGTCGTGGTGCCTGCAGGCGTGAAGGAGCTCGAAGAATACAGCTTTTATAATGACACGGCACTGCAGGAGATCGAACTGCCAGAGGACTTGACGATGATCCTGAAATGTGCATTTCAGGAGTGCACAGCATTGCAGGAGATTCGGCTGCCAGACAAACTGAAGAGACTTGGCCGCGCTGCATTTTATGGCTGTAGTGCTTTAAGGAAAATCGAGATCCCGGCCTCTGTGAAGCAGATCAACACGGAAACATTTCGGGACTGCACAGCCCTGCGGGTAATCGAGCTATCAGAAGGACTGGAGATAATTGGCGGTTCTGTATTCAAAGGCTGCAATGCTCTGGAAAAAATCGCGATCCCCGCCAGTGTGAAGCAGATCGAGTCGGAAGCATTTCAGAATTGCACCGCCCTGCAGGAGATCGAACTGTCAGAAGGACTGGAGAAAATTGGAGAATCCGCATTCAAAAACTGCAGTGCTCTGAAAAAAATCACGATCCCGGCCAGCGTGAAGCAAATCGAGGCGGGAGCATTCCGGGACTGCATCGCCCTGCAGGAGATCACGCTGTTGTCCAAGGACACCATCTTTGAGACGGATACCTTTCGGAACTGTCCTGGCGTCGTGAAACGTCCGGAGGACCCTGCTGAGGGAGTGAAACGATCCGGCCCGATGGACCTTGCCGAGGGCGGTACGGTCCTGAAGAAATACCACGGGACCGACGCCTGCGTGATCGTGCCTGCCGGAGTGACAGCCATTGCAAAGGAGTGCTTTGTGAATTGCATGTCGCTGCAGGAGATCGAACTGCCGGAAGGACTGGAAGAAATCGGGGAAGGCGCATTTGAGGGGTGCAGTTCTCTCAAACAGATCGTGATCCCTGAGGGAGTAAGGTCCATCCGGGAGAAAACGTTCTGTGAATGCACCGCCCTGCAGGAGATCCGGCTGCCGGATGGACTGGAATTGATCGGGAGGAGCGCATTCAGTGAATGCGAAGCTCTGCAGGAGGTCCGGCTGCCGGAAGGGCTGAAAGAAATTGGAAGTGATGCGTTCAGCAGCTGCCGGTCGCTCAGGCAGATCACCATCCCCGCCGGCGTAAAATGCATTGAATCAGGGACTTTTTGGAAGTGCACAGCCTTGCAGGAAGTCCATCTGCCGGAAGGACTGGAACAAATCGGAATGTTTGCGTTTGAGGACTGCGACACCCTGACTAGAATCGTTCTGCCGGCCAGCCTGAAACGGCTTTGTCGGGGGGCTTTTGAGAACTGCACATCCTTGCTGGAAGCGCAGCTGCCGGACGGGCTGGAAGAACTGCAGGATGACGCATTTGAATATTGCCGTTCTCTGCAGAAGGTCACGATTCCCGCGCAGGTGAGACAAATCGAACGAGCAGCGTTTTACTACTGTCAGTCTCTGCAGGAAGTTCAACTGCCGGAGGAACTGAACGAGATCGGGGAGGACGCATTTGCGCATTGCTGGGCGCTCAAACGGATCGTGATCCCGGCGGGAGTGGAAAAAGTCGGAGAGCATGCGTTTTGGGAATGTTACTCTCTGCAGAACATTGCTGTTTTGTCGGACGATACCGAGATCGCAGAGGATGCCTTTGAAGACTGCCCGGGTACGGTCAAGCGGGGCACAGGCAGCTTGTTCTGAACGTCCGCTTGAAGCAGGCGGCCTCTGGAAAAACTGGTCCTTTGCGCGGGGGCAGCATGGTTGGCGGGCAGTGCGGTCCCGCTTGCGCAGAGCTGTATTTTGCAATTCGATAAAGGTCCCGGCGGTATGCTGCAAACGCGGCAGGCCGCCGGGGCTTTCTCTGCGTCGCAAAAGCATTACACGGTCTGCTGGCTGCATCGGCAGCCCTGACGGCCTGCGGGGGCGGTTCTGCGTCGGGCAGTGCAGGTGCCTCGGTATCCAACGGGGTCCATGAGCCGATTAGTATCTGTACACCCAGCCGCAGCGTCAAGGACTTGATTGATGTTGTGCACAAATACTACCCGGAGATCGTGTTCAACGTGGATGCCTATTCCGGCCTCAACGGCACGATCTACATGCAGGACCAGCTGGAAGCGGACTGTCAGGCCGATGTCTACAGCATCACCTATACAGCCCGGCGATTACGACATGATCCGGATGGACGTGCAGATGCCGGTGATGGACGGTCTGGAAGCCACCCGTGCCATCCGCAGCGGCAAAAACCCGCTGGGCAAGACAATCTCCATCCTTGCCATGACCGCAAACGCCTTCACCGAGGACATGGAAAAGAGCAAGGAAGCCGGTATGGACGAGCATCTGTCCGAGCCGGTGGACATTGCGGTGCTGGAGCGTGCTGTCCGGAAGTACCTTGTTACCCCCCCCCGAAAATGAGAGACCGTCAACCGAGATTTACCCGGTGAGCCCCTGAACGAATACAAGAAAAAGGACAGAACTGCATGGCAGCAGTTCTGTCCTTTTTGCGTATTCCGGTCAAAAATAGGTCACCGCCAGCCCCGGGCCGCGGGGTCCAGCATTTCGGCGGCAGAGTAGAGCAGGGCATTGCAGATGGCGGCGGCCACGTTGCTGCCGCCCTTGCGGCCCATGGCCACGATGGCGGGTACGCCAAAGGCTTCGCAGGTGGCAAACAGCCGCTCCTTGCTCTCCACCACATTCACGAACCCCACCGGTACGCCAATGACCAGTGCAGGACGCAGCCCGGCTTCGATCTGGTCGGCGATGGTCAGCAGGGCGGTGGGGGCGTTGCCCACGGCCAGCACGGCACCGGGGTGCTCCTGCGCGGCCCGCTGCATGGAAGCCACCGCCCGGGTGGTGCCGCCTGCTTTGGCAAGGGCGGCCACCTCCGGGTCAGCCATGTAGCACAGGGCCGTGCCGCCCAGGCGGGTAAGGCCGGGCTTGGTGATGCCGGCCAGCGCCATGTTCGTGTCGGTGATGATGGGAGTGCCCGCCCGCAGGGCCTTCACCCCGGCCGCCACGGCACCGGGGGTGAAGCGCAGATTCCGGGCATAGTCAAAGTCGGCGGTGGTGTGGATCACCCGCTTGACCACGGCGGCGGTTTCCGGCGGAGGCGTCAGGCCCAGTTCCGCCAGCTCGGCTGTGATGATGGAAAGGCTTGTCCGCTCGATGTCGGCGGGCAGATGATGCTGCGGGGTCATACGAGGTTCCCTCCTTTGCGGTCCATGCCCATGGCGGCGTATACGGCATCCATGTCCAGCGCGGCCCGCACGCCGTCGGCCAGCAGGTCGAACTGCTGCTGCCGGTACTGCTCCATCGAGAGCAACGGTGCGTCGGCGGGGGAGATGCCCTTCTTTTTGCACAAAAATGCGGTGAGCTTTTCGGTCAGCTCGCCGGTGTCAAACAGCCCATGCAGGTAGGTGCCGAACACATTGGCCTGCACACACCCTTCCGGCGTGCCGTCGGCCAGAATGCAGAACGGGCTGCCCTGCACTGTCGTGCGCCCGGCGTGGATCTCGTAGCCGGTCAGCTTTGCCCCGGCAAAGGGGATGGCCTCGGCGGTGGCATGGGTCTGGCGCAGCTGCTTTTCGGCGTTGAACACGGTGTCCGTGGGCAGAAGCGCCAGCCCGCGCAGGGTGCAGGGGGTGCCGCTTTCTTCGCCGTTCGGATCGGCAAGGGTGTGCCCCAGCATCTGGTAGCCGCCGCACACGCCCAGCACAGGGGTGCCCTGCGCGGCCAGCTTGAGCACCGCCGCTTCCAGCCCGCACTGACGCAGCCACAGCAGGTCGTCTATGGTGTTTTTGGTGCCGGGCAGGATCACCACATCCGGCGTGCCCAGCTGGCGGGGGCTCTGCACATAGCGCACCCCCAGCAGCGGGTGCTGTTCCAGCGGCATGAAGTCGGTGAAGTTGGAGATGTGCGGCAGGCGCAGAATGGCCGCATCCAGTGGTTTGACGGCCCGCCCTGCCTCCAGCCGGGTGGAAAGGGAATCCTCATCCTCAATGTCCACCTTCAGGTAGGGGATGACCCCCAGCACCGGCAGCTGCGTTTTTTCTTCCAGCATGGCAAGGCCGGGACGCAGGATCTCCACGTCGCCCCGGAACTTGTTGATGAGCAGCCCCTTGATGCGGGTCCGCTCGTCCGGCTCCAGCAGGGCCACCGTGCCGTACAGCTGTGCAAAGACGCCGCCCCGGTCGATGTCTCCGGCCAGCAGCACAGGGGCGTCCACCAGCTTGGCAAGGCCCATGTTCACAATGTCGTCGGCTTTCAGGTTGATCTCGGCCGGGCTGCCAGCTCCCTCAATGACGATGATGTCCACCTCTTCGGCCAGACTGTTGTAGGCGGCAAGGATGTCCGGGATCAGCGACCGCTTCATTTTGAAGTAGGCGGCGGCGGGCATCTGCCCCCGCACCTCGCCGTTCACGATCACTTGACTGCCGGTGTCGCTGCTGGGTTTGAGCAGGATGGGGTTCATGCGCACGTCCGGTTCCATCCCGGCGGCCTGCGCCTGCACCACCTGCGCCCGGCCCATTTCCAGCCCGTCCCGGGTCACAAAGCTGTTCAGGGCCATGTTCTGGCTCTTGAAAGGAGCCACCCGGTAGCCGTCCTGTGCAAAAATGCGGCACAGTGCGGCGCATAGCAGGCTTTTGCCTGCACCGCTCATGGTGCCCTGCACCATAATGCAGGTTGCTTTGTTCATGCCAGTACCTCCGCAAGGGTCTTTAACAGTTCATCGTTTTCCGGCCCGGTACGCACGGCGGTGCGGTACCAGCTGCCGTCCAGCCCGGGGTAGTTGCTGCAGCTGCGCAGCACCACGCCCCGCTGCCGCAGGGCATCGCCCAGCGTTTCCGGCCCCTGGAACAGCAGGTAGTTTGCGCGTCCGTCCAGTACCCGCAGGCCCAGTGCTCGCAGCCCGGCCGTGAGCCGGGGCCGCTGCTGCGCAATGAGTGCCCGCACCTGTGCCACATAGGCCGTTTCGTCCAGTGCGGCAAGCCCGGCGGCCTGCGCCAGACTGGACACCGCCCACGGCTGCCCGGCGGCCTGCATGGCTTCCAGCAGGGCCGTGTTGGCACACAGGCAGTACCCCAGCCGCACCCCGGCCATGCCGTACAGCTTGGTAAAGGCCTTGAGGATCAGCAGATTTTTGCTGTCCAGCAGGGCTTTGGCGGTCAGGGCGTCGCAGTCGGGCAGAAAATCCAGAAAACATTCGTCCACCACCAGCAGTGCCCCGCAGGCTTCGCACCGGCGCAGGATGCACTCCACAAGGGGCAGCGGCGTGAGCTGCCCGGTGGGGTTGTTGGGCTGGCAGAGAAATACCATGTCCACCTCCGGCGTGATGGAGGAGAGGATGGAATCCGTCACGGCAAAATCGACCTCTGCCCGCAGAAAATGTCGCCGCACCACACAGCCCGCACTTTCCAGCGCGGCGGCGTACTCGGCAAAAGTGGGGGCGGTCACCAGCGCGGTGCGGGGCTTTGCCGCCCACGCCAACCGGAAGATCAGGTCTGCCGCGCCGTTGCCGCAGAGGATAGATTCTGCCGGGATCCCCTCGTGCGGGGCCAGCTTTGCCCGCAGTGCCCGGCACAGGGGGTCGGGGTAGCGGTCGGCGTGAGGCAGGGCAGCAGCAATGGCGTTCGCCACGCCCTGCGGCAGGCCCAGCGGGCTCACGTTGGCCGAAAAATCCAGCGCGTCGTGCCCGTACTGTGCCCGATATCCGGCCCAGTCGCCGCCGTGTGTCAGCTGTGTCATAAGATCACCCCTCGGATCGCCAGCCCCAGCAGCAGGGCCAGCAGGCTTTCGGCATACATCATTTTATTGGCGCGGCGGATGTCCTCCGGCTCAATGGGACGCAGGGCGTCGCCAATGGTAGGCTTGGGGTAATATTCCCCAAAATAGTAGGCAGGCCCGGCCAGCTGCACGCCCAGTGCTCCGGCACACGCGCTCTCGGTCTGGGCACTGTTGGGGCTGGCATGGTTGCGCCGGTCCCGCCGCCAGATACGCCACGCCCCTTTGGCGCTGTTGCCGGTCAGGGCCGCCGCCGCGCACCACAGCAGACCCGCCAGACGGCTGGGCAGATAGTTTGCCGCGTCGTCCAGCTTGGCGGGGATGCGGCCGAAGTAGAGGTACTTTTCGTTTTTGTAGCCCAGCATGCTGTCCATGGTGTTGATGGCCTTGTAGGTCAGCGCCAGCGGTGCCCCGCCGATGAGCATATACAGCAGCGGCGCGATCACGCCGTCGCTGGCATTTTCGGCCACGGTCTCCACGGCGGCTTTGGTCACACCCTCAGCGGTCAGGTCCTGAGTGTCGCGGCCCACGATACGGCTCACAGCCTTGCGGGCTGCGGGCAGGTCGCCTTTTACAAGCTCTTTGTGCACGTTCATGCTTTCCTGCGCAAGGCCCTTTGCGGCCAGTGCCTGCCCGCACCAGAACATCTGTACGGCCAGCCCCAGCCACGGGCTGAGCCTTGCTGCGCCCAGGCAGACAAGGCCGGTGCACACAAAGGTGCCCACCGGCAGGCAAAAAGCCACGATGCCGCCGCCCAGCAGTTCGCCCTGGGGCGTTTTGGGCAGGCGGGCGCGCAGACGCTTTTCCAGCGCGGAGATGGCCTTGCCCATGAGCACCACCGGGTGGGGCAGCCACGCGGGGTCGCCGAAGAGGGTGTCCAGCACAAAGCCGCCCAGAACGGCCAGCCCGGTCATACGTTGGCCTCCCTGGTGTACTGCACGGTCTTTACAAGGTGCAGCACCCGCTTGTCGGCCCAGTCGGCGGCGTCCAGCACAAAGCCGCCCGCGTTGGGGCCGCACCATTCGTAGTAGTCTTTATGGGGCAGGGCGTAGCGCTCCAACGCGGCCATCTGGGTGCCGCCGTGGGCCAGGATGACCAGCAATTCTTCGCCGTCGGCCAGTGCCTTGTCCACCAGTGCCGAAAAGGCGCGGCAGATGCGCTCAGAAAAAGAGGCCTTGGTCTCGCCGTCCGGGCAGGGGCTCTCACAGTTGGCGGCTACCCAGGCCAGATAGTCCGGGTCATGCTCCATCTCGATGTAATTGCGGCCCTCAAAGCTGCCAAAGCACATCTCCTTCAGGCCGTCCACCACCACCAGCTTTGCAGTGGGGAACAGCACCTCAGCGGTCTGCCGGGTGCGGCACAGCGGGGTGATGTACACGGTTTTGGGCTCGATGTCTGCCTTGCGCAGCATCGCGCGGCCAGCGGCAGAAAGCGGGATGTCCCGCTGGCCCTGATAGCGCTTCTCGGCGTTGTATTCGGTCAGGCCGTGGCGCAGGAAATAGATCAGCATGTTGGCAGTTCTCCTTTCAGAACGGTGGGGATGCCGCAGAACATCTGCACAACGCAGTCTGCCCGTGCGGCCAGCAGACAGGCCAGCCGCCCGGCGGCTTCGCGTCCGGCACGTTCGGCGGGGTCCATGGGTACCGCGCCGCCGCCCACCTCGGTGGCAAGCACGATATCGTAAGCGGACAGCTCGTCCGCGAGTTTTTCCAGATTTTCGGCCCCGGCGGCCAGCTCCTGTACATCGCAGATGCACCGTCCGGGCAGGGTCTTGGCAAAGGTGCGCTTGCCGCTGTAAAGCGGCCCGGTGATAAAGATCATAACAGCCCTCCCCACTGGCAGGCACACAGTGCCGCCAGCATCCAGATCTCGGTTTTCTGCAAAAACCACCCGGCCAGATCACCGGTGATGCCGCCGAACTGCTTGCAGGCAACGGCGTGGTACCGCCACAGCACAGCCAGTGCGGCCAGCACCAGCGCCCAACCACCCAGTGCCAGCATGGCGCAGCACAGTACAGCGGCCAGAAGGGCCAGCACCCGGCGTACAGTGGCTCTGTCGGCTGCCGAGGCAAAGGTGTGGGCAAGGCCGGTGTTCTTTGCCATGGGGAACGCCGCCACCGCATAGCCGGAGAGCGCCCGTTCCAGCACCAGTGCCATCATCCAGAGCAGCCCTGCCTGCGGGGTGAACTGTACACAGGCGCACAGGGCCAGATAGGCCGCAAAGTAGCTGCACAGACGGATCACGGCAAAGGCCCCGCAGTGAGGGTCCTTTAAGATCTCCAGCTTCTTTTCCCGGTCGCCGTAGCTCGAAAGTGCGTCGCAGGTGTCGGCGTAGCCGTCCAGATGGATGCCGCCGGTGACCCAGACCGGGATCAGGCAGAAGCCCGCCGCCCGCGCCGCACCCGGCAGGGGCAGCACGCCGCACAGGAACCACAGCAGCCCGATGACCACCCCGATGAGCGGGAAGGCGCACATCGCATACCGCATGTTCTTTTCGGTCCAGTTGAACTGCGGCACCGGCACAGCCGAAAACATGGCGAACGCCACGGCAACGGTCTGCAAAACGATCATTTTTCCACTCCTTTATAATAAACAGGGATGCCGCACACCACCCGCACCACGGCGTCGGCCCGGGCGGCCAGCGCGTTGTTCACCTGCGCCAGCGCCAGCAGATAGCGGTCGGTGTCGCCTGCGTAGTCGGCCCCGCCGCTGAACACCTCGTTGGAGACGACGATCAGGGTTTCACACTGGGCATACACGGCGTCCAGCCCGGAAAGAATGGCCTGCGCGGTCTGCGGCCCGGCCCCGGCGGGATCATAGAGCTCGTTGGCAGTCAGGTTGCCCAGATCTTCCAGCAACGCGGTACCACGGGCGGGCAGATGCACGGCGTCCAGATGCAGGGGGCACTCCACCGTTTCAAACTGTTTTGCCGCCCGCATTCTGCGGTGCTTTTCCACCCGGGCGGCACATTCGGCGTCCCACACCTGCATGGTGGCCAGATAATAGCGCGGCAGAGTGCTGCGCAGTACCAGACTCTCGGCGTATTCGCTTTTTCCGCTGGCCGCCCCGCCGATCACCAGCGTCAGCATTGCGGGGTGTACGGCGTGATGCCGCCCTCCGCAAAGGAATAACAGTGGTCGTACACCGCCAGTGCCATGTCCCACAGCGGGAGGCTGGCCACAGCGCCGGTACCCTCGCCCAGATGCAGCCCGGCGGTGAGAAGCGGGGCCTTGCCCAGTGCATCCAGCACCAGACGGGCGGCAGGCTCCGAGGAACAGTGACTGGCAAACACCGCTTTGGCCGCGGCAGGGCACAGCCGCACGGCGCACAGGGCTGCCACGCCGCTGATGAAGCCGTCCATTACCACGGGCACGCCTTCCAGCGCACCGCCCAGAAAGACGCCGCACAGCCCGGCAAGATCAAAGCCGCCCAGCTTGGCCAGCACGTCCAGAGGGTCTGTGGGGTCCGGCTTGTTGCGCAAGATGCCCCGGCAGATGGCATCCACCTTGCGGGCCAGCCCTTCATCCGAAAGGCCGGCTCCCCGGCCGGTCATCCGTTCCACCGGCTGGCCCAGCAGCACCGCTGCCACCGCACTGGAAGTGGTGGTGTTGCCAATGCCCATTTCGCCGGTGGCCAGCAGCTGCACACCGGCAGCTTTCTGCTCCTGCACCAGCCGGATGCCCCGGCCGACGGCCTCCACAGCCTGGGCGCGGGTCATGGCGGGACCCTGCGTGAAATCAGCAGTACCGGCGGCAATGCGGCAGTCTGCCACCCCCGGCACCGGGTCTCCGGCCATGCCCATGTCCACGGGCACCACATCGCAGTGGGCAGTACGGGCCATCTGGCACACGCTGGTACGCCGGGCAGCCAGATTCTCCGCCACTGCGCGGGTCACGCTCTGGTCGGTCTGGCTCACGCCCTGAGCCACCACGCCGTTGTCGGAGCAGAGCACCAGCACAGCCCGGCGGGAAACATCCAGCGCCGCACTGCCGGTGAGGGCGGCGGCATCTTCCAGCAAAGTTTCCAGTGCGCCCAGCCCGCCCAGAGGTTTGGCCAACCCGGCCCAGTGGGCGTGGGCGGCGGCGCGGGCAGCTTCATCCGGCGGGGTGATGCCGGAAAGTAAAGTTTTCAGTTCCGTTTCAGTCATGTGTGTTTCTCTTTTGTCGTTGATAGAACTTCGCACCACTTACAAAGCGGCGGGGCAGGGGAGTGCCTGCCCAGTAAAGATGCGGGAAACCGGCGTACAAACTCATGCTTGCAAATCCGCATTCCCACTGTACTTTTTCGCTTTTCCAAACGGAAAAGCCCGAACCATTGTCGGTGGAATCCCAGTGATGGAATTCGTGAATATACAAATGCTCTCCTGTATGGAACAGCAGGCTGTCGGCTTTGGCGGTCATGTCGGCATAGCCGAACCGCACCAGCCGCCCCACCTTGACGCCTTTGCCGGGCAGAACGCCTGCCATGGGCCAGGCGGTACCGCTGGCATCTTCCAGCGTCTGCCCCAGATACAGAAAGCCGCCGCACTCTGCCACCGTGGGCAGGCCGCCATTTACGGCATCCCGGATGGCATCGCGCATGGTTTTGTTTTCGCTCAGCGGCCGGGCATACAGTTCCGGGTAGCCGCCGGGCAGATACAGCCCGCAGATGTCCTCCGGCAGGGTGGTGTCGTGCACCGGACTGAAGAACACCAGCTCTGCCCCGGCAGTACGCAGGCAGTCCAGCGTTTCGGCGTAGGCAAAGCAGAATGCCTTATCCTGTGCCACAGCAATGCGGACGCCCGCCGTTTGCAGAGCAGGCGGCGGCACCGGGGCAGGAGCCGGTCGTTCGGTCAGCGCTTCCAGCGTTGCCCAGTCCAGATTTGCTTCCAGCGCATCGGCCAATAGGCCGATCTTCTGGGCAAGATCGGTGATCTCTCCGGCGGTTTTCAGGCCCAGATGGCGGCTCTCCACCACCGCCTGCGGCAGGCGGGGCAGGTACCCCAGCACCGGCAGGCCGGTCTCGGTTTCCAGCAGGGGCTTGAGCATCCGGAAGAGCTTTTCGGAGCAGTCATTCAGCAGGATGCCTGCAATATGGCTCTCCGGTTTGAAATGCACAAGGCCCTGAATCTCTGCTGCCAGCGTCACACTGGCCCCCTTGGGCTGTACCACCAACAGTACCGGCAGGTCCAGCGCATCGGCCAGCTCCCAGGCACTGGCGCGGGTGGTCAGGCCCTGCCCATCGTAAAAACCCATGGCCCCTTCGCACACCACAGCCCCGTGCCCGGCAGCATAGTGGGCGTACAGTTCCCGTACCGTATTTTTGGCAGAAAGATAAAGATCCAGATTGTGGCTCTCCACCCCCAGCACCGACCGGTGAAACATGGGGTCGATGTAGTCCGGCCCGCTCTTGAAGGCGCAGGGGTCCATGCCCCGCTTTTTCAACGCGGCCAGCAGGGCGCAGGTGACGGTGGTCTTGCCGCTGCCGGAACGCGGTGCGGCGATGACGAACTGCATCATTTGCGTTCTCCCGTGATCAGAAAAATGGGGTTGTTGGCGGTCAGCAGGTGGAGCCTGCCTGCCGGTCTGGTACGGCTCACGGCAAGCTGGGTCACCTCAGCGGAAAGGCCATGAGCCGTAAGGGCTGCAATGGCGGCGCTCAGGGATTCCAGCGCAATGGCGGCAATGCAGATGCGCGCATTGGCGTTTTTGGCCAGAACCGTGTCCACCACCGCGGCCATGCTGCCCTTGGTGCCGCCAATGAACACGGCATCCGGGGCAGGCAGGGCTTCCAGTACGGCAGGGGCACGGCCCTCAATGAGGGAGAGGTTCCACGCCGCAAATTTTTCGCGGTTCCGGCGGATGAGGGCGCAGGCGTCCGGCTCACACTCCACCGCATACACATGCCCCTGCGGGGCGGCCAGTGCCAGCTCCACGCTCACGCTGCCGGTACCGGCCCCCACGTCCCACAGGGTGTCGGCGGGTCGCACGGCCAGTTTGGCCAGCGCGGCGGCCCGCACTTCCTGCTTGGTCATGGGCACCTCGCCCCGGATGAAGGCCTCATCCGGCAGGCCGGGGGTGCGGCGTTCCGGGTGCACGGCATGTTCCACCAGCAGGACACTCAGGGAAGCAAAGGCCTGCCCGGCCAGTTCCTGCGCGGTGCCAAAGTGAATCTTTTCGTCGGGCGTGCCAAGGTTTTCGCCCACAAGGGCGTGGGCATCGCCCAGCCCGGCGGCGGTCAGTGCGGCACACAGGGTGGCCGGGGTCTCGGCCCCGCCGGTGAGAAAGAATACGGTTTTATGGTTCATGCAGGCAGACACCGGGTCGCAGGCACAGCCGTGGGCAGAAACAAGAGTCCAGTCCTGCCAGGGGCGGCCTACGGCGGCGGCCAGCAACTGTACGCTGGAAAGGCCGGGCAGCACCCGGCAGGAGATGCCAAAGGCCCGCAGCATGGGCAGCAGCTGGGATGCGCCGGAGTAGAACCCGGTATCGCCGCTGTACACCAGCGCAATTTCCTCGTCCGGGTGCGCGGCCAGACAGGCCAGAATTTCGTCCGGTTTGTACAGGGCCTGCCGGTTTCCGGTGCAGCCCTCCGGCAGTGTGGCCAGCAGCCGCTTTGCGCCCAGAATGCGGTCGGCACCCTGCAGGGCGGCAAGACCCTGTGCGGTCAGGCTGCCGGGGGTGCCGGAGCCCATACCAATGAGTGTGATCATCCTTTCAGCACCTCCCTGCAGCGGGTCAGGATCTGGTCTGCCGTCTCACCGGTCTCGGCCGGGCGGCGGATCACGATGAGCTGGACGCCGGTGTCGGCGGCAGCCTGCGCTTTCTCGGCAAAGCCACCGGCGGCCCCGCCGTCCTTGGTCACGAGAAAGCGAATGGAGAACTGCTCCAGCAGGGCCCGGTTCAGCGCGTAGGAGAACGGCCCTTGCAAAGCAAGGATATTCTTGTGGGGGATGTGCGCGGCCTCGCAGGCGGCAATGCCGTCCAGTGTAGGCAGCACACGGGGGTACAGCCGTTCCGGGGCCAGCTGCGCAAAGGCAGGCAGCTCCTTGGCCCCGGTGGCCAGCAGGACATTGCCCTGCGTTTGGACCAGAAAATCCGCCACATGTGCCGCCGACTGGAACACCATGCTCCCGGCAGGCAGGGGGCTTTGCGCACGCAGCAGCCGGTGATATTCCACCCCGGCGGTGCGGCAGGCCGTGCGGATGTTGCGGGTGGCGTCCACTGCATAGGGGTGGGTGGCGTCTACGCACAGGTCGGCTCCCTGCACAAGGGCGGCCATCTCGTCCGGGGTCAACCGGCCGCAGTGCACTGTGATGCCGGCAAAGCTGCCCTGTTCCTCGCTGCCCAGCGGGGTGGCCACGCTCACCAGAACGTCCGCTCCAAACTGGGCCAGCTGCCGGGAAAAAATGCGGCCCTCGGTGGTGCCGCTGAACACCACTGCCCTCATACACGGTACCCCCGCGGCGTGACCATGCGGCCCTGCAGCACCCGGGTGTTGTGGTTGCCGATGTACACGGTGGTGAACATATCCACGGGCGTTTGCTCCAGCTGGGCCAGCGTCAGCACCTGAGCGCTCTGGCCCTCCCGGCCGATGTTGCGCACCAGTCCACAGACGGTGTCCGGGGCCTTGCCGTTTTGCAGCAGGATGCGCACGGCCCGGGCCAGATAGTCCGGCCGCCCCTTGGAAGAAGGGTTGTACACCGCCATGCAGAAATCGCCCATGGCCGCTGCGGCCAGCCGCTTTTCGATGACCTCCCACGGGGTGAGCCGGTCGGAAAGAGAGAGCACACAGAAATCATGGGCCAGCGGGGCACCCAGCACCGCGCCGCCGCTCAGGGCGGCAGTCAGGCCGGGCACCACCTCCACGGTCACGTCCGGGCAGCCTTCGGCCAGCTCCAGCAGGGGGCTGGCCATGCCGTACACTCCGGCGTCACCGCTGCACACCAGAGCCACGGTCCGGCCGCTGTGGGCAGTTTCCAGCGCCCAGCGGCAGCGGTCCAGTTCTTTGGTCATGCCGGTGGCGTAATATTCTTTTTCCGGGTAATAGGGGCGTACCAAATCCAGATAGACCGGATAGCCGCACAGCACCTCGGCTTCTTCCAGGGCGCTCTGCGCCTGTGCGGTCAAAAACTGCGGGTCGCCGGGGCCAAGCCCGACCACATATACGATATCAGCCATTCTGCCACCTCCAGTCCGGGGCATAGGGGCACAGCGCCAGCGCAAAGGTCACACCGCCGCCCGCCTGTTTCGGGATGCGGATGCAGCCGCCGGACGCCAGCACAGCGGCCCGCTCACACACGTTGTCCACCCCGGTGACGCTTTGCACGAAGGGAGATGGTGTGAACGGCCCGGGCAGTGTCCGCAGCTGCTCCGCAGAATAAAATGTGATGGGCCAGCCGTGGGCCCGGCAGAACGCCAGCAGCCCGGCCTCGTCGGCCTTCAGGTCGATGCTGGCCACCGCCGTGATGCACGCCGGGGCAAGGCTGTGCCGGGCACAGAAGTCAGTAAAAGCGGCTTCCAACTGCTCGGCACACGTCCCCCTGCGGCAGCCGATGCCCAGCACCCCGATGCGGGGCACCAGATGCAAAGCGTCCCCGGCAGGGGAGAGGGTAAGGGCAAAATCGGCTTCGGCAGGGGTCCGTGCAGGATCCACCCCGGCGGGCGGGGTGCCCTGCACGGGAAACTCAGCGGCAAACCGCACCGACTGCCCGGCCAGCAGCTTGCTGCTGACATGCTTGATGCGCTCCGCTTCCAGCACCGTGCAGTTCTGGTGCTTTGCCCACTCGTCCACCGCAAAAATGCCGTGGGCGTCGGTGGCCGTGGTGATCACCGGAACGGCTCCGCACACGGCGGCCAGTGCACGGGCCAGGTTATTGGCACCGCCCAGATGACCGGACAGCACCGGCACCGCAAAGCGGCCGCATTCGTCCAGTACCACCACCGCCGGGTCCGACGCCTTGCTGCGGCAGTGGGGCGCAATGGCCCGCACCGCAATGCCCACGGCTCCCACAAAAACAAGGGCGTCGCTCTGCGCAAACTGCAGGGCGGTCCACCCGGCAAGGGAGACGCCGCCGCTGCCGCAGCGGTCCACACTGCCGGGCAGGGCGTCTGCCAGCCGCCGGGCCAGTGCCAGACCGGTGTCGGTAAAGGCCAGATAGGCCCGGGTCATTGGTCGGACCCCTTGCGGAACTCGGTGGTAAAACCGGGGTCGTACAGCTTGCTGCGCTCGTACCGGGTGCCAAGGAAATCGCCTGCCACGATGAGCGCTGTTTTGGTGATGCCGGCGTCGTGCACGCTCTGCGCCAGAGAACCCACGGTACAGCGAACGGTTTTCTGCTCCGGCCAGGTGGCCTTGTATACCACGGCGGCGGGGGTGTCCGGCGTGTAGGCACCGCCCTGCAGCAGAGCATCCTGCACCTTGTCCACCAGACCGATGGACAGGAAAATCACCATAGTGGCCCCGTGGGCGGCAAGACTGGCCAGCTTTTCCCGCTCGGGCACCGGGGTGCGGCCTTCCATGCGGGTGATGATCACGGTCTGGCTCACGGTGGGCAGGGTGTATTCGGCATTCAGTGCCGCCGCCGCGCCGCAGAAGCTGGACACGCCGGGCGTGTCATCGTAGGCGATGTCGTCGGCGTCCAGTGCATCCATCTGCTCCCGGATGGCCCCGTACAGGCAGGGGTCGCCGGTGTGCAGGCGCACGGTGATTTTGCCGTCTGCCTCCATGGTGCGCATCACATCCAGCACCTGTTCCAACGTCATCTCGGCGCTGTTGTAAATGGCGCAGCCGGGTTTTGCCAGTCCCAGCAGGGCCGGGTTGACCAGACTGCCCGCATAAATGATGCAATCAGCCTCCTGCAGCAGGGCTGCGCCCCGCCGAGTGATCAGGTCCGGGGCACCGGGCCCCGCGCCTACAAAGTGTACCATAGCAGTTACTCCTTTACCAGTACCGTTGCAAAATATCCGGCCTTGCTGCCATCCTGCGGCGGGCGCGCAGTCGAAAGGTCGGGGAAGATCGTTTCATCCGGCAGGCCGCAGCTGCACACGAGGGCGCTGCGGCTCAACGCACCGTGGGCGTCCAGGGTGTCCAGCAGGGCGGGCAGCTGACGCCCGGTTTTCATCAGGACTTTCGTGCCGGGGGCGTCCAATACCTCGTCGGCCCGGCTGCCGGGAGCGATGGTCAGCGGAGCGTCCATGCCGCCGGTAAGGGGCTGATTCAGCCGGGCTGCTGCCGCGCAGAAGCTGGGCACACCCGCCGCCATCGCGGTGGCATAGCCCTGCGCCTGCAGGATCTCCTGCAGATAGCCAAAGGTGGCATAAATGGACACGTCACCCAGGTTCAGCATGGCCACATCCTGCCCGGCATCCAGAAAGGGCCGCACTGCGCTGGCAGCGGTCTCGTGAGAGGCGCGCAACACGGCGGCGTCCCGGCTCATGGCAAACTGCAGGGGCAGGATGGTCTTGCCGTCCAGCTCTGCGCCCAGTGCCCGGCGGGCGATGTCCAGCGCCAGCATCTGCCCGGAAGCGGTCTGCGGCGCAGCCAGCACCGGGCACTGCCGCAGCAGACGCACGGCCTGCAAAGTCAGCAGCTCCGGATTGCCGGGGCCGACGCTGACCCCGTAAAAGGTGCCGGTCATGCGTTGTTCCATTGTTCAAGCAGCTCCTTTGCAGTTTGTGTTGCGCCAAGCGGCCCATGCTGGTTGGAAAACAGCACTGCACCCACCCGGAAGGCTTCACCCGCCCGGCGGTCGAGGTGCAGTTGGATGGCATCCAGCAGGCTTTCCAGCACCGGGGTGCGCAGTCCGGCGGTGTCCAGCAGCTCCAGACAGGCGTCGGTGGTGGCGGCAGCGTACAAAGCCGCGCACAGCTCCCGGCTTGCCCCACAGAGGGCGGCATGGGCACAGAACAGCTCGGTGCGACAGTCGGCCGTGTGGGAGTGGGTGTTCATGATGCCGCCGGCCACCTTGACCAGCTTGCCCACATGGCCCACCAGCAGCACCTGCTCAAACCCGGCGGAAGCCGCCATATCCAGCGTATCTCCGATGAAGTTGGAGGTCTTGACCACCGGGATGGCCGCAAAGGCCGGGTAGGTGTCGTGCAGGTAGTCCAGCCCGTAGTTGCCCGGGGCAAGGATGAGCCGCTTTGGGGTACCGGCCCGCAAAACAGCCTGGTTCATTTCCAGCTGGATGGTGTCCAGGATGGCCTGCTGGCTCATGGGCTCCACGATGCCGCTGGTGCCCAGCACCGAAAGGCCACCCTCCACCCCGATGTGCGGGTTGAAGGTGCGCCGGGCCACTTCCTCACCGTTCTGGATGGAAATGGTCACCGCAAAGCCGCCGGTATAACAGGCGGCTTCAGCCTCCCGGCGCAGGGCCTCGGCGATCATCTGCCGGGGCACATGGTTGATGGCGGCGGCACCAACGGGTTGGTCGAGGCCGGGTTTGGTCACCCGGCCCACACCTCTGCCGCCGTCGATGCGGATGTCCGTGCAGCCCGGCAGCAGCTCCACTGTGGCGATCACCGGCAGGCCGGTGGTCACATCCACGTCGTCGCCGCCGTCCTTTTCAATGGCGCATTCGGCCCCAGTGTCGGTGCGGCGGCAGAACAGGGGTGCTACCTCCACCACGATGCCCTTTGGGGTGCGCAGCGCTACCGTCTCCGGCGCATGGCCGGTGAGCAGCAGCCGGGCCGCGCCCGCTGCCCCCAGCGCCGCACAGGTGCCGGTGGTATAGCCACAGCGCAGCAGCTTCTGCCCGCTGCGGACGTAGTGCTCGAACGTGGGCTTTTGAGGTTTTGCCTGACCGAACAGGGCCGTATACTGTTCGTCGCTCAGCGCATAAAGCGCACGGATGTTGTCCGGGGCAAAGGCGGCATCCGGGGTCAGCACGCCGGAAACATGGTCCGGGAACACGCACACCACTGCGTCCGCGATCTTCTGTGCCATGTCCAGCTCATGCAGGCTCACGATGACCGCAAGGCCCTGTTCATGGGCCAGCTTCTGCAGGATGGTCAGCAGCTCGATCTTGCCCTTGATGTCCAGAAAGGAGGTGGGCTCGTCCAGTAGCAGCACTTTAGGCTGCTGGCAGATGGCACGGGCCAGCAAAACACGCTGACGCTGACCGTCACTGATGCAGTTGAAGTCCCGGTCCGCGAGATGCACAGCTCCGGCAATTTCCAGTGCATCCTGCACGGCCTGCCGGTCGGCGTCGGACAGAATGCCCAGCCGCCCGGTGTAAGGGATGCGCCCGGCGGCGGCAAACTCAAAGCAGGTGGTCAGCTCGGTGCGGCGGGTGTGGGGCAGCATCAGGGCCAGCTTCTGCGCCCGGGCCGTGCCGGTGTAGGCGGTCAGGTCCTGCCCGTCCAGCAGCACAGTGCCGCCCAGCGGGGCCAGCTGTCCGGCCAGTGTTTTGAGCAGGGTGGATTTGCCCGCGCCGTTGGGGCCGATAAGGACAAGGATCTGCCCCGGATTTGCCCTTAGTGCAATGCCGGAGGCCAGCGGCGTTTTGCCGTAGCCGATGGCAAGATCCTGCGTTTCACAGAGAAATTCCTTCATTGTGCACCCTCCCGGTTCCGGCGGATGAGCAGCCCGATGACCACCGGCGCACCAAACACGGCGGTGACCGCGCTGATGGAAAGCTCCGTGGGAGCAAACAGGCTGCGGGCGATCAGGTCGCACAGCAAACAGAAAGCGGCCCCGCCCAGGCAGCAGCCCGGCAGCACCACCAGCGGCTTTGCGCTGCCCAGCAGCTGCTTGACCAGATGCGGCACTGCGATGCCCACAAAGGAGATGGGCCCCGCAAAGGCCGTGACACAGGCCGCCAGCAGACTGGAAAGCAGTACCAGCAGCCGGGAAAAACGCTTCACGTTCACGCCCACGCTCTGGGCATAGGCTTCGCCCATCTGGTAGGCGCTCATGGGTTTGGAGAGGCAGAAGGCTGCTGCCAGCGCAGGCAGCACCACCAGTGCCGCCGCCTGTACATTGCCCCAGGTCATGCCGGAAAAGCTGCCCTGTGACCAGTTGTGCAGGTTGACGATGTTGGAGTCCTGCGCAAATGCCACCACGAACTCGGTGACAGCGGAACAGATGTAACCGATCATGACGCCGCAGATGACCAGAATGCTCATGCGTTGCACCCGACGGGCCACCGCCAGCACAAAGGCCATGGCGGCCATAGCCCCCGCAAAGGCGGCCAGGATCAGGGTGAGGGAGCTGGTGAGCAGGCCGTGGTTCAGGAACACCACCATCACCAGTGCTACGGCCAGCTTGGCTCCGCTGGAAATGCCCATGACAAAAGGCCCGGCGATGGGGTTGGCAAAAAAGGTCTGCAGCAGATAGCCTGCCGCAGAGAGTGCCGCGCCCAGCAACACCACCATCACGGCCCGGGGCAGGCGCAGCTGGGTGATGATGCCCACCGACAGTGCGTCCTGCCCACGGCCGGTCAGGGCCGCCAGCACGGCACCGGGGGTCAGGGCAACACTGCCCCAGAACAGGTTGGCGGCAAACAGAACCACCAGCGCCAGCGCCAGCAGGAGATAAGAAAACAGATAGCGTTTTTTGCGGGTCATAAGCGGTTCCTTACTCAACGTGAATGAAATACTGCAATCCGTCCGGCGCATCCTCGGTGAACAGACGGTGCAGCTCTAGGATAAAATCGGCCAATTCCATGCTCTGCTGGAAAAAGCTCTGGGCAACGCACCAGACATGCCCATTCTGCACAGCCTTGAAGTCCGCCAGCAGGGAGCACTTGGCCACCAGCTCGTCAGTGGTGGAGACAACGCCCTCAATGGTACTGTTGTAGATCAGGAAGTCGGCGTCCCGTGCACCGGCGTAGAAGTCTTCCAGCGGCAGGTTCATGGTGGAAAGGCTGTTGCCGCTGTCGGTCAGATCGGCAAACACATAGTCGGCCCCGGCCATCTCGATCATGCGGGCCACATAGTCGCCGCCCTTGCGCACGTTGGCCAGATTGTTGGCCGAGATAGAAAAGAACGCGCAGCTCTTGCCGGTGGACTGCTGGTCCAGCAGGGGAGCGATGCGCTCCGCCTGTCGGTCAAACACCTGCTGTGCCAGTTCCTCCTTGCCCAGCAGGATGCCGTAGAATTTGATCCACTCCATGCGGGCCAGCGGGCCGCTCTCGTAGCTGGAACGCTCCACCAGCACCGGGATGCCGAAGCGCTCCAGCTGCTCCTTGACCTCCGGGGTGTGGTAGATCATGGTGTTCTCGATGGCAAGGCCGCAATTCGCGGCAAGGATCTGCTCGTAGTCCGGGGCGCTGTATTTGCCCGCATAGGCAATGCGCCCGTCCAGCATGGCCTGCCGGGCCTCGTCCAGATACCAGCCCTCGGCGCGGGTGCCGCTCAGGGCGATGCAGTCCAGTGCGTCCAGTGCAAGGAACAGGTCCATCACCGAGGTGGACACCAGATAGAGGTTCTGCAGCGGCTGACGCAGCACGGTCACGCCGTCCGGTACATCGGTCGGAACGGCAGCCCCCTCCGGCACCACAAGGAACTGTGCCCCGTCGGCCGGGATGGAGAGCAGGGTATAGCCACCCTCGTATTTTGCAGCCGTGAACTGCTGTGCGTAGTCCAGTGCAGCGGTCCCGGCCGGTACCAGCTGCACTTCCACCGTGGGACCGGCCTGCTCGGCACAGGCGGTCAGCAGCAGCCCGGCGGCGGGCAGGAGCCTCAGAAATTGGCTGCGTGTGATCTTGTTCATCTTATTCCAGCGTAAAAGTTAGGGTGTATTCGATCTCGTGCGGGGTGCTCATGGCCACCGTGTCGGCGGTCACGGCCAGCGGGGTGCCCAGGGCAGCGACCGGGATCTCAAAGGTGGAGTTGCCCTCGGTGTTGGTGGGCAGGTACTTCTCGCCGGCCACGACCATATAGTCATAGTTGGGGCTGCTCCATGCGATGGTGGCGGTCATCTTGCCGTCGGCCACGGTCAGAGTGGCGGGGCTGTCCACGGTGGCACGGCCGGAGCCGCCCTCCAGTGCCACAGATACGGTGTATTCGCCGTCTGCGGGGGTCTCGGAGACTTCCTCGGTCGTGGGCTGGGCATTGCGCACGCTCACGGTGTGGTCGTACCAGGTACCCTTGGAACCCAGAATGGCCAGCGAGAAGTCCTCATCCAATGCGGTGACCGGGATGTCATAGCCGTACACCTCTTCACTGGTGCCGTCGGAGTAGGTCACAGTGTCGGTGGTGGGCAGCAGCCAGTCCGTTTTGTGGGCCTCGGCATCAGCGGCCAGGCCGGGGTACAGGTTCACGATCTTTTTGGACACCAGGCTGACATGGAAGGTCATCTTGCCGTCCTTGACGGTCAGGGTGCCTTTGCCGTCGCAGGCCTCGTTGGCATGGAACATGCCGCTGTCGGTATCAAACTCGGCAGTGTATACGCCGTCCGGCAGAGCGGCGGTCTCCGTGACTTCGGATGCGGCGGAACTTGCCGCGCTGGAAGGGGCCTCGGAAGAGACGGCCGACGGAGTGGTGGAAGAAGTGCCGCAGCCTGCCAGAGAAGCGGCCAGCAGCACGGTGACAACGGAAAGGGAAAGCATCTGTTTGCAGCGCATAGAAAAATACCTCAATATTTCAGAATCAAAAGGGAGAAACTCCCTGCAGGTCTCAGTATACCACAATCCTGTCAAAAAGAAAAATTGCCCGAAAAGATCACTCCCTCCGGGCAATTTGACAGTTATTTTCAGCCGTTCAGAGAATCAATGGCAGCCTTGGTGTGGGCAACGTACAGCTCCTGAATGGAGGGCACTTCGCCCAGACCGGCGATCTGGCAGTCCACAGACTCAAATGCGCCGGAAGCGTTGAACTGGCTCAGCCAGGAATCCTCGTCTGCACCGGCCATGTCGTTGTTGGCGTGGTCGCCTGCCACTACCATCAGGGGACGCAGGACGACCTTGGTGTAACCGGCAGCCTTCACAGCCTCGATCACGTTCTCGCAGGCAGTCTCCTCAGGCTCACCCTCCACGGTGCCGATGAACACATTGTCATAGCCCAGGGTCTGCATGGTGGTCTGCATCTGGCTGTAGCTCACCTTTGCAGTGTGGGAAGTGCCGTGGCCCATGAACACGAAGGCGACCTTCTCGGCAGCGGCGGCGTCCAGGCTCTCGTAACCGGCATCCTTCACGGCGGCCTCGGTCACGGCCTTGGCAACCACTTCCTTGTCGGAGTTGATCACGGTGGCGTCAGAGCCGACCTCGCCCAGCAGGGGCTCAGCCACGGCAACGCTCTCGAACTTGTCGCGGTAGGAGTCGATCATCTCCATCATCTCGTCGTACTCGGCACCGTGCATCAGATGAGTGGGCTGCACGATCAGGTTCTTCACGCCGTTGGCCACAGCGCGGTCCATGGCCTGCTGCATGTTGTCGATCTTCTCGCCGTCACGGGCCTGCACATGGTTGATGATGATCTGTGCGGTAAAGGCGCGGCGCACGCTCCAGTCAGGGTAGGCGGCCTGCAGGGCGTCCTCGATGCCCTTGATGTCCTTCACGCGGCTGTCGTTGAAGGAGGTGCCAAAGGAGACCACCAGCAGCTCGTTCTCGCCGATGTTGTCCTCGTTGCGGGCGGCATCCTTGGAAGCATCGCCGGTGTCACGGCCAAAATAATCGGGGTCAGCATTTTCGCCTTCCACCAGCTCCTTCTGAGCGTCGGTCAAGGCGTCCCAGGCAGCCTTGGCAGCAGCACACTGCTCGTCGGTGTTGTCGTTGCGCTCCTGGACATAGATGGCATCGATCAGGTCTGCCACGTTCTTTGCGGCAGCCTCGTCGGCGTCCTCGCCGGATGCTTCGCTGCTGGCAGCGGCAGAAGAACTTGCTGCGCTGGAAGCGGTGCTGGATGCGGTGCCGCCGCAGCCGCTGAGCACACCGGCGCACAGAGCCAGGGCAGTCAGGGCGGCAGCAGCCTTGCGGATGTTGCGTTTTCTCATGATAAATTCCTTTCCTTTTTGTTCGTATAGAACAGTTTGCATACCCCTGAACAAGGCTCTGAAAGGGCGTTTTCCGCAAACAAAAAAGGCCTTTCTGCTTGCGGAATGGCAACACAAAAAGACCCATGATCCATAGGCTTTTCGGCACGACCAATTCCTCGTGGTCCGGAGCGGCGCGCTCCTGTACCAACAGCAGGCAGGTTTCCTGGCTAAAAGATCTGCGCCCGCCGCCGCCTTCCCAAAGCAACGCTTCAGTGGCCGGTGCCAGAAGCACCCGGGCCGCGGGCTCCCTTATCACAGTGACGAGATCGTGCGGGATTTGCACCCGCTTCCCTTTTAACGTTCCTGCCGCGGCAAAGCGCCTGCGGCGGAACGCACCTGCTGTTTTTGTTCAGTTCGCAGAGAAGTATAGCACAGTACCGGTAAAAACGCAAGAGCAGCATAAAACAAGCCCCCGACCCTACACGAAATTCGTGCAAGACCGGGGGCTTGTTGTGCTGGAGCAGGATACGGGACTCGAACCCGCCGCCTACTGCTTGGGAAGCAGTCGCTCTACCGGATGAGCTAACCCTGCACACTGCTTTATCATTGTAGCAAAGCAGGGGACAAATGTCAAGAGCGGATCGCGCCGAAAACGGTCGGGTCAGTTTTTCGTGGTGTAGGTCAGGTCCAGCACCGGGGTGAAGGGGTCGAACACCAGTCCTTCCACGCCGTCGGCCACCAGCAGACGCTTCTGCTGGGCGGCCAGCGGCACCACGGTGCAGCCCTCCAGCAGCTGGCGTTCACATTCACGCAGCAGCTGGCAGCGTGCGGAGCCGGTGCGCTGGATGCTTTCAGACAGGGCCCCGGCATAGAGCGGGTCGGTGAGACCGGTCAGACTGTTGTCTCCGGCAAATTGCTGCAGCATCTGGTATACGCTGCCGCCCTCGGCCCGGATGGGAGCCAGTGCGATGGTGTATTTGCCGCTGGCAAGGCGGGCGTCGAACTCCTCCTGCGGCACCTCTTCCACTGAGAAGAAGAGGGAACAGTCTTTCTGCCAGGCACCGTTGATCTGCTCCACCGTCTCGGTCAGGCCGGAGCCCTGGGGCAGCAGAATGGTCACCCCGTTGAAGTCGGAGCTGGCCATGCCCTGCCGGGCCTGCATGTACAGTGCCTTTGCATCCGGGATGGTGGGCAGCAGGTCCCCGGCAGCATCGCGGTAGTCGATGCCGTCCACGGTCAGGCCGTCCGGAACAAGGCCGGTTACCTCCGTGAACAGCCCCGAGGAGGGCACCGACAGGTTCTGCAAGGCGATGCCGGCCAGCGCCTGCCGTAGGGATGCAACCGCGAACACCGAGCCTTCCGATGCGTTGAACAGCAGGGCCCAGGTGGTGTCGGAGTATTCCATGCTCTGCAGGGAAGTGGCTTCGGCGGTGTCATCCAGGGCGGCCGAGCACTTTTCGTCTGCAATGAGCTGGGCGGCACTCTTGTCGGTGTTGCTGGTGTTCTGCACAAGGCGCAGGTTGTTCACCAGCGGGGACGCGGCACTGCGGCGAAGGAACAGGCCGCTGGCCGTCCAGTTGTAGATGTAAAAGCTGCCGCTGGACAGAGTGGATGCACTGCTCAGACCGTAGGTGCCGCGGGTGCTCTCAAAAAAGGCTTCGTCACAGGGCATGGCACCCGGCAGGGTGAGTTTGGAAAGGAAGGTGTCGTCCCGCTCGCTCAGGCGGAACACCAGCGTCAGTTCTCCGATGGCCGACACGCCCAGCGTGCCGGGGTCGGCAGTGCCGTCCAGCACGGCGGCACTGTTCTGGATGGCAGAAAACTCCACCGCATAGGGCGAGGCTGTCTGGGGGTCGAACACCCGGCGAAATGCATACACGAAATCTTCAGCGGTGATGGCGTAGTCCGTGGCGGCACCTTTTGTGCCGGTGTAGGTCAGGCCGCTCTTTAAATAAAAGGTATAGGTGAGCCCGTCGGAGGAGATCTCCCACCGCTCACACAGGTCCGGCACCAGCTCGCCGCTGGCATTGCGGCGCACGAGTCCGCCATACAGGTTCTCGCAGGCGATCACATCCTCGGCCTTGGTGGCTACCTGCGGGTCAAGGTTTGCGGGGATATTGTCCACAAACCAGGTAAAGCTGGTGCTGGCGGAGCTGCCGCCGCAGCCCGTAAGCAGAAAAGCAAACGCAGCGGCAAGCACCACTGCGGTCATGCGCAAAAAACGATTCAAAAAAGAAACCCTCATTCCGTTCATCATGGTGCAGAAACCCTCAAAAACGGCTCTGCAACGACAAGTGTAGCAGAAACACAGACAAAAAACAATTGCCTTTTTGTGAATTTACTGCGCTTTTTGGTGCCGAGTGCACGGTTTTCCGTTGCCAAGCGCGGCCAAATGGACTATAATAGTACAGCGAAACTCACAAATGCCGGGCAGTTCCGGCGTGTTCAGAATACGATACTGTACGAAGGAGGATCTATTTTTATGCAGAAGGATCAACAGAAGCTCGAACAGCTCATCAAGGGCAAAAAGGTGGCCTTTATCGGCGCGGGCGTCAGCCACAAGACCCTGATCAAAGAATTTGTGGAGCTGGGGGCACACGTTACCCTGTGCGACCAGAAAAAGAGCGTGGAGGACTTCGGAGATTACGCCGCCACCATCCGGGAGCTGGGCATCGACCTGAGCCTGGGCGAGAACTATCTGGACGGCTTCAAGGGCCAGGATATCATTATGCGCACCCCCGGCTTTGTAGGCTACTTTGAGAAACCCCTGCAGGATGCCATGGCGGCCGGTACCATGGTCACCAGCGAGGTGGAACTGTTCTTTGATTTCTGCCCCTGCCCCATCGTGGCTGTGACCGGCTCCGACGGCAAGACCACCACCACGACCCTGATCGCCAAGTTCTTCGAGGCCGCCGGCCGCAAGGTGCATCTGGGCGGCAACATCGGCGCAGCGCTGCTGCCCATGCTGCCCGAGGTGAGCCCCGACGATGTGGCCGTGGTAGAGCTGTCCAGCTTCCAGCTCATCAGCATGCATTCCAGCCCCAATGTGGCCGTGGTGACCAACGTCACCCCCAACCATCTGGACCACCACAAGGATATGCAGGAGTACATCGACGCCAAGCGCAACATCCTGCTGTACCAGACCCCGCCCTGCCGTGCCGTGCTGGGCTATGAGAACGAGATCAGCCGCTCCATGCAGAAGGACTGCAAGGGCAAGCAGGTGTGGTTCACCCGCCTGCACGACACCGACAACGGTGCCTTCCTGCGCAAGGACGGCATGCTCTGCATGGCCGAGGACGGTGTGGTGACCCCGTTCCTGGCTCAGAAGGACGTGAAGCTGCGCGGCCTGCACAACATCGAGAACCTGCTGGCCGCTGCGGCTGCCGTGTGGGGCCTCGTGCCGGTGGAAGCCATCCAGCAGGTGGGCAGCACCTTTACCGGTGTAGAGCACCGCATTGAGCCGGTGCGCACCCTGGACGGTGTGCTGTACTACAACGACTCCATCGGTACCAGCCCCACCCGCACCATTGCGGGCCTGCGCAGCTTCAACCAGAAGGTCATCCTCATTGCAGGCGGCTACGACAAGCACATCCCGTATGAGCCGCTGGCACCGGAAGTCATTGCCCACGTCAAGAACCTGGTGCTGATGGGTGCCACCGGCCCCCGTATCGAGAAGGCTGTGCGCGAATGCGAAGGCTTTGACGAAGCAGCTCTGCCCATCCAGCACGCCGACAACATGCAGCACGCTGTGGAGCTGGCCCGCGCCGCCGCAAAGCCCGGCGACATCATCATCCTGTCTCCGGCCAGTGCTTCGTTCGACCTGTACCCCAACTTTGAGGTGCGCGGCCGTGAGTTCAAGAAGATCGTCAACGCGCTCAAGTGATCGCACGGGTCAACACCCCGGCGCGCCGTGCCCGCTTCCGGAACGCTTGCCGGAGTCGCTGGGTGCTGGACGCCCTGCTGCCGCTGGATCAGCAGATTTTCGGCAAAAGCCAGCCCGGACGGTTCTATGCTGGTCCCACGCTGGCGCTGGAACTCAGCGGCCGCACGGCATGGGCAGCCGGGCATGCAAACCCGGAGGAGCTGGCAAGCTTTCTGGCCTTCTGCGGCTGTGGGAGCGTCATTCTGGACGAGGGCATCTGCCCGCCGCCCACAGGCTGGCACCGGGCCGAAACGCTGACCGTGTTCGGCCTTGCTCCCGGCAAAGTGCTGCCCCTGCCTGCTGTAGAGGATGCTCTTTGGAGCAGTCTGACCCTTGACGCCCAGCCGCCCGCCATGACGGTGGCGCAGGCGCTTTATCCAACGGACCCCGCCCGGCGGGACGATGCCTATTCAGAGCTGTGCTCGAAGCGCAGCCGGGGCCGGGCCGTGGTCTGGGCGCTGCAGCAGGGCGGGCAGACGGTGTGCACTGTGGGCGCCTATGCAGTCGCAAACGGACAGGCCTACATGGCCTGCGGCCAGACTGCAGAGCCCTTGCGCGGCAAAGGCATCGGCGGGCGGCTCATCGTGCAGATGGCCAACGCCCTTGCAGCAGAAGGGGAGCACCCGGTGTTCCTCTGCGCCCCGGAACGGGTGCATTTTTACACCCGCCTCGGCTTTGCAAAGCTGGGGGAGTATGTACGTTTTGCCGCGCCGTGAGCCGGACGATTTGAATGCCCTCCGTTTCACTCTGGGCATATTCAGAGGAAGAACGATTTTATATTGGTGTTTGTCCTCTGGCCCAGCGGAGCGTCCATGCTTCTGAAAATACAAGAACATTAAATTAAGGAAACAGATATGTCGATTCTCAACCACTTTTTTGATTACAAACCCGAAGTGCTGGCACTGGACGAAAAGGCCATGGAGCTGTGCCAGCCCTATTTCCGCCATATGGAGGAAATCCGCGATTTCAACCAGCTCAAGATGCTCAAGGCCTTTGCCGACACCCAGATGTCCTCCACCGATATGCTGGGCACCACCGGCTACGGCCTGTGGGACACCGGCCGCGCAAAGCTGGAACAGATCTTTGCCGAGGTGATGGGCGCAGAGGATGCACTGGTGCGCAGCCAGTTCCAGAGCGGCACCCATACGCTGGCGGTGGCCCTGTTCGGCCTGCTGCGGG
>ENA-OZFE01000096-OZFE01000096.1-human-gut-metagenome-genome-assembly--contig:-NODE-96-length-40501-cov-8.824433_pt1 | contig 40501 bp, 38 predicted proteins | sample MGYA00245077_ERZ653627 | MGnify/ENA primary metagenome ERZ653627 (study PRJEB26926, sample SAMN06165121) | human gut metagenome | biome: ENVO:00009003; feature: ENVO:2100002; material: ENVO:00002003...
ATCTACACTTCTAGCTTCGTCGGCAGCGTCAGATGTGTATAAGAGACAGGATTCATACAGATCAAATGGTTAAAACTCCGTATAAAGAGTTTTCTGCTGAGAATATTGAAAAATGGATGAAAAAGAAAGATACTCCTGATTTTACAGTATGGTTGGGTGAAAAAACAGATGCCAGAATATTGTATGCATATACGAATATTGTTAATGAGGTATTGGGCATAGAAGAGGCTATATGGATTTCTTCAGGGATTGTAAAAAATAATGATTTTGAAAAATTGATTGCAGAAGTGAATGTATATTCAGAAGAACGTTCAGAGTTATTGAATGTGGCAGAATTTCATTCATATGTTGAAACTTGTGGCTTTTATACACCGCAGGAAGTTTGTGCAGTTCAATCTGTTAAAGAAGCAAATGAGAGTATCAATATAGGGAATGAAAAAAATGTAATACAAGTTTATAAGTTGGTTGCTACATGTTTATCTGAACATATTGAAAATATAGAAAAAACATTTTATTTACCAAGCAGAATTGCCAGAATATTAACGGGTATAACATATGGTGATGGATATGAGTATATAAATGATAATAATGAAGTGGTATGCAAATATTCAGATGTTAGTAAAGGAGAGAATAATCAACAGGAATGTCTGCAAATCAATTCGCATATACTGGAATCTTCTTTAAAAGAAAATGATTACAGGATGTTTTGGGTGTTTAGGGTATATCGTAGTCCATCTAGTAAGGCTTATGAGCTTTATGGAAATGATATTACTCATGATACAGATAGAAGCTATATAGTCTGGTTTGATGAAGAGAAAAGTAGATATATTGAATTAAAAGAAATTGAGCCCGTAATAGCAGAAAATAATAATGATTATGTGTTAAAAGTTAAATCTTTATATGACGGATTGGATGATTAAATTAAAACTTAGGGTTAAAATAGGAGGTATGGGTATTGATATATACAGAAAGTGAATTGAAAAAGAAAATATATAAAATGATTGAAGAGTTTGAAAGTGAAGTTGTAGAGTTTAAGGAGGCAACGAGCAATTATTCATTTAATGATATTGGAAGATATTTTTCTGCTTTGGGGAATGAGGCAAATATAAGGGGTCTTAACGAAGCTTGGTTGATTTTTGGAATAACAAATGATAAACAGATTAAGGGGACTAATTATAGAAAAGATGGAAATCTTCAATCCCTGAAAAAAGAAATAACCAACGGAACGAATGAAAAACTCACTTTTTATGATATATATTGCATTGAAATGGAAGGGAAGAGAGTTATTGCATTTCAGATTCCACCGGCAATTCCAGGTATAGTTACTACATGGCATGGAGCATCTTATGCAAGAGAAGATGAGTCTTTAGTTCCACTACCTATGAATAAGATTGATTTGATACGAAGTCAGGTTGGAAGGGACTGGTCTAAGGAAATAGTGCCAGAAGCAACTATTGATGATTTGGATTCTGAGGCAATTGCATATGCTAGGAAGATGTTCATAAGACGAGAAGAAAACAGAACAGGCGCATCAGATATAATTGAGAGGTTATCTGATATAGAAGTACTCAATAAAGCTGGACTTACATTTAAAGGACAGATTACAAGAACAGCGTTAATGTTACTTGGTAAAAAAGAATCAAGCTTTTACTTTGATGGTTTTGTTCCGAGAATTACATGGACATTATATAATGCTGATAAATCAGTAAAAGCATATGAACATTTTGATATGCCTTTACTGCTGGCGGTTGATAAAGTATATGGCAAGATCAGAAATGAAAAATATAGATATATTGCAGACCAGACAACATTGTTTCCAGAAGAAGTGGATCAATATAATCCTAATTTAGTAAAGGAAATTATCAACAATTGTATAGCTCATTCTGATTACAGATTGCGTGGGAAAATAAATCTTGAAGAGTATGAGGATCATCTTGTTTTCATTAATGAAGGGGCATTTATTCCTGAGACAGTAGAACAGGCATTGGAGCCGGGATATAAACCTCCATATTATAGAAATGCATTTTTGTGTAATGCTATGGTGAATATGTATATGATAGACACAAATTCAATGGGAATTCCGATGATATATGAGATACAGAAAGGTAAATGCTTTCCATTGCCAACATTTGATTTAGATACTCCTAACAGAGTTGTTGTAACGGTGTATGGAAAAGTATTAGATCCTAATTATACAAGATTGTTGCATGCAAACGACGATTTGGATTTGAGAACTGTATTTCTTTTAGATCAGGTACAGAAAAAGAAGACTATTTCTAAAGAAGATTTTAGTCAACTTAAGTCAAGGAATTTAGTCGAGGGAAGGTATCCAAATATTTTTGTTTCATATAAAGTAGCAAAGGTTGTTGGAGACAAGGCAAATTATGTCAGACAAAAAGGATTAGATGAGGAAGTGTGTATGCATTTTATATTGTCTACACTAAAACTCGGACCAGCCAAGAAATCAGACCTATTGGCGGTACTTAAAGATGTTTTACCGGATGTATTGACTGATCAGCAAAAATCAAGAAAATTATCAAATCTTCTGCAAAAAATGAAGAAAAATGGAATTATTGATGTGCGTGGTATTGCAATAAATTCAGAATGGTATCTCTTGACTAAGGACTAAAACAATATATTTTTTAGTCGAGGATAGTCAAGAGTTTAGTCGAGGATTTAGTCAAGGACACTGCAACAAACAGGAGCCTCGCAGGAGCACTGATGTAAAATCCGCGTAGTATTAGCGGATTTTGCAGCAAGTGCTGCTGCGAGGCTCCGTCATTAAAGCCAATAAACGGAAACACTTTATTTCTTTTTCTTCCACGCAAGCAATCTCTCCACATGCAGCGGTTTCCCCTGAATAGCCTGCACCTTCAATCTGTTCTCTTCACTGAACCCAACCAGAATATCATGATTAGCCTCAGCCAGATAATCGATGATACCATCGATATCAGACTTAGTGTTCTTCGGACAATGAATATACAGATGCTTATTTGCGGAAATATGCAGTGTATATGAGATGCTGAAATGATACCACAGAATCTTGTGCAGGGTAGAGTATTTGTAAATCCATAAAATCTCTTTGATAGGCACGATGGCATTGCCATAAGGCGAGGTCATGATAAAATAGTGCTCTGTGATAAACATATCCTCGGTGGCAAGCTGTGGCAGTGTGGCAAGCTCCTCCTCAGCCTCGGCAAGCAGCTTGTGTGGGTTGCCGAATACAACAAGATTCTGACATGCTGGTGCCAAAACAGGAAACCTGATGCAAAGGATGTAGAATATCAGGCTGATAACAGCATAGATAAGAGTGCCAAAATAAAAAACAAACATAAAAATAGTAGTTTTCAAATGGTACTCAGGCTCATTAAGATAGCAGCCTGTTATGGTATCGGAGAGTCCCTTGGAATCCCAACTCAGATCCTTCGACAGTTTATTTACAAACTGTGTGTAGGTGCCCTTGCCCTTTACGATTTTACCGACCACCGTGAGCTTGTCGATAGATGGCAGACCCTCCTCACAGGTGGATGGTGCAAGCAGAACAATAGAGCAGTGCTCATCGCGCATGCAGTAGTAGTAATAGCCCTTGATGTCGTTGCCGTCCTTCATGGTGTAGCCGGTAAAGTAAAGCTTTTTAAGGGTGGTTTTTACATATCTGTCCGAATCCTTGTATGCAGCTTCAAAGCTGACAGAATCATCAATATGTATGGGCGATAAAATATCTCCGAGTGAAAATGCAAACCATAGCACGGTAAGCAGAATGATGTATACAATCGGGGAGAAAAGACGCCTTTTGTAAAATGCTTTGATGTTTTTTGTAATGTAGTGTTCGTAATTATCAATCATATGCTTAGTATAATGGTTTTTGTGCCTTATATCAACCTTGATTTTGAGACATTTAATTGTTATTATATAATTAATAGTAACTATTCAGAACCACTGACAACGATGGGAAAGCACGAGTATCGTGCGGTTTTGCGAATGTGCGTGGGATGGTTCTGAATAGTTACGGTAAATAGAAACACGAAATGAGGTAATTATGGAAGCATACACGAATTTTGCCCGGGTGTATGACATGTTCATGGACAATGTGCCATATGAGGTGTGGGGCAGATATATTGTCGAAAAACTGCGTGCAAATGGCATAGATAGTGGATATGTCGTGGACTTAGGCTGTGGTACGGGAAAGCTTACCACGCTTCTTGCAGATGCAGGCTATGATATGATAGGCATTGACAATTCTTTTGACATGCTTGATATGGCGCTTGAGAGAGAGGATGACAGAATCCTTTATCTGATGCAGGATATGAGAGAGTTTGAACCGGGAGAAAAGGTGAGTGCCGTCGTAAGCGCATGTGACAGCATCAATTATATTCTTGAGCCTGAGGATCTTCAGGCAGTTTTTTTCTGCGTGAGCGAAAGTCTTAAAGAGGGGGGCATTTTTATATTTGATATCAATACTCCATACAAATATGAGGTGCTCATGGCTGATAATACCATAGCTGAAAACCGTGATGAGGGCAGCTTTATATGGGACAATTATTATGATGCCGATGAGAAAATAAACGAGTATGACCTGACACTTTTTATAAAGGAGCAGTCAGAGGATGAGGATGACATCTACAAGAAGTTTGAGGAAACTCATTTCCAGAGATGCTATGAGATTTCAGAGCTTAAGGAGCTTCTTGAGCAGTCGGGACTTGTGTTTGATGCGGTGTATGATGCGTACACAGACCATCAGGTGAAGTGTGACAGTGAGAAGGTCACTGTAATTGCACATAAAGCATAGAATTAGATAATGAGAGGTAAATTATGTCAGATTATATAGTAAGAGCAACAGCGGCGGATGCCAATATCAGAGCATTTGCTGTAACATCAAAGGAGATGGTGGAGACCGCCAGAGAGGATCACATGACAACACCTGTCATGACGGCGGCACTTGGCAGACTTCTTTCTGCGGGAGCCATGATGGGAGCTATGATGAAGGGCGATAAGGATATCATAACTCTTCAGATACAGTGCAGCGGACCTGCAAAGGGACTTACCGTCACAGCAGATTCGCACGGCAATGTAAAGGGCTTTGCCATGAATCCACAGGTTGAGCTGCCACTCAATGCGGCAGGCAAGCTCGATGTGGGTGGAGCGCTTGATCTTGGTATACTCACAGTCATAAAGGATATGGGCTTAAAGGAACCGTATTCAGGTCAGTGTGAGCTTAAAACAGGTGAGATAGCTGAGGATCTGACCTATTATTTTGCCACATCTGAGCAGATTCCGTCGGCGGTTGGTCTTGGCGTGCTGGTGGATAAGGACCAGAGCGTAAAGCAGGCCGGTGGATTTATCATCCAGCTTATGCCGTTTACACCGGATGAGGTTGTGGACAGGCTTGAAAAGAAAATCACAGAGATTGATTCGGTGACACAGATGCTTGACAGGGGGCTGACTCCGGAGCAGATACTTGAGGAAATTTTAGGGGATTTCGGGCTTGAAATCACAGATACGACAGAGACACGCTTCCACTGTGACTGTTCAAAGGAGCGTGTGAGCAGAGCACTTTCCACACTTAGCAAAAAGGATCTTGATTCCATTATCGCAGATGGTGAGAGCATTGAGGTAAAGTGCCAGTTCTGTAATAAGGCATATGAGTTTACGGTGGATGAGTTGAAGGAGATGCGCTAATTGAAGGACGGATATATAAAGGTCGCTGCAGCGACACCAAAGGTAAAGGTGGCTGATACTGTATACAACGGACAGCTTATTAAAGCTCTTATGAAGGAGTGCACTGACAACGGGGCAAAGGTGGTTGTTTTCCCGGAGCTTTGCATTACCGGATACACCTGTCAGGATCTTTTCTGGCAGGATAAGCTCATTGCTGCAGCAGAGGATGAGCTTATAGGAATAGCTGATTACAGCAGGAGCCTTGACGGCATATTTTTCATAGGGCTTCCATATGAGATAAACGGCATGCTCTATAATATGGCGGCAGTTGTATCGCGTGGAGAGGTGCTTGCCATGGTGCCAAAGACATTTCTGCCAAACTATAATGAGTTTTATGAGGCAAGGCATTTTGCATCGGGAGAAAACTTAAGCACATATGTCACACTGAAAAATGGACAGCAGGTGTCTGTAGATACTGATTTTATTTTTAGCTGCAAGCAGCTGCCAAAGCTTAAGATAGCGGTGGAGCTTTGTGAGGATCTTTGGACTCCGAACCCGCCGAGCATCAGACACGCGATGTCTGGTGCCACTGTGATTGTAAATCTGTCTGCATCAGATGAGGTGACAGGCAAGGCAATATACAGGAGAGAGCTTGTGAGCGGACAGTCTGCCAGATTAATCTGTGGATATATTTATGCGTCAGCGGGAGACGGTGAGTCCACACAGGATGTGGTCTACTCAGGACACAATCTCATCTGTGAAAACGGAAATGTGCTTGCCGAGTCAAAGCGCTTTACAAATGAGACTATATACAGCGAGTTTGATGTAGAAAGAATAGAGACGGAGAGGCGCAGGATGACAACATTTGTTGTCGAGGATGATCACAGATGGGCTGAGTTTGATCTTGAGGTAAAGGATACCACTCTTAGCCGCTATGTAAATCCGGCTCCTTTTGTTCCTGCAGATAAGACAGACAGGGACAGACGCTGTGATGAGATTCTTATGATTCAGGCTATGGGGCTTAAAAAGAGATTAGAGCATACCAACTGCAAGACAGCAGTTATCGGTATTTCAGGAGGACTCGACTCCACACTGGCACTGCTTGTCACGGTAAGAGCATTTGACCTTTTGGGAAAGGATCACAAGGATATAGCGGCAGTTACTATGCCGGGCTTTGGAACAACAGACCGCACATATGACAATGCGGTAAATCTCATTAAATGCCTTGGAGCTACATTTATCGAGGTGGATATAAAGGATGCTGTAAATATACATTTCAGGGATATCGGACAGGATCCGTCTGTGCATGATGTCACCTACGAGAATGGACAGGCACGCGAGCGCACACAGATACTTATGGATATCGCAAACAAGGAAAACGGAATGGTTATAGGTACAGGAGATTTGTCAGAGCTGGCACTCGGCTGGGCGACCTACAACGGAGACCATATGTCCATGTATGCTGTAAATGCATCGGTTCCAAAGACTCTGGTGCGTCATCTGGTAAAATACTATGCAGATACCTGCGGCAGCGATTTGCTGGAAAGTACACTTCTTGATGTGCTTGATACACCTGTTTCTCCTGAGCTTTTACCACCTGAAAACGGTAAGATTTCACAGAAGACAGAGGATCTTGTGGGCCCTTATGAGCTGCATGACTTCTTCCTTTACAATATGCTGCGCTGCGGCTATGCTCCTGCCAAGGTTTACCGCCTTGCAAGGATAGCATTTGAAGGAAAATATGATGATGAGTTTATTCTCAAATGGCTTAAGAACTTCTATCGCAGATTTTTCGCACAGCAGTTCAAGCGCTCATGTCTGCCGGATGGACCAAAGGTAGGAACAGTGGCGGTCTCACCGAGAGGAGACCTAAGGATGCCTTCGGATGCGTGCGGACGTATCTGGATGGATGAGGTTGATAAGCTGTAATAGTAAGAGGAAAACAATGGGAAAGACACATAAGAAAACTCATAGAAAGCAGGAAAGCATAAAACGTGCAAGGCACAGTGACAGGCGCATGAAAATAGGCGCAATAGTCATTTGTGCAGCGATAGCCATAATAACATTTGTGGTTGTGGGCATGCAGCTTTTGGTTCCTGTTACAGAAGCAGCGGTAAGTGCTGATAATAAGACACGCTCAGGGAATGTTGATGTGCAGAAGAATAATAATTCACTCACTGCATCTAAAATGGACTCAGGAAAAAAGCAAAACAGCTCAGAGGCTGATGTAAACGCTGCGGAGCAAAGCAGCGAGCCTGACAAGGAAACGAAGCTTGATGAGATACTTCAAAGTGCAAATTATCCGGTGCAGCTAAAGGAGCTTGCGAAGAAGAATGATGAGGCAATTGACTTCATATATGAGTATCCTGAGGAGCACTCGAAAAAGCATGATATTGATCTGACTGCAGAGGCCTCGCAGGATACAGTACCTCTATTGCAGCAGTGGGATAAGAGATGGGGCTATGAAAAGTACAGCGGCAATTATTTTGCGGCGAGTGGCTGCGGTCCGACTGCACTTTCAATGGTTGTATTATATCTGACGCATGATGCACAGGCATCACCTCTTGCAGTAGCAGAGTATGCAAAGGAGGCCGGCTACAGTGTGGACGGCTCCGGAAGTGCATGGGATCTTATGAGCAAGGGTTGCAGGCACTACGGCGTAAATGCTAAGACTATAAAGGAGGATGAGGATACATTTAAAGAAAGGCTTGATGAGGGCAATCTGATAGTCGTAAATGTCGGTCCGGGAGATTTCACAGACAATGGACATTTTATGGTGATCACAGGCTATGATGATGAGGGCTTTACTATAAATGATCCAAACAGTATCATAAAGAGCAATACCCACTGGCAGTTTGAGAGGCTGAGTTCGCAGATCAGGGCTGCGTGGAGAATGTTTGTGTAGATAATAGCAGCACATGCATTTATGCTGATGTTTGTGATGCATATGGAAAAATTAAAAAATAAGAAATAATAAAACCTGCTGTGTCATGCTTGTCTGACACAGCAGGTTTTTAATAACAAACAGTAAAGTATGGTATGCAGATTATAGCAATTGAATACCATGCTCCTCACATGCCTTAATTGTCTCCTCAGGCCACAGTGAGCTCTGTACCTCACCGATATGAGCTTTTCTGAGGAAGAACATACAGATTCGTGACTGTCCGATTCCGCCTCCGATAGTGTAAGGAAGCTCCTTGTTGAGGATAGCCTTCTGGAATGGAAGCTTGGCACGCTCAGGACATCCGGCCTTGTCAAGCTGCTCCTTCAGAGATTTTTCATCTACACGGATACCCATTGATGAAAGCTCAAGTGCGATATCAAGAACAGGATAGTATACGATGATATCAGCGTTTAAAGCCCAGTCGTCATAGTCAGGGGCACGTCCGTCGTGAGGCTCTCCGTTTGCAAGCTTGTCACCAATCTGCATTACACAGATCGCACCCTTTGCCTTTGCAAAATAATACTCGCGCTCCTTTGGAGTATTGTCCGGGAACATTTCCTCAAGCTCTGATGTGGTGATAAAGGTGATATCCTTTGGCAGAATTAAATCTATGTAGTCGTACTGTATAGCCATGTACTGCTCGGTCTTGCGCAGGCATTTGTATACTGTCTTTACTGTTTCCTTAAGGAAGTCTAAGTTTCTGTCCTCCTTGCGGATGATCTTTTCCCAGTCCCACTGGTCAACAAATATAGAGTGGATATTGTCAGTCTCCTCATCACGTCTTATGGCATTCATATCTGTGTAGATGCCCTCGCCGAGAGAGAAGCCGTATTTCTTTAATGCATATCTCTTCCACTTGGCAAGAGAGTGAACGACCTCAGCCTCCTTGTCACCCTGCTCAAGGATGCCGAAGGTAACAGGTCTTTCATATCCGTTTAAGTTATCGTTTAAGCCTGTGGTAGGATCAACGAAAAGCGGTGCTGAAACACGTGTCAGGGAAAGACGCTGTGCGAGCATGCCCTGGAAGAAATCCTTAACAGTCTTGATGGCAAGCTGTGTATCGTGAAGATTCAGTGCCGAAGAATAGTTCTTTGGTATTGTTAATTTGCTCATTTTCGATTAAACCTCGTTGTATTATTAATTTTTAAATAAAATTCCTTTAACCTGATTATTATATCACAATTTTTCTAGAAAGATAGTCCATAATATGATAAAATTAGATAGTTTAAAGAGAAACAATATCGTTTTACCTTATTTTTACGTGTTTAAGGTGTTAATGAAAGGTAGTAGATTTATATGAGAAAAAGAGATATGACCTTTGCTTCGGCGGTGCTTGAGGCAATAGATGCGCTTTTAGCTCTTGCGTATATAGGCTTACAGATTTATTATGGAGTGTGCTATCACATACAGGTATTTAAGTTTGTGGCCAATATACTTGTGCTTTTGCTTGTATACATTGCAATCACATGGCTGCAGCATTATCCGGAAAAGCTAAATCACATAGCAGCGGAGCTGTGTGTGGGCAATATCAGAAAGTATTCACTCAGGCTTTTGACGTTTGTAAAGCTTGTTTTTACTGCGGGGCTTCTGGTGCCATGCGTGTGTGATGCGTTTGGAATAGCAATCCGCGATGTATACAGCCTCATTATGATAGGGCTCATCCTTGTGGTGACGGCATATTATGAGTACAGGATATTTCAGGAAATAAAGTCATTGCGGAAATAGTATAGGAGAAATAAAATGCAGCTTAGTATAGAAGAAGTTAAAAAGCTGGATAGTAACAGCTATCAGATAATAGATATAAGAAGTGAGGAAGAGGTGGCGCACGGTGCCATAAAGGGAGCACTCAATATTCAGGCAGAGGAAATAGAGTCAGATGAGAGGGTGCCACATGATAAGAAGCTTGTCATAGTCTGCAGTCGTGGTAAGACGAGTGTGGACGTGGCAGAGTATCTCACAGAAAAAGGTTTTGATGCGGCAAGCTTAAAGGGAGGCTATATAAGCTGGCTGCTTGATGCCATGAAAGAGGATGAGGTGGCAGAGCGCGATATAAAGGCAGATGTGGAGCAAAGCATCAGAAAGAAATTTAAGAAATCCATCTGGCGCAAGTTTACAAAGGCGATAAACACCTATGAGCTTGTAAAGCCGGGGGATAAGATTGCGGTGTGTATATCGGGAGGTAAGGATTCCATGCTCATGGCAAAGCTTTTTCAGGAGCTTAAGCATCACAACAAGTTTGATTTTGATGTGAAGTTTCTCGTCATGGACCCGGGCTACAATGAGGCAAACAGGCATGTCATAGAGGAAAACTGCAGGAACCTTGGCATCCCTGCCACTATTTTTGAGTCAGATATATTTGATGCTGTATATGATATCGAAAAATCGCCATGCTATTTATGTGCGAGGATGAGAAGAGGACACCTGTATGCATTTGCAAAGGAGCTGGGCTGCAACAAAATTGCGCTCGGACATCACTATGATGATGTTATCGAGACGATACTCATGGGCATGCTCTACGGTGCACAGGTACAGACCATGATGCCTAAGCTTCACAGCACAAACTTTGAGGGCATGGAGCTTATCAGGCCTCTTTACCTGGTCAGGGAGGACGATATCAAGGCATGGCGTGATTACAACGGTCTGCATTTCATACAGTGTGCCTGCAAGTTTACAGATACCTGTACCACCTGTAATAATGAGGAAAACCGCTCAAAGCGTGTTGAGATAAAGCAGCTCATCGCTAATCTTAAAAAGGTGAATCCTTTTGTCGAGGCAAATATATTTAAGAGCGTGGAGAATGTAAATCTGGCTACGGTTGTAGCATATAAAAAGGATGGCATAAAGCACAGCTTCCTAGATCACTATGATGAATAAGACAGATATATTTCAGGAGGGCATTGTATGGCAGATATCATGGATTATATTGACTGGCGTGGAGATATAGGCTTTGATGAGGTGCATGTAAATGAGGTGGACGGACTGATTTTTTCACAGCTTATTTATGTGCAGATGAAGCCATATATGCCGGATGCAAAGAAATCATACCTTACGATAAAACAGCTTTCAAGCCTTTACTGCGCGGACCACAGTGATGATGAGATTGAGCAGATGCCTAATCTTTTCCGCCACTCCGCGAGGCTGCTTCAAAAGCTGGCGCACTCAAGGCGCTATGCTGACTGCATTTTGAGATATTATATATACGATATTAGTGAAAAAGAGGAGTCGCAGTTTTCTGCGGTTACGATAGAACTGCCTGACGGCACATATTTCATTTCCTACAGTGGTACAGACCATTCCGTGGTCGGCTGGAAGGAAAACTTTAATCTAAGCTATCTCGATGAGACACCCGGACAGAACAAGGCGAAAAAATATTTAAAGCAGGTGGCAGCATATATATGCAATGATGATAGGGGCATAAATGAAAAAGCCGTAAATGATAAAGCTTTAGATGATGAAAATATCAACAATAAAAGCATCAATACAAGAAAGCTGTGGATAGGCGGGCACTCAAAGGGTGGAAATCTGGCAGTGTTTGCCGCCATGCATGTGGATAAAGAGGTGCAGGATGTCATTATTAAGGTGTTTAATTTTGACGGGCCGGGCTTCAATCACAAGATGATATATACGGCAGGCTACAAAAGAATTTTTGACAGAATAGAGACATTTCTGCCACAGTCGTCTATTGTTGGCTTATTGCTTGAGCATGTGGACAATTATGAGGTGGTAAGAAGCCATAATTCGGGGCCGCTGCAGCATGATGCTTTTTCCTGGGAGATAATGGGCGGAAGTATCATAAAGGCGGATGGGCTGGACAAAAACAGTGTGCGCCTTGACAAGACACTCAGAAACTGGATAGGCAGCATGGATGAGGCGCAGCGAAAGCAGTTTGTAAATGTGCTTTTTTCAATAGCATCGGACTCCAATTTTGAGAACCTTGACCAGATGTCATTTAAGCAGCTCATTGAGATGATAAAGGCTGCCGATGAGCTGTCAAAGGCTGACTGGAGCATGCTTAAGGATACAGTAAGACTCCTGATTTCTGCCGGTGTCGGCGTGGTCAGGGATGAAAAGGAGAAATAAATGTTAAATCAGTTTTCAAGAACACAGCTTTTGCTTGGAAAAGAGGCGATGGATAGGCTAAAGGGCGCAAGAGTCGCAGTATTTGGAATAGGAGGAGTGGGCGGATATGTCTGCGAGGCACTAGTCAGAAGCGGCGTGGGAGCGATTGACCTTATCGATGATGACAAGGTGTGTCTTACAAACCTAAACAGGCAGATAATTGCAACCCGAAAGACCATAGGAAAATACAAGACAGATGTGATGGAGGAGAGGATTCATGATATTAATCCTGATGTCAGTGTCGTGACGCACAGGTGCTTCTTTTTGCCGGAAAATGCTGATGAATTTCCGTTTGAAGAGTATGATTATATAGTTGACGCGGTTGATACGGTCACAGCAAAGATTGCGCTTGTCATGAAGGCACAGGAGAAAAATGTCCCTATCATAAGCAGCATGGGAGCGGGAAATAAGCTGGATGCAAGTGCATTTAAGGTGGCTGATATATATAAGACCAGCATGTGTCCTCTTGCAAAGGTCATGCGCCGTGAGCTTAAAAAACGTGGCGTGAAAAAGCTCAAGGTGGTATACTCTGAGGAGAAGCCTACAAGACCGATAGAGGATATGTCCATAAGCTGCAGAACCAACTGCATCTGCCCGCCGGGTGCCGAACACAAGTGCACGCAGCGCAGGGATATTCCAGGAAGCCTTGCATTTGTACCATCAGTGGCAGGACTTATCATCGCGGGCGAGGTGGTACAGGACATAGCCTTTGACAGGGTATGATGAAGAATACAATTACGAAAAGAGAGGAATAAAAATGCCAGTATTTGATTTTAGCGATGCACCGGTAGCAAACGAGCATCCGGAGTGTACATATGAGACATTTCATTCGACAGAGACAAAGGCATCGGCCGATAAACCGATTGTTGTGATAGACAATAAGCAAAAGGAGTGGGCGCATCATGCGCTCGGTATGTTTACAAATCCGATAAAGCGTACATCCTTTGAATTTGAGGATGGTGACGTGGTAATCAGTGCAGATATCCTGCGCATTGATTCCCGCTTCGTTAGCCTTTTTAAGTGGCTTGGCGAAAATCACATAAAAGTACAGCTTTCAGGAGCCAATACACCTGACGGATACGCAGTATACAGGGTGAGGGAGGTGTCTCTCGGCAGAGGCACAAAGCTGTCTGCAGAGGACGGATTCCTGCAGTATATGATGGAAAGGCTTTTTGCCAGCACCATGCCTGAGGATGAACCTGACCTCGATGATTACGAGGAAGAGGGCGACAGCATGAAGCTCACCAGTATACAGAGCATCACAGATTTCATGACATGTGCAGGCCGTACACTGCCTGACAATATACTGCTGTGGGCCAGAAGAAATCTGGCAGTTGCGCGTTCAAGCGAGGTATCACCTGAGGAGAGACGCCATGCGCAGAGAGCACTTTCCATCATGATGAATATCCAGTGGAAGGGAAATTATTTTGAGGCAATTGACCCTGTGGAGGCAAGGCGCATACTCGATGAGGAGCTCTATGGCATGGAGAGCGTGAAGCAGAGAATCATTGAGACCATTATCCAGATAAACAGGACTCATACACTCCCTGCCTACGGACTGCTGCTCTGTGGACCGGCAGGAACCGGAAAGTCACAGATTGCATATGCTGTTGCACGTATACTCAAGCTTCCATGGACCACACTCGATATGAGCTCCATAAATGATGCAGAGCAGCTCACAGGAAGCTCAAGAATCTATTCAAACGCAAAGCCGGGAATCATTATGGAGGCATTTTCACAGGCGGGAGAGTCGAATCTTGTATTTATCATCAATGAGCTCGACAAGGCCTCAAGCAAAAACGGCAACGGAAATCCGGCAGATGTGCTTTTGACACTGCTTGACAATCTGGGCTTTACAGACAACTATATGGAGTGTATGGTGCCGACCGTCGGAGTATATCCGATTGCAACAGCCAATGATAAATCACAGATTTCTGCACCGCTTATGTCACGTTTTGCGGTGATTGATATTCCGGACTATACCGATGAAGAGAAGAAGGTCATCTTCCAGAGATTTGCCCTGCGCAAGGTATTTGAGCGAATGGGAATGAAGGAGGAGGAGTGCGTTCTCACAGAGGACGGACTTGATGCAGTGATTAAGCTTCACGAGAACACATCGGGCATAAGAGATCTCGAGCAGGCTGCAGAGCATCTGGCAGCAAATGCACTTTATCAGATAGAGGTTGATAAGGTAAAGCAGGTGGTATTTGACGCTGAGGCTGTTTTTGAGCTTTTAGGCTAGCAGGATATGATTACGGATACAGGAATTGTTACGAAAATAAAAGGAGATTGTCAGGATGAGAGAATTTGGAAAATCCAGAAAATTAGATAATGTGCTTTATGATGTAAGAGGACCGGTGGTGGATGAGGCGGCCCGCATGGAGGAAAACGGCACAAATGTGTTGAAGCTCAATATAGGAAATCCGGCGCCGTTTGGCTTCAGGACACCTGATGAGGTGATATATGATATGTCTCGCCAGCTCACGGACTGTGAGGGGTATTCCAACTCCAAGGGACTTTTTTCTGCAAGAAAAGCAATCATGCAATATGCACAGCTCAAAAAGCTTCCTAATGTGACGGTTGAGGATATCTACACCGGAAACGGAGTCAGCGAGCTTATAAACTTAAGCATGTCAGCGCTTCTTGACAATGGTGATGAGGTGCTGGTGCCGGCACCGGACTATCCGCTTTGGACAGCCTGCGTTACACTTGCGGGAGGCACGGCAGTACACTATATCTGTGATGAGCAGTCAGAGTGGTATCCGGACATAGAGGATATCAAAAAGAAGATTACAGACAAGACAAAGGCAATCGTAATAATAAACCCTAATAACCCTACGGGAGCGCTCTATCCAAGGGAGGTGCTGCAGCAGATAGTTGATGTGGCAAGAGAGCACGAGCTCATGATTTTTTCGGATGAGATATATGACAGGCTTGTGATGGATGACTATGAGCATGTGTCTATTGCGTCGCTTGCACCGGACCTCTTCTGTGTGACCTTCAGCGGTCTTTCGAAGTCGCATATGATAGCAGGATATCGTATCGGATGGATGGTTTTAAGCGGCAACAAGGCGCTCGGAAAGGACTATATCGAGGGTCTCAACATGCTCTCAAACATGCGTCTTTGCTCGAATGTTCCGGCGCAGTCGATAGTGCAGACGGCTTTAGGCGGATATCAGAGTGTAGGTGAGTATATTGTGCCGGGCGGACGAATCTATGAGCAGAGAGAGTACGTCTACAAGGCATTAAACGATATACCGGGAATTTCGGCAGTAAAGCCAAAGGCAGCATTTTACATATTTCCAAAGATTGATACTGCAAGGTTCAACATCACAAACGATGAACAGTTTGCACTTGATCTGCTTCGTGAGAAGAAGATACTCATCATCCACGGCGGCGGCTTCAACTGGGATAAGCCGGATCACTTCAGAGTGGTATATCTGCCTCGAACAGAGATATTAAAGGATGCCACAGGCAAGCTTGCAGACTTTTTGTCTTCATATAAGCAGAAATAATTATTGGCATAGATAATTATAAAACATATGATATAAAACATATAATATATAAGCTCCGGCACAGAAAACTTTTTGTTCTGACCGGAGTTTTTATATTATGCTGTAATATTTTTTAAAGTAACCTACCTGTAACTTTACATAATGTATTATAAATCACAATATAGTTTTTGACTATCTCTTTATAACTTCTTAAATGCCGGTATAGCTTGTATTTTCAAGCTTTCCGGCATTTTTCATATCGGAAGATACTCTTATATGTTCTTATATCCCCTCATGTTTCTGCTTCCAAAGGTAGTAGGCAGAGTAGTAAATTGTCCGTTTACCACTTATGCAATCAGCCGTTCCATTTCCGCTACTGCGCTGTCAGAGGTGGCATGAGCGTAATAGTTCAGCGTCATGTTGATGTTGGAATGTCCCATGATATACTGTAATGCTTTCGGGTTCATTCCTGCGTTTGCTAAATTCGTGCAGAACGTATGGCGTAGGGTATGCGGTGTCATTACTTTTGGTAACGCTTCCTCGTGGCATTTGTTATACTTCTTTGCAAGCCCGCGGAACATGGTTTCATAGTTTACCGCTACTTTTGGCAAGCCGTTCCGATTAAGGAAAAGGAAGCGGCTGTACCCGCCGACGATAAGCGGCTTTGCCTGTCTGCGCTCTTTCAGCACACGTTCAAACGCTTCATATACCTTTTGGCTCATTGGGATTTGACGAATACCGCTTTTTGTTTTGGGTGTTTCAATGTGATAGCCGATTTCACTTATTTTCAAAAGTTGGTGGTCGATATTGATTAGCTTGTTCTCAAAGTCAATGTCGGCTTCCGTCAATCCGCAGAGTTCAGAAATGCGAAGCCCTGTCCCTAACAGTATGATAACTTCATCAAGGTATTTGCGGTAGATTTTATCATTCTGCATAAAGGAAAGCAGCGACGCTTCCTGTGTTGGGGATAGAGGTACCTTTGGCTCCGTATCATCTTCCAAGACAGTGCTTAACTGGAAGTCAAACGGATTTTTGCGAATACAATCGTCCTGTATGGCTGTGTAAAAGGCAGCTTTTAAGGAACGCTTATGATTGTTGATTGTCTTGAAAGAATATCCTTTGTCTTTCATTCGCAAAGCCCATTCTTTCGCGTCAGACAGTTTCACGTTCTCAATGCTGCAAGCTCCAAGACTATCTTCTCCCAAAATCCGCATGAGCTGTTTCCGTCCCTGCTTTGTCCCATGCCGTACATTTGCCCGGTGCCTTATCTGCTTTGCGTAAAGCTGGCAGACAGTCATTTTCTTTCCGATAGGGTCGATACCGTCGTCAAGGTCTTTTTGGATTTCTTTTTCCTTTTCCCTAAGCGAAATATCTTCCCGTTTGCCCGCCGGGGTCTTGTCGGTAGGTACCAACTTCCAAGCATAAACAAATTGCGGTTTTCCAAAGGTATCTATATATTTGTAAGCATATCTTCCGTCTTTTCTCTGGCTCTCTCCTGTGCGTAAGATACGGTTTTTATTATCACGTCTTTTTTCGGACATAGCGTCATGCTCCTTTCCATGACGGGAAAGAGCCTTGATATGCTTAGGTACATTGTACCACATTCAAGGCTCATTTTCATAGGCTCAAATTGTTAAATTACGTCCAAGGTGTCGATAATTTTTTCAAACTGTTTCCGCTTGATTTGAATACGGTTCCCGTTCAAAATTACCCACCCGGCAGACGGATTTTCTTCCGCTAACTTACGCAGCTTGTTTTCTCCGATACGGAAATATTTAGACGCTTCTTCAATCGTGAGCGTGTATTTTTCCCAAATAGGCACATCAGTAATATTCATAATGTAACCCCCTTTCAGTGGTTAAAACAATCGTTACAAAAGGGGCTTTTATCGGACGGCTATTGGCATAGCTCCACGAGAATTTCACTCCTGCGTGGTTCTCACGCAGCCCTACCCATTGCCTGCGACGCTTCTAACGCTCGGACTGTGGCTGTAAGGGAGTATCATTATCCCTTTTGTGTGTCGTCGCCCGCAAGCTGCTAACTTGCTTTGCGGCGGCGGTGGTGTTCGCTCATTCCCAAAAGGGAAGTCATGGCGCACCCGCCGTATAGCTCGGCACAAAAGGAACGTATCCGATTTGCCCTATGCTGCGCCGCCGTTCTCTTGCGCCGCTTTCTTTTTCAAAGAACAAAATGGCTGTATCGCTGCATGAACGGCAGAACGGAAAAGGGGGGATAAAGACGTTCTACCGCTGATTGCGGTTATTCCTCTGTTCTGAAATTGAGGACAGCCATCATCAATTTTGCTTGCAGCCGTTCCCGAATATCCTCGTCAACGCCAAAGTAGACGTTGCCGCGCTCGTCATACAGCTTCCGCATGGATAAACGGGCTATGTAACCGCTGAAATGCTGCAAGATCATTTTCATAGCGTCCGGGTCGCCCTTTGTCGCTGCTACAATGACAGGATAAGGAATAAGGGCATTTTCCGGGTAGCCGGGTTGATTACCATTCGTCCCATTCATCAGCATTTTCCTCCAAATATTTTCTCAACAGTTCAAAAGAGCTTGTCCGCCTGTACTGTATCGTGCTTCTCGACGTGTTGAATAACTTTGCAATCTCGCTGTCATTCATTCCCTCGAAGTAGTACAACAGTATGGCTTTGCGCTTTTCTTCCGGTAAAGTACGGATTGCTTCAAGAAGCAGTTTCGGCGTGATTTTCTTTCCGGCTTTCTCAAAAATATCCTCGGCGGTTTCCCGTTTGAAGTATTCATCAAACGTATGAAGCTGCCGCGCTTCTTCCAAGGTCAAGTCAGAAAAAGTAACTTCTTTTGCCTTATGTCTGCGAAGCTCTTTGTGAGCGTCGCACGCTTCATTATGCAGCACCGTATTACAATACTTCTGAAAAGAGCATTGCTTAAAAAATTCCCTACGGTTAGGTTCCACATTCTCACCTCCTTTCTGGTCGAAAGTTGGTGGTGCTTCCCCCTTTTCGCGGGGCAATACTGCGTTTTGAAAAAACGCCGAATATTTTCGGAAATTTTTTCAAAAAATTTTTTGGACAGACAAAATGCGCCTATCTGCAAGACGCAGACAGGCGCAACGGAAACATAAGAAGTATTCAGATGATGTGATTGTTCATCTTCATGCCCGGAATACCCCGTTATAGGGGTTAGGCTTTTTTTGATAATTGGGGGAATGTCGATTTGTGTCGAAAATATATTAAGTGCATGGCGGCTACCTCCTAAAGCCGCCATGTCTTTACATGGTAGAGGGTCGTCGTTAGAATTTAGATAGATAAAAAGAAACGGCGGCTCTGATTACCAAAGCCGCCAAATAGAATAAGCGCATGAAAAGATATTTGCTGTACGACGGCTTTTTTTCTTTTGCCGTCGTCCGGCAACTAATGAAAAATTATTCTTATAGAAAAGAGCGCCAGTACTTTTTGTCATTCATCATTCATCTGCTACTGATTTGATAGCGATTATAAGAAATTTTTCCGATTACTAAAAGGACAATCGTTATTACTAAATATATGATAGGTGCTAATTGATAACTCGGAATAAAATTAAATAAAGAATAGCGAAATGCCCCATTTAATGAAATAAGATTACTCGGCAGTAAATACCATATTTCAGAAAGTATTTTAAGATTTGAAGGCATTTCCAGTATAAACATTGTTAAAATTAAAACGCCCGAAATGACACCGATAGTGGCAATACTATTCTTAGTAAGTTCTGACAATACCATTGTAAGTACGCTAACCAATATTGCTCCAACAAACGATAAACCAATCAAAATCATAACCGCTTGCCCAATTGTAATGTCAAAGGGGCGCATCAATATAAACTGCAATATCGTACTATATCCATCAAATCCATATAAGAAAGCAATTATTCCAAATGTCAATAAAGAAAGTATGAGGGTAAACGCTATGCTAACTGTTATTCCTGCCATAAGTTTGGCAATATACAATTTTTTCTTTCCAAAACGGCTACATAAAATTAACTGGTCAGTTTTCCTGGTATGCTCTACTGTAAATACCGTTGAAAGGCAAATTGCAATAAACATGATTTCCATACAGGCAAGGACTTTCATCATACTTGCCATTTTTCGCCAACCATCAAAATAGCCTTGATAATAAATCGGCTTTTCAAGGGAATTGTTTTCTGCTAGCTCTGCCGGGGTATTTTCTTTTAACTGTGAATTTAAGTTTGCATAAAACATATCGCTATCACAATTTAATATTTCTGCACTTGCAGATGTACCTAAAGTATTTCCGATAAAATTATAGACATCTAAATATGGAAGTGCTTTTACATAATCCCCATCAAAAATGAACGCTTCATAGTTTGTACGCATTTCATCAAATAATGATTGGTCAATTTCTCTGCCTGCAATTTGTTGGGCTGCTTCTCGTTCTGCTCTGTTCGCTTCAAATCCGTTCAATGAACTATCAGAATATTCTCTACTTTGTGGAAGAACCGCACTTGCTACTCCCCAAACAAGAAGCCCCGCTAACAAAATACCACCTGTAATCCAAAGAATTTTTTTGCGTATAATTTTTCGTAATTCAAATTTATACAGTGTAAACATATTCAATCCTCCTTAAATTCTTCAAGATAAAATTCCTCCAAATTTACAATTTCATTAGCAGAACCATTATATATAATTTGCCCTGCTTTCATCATAAGCACTGTGTTTGCAATATGTTCGATATCTGATACGATATGAGTAGACAATAGTACAATGCTATTTTTACCTAGTTCTTTAATCAAATTCCGAAATCGTACACGTTCTTTGGGGTCTAAACCTGCGGTTGGTTCATCTAAAATAATAATTTTGGGGTCATTCAAAAGTGCCTGTGCTATACCAAGTCTTTGCTTCATTCCACCGGAATAGGTGGAGATTTTTTTCCTTGCGACATCAGATAAACTTACTAATTTCAAAAGTTGTTTCGCTTTTCTCTTTGCTTCTGCTTTTTTTAGTCCTTTCAGAGAAGCCATATATAATAGGAAATCTAATCCACTAAATTCGGGATAATATCCAAAATCTTGCGGAAGATAACCAAGTTCAGAGCGATATTCCTCTGACGATACGTCAAATCCATTAAAATTGATTGTACCACTGGTAGGTTTCAATACACCACATAACATACGCATAAAAGTGGTTTTTCCTGCACCATTAGCTCCAAGCAAGCCATACACACCATTTGTTAGTTGTAAGCTTATTCTGTCAACAGCGATTTTGTTCTCATATTGTTTGGTTAATCTGTCAATACAAAGTTCCATATAAATCCCTCCGTTTTCTTAAACATTTGATAGAGTTCTCGAACGACTGCTATAATCAATATTAACGTTACTATTATCCATAAAACTAGATAATTTGTCTGAAATAAAAAATCTGCAAGATAATGAAGTGATATATTGGCTCCACTAACCAATACAGCTATTGCCATACACCAATAAATAGTTTCCTTATTTCGAAAATGGCGTACAATGTATAAACTGATATTTGCAGTCAACAAATAAGGTACAAATAGATAAACTCCTATTTGCAAAAGTGAAATTCCACTAACTAAATAGCAAATCGTAATTAAAACTGAAAAAAGAATAAGATTGAAAGTTCCTAAAATACTCAATCTTGCCAACACAACACTTTTTAAGGAAAAACGGGCTGCCATTTCTAATTCATTCATTCGATATATTGTAGATTTGGTACTTTCTGCAATAAGAAGCAAAGCTAAAAATGGAATAAATGACGATACAATCCATATCATATTTTCACTTACAAAACAAGCTCCCCACATTGCAGGTAACAATAGCAACAATGATAAAAACCATACACTTTTTTTAATAAAACGAATTTGACTTAACATAAACTCATGTGTGCTAATTTTAGGGCGAGGTAGAGAACGTATAAACTCTCCTTTTTTATATGGTTGCGGTGCTTCAAACACTTGCTTTATTTCATTTTTAAGTTTTTTATTCACTTGAAAATCCTCCTTTCTGCAATTCTGCTTTCAAAAACTTCAGTATTTTTGCGTTTTTGCGATATATTGCAAATCGTGAAAGACCGGTAATTCTACATATAGCAGTTATAGGTACTTCATTTGCATAACGTAACAATAAAATTTCTTGTTCATCTTTTGGTAGTTTTTCAATTATACTTTTCATTGTGATACTATCTACCCAATCATTAGAGGGGTCATAAATTGGTTGCTCTATTACTTCACAAACTGTTTCTTTTGAGGCTTTCCGATATTCTTCAATACATAAATTGCGGGCAATCGTATAAAGATAAGGAAGTTCCCTGCTACTATCAAGACTTAAATCCTTATTAAAAAATCGTAAGAATGTTTCTTGTGTTATATCTTCCGCTATTTGAGCATTATGAAGCCTAAAATAGCAGTAGCGATATATTCTGTCATATTGAATTTCTAAGTCCATAAGTATTTTTTTAACCTCCTTTCACTATGTATAATGGATTAGGCACATAAAATGTGCGGCTGTATAAAAAGTTTTTTTAATTTTTTTCAATATTTCACGAAACTTATGCTAATAGATTAACTCAATACAACGCGAAAATCAACGTATGCAATGTCTTATTTACCTCAATACTATGATATGTGTAATCATATCTTGAAAGAGAGATGAAATATACAATGTAGTTGGGTGAAATGACTATGAAACAGAGCAAAGAAAAGTTTGATTTTAAGGCTTTCGGACAGGCTATCAAAGCAGCACGAAAAGCAAAGGGATTATCCCGCAACCAGTTAGCGGATAAGCTGAACATTGCGCCGCGATATATCGCGTCCATTGAGAACAGCGGGCAGCACCCAAGTTTGCAGATTTTGTATGAGCTTGTAACCCTGCTTGACGTATCGGTAGACCAGTTCTTTTTCCCGGAACGGGAACAGGAAAAGTCCACCCGCCGCCGTCAGCTCGATACCATGCTCGACGGTATGAGCGAAAAGGATTTGAAAATCCTGTCTGCTACTGCAAAAGGGATTGAGGAAGCCAACAACGAAACAACGGGGGAATAAAGTTCCCTCGTTTCTTCATAGAGAAAGCAGTTTGAAACGTCGCAGTTTGCGGCGTTTTTCTTTTGTCCTGCTTTGGCAAAATCAGATTTTCCATGTAGTAGGGATAAAGGGAGAAAGTTTCTTAGCAAGCATAGGAAAGGGGTACCCTTTCCGTATTTTCGCCCTCCTGCGCTGCGGCGCGTTGGTTGAAAATTGCTTGTTGGGAAGTGTCCCAAACCCTCGGAATGGAAAGGAGTGTGAGCCGATGAACGGCAGGAAACGGACGGTACAAATCAAATTCAGAGTAACAGAGGAAGAACGGGCGTTGATTGAACAGAAAATGCAGCTTGTCCCCACCCGGAACATGGAAGCCTACTTGCGGAAAATGGCAATCGACGGGTATATCATTCAGATAGACCACGCCGACATAAAAGCCATGACAGCGGAGATACAGAAAATCGGGGTCAATGTCAATCAGATTGCAAAGCGCGTCAATGCAACGGGCAGCGTCTACCAAGAGGATATAGAAGAAATCAAGGGGGTGCTAAATGAGATATGGCGGTTACAAAGATTAAGCCTATTAAAAGCACGTTAAAGAAAGCACTTGATTATATCCAAAACCCGGACAAGACGGACGGGAAAATGTTGGTGTCCTCGTTCGGGTGCAGCTATGAAACGGCAGACATTGAGTTTGGATTTACCTTATCGCAAGCCCTTGACAGAGGAAACAACCTCGCCCACCATTTGATACAATCCTTTGAGCCGGGGGAAGTCGATTATGAGAAAGCCCATGAAATCGGAAAGCAGCTTGCCGACGCGGTAACAAAGGGGCAATATGAATACGTCCTTACCACCCACATAGACAAAGGACATATCCATAACCACATCATTTTTTGCGCGGTAAACTTTGTAGACTACCACAAGTACAATTCCAACAAGCGCACCTATTACGGAATACGAAACATCAGCGACAGGCTGTGCCGGGAAAACGGCTTATCCGTTCTCGTGCCGGAGAAAGGCGGCAAGGGAAAGAATTATGCGGTGTATCAGAAAGAGAAAACCGCCAAAGCCAAATTGAAACTTGCCGTCGATACCTTTATCCCCCAAGTGTCCGACTTTGAAGAATTGCTTGCGCGGTTACAGGCAGAGGGCTTTACAATCAAACGGGGAAAATATGTGTCCTGCTTAGTGCCGGGACAGGAACGGTTTACCCGTTTGAAAACCCTCGGCGCAGATTATACAGAGGAAGCAATCCGGGAACGAATAGCGGGCAAACGCACCCGCACCGCCAAAGCGCCCAAGACAGAACGGGGCGTGTCCCTGCTCATTGATATTGAAAACAGTATCAAGGCAGCGCAGAGCCGGGGTTATGAGCAATGGGCGAAAATCCATAATCTGAAACAGGCGGCTAAGACCATAAATTTCATTACGGAACACAAGATTGAACAGTACGCCGACTTGACCGCGAAAATCGCAGAGATACAGACAGAGAGCGAACAGGCGGCAGACGCATTAAAGAGCGTGGAAAAACGGCTTGCAGATATGGCGGTGCTTATCAAGAATGTTTCCACGTTCCAAAAGACAAATCCTGCCTATGACGCATACCGCAAGACAAGGAATAGGGACAGCTACCGGGCAGCCCATGAGCGTGAAATCATCTTGCATGAAGCAGCGGCAAAGGCATTAAAGGCGGCGGGTGTTTCCAAGCTCCCGAACGTCGCCGCGCTGCAATCGGAATATGAAAAGCTCCGGGAACAGAAAGAAGCCCTTTACACCGACTATGGCAGACTGAAAAAACAGGTCAAAGAATATGACGTTATCAAACAGAACATAGACAGCATTTTACGGCAGCCAAGAGAGCCGGAACGGGAAAAAGGGAAAGAACGTGAGTAGCTTTGTTCATGCTTATATGATATAATAGTTCCTATCAAAAGAGTTTCAGAGAACGACAAAATTTGAATTTACAGAGGTGCTTTATGAACGAGAGAGAAGAAATTATCAAATTATGGTTTGATATGTGGATTAAGCAAACAGATTTAGGGATTGACGATATTTTTACAGATGATGTCATATATACTGAAAGTTGGAGTCCTCAATATGAAAATCGCAAAACAGTAAAGCACTGGTTTAATGAATGGAATACACGTGGTAGAGTTATTGTTTGGGAAATTAAGCAGTTTTTTCATCAAGGTAATCAAACAATCGTGGAGTGGTATTTCAAGAATAAAATGAACAATGGAAACATTGAAGAATTTGACGGAATATCTTTAATTGTATGGACACAGGATAACAAAATAAAATCATTAAAAGAGTTTGGTTGCAATCTTCATAACTACAATCCATATCAAGACAGCGATATTCCCGTATTTCGAGAAGAAAAAGCAAACTGGTTTTAAGATGAATATAAATCTCAGTTTGTCGAATAAAAGGAAGTGTCAGAGAATGGAACAGGAAATGCCGGACTATGAAACGATATGCGCCGCCGTTGCGGGCGAAAAATGGGCGTTGGAAAAGGTGCTTGCTTGTTACGGCGACGAAATCAACCGCCTTGCAAGGATAAAAAAGCGTCAGCCGGACGGAAGCGTAAAAGAGGAAATCGACGAAGATTTACGGCAAACCCTCATACTGAAACTGTTAGAAGCTATCCCACAATTCCCACTTGAAGAAATGGAAAGAGAGGAAACAGAAAATCGGAACCAAAAACCATAAAAAGGTCGGCGGGAAGTTACTGCGGACAGATAAACAATTTCAACATTTGAAGCAGCGGCAAAAGGAAGCTATCAGCCTATGGCTGTATGAAGAATACCGCCGCCTTTGGATAGCAATGGGACATGAGCCACATAAACGGAATAACTGGAAAATCGTTGCCGCTGTTATGGAATACATAGAAGCTGCGGGGATATGGCTGCCGGAACAGGAAGTAACCAAATATTTCTATCGCCGGAAAGCCCATTACCGGGGTAGGATTGAAAAAGAGTTACAGGCAACAGGAGAAACCGATAAACAGGCATAGAAAAAGCCGGAACGCAGACAGTCAGTAAAGACTATCCGCGCCCCGGTTTTTGTGTGGGTGCAGTTTTGAAATGTTACGCAGTAGAACGCCATTTTTGAGGGAAAAGGTATAAAGCCCTTGCCCTATGAGAAAACGGCTGTGAGAAGCCCGTAAAACAAGGCTTTTTTCGCCCCTACCGCGTAACAATGGCGCGCCGTTTTCTCATGCGCTCGGCTGCCTGTCTGCGGGTAATTCGCTTCCGGCACTCCGGGCAATATTTGACGCTGTTTGACTTTGAAGCAAAGAACGCACCGCACTCGGTACAACGCTTTTTGTCCGCGGTATTCATCAGCTCCGCATATAAGAGATTGTCGGCGGGAAGCACCGCCATACGGAACCACTTGCAAAGCAGCGAATAGGAAATGAGCTGCGGGCAGACACATTCCTCCCCGTCGTCAAGCAAGATACAGTGTCCGTTATCGCAGTTGCAGCACTCCCGTTTTACAAGGGCATTGACTTTCCGACTTTGGGGCGGCGTAAGCCGCTTGCCCGCGCTCATGCTTCATCAGCGGCATACAGGGAAAGCTCGGCATATTCCTTTTCGGTCAAAGCGTCCACTTTGGAAAGGGTGCGCCCTGCAAGCTCCCGCATATCCGCGTCCATGTAAGGCAGGGCAGCGGTCATGTTTTCTACAAGCTGCGCTTTGCCGCCCTCATTGTAAATGCTCAAAAGGTTTGTTTCCTCAACGGTTAATCTTATCATGCTCATACCTCCAAATCGTGATTTTTTGTTTTCGCTGTCTTTTTCGGGACGTTTTTTCCTTTGTCTGCTGTAAGTTGCGCCCGGAGAGAGGGACGGGGCTTGCGAATATCTTTATTCCTGTCCTCGCTCTTATCAATCAGCGCATACATTCCATGTTTCCCGTTGATTTTGGAAAAGGAAAGCGTCTGATAGGGCAGCATGGAAAACAGGCGGTCAGCGTCTTTTGAGGACGCAAGCCGCATAAAATACGGGGACAGCTCCACCATGAAATGTGTTTTATGCGGGCTGTTCGGCTCCTGCAATGACTTCATCTGTGCCGCCACCCGGCGGGCTTCCGTTTCAATCCGGCTGTCATGCAGCGCGGCGATATGTGCCTTAAAATCTCCCGGTGCAAGCGGCTCCCGGCTGCGCCGTTCCGCTTTTAGTACCTCCTGCAAGGCTTCCGGGTCATTGGGCTGTGCTTCAAAGCGTTCAAATTTCCCAAGTTGCGGGTCTGGGTTCCCGTCAAAATACTGTCCGGCGGGCTGTGTGCGCTCCCCATGTTCATAAATCAAGGTGTAATTGTCGGCGGGTACAGACTTCTCTGCCACACGCCGGAAGTGCTGCGGATAGTCAAGCTCGTAAAGATTGCCTTTGATTTTCCCTTGTTCAATCCCGGTAAGCTCCACCGCATAGGCAAGGATTTTGTCGCGGGTCTGTTCCCCGTAAAACCGCCATGTATTGTGCTGCCTTGTGTCCTTTAGGAAAACGTCGCGCTCCCGGAAACAGCACGTCCCGGACGGGCGGGAAAGCCAAAGGATTTTCTTATCCTCGGCGGCGGGTCTTGCCGCCGCCTCCTGTAAAATCCGTTTGTCTATGTCAAAATCATTCTGATAAAATGCGGTGTTCTGCCGCATGATAGCGTCAAGGGACGCGATAACGTCCACATTTTCAAACTTATTCAATCGTTCAGCTCCTTTCCAAATCCTGCGACTTCTGCTTTGTCGGTTTTTTCTGCGCCGCCCGTTCCTTTTCGGCTTTGAGCTGCGCCCGGATAGACTGTTTCTTTTCGGGCGGTTTTTCGCCCTGTTCATTCTCTGCCTTGATTGCGTTTGCATAGTCGATTAGGGAAATCGGTTCGCCCGCCTTTGCTTTCTGTTCCAGTTCCGCGACGGTAGGGGTCTGCGGGGTGTTGTTGATAAGCCCGTCAAAGTTGTTGTCGTTCTGCTCCACAATGTCCTCAACAGTCTTTAAGGGGTTTGCCTTTTCCGGCGGCTCGGCGGCAATGGCAAACGCCCTTGTACCGTTTCCCATAATCAGATATTTTCCGTCCTCGGATTGATGATGTAAGCCATATCCGGCGGCTTCCATTTGCTCGCGGCTCATGTCGGTTACATAGAAAGTCCCTCGCGGCGTTCGGATTGTTTCGCCTGTTTCCCGTTCGTCTGGGGTAAGCTGCTTTTGCTGTTCCTGTAAAAACTCCGGTACTTCCTTGTAGCCGATACTGTCTACATAGTGGGCGGTGTTCTCCCCGTTCTGATGAAGCACCACAATATCGGAAACGGAAAGGCTGTGTCCCTTAAAGTCCTGCGGGTGGTCGATATTGAAACGGGTAAAAATATCTTCAAGGGAAGTGTCCGCAGAAAGGGGCGCGGTATAGACAAGCTCATAATTTTCCCGGTCTATGGTATGTCCCGCCGCCTGTAAGTGGTCGTAAGGCTCAAAGCGCAAGTCCCTCGTCCGTTCCTCATGGGCTAACTGGTAAATCCCGAACGTGTCCTCTTTCCCGTAAAGCAAGAGGGCTTCTTTCTCCGGCTCGCTTTCCTTTAGTTCCTGCTTCATGGCGTTGTACTCATAAAAGGCTTCCCACGCTTCCTTTTCCACGCCGAAAATACCGCCGTCTGCCGCGTGTTCCTGTAAATCGGCAAGGTCAACGACCATGCCCTCGCTCTCGTCCTCATAGATACGGAATACCGTTATATCCTGTGAGAACAGCTTTTCAGCGGCTTCCTGCCGCAGCGGAAGCATACCGTCCCATGAATAGCCGTACTCCTGCATTTCTTTCCGGCTGATGGTATCGTCCGGGGCGGGGATTTCCTTTGCCTGCTCTTTTTCCTCCGGCTGTGCGTGTTGTTTTTGCTCTTTGATATGCGCCCGCTGTAAATCCGTCGGCTTCTCCCCGGTAAGGGGCGTAATGGCTTTGACATAGTTTGCGGCAAAATAGGCATTGTCGTTTAACTGCCTTTGCCATGCCCCGGCTTTGGGCGACCAACGGAAGCCGTTGCCCTTTAATTCCTCCCGTACCTCCGCGTTTGGCTTTTCCTCAAAGAAAATTTGCAGGCGGTTATCCTGTGTATTGGCTTCCACCTTGCCGCCCGCAAACTCCCAACCTGCATAGCCGATTTCCTTTTGACGGGAAAGGGATTTGATACGTTCTTTCACGCGCCGGATTTCCGCGCTGTTGTTGGATAACGCCCATGTGGGATAGGGCTTGTCCTCATAATGCCAACTGCTCGACATTTCCGCTTTCATCTTCTCGATACCCTCCGGCGATAAATGGGGGCAGCCGTCAAGGGTCTTGTGTTTGCGGAAGTAGGCGTTGACCGCTTTCATGGTTTCCTGCGACTTTTCCAAGCCCGCAAGTTTCTGTTCCAGTTTTTGAACGGCGTTCGGGTCGTCTGCGCTGATACCGCCCATTCCCGTACTGCGGATTTTATCAAGCAAGCCCTGTATTTCCTGCCATTCCCGGTAGTTGGTATCGCGGGCGGCGTTCTGTTTTTCTTTCTTCCTTGTGGGGAAGTTGGAACCGCCCGCAATGAGGATAGAGGGAACGCGCGCGTCAATCTCATAGCCTTTGTTCATGTTTGCCGCCAGTTTCCGGGCGTATGTATCAAGCAGGCTGTCTATTTTTTCGTGATACATGGGGTCTACCCGCGCTTTTTGACGCTCGGCAAGCTGTACGGCTTCATCAACGTACTGCCGGTATTCAGCCGTTGCGCTGCCTTGCCTGTAATCGGAATAGCTGTTCATTTCCTTTGCTCTGCGGGCGGCGGCTTCATTGATAGTGTAATAGGTGGCTGCGGTCTGTGGTGTTTCCTGCGGGGCAGCTTCCGGCGTTTCTGCGGTTTCTTCCTGTGCCGCCTGTTCCTGCTGTGGGGACAGCGTTTCAAAGACAGGGGGTTCCTCCTGTATGGGCTGCGTCTGCTCGGCAGCCTGTTCCTTTTCCTGCTGAAGCTCTGCAAAATGCCCGTCTATGGTATCAATGAGTTTTGCGGCGGTGCTGCGGATTGTTTCAAGAGAGCCTTTCAACTCCGCAAGCTCGCGCCCGCTGCTCCACCCGACGACATACCCAAAGGAATAGTCCGACGTATCAAGCCCGTAATGCTGGCAGACGGTATAAGCCACGCTTTCCGCCTGTACCTCGCGGGTGCGGCGTTCCGGGCGTTCCGGGTCGTCTGTGCCTGTATCGTGCAGCGTCGCATGGGCGATTTCATGGATTGCCGTTTTGATGTTCTGCAATTCGCTCATGCCCTCATGGATAGCAATGCGCTGTTCCTCGTAGTTGCAGCGTCCTTTGATACCGTCGCCCAACGCTTCAAAGGTAATCGGGAAAGGAGAGGTCTTTTCAAGGGCTGCAAAAAAATCCTTATACTGTTCCACGCCGCCTGTCAGCTCGTCGGCAAGGGTAGGAAGCTCCTTGCCCTCGGTCTGCGATACATCAAAGACCGATACCACCTTATAAGCGGGTATCGTGATTTCTTTTGTTTCCATGACAGGCTTTCCGTCAGCTCCGATAACGGGCTTTTGGGTGTCCGGGTCGATTTTCTCCGTTTCCTGTTTGACTTTGTACGGGGTAGGCGCAAGTATCTTGATTGCCTTTTCTCCGGGCTTTACATGGCGGTCAAATTCCTTTTCCCACTGGCGGTAGCCCTTTACCATGCTGCCGCCCTGCATGGAAATCAAAAGGGTGTTGTTCAGACTGTAATTGTGGAACTTTGACATGGTACGCAGATATTCCGCATACCGTCCGCTTTCAAACACCCCTGCAATCCCCTGTTCCAAGCGGTCGGTAATCTCTTTCATCTTCTCGGCGGGATTTTGGGAAGAAAGGATAATCGGGACAACCGGGCGCGGCTCTGCGGGAAGCGGTGCGGTGGGTACCGCGTCAAAGTCCGCTTTTTCCGGCTCGTCATGCTCCGGCTGCGGGGGCTGCGGCGTTACCCGGTATTCCTCCGGCACGTCCCGCCCGTCGTACCATTCCGTAAAGGTATTGCGGTTGTTGTAGATGTAGCCCCGTTCGGTAAACATACCGCCGTCATTGATAGAAGCGTCCCGTCCGTATTCCTCATACATGAAATACTTTTTTGCTTCCTCCGGCAGTTCGGGTTCTTCCAGTTCTTCCACAAGATAATGCCCGTAATCTTCTTCATTTTTGACAGAGGGATAAATCCAGTAGCAGTCAAGGTTCTGTGCAAGGTTGATGATGTCCTGCAAGCTGTCCGCATGGTCGCCGTATTCTATGGCTGCAATGAATTTTTCCCGGTCGTCGTCAAACTGCATTTCCAAAAGTTTTGCTAAATAGTTTAGCTCGTCGGGGTGGGAATACTCGCTTAGATGTTCCGTCAAGCCCGGAACAGAGGATTGATATTCCGTAAAGTGCCATTCCTCATAGTGCTTAAAGTCAATGCCGATACGGTCAAAGACTTCTTTCAAATGCGCAGCAGTTGTGGGGAATGTTACCCATTCGCCCGCGGGTCTGCCCTCGGCGTACTTCCCAAGGTTGGAAAGATACCCGCTTAAAATCGGTTCTGCCATTCGTTCACTCCTTTCCTTTTCAATCATGCTTTGCATAAGCCCGTAATCTTCGATACTCATAGTCCCGTCATAAACATAGGGGTCAAAATCTTCCCCGCCGCGGTAGGGCTTTTCGGAAAAGGGAAGCCCTGCGGCATGGGCGATTTCCCGTCCTTTCTCGATTTCCTCCGGCGATAAGCTGTCGTCGTGGGCTTCGATAAATTCCTTGATGTTGCTGTACCCGTTTTCATAGTGGTGCCGCACCCCGGCGGTCAGCCCGTCAAGGCTCCTATCCTCGCCAAGATAGCCAGAATAATAGCCGTTTACCACAACGGCGGCGGGGTCGGTTTCTCTGATTTCCATAAGGCGGCTTTTATCCTCCGGGTAGAGATAATCGCCCATTTCAAGGTGGAAATCTTCTGCGTTCCAAGAGCGTCCCTCTTTCCAGAACGCCACCCATGCGATACCGTCCCGCAAGTCCTCTTGCAGTTCTTTTACTTTGTCCCGTAAACTTGCCATGTGTAACCTCCTTTCACGCCTTACTACAACGCGCCCGCACTTTTGCCAAAGATTTTCCTGTTTTTCATAGAGGGTTTGGGACACTTCCCAACAAGCAAAAATCCCCGTCGTTCTCGGAAAGAGAAAACGGGGATTTTACGGAAAGGGTACCCCTTTCCTATGCTTGCTATTCAGTTTTTACTTCTTCGGAAGCTCCACGCGGTAGTTGACGTATTTTGCGCCTGTATCAGCCAAAACCACGTTTCCGGCGTAGGTCTTGCCTGTTTTCGGGGAGTAGAGTTTTTTCACGCTCGCCCTGCCGTCCTTTAGGAGCGCGGCGGCGATTTTCGGGGAAAAGGTTACTTTGCGTTCCTCAAAAAAGCGGTCGTTCTTCCACATGGCAAAGCTGCACTCTTTATCAGAGCAGTAATAGTTTTTCTTTCCCTCATAGACGGGAGAGCCGCAGCGGGGGCATTTGCCAAGTTCGACGCGCTCCGGCTTGAAAAGCTGTGCTTTATCATCAGAAAGGAACGGGTAAGTCTTTACCAGTTCCCGCGCCATTGCTTCAATGCCCTGCATGAAGTCCTCCGGGTCGGCTTTTCCCTTTGCTATCTGCGTCAGATTGTTTTCCCATTCCGCAGTCAGTTTCGGGGAAGTGAGGGTTTCCGGCAGGACGCACACAAGGTTGATACCGTCCTTTGTGGGAAGCAACTGTTTCCCTTTCCTCTGCACAAAGCCGCCGTTTACCAGTTTTTCAATGACAGCGGCGCGGGTGGCGGGGGTGCCAAGCCCTTTGCGCTCCGCGTCCGGGTCGGTTTCCTCATTCCCGGCGCGTTCCATAGCAGACAGCAGGGACGCTTCATTATGCGGCTTCGGCGGCGTGGTGTCGTGCTCCGTTACCTTTGCTTCGGGATTGTCAAAGGTCTGCCCCTCGGCAAAAGGCGGCACGTCTGATACTGGGGCATTGTCCCCGTCCTCCGGGTCTGCTTTCTGTTTCAGCGTTGCCATAAAGCGGCGTTCCAAGTCTTTCCACCCGGCGGCAAGTACCGTCTTTCCCTTTGCGGTAAAGGTCTGCTCCGCGCAGGAAAAAACCGCCGTAACCGCTTCAAAGCTGTGCGGCTCGGCGGCTGCCATACAAAGGCGCGCCTCGGCAAGAGTAAGGATATTCCGTTCGCTTTCGGGCAGCGCGGTAAGGTCAGCCTTTGCAAGCTCCATTGTGGGTATGATTGCGTGGTGGTCTGATACCTTTTTGCTGTTCAAGAGCTTTTTCACGTCCGGCGAAAACTCCGCGCCCTCCATAAAGGAAAACTTTTCACATAGCAGTCTGATAATGCCCGCCGCCGTATCGCCCATGTCGTCGGTCAGAAAGGAACTGTCCGTCCTCGGATAAGTAAGCAGCTTCTTTTCATACAGGGATTGTGCAAGGTCAAGGGTCTGCTTTGCGGTATAACCGAAAATGCGGTTTGCTTCCCGCTGTAAACTGGTAAGGTCAAAGAGCTTCGGGGGAGCTGCGCTTTTCTTCTCGCGGGTCATGGAAACACAAGTTGCCTTTGCAGCTTCGCAGGCGGCTTTCAAAGTATCGGCTTCGGAACGGTCGGTAAACCGTTCGCTTACCGCTTCCACGCCGGAGAACATAAGGCGCACATGGTAGTATTTTTCTTTCTTGAATGTGGTAATGGCTGCGTCCCGGTCAACCAACATTTTCAAGGTCGGGGTCTGGACGCGTCCCACGTTCAAGGTGTGATTATAAAGGCAGGAGAAAAGGCGGGTGGCATTGATACCGATTATCCAGTCTGCTTTTGCGCGGCAAAGGGCAGAGGAATAGAGGTGTTCATACTCCCGCCCGTCTTTTAAGGAAGCAAAGCCCGCCTTGATTGCGCTTTCTTCCATTGAGGAAATCCAAAGGCGGCGCATGGGCTTTTTACACCCGGCAACCTCATAGACAAAGCGGAAAATGAGTTCCCCCTCGCGTCCTGCGTCGCAGGCGTTTACCACGTCGGAAACGTCGTCGCGGTGCATAAGCTCTTTTAGTGTCTTGAATTGCTTTCCCTTATCGGCGGCAACGGTGTACTGCCATTTTTGCGGCAGAATGGGTAAGCTGTCATAACTCCATTTTTTGTACTGGTCGCCGTAGGCGGCAGCTTCCGCAAGCTGTACCAAATGCCCGACGCACCACGAAACAAGGTAGCCGTTACCCTCCATATATCCGTCTTTCTTATTCTTCACACCAAGGGCGGCGGCGATAGTCTGCGCCACGCTCGGCTTTTCTGCTATGATTAAGGTTTGTGTTATCAAAAAATTCCTCCTTTCAGCGTTCCGGCTGTCTGTCTTTTTCTATCTTTCTGATACAGTAACCGAAACAAGGGGCTTGCCCCTTGTAGGGGCAGCCCTCGCAGCGGCGGGGAACGGAAGCGGGCGGGGATTTATCCCGCTTCCCGCCGGGCTTCTGTATCATCATCTTTTCAAAAGGGCTGTCGGTAAAGTAGGTCATACGCCCTTGTTTTCCTGTCCGCTGTTATCCCCGTCGTCGGTTTCTTCCTCGGTTTCCTCGTCCTCGTATTCGTCAAACTCGTACTCGTCAAGGTTATCCGTTCCCTTTGCCGCGTCCTTTTTCGGCTTTAAGACTTTGAAATAATAGAACGCTGCGCCCCCAAGCCCGATAAGTGCAAGGACGATAAGCAGCATACCCGGATTGCTTTTTCCTGTTTCTTCTTCCTGCGGCGGCTCGGTTTCCTGCGGCTCGGCTTCTTTCCCCGTACATTTGCTGCTGTCGGCAGAGCATACCGGGCAGGCGGCGTTTACGGCTCCGGCTTCACATTTTTTGGTACATTCGCAGACAGCGGGCGGTTCCTCTTTGGTCTGCTTATCCTCTAAAAGCGCGTCAAGGTCTGCGTCGTCTACTTGATTTAAGAAATGGACGGTGTTTTCCCCCTCGGCTGCCCGGTCAATGAGGATATAGAAATAGTTCCCGGCTTTGGTCGTAACTGTGATAAGCTGCTTGTTCCCGCCGAAATCATCTACAAGGGTCGCGTTCCCCTCCGGGGTAAGGGGCGGCGTGTCCTCGGTTTCTTCCACCACAACGCCGCTGTCATTGGTCGCGTCGCTTTCCGGGGGCTGCTCCGTCCCCTGTGCAAAGGCGGGTACGGAAAAGCCGCCCATGAGAACAAGGGCGGCGCAAAGTGAGGTCAGTGTTATTGTGATTTTATTCTTCATCTGCATTGTCCTCCTGTTCTTCATAATCTGCGGCAGCCATGCCCGGAATACCGCCCCCGGATAACATGGCGTTAAGCTCCTGCGGGGTCATACGCATAGAACGTACAAGCTGTACGATTTGCAGGTTTTCCGCCTCGGTTTTCTGCGCGTTCAGCTCTTTTAACCTGTTCTGAAGCTCTGTGATTTTCTCGCGGGTTTTCTCGATTTCCCGGTCAATGCGTTCGATTTTATTCATAGCCATAATTAAAAACTCCTTTCTACTGTTACCAGTTCATCAAACCGTAGCCCTTGATACATTCATAATCAAGGGAATAACTTTTTATCTTGCAGGCGTCGCCGGAATTGCCCTCGACGGTGTAGACGCGGCTCCCGTCGGTGCCGATAACAAGCCCCACATGGTCGGCAACACCGTCTAAATCCCAGTCAAAAAAGATAGCGTCGCCGGGGGCAAGGTTTTCATAACCTCTTGCGCCCCATTGCCCGCGGGACTGGAACCAAGGGACACCCTGCGACTGGCAGCCCGCAAAGCGCGGTTCGGATAAGCCCATTTGCCCGTAGCACCAGGACACAAAACAGGCGCACCATTCCACGCGGGAAGGAAAGCCGTACCAGCTCCAATAAGGGTAGCCGCCCACGTTGCCGACCTGCTGTTTTGCAAGGTCGATAACTTCTTGATTGCCGGGGCGGGTGCCGTTTACAAACTCCACGCCGCTTAAATCCTCGGAACCGCCTGTATCGGGAGAACCGCCGCCGAAAATCAGCGGTTTGTTTCCGCTTGTTTCCAAGTACACCTTGAACATTTCAAACTGTTCCGGCGTTAGAAGTTCCTCCGCGATAGAGGATATAGGACGGTTTTCAAGTTTCACATTCAAGATGTGATACTCATAGGGGACTTCCTCGGTGGTGGTTTCCCCGGTTTCCGGGTCGGTGCTTGTTTCAGTGCGGTAGCGTATCTCCACTTCCTCGGTCAGCGTCAACGTGTACTGCATGGAAAAGATACGCTCGATTTCTGCCTGTGCGCTCTCCGGCGTGTAGCTCTGCAAAAGGGCGGTCAGATAGGACGCTAATTCATGGGGGTTATGCCCGATAGTGTCAAGGTCGTAACGGTATTCGTCATAGCCGGGGTGGGTGCTTTCGATAGCGTCAATCTCACTTTGCAGCCCGTTTTCCATAGCGGCATAGCTGTTTTCCACCGCCACAAGGTCGCTGTCCTCCGACGTGTAGGAAGTCCCCACCACGCCGTTAATCGTCCCGGAAAACATAGCGGAACAGGACGACAGCCCCGCAAACACAAAGATGATAAGGAGCAGCGCGGCAATGGCGATAAGCACCCCTGCCGGGTGCCGCATGACAAACGCGGCTGCCTGCCTTGTCTTTTCTGCGGCTTTGGCTGCCGCCTTGCGGGTGTTCTGTACTGCGCCTTTGATACCCTTTGCGCCGCCGTTCTTTGCCGCCTTTGCATACTGCCGTTTTATCTGCTGTTTCTGCCAAAAGCGGGAAACGGGATTGCTCGTAAGCTGCGGGTTATCGTGCAATGCCTTGTGATACTGGAAATTGACATTTGCCTTTGCCGCCGCTTTTTCTGCTTTCGCCGCCTTGCGGTAGGGTTTCAGCTTGTGGCTGCGGTAGCCCTGTTTGAGCTTCCTTGCCCCGTACTTTGCGCCTTTCTCTGCCAGTTCTTCGGATTTGTGTGCGCCCTCCACGCCGGAATTATCCTTTTCAACGGAATGTATCTTGTTGTGTACCAAAATCCCGGCTTCCTGCGCGGGGCGGGAAAGGGGGCTTTTGGTGGATTTACCGCCGGGGACGGGCTTTTCCTTTTCCTCAAAATGCAAGCGCACCTTTGCTTTGCCTGTGGCTTCGTCAAAAGTGCGCTCGGTGGTAAGTTTCTTCTTTTTGGGGATAGCTGCCTTTGCCGCGTCCAGTCGGTCGGCGGCTTTGTTGGATTTCTCAATGTAGCGTTCCAGTTCCGGGGTGGATAGTTCTTCCTCGGTAAACTGCAAACGGGAAGATTGTGTTTTTGCGGTGGCTTCTTCTTGCGCCCTGCGTACCGCTTTTTTACTGGCTTTGCGGGTATGGGCTGCGTCGATACGCTCCATGACGCGCTCCGCTGTGCCTGTGTCCGGCTTCGGGGCAGCCCCCGGCGCATGGGGCAAAGGGGCGGTATGGGAAGATACGCCTTGAAGCTGCGCCGCGTCCTGTGCGGCTTGCTGTTCCGGCGGTTTCCCAAACTCCGCGTCCTGTATGCGCTTGCTCACAAGCTCTGCGGTTTCTTTGGTTTCGTTTACTTCCATAAGCCCGTCGCGGGTCATTTTCTGCGTGATTTTATCGCGGGGCTTTAAGGGGTCTTTCAAGTTTCTGCACCTCCAATCCGCGCCCTTGCAAGGGCGCAATACTCGATATTCAGCTCAATGCCGATATAGTGGCGGTCAAGGTCTTTCGCGGCTTTCCCTGTGGTGCCGCTTCCAAAAAACGGGTCTATGACAATCCCGCCCCTCGGACAGCCCGCAAGTATGCACGTTTCGGCTAACTTCGGGGGAAAGGCGGCAAAATGCCCGCCTTTGTACGGGACAGTGTTAATCAGCCACACGTCCCGCTTGTTCCGCATGGTGGGTATCAGCGCGTCGTCATAATAGCCGCCCTCCCTCGGTCGGTTTAGTCCCTGTACCTTTCCCTGCCCGGGTACTTCTTCGGCATATTTGCTGTTGGGGCTTCGCCCCTTTTGGTACCGCGCTGCTGTGGTCGGGGCGATAGGCTCCGCAATGGCGGCAGCGTCATAGTAGTAGTGCTTTGACTTCGTAAGCAAAAAGATATGTTCGTAACAACGGCTCGGACGGTCTTTGCAGCTTTCGGGCATGGGGTTGTTTTTCTGCCAGATAATATCGCTGCGTAAATACCACCCGTCCGCGCGCAGGGCAAAGGCAAGAAGCCAAGGGATACCGATTAAATCCTTTTGCTTGCAGCCGGAAACATGGTTGTTTCGTGCAATCCGCTGTCCGTTTCTGCCTTTGGGATTTTTCGGGTCGGTGGAATTGCCCTTGCTTCCGGTGCCGCAGTAAGTGTCTGCGATATTCAACCAAAAGGTACCGTCGGAACGCAGGACACGTTTTAGTTCATGGAATACGGCAACAAGCCTTTCAATGTACTGTTCCGGCGTGTCCTCGCGCCCTATCTGTGCGTCAAGCCCATAGTCCCGCAAAGCGTAGTAGGGCGGGCTTGTTACCGCGCAATGGACGCTTTCGTCGGGCAGCTCCCGCAGGGCAAAGAGCGCGTCGCGGTTGATGATATAGTCTGTCTTTCCTGTCATGCTTCGCCCACTTCCTCGGTTTCTTCCAAACGGGTCGTCATTACCTTATAAAGCTCGGTGTCTTTCGGGAAACGGTCGATAAACGGCAGCACCACGTTCCCGTAGAAGATAAGCCCCTCGCCCGCTTCGGTATGGGTAACGTACTTCATCTGCTGCGGGGAAATGCCTAACTGCCTTGCAAGGATAGCCCGGTCGCCCTGCGCTTGATTGAGCATGAGGACAAAATCGCTGTTCTCAAAGATGTTCTCGACTTCATGGGAAGAAAGCAGGTCTTTGACGTTCTGCGTAATGGCTGTGGGTATGCCGCCCCATTTACGGAAACGCTTCCAAATCTCAACGGAATAAGCCGCGGTCTGTTCCTCTTTCAAAAGCAAGTGAAACTCGTCCATGTAGTAGCGCGTCGCCTTTTTCTCCGCGCGGTTTACCGTTACCCGGTTCCATACCTGGTCTTGCACAATGAGCATACCTAACTTTTTGAGCTGCTTCCCAAGCTGCTTTATATCAAAGCAGACAAGGCGGTTAGAAAGTTCTACATTGGTACGGTGGTTAAAGACGTTCAGAGAGCCGGAAACATACAGCTCCAACGCCGCCGCAATGCGAGCGGCTTCCGGCTCCGGCTGCTTTAATAGCTCATTGTAAAGGTCGCCCAAGACAGGCATTTTTGCCGGGTCGGGGTCGGCAAGGAACGGGCGGTACACATTCCTTACAGCCCGGTCAATGACGGTCTTATCGACAGGCTGCAAGCCCTCCTTGCCGCCGATAACAAGCTCGCAGAGGGAAAGCAGGAAGTCCGATTTCAGCGCAAGGGGGTTGTCGTCCTCGCTGTAATTGAGGTTTATATCCATAGGGTTCACATACTGGGGCTTCCCGTCTATACCTTTGCCCGTAGGGGATAAGCGGATAACCTGCCCGTTCAGCCGTTGCACAAGGGAAAAATACTCGGCTTCCGGGTCGCAGATGATAATGTCGTCGTCAGTAATGAGGAACGCATTTGTCATTTCCCGTTTTGCCGCAAAGGATTTCCCGCTTCCCGGCGTACCCAAGATAAGCCCGTTGGGGTTTTTAAGCTGCTTGCGGTCGCAGAGTATCATGTTGTTACTAAGGGCGTTCAAGCCGTAATACAGGGCTGCGCCCGTCTGAAAAAGCTCCTGCGTGATAAAGGGAATGAATATCGCGGTGCTTGAGGTCGTCAGCCCCCGTTCAATGGAAATACGGTTTTCCCCAAGGGGGACGCTGCTCATCAGCCCGTCCTCCTGCTGATAGTCAAGGCGGGTCAGCGCGCAGTTGTATTTCTGTGCAATGCCCGCCGCCGCGAAAATGTCATTTTCCAGTTTCCGCTTCGTGTCTGCCATATTTACCACAAGGAACGTGAGCAGGAACATTCGCTCGTTGCGGCTCTGTAAATCCTGCAAGAGGTTTTTCGCTTCACTGCCGAACGTGGCAAGGTCGGACGGGATTATATCCATGTCATAACCGCTGCGTACCGCTTTTTTCTGTTCCTCAATCTTCATCTTGTCAAGGTCTGTGATTTTCCGTTTAATGGTCTTTATGGCTTCGGTCTGGTCGATACTGCGGATATGCAGGTTGACGATAACGCCCGTTTCCAAATCAAGCATATCCGCTAAGATACGGTCGTTTAATTCCGGGGCAAGGATTTCAAGGAAGCTAACCGCGCCGATTTTGCGCCCCATGCGGAAATACCGCCCCTCGCCAAAACGGAAA
>ENA-OZFE01000101-OZFE01000101.1-human-gut-metagenome-genome-assembly--contig:-NODE-101-length-40373-cov-25.833871_pt1 | contig 40373 bp, 37 predicted proteins | sample MGYA00245077_ERZ653627 | MGnify/ENA primary metagenome ERZ653627 (study PRJEB26926, sample SAMN06165121) | human gut metagenome | biome: ENVO:00009003; feature: ENVO:2100002; material: ENVO:00002003...
AGCGTGTGCCCGTTCCCACCGGTTCTACCACCATCCTGGTTGCCGTTGTCAAGGGTAAGGACGTTACCGTTGAGTCCATCAACGCTGCCATGAAGGCTGCTACTTCTGAGTCCTTCGGCTACAACGAGGACCCGATCGTTTCCTCCGACGTCATCGGTATGCGTTACGGTTCTCTGTTCGACGCTACCCAGACCATGGTCGCTAAAATCGACGACGACACCTACCAGGTCCAGGTCGTGTCTTGGTACGACAACGAGAACTCCTACACCTCTCAGATGGTTCGTACCATTAAGTACTTCGCTGAGAACTGCTAATGACGTTCTGTCGTTAAAAATCGCCTGATTTGTCTGCCAGAGTTTGCCTTGCTCAACTACGAACAAGCCTGACTAGGTACGACAACCATATCTAGGAATTTTTCGCCCTTCTTTTTGTGGTCCGCCGCAAAGGGAAGGGTGTTTTTTTATGTGTTTGAAAGAGCTTCGGGACGAATTTTTGTATGACTGTGAATGCCGCCACCTGGCAAAAGGGTCTCTGCGGAATTATCGGACATCTACCCGGTTCTTGCTGGAATTTCTGGAACGGAAGCAGATCACGGAACTGGAGGATGTGCGCCCACGGCACCTTCGGGACCTGATGAAGGAAAAGCAGGATGCAGGCAATACGCCCCGGTACATCAACGACCTGCTGAAGGTCTGGCGCACCTGGTTCAATTATCTGGTGGAGGAGGGCTATTTGGAAGAGCGAGATAACCCGGCCAAAAAGGTGAAGCCACTGCGGCAGCCCCGGACCATCATTGATACCTTTACCGCAGCAGAAATGAAGCGGATGATCCAGTTCTACGACGGCAAGGACTTTCTGGAGGTGCGGAACAAGACCATCATCATGCTGCTGTTTGACACAGGAATGCGCTGTAACGAGATGATCCTGATGGAGCCGGAGGACATCAAACCGGATTACATTCTGGTGAAGCATGGCAAGGGCGGCAAGGAGCGTGTGGTGCCTAAATCTCCGGCACTGTCCAAGCAGCTCATCAAATACTGTGCGCTCCGGGATGGTTACCGGAAAGAATGCCCCACCTGCCACAGAAACCTTTTCCTCAGCAAAACAGGCAAGCCCCTCACGGATGAGGCAGTTGCTCGGATGTTGAAGCACGCTGCAGAGGAAGTGGGAGTCTCCTCCTCGGTACGGGTCAGCCCCCACACCTGCCGCCATACCTTCGCTCAGATGCAGTTGAAGAATGGCCTGGACCTGTACAGTGTCTCTCGCCTGATGGGGCACGTCAATATCATGATTACCCAGCGGTATCTGTTGGGCATCAAGGATAAGGACATTGTGAACCGGGGCACCCAGACCAGCCCCTTGATGAACCTGTAAAAGAATAGAAGATCGTGTGCATAGGAGCAGTTCCGCCGGGTGGTGGGGCTGCTTTTTTGTTTAAACATTGTTGATTCGATTATGAAAGAGAAAACAACAGAAAGCAGAAAATTCAATTGACGTCAAATGGCGTATACACGATGAAAAAACGAATATATAAAGAAGTGCTGAACGGAGTCAATATCTGTTTATGAATAGAATCATTTTGACTTGAGAAATAATGAATAAAATAGACGATGATGCGAAGAAAATATTCATACCAAAGAAAAGCTGTGGAACGCATATATATTATATAATAATGTACTCATATTTTTATAATAAGGTGAGGTGAATGACATTGACAAAGAATGAGCGCAAAACTTCGTGATTTTTTGCTGATTTAGAATTCAGAAATCCTAATACGAAAAGCGACATTTTGGATTTAACAGGATAGATTCAAATGACTGAGGAAAGTGCGGGAGTGGAAATCGAGAGCTTTGACAACAGTAGTATACGGAAATTGGGTTGGGCACAATGGCGGAGTTAATCTCAATAATACCATATAACAAGTATGTTAATATGTATAAGAATGGGCTGCTGAAATGAAACGTGACGATAAAACTGAATGCCTAGTGTTTTGATATGATATGCCACGGATTACGGGGGCAGAATAAACCAATAAAATTACATAACCAGTATTTTGGTAGGCTGATTGTGTGGGTGGCAGAAGGGAGCGAGCAGCTCTTGACAGTTTTAGCAACCTATGATATGGTGTTTGTGTGGACGCAAACACGGCTAGGAGGCTCCGCAACGGATTTTTACTGCATGAGCAGTGATTTACGGTGAGAATCTAGAAAACGAGCATGAGACGCCTTACAGCCGGTCTGGCGAAGTTTTTTAAAAAAACCACTGGACAAATCCTTCGAGGCGTGATATGCTTATGCACCCACGGAGGAGAGCACAGCCGGCAAACCCCGGACGAGCTCGACATCCCGACAAGCGTGCCCTGTGTGTGGGGGGCGGTGACCGAGGCGACTCGCAAGCTGACCCTGAACGGCGGAGCAGGCGGCTGCCCTGTGAAAGCGGGGTGGAGCACCTTGACAACTGAACATCGTCAAAAATTTATTTGGACAAGGAGGAATGTGAACATGGAAAAAAATGACATTTTCAATACGAATCTGCTGCAGTTGCCCCTGAAGGCACAGGTGGCTGACGAGGAGGTGGTACAGAATATTGCACCCGTTGCAGAGCCCACGGCCCCTGCCATGAGAGAGGGGCTTGTGTTGGATGTGCTGGCCCAGGACGGAGGAGTGCTCCGGCGGCTGAGCAACGTGACACCTAAAAAATGCGAGAAGCTGGCCTCCGGGTTCCTGCACCGTGGCGAAATCACGCTGCTTTGCGGTGATGGAGGCGTAGGCAAGGGGCAGTTCGTGGCGCAGATTGCAAAGTTGCTGACGACGGGCGAGGCCACAGAGTTTTTCCCCCAGGCACCTGAAGGGACGGGCAACATTGTGATCTTGGCAGGCGAGGACCCTATCGACACGGTGCTGTGCCCACGGATGGATGCCGCAGGGGCGGATCTGAACAAGGTTGCTGTGATCGCTCCCGATACATACTACGAGGAGATGCATAAGATGCCGCAGCTTGGGGACCCGGACCTGATGAATTGGATCGCCGCAGGGGACCCACTGTTGCTGGTCATCGACCCGTTTCAGGCATTTTTACCAGATTCTGTCAATCTAAACAATCGTCAGCAGATCCGGAATTTGCTTCAGCTGTTGCGGATGCAGGCGCAGCAGCACGGGTTTGCGATCCTGCTGGTGAGCCATACCAACAAAAATCCAGGTGCGTGTGGGCGCAAACGCCTCAATGGCTCAGGCGAGCTTTGGGATACTGCCCGCAATGTGCTGATCATGGGTCATGCAAAGAACGGCAACAAGATCTATGTCTCTCACGAGAAGAGCAGCTATGATGCCCCGGCAGACACGATCCTTTTTACCACGGAGACGGTGACGGTCAAGGGGGTTGAGACGGCAAGGGCAAAATTTGACTCGACCTCGGATTGGAAGGACGAGGATTTTTGCCGGGAAAAGCCGGATCGGGCGGCTCCGAAGTATGCAGGTGTTCAGAGCAGGATCCTGGCCATGCTGAATGCCGCCCCGGACAAGCGCATGGTCAGCAAGGAACTGCAGAGGCTGGTTCAGGAGGAAACTGGATGCAGTGACAGCACCTATAACCATGCTCGCAGTGATCTGAGCCGTGCGGGGATTGTCAAAAACATTCGGCAAAAGACGCTAGAGGGTGGCTGCTGCTGGGTTACGGGCCTTGAACAGGGTGCTGCGGTGGCATAACGGTTGCAAGATTGCAAAGTTGGATAAAAACAGCGATGCAAAGAACATAAACGGGCACTGCAACCTTGCAAGGCTGTGGTGTTTTGCAAGGAAAAGGCTGTTGTATGGGGGCAGAAAGGAGGAGAAAGTATGTGGTGTTGGAAACAGCTTAAAATCCCATAGACCTGATAGGTGATTGGCTGGACTGATTTCTGGGTCACTGGGGGCAGGCGGCTAGACCGTCTCAAAATTCAATAAAGGAGGGATTACAGGATGGATAGCTCGTAGGGCCTGGGCCGTGTATCGCCTGAAAAAACAATGGTAAAAAATAAGGGAGGCATTTTATGCTAAAGATCTTCGACAACTACTATCTGGACGCAAGCAGTGTGTGCTATATGTTGAAAAAAGCTCATGTGAAAGGTGACGGCAAGCTGGAGTACGATGTCTGTGCCTACCACACCAGGCTGGAGGAGGCGTTAGCAGAAGCTGTGCGGCGTGGGCTCCGAGAGGGGGTCGCAGGCGAGAAGCTGACGGAGTGGGAGCAGCTGTGCGGCGAACTTCGGCGGCTGAAGAGTGAGGTCCAAGAGCTGCTGGAGTCTATCAGCCCTGCAGACAAGGCTCTGGACCTGGCGCTGAAGAGCGGAAACAATTGTGCATAAATAGGAGGGAGTGTATGCCAGAACTTTACTTTAATGATGGAAATTTTCTACCCGAGAGCCGTGAAGAGGAGCAGTCCGCAGAGACGGTGCTCAACATCATGCTGACTGGAAAAACGACCGACACGGAGATGTGCATCTGGCCCTGTTTTTACCATGCGCCCATGTGCAAGGGGGTGCTGATCAATCTGGACGACGGCACAACGCTTCGGATCAAGCCTACCCTGAATGAGGTGGGAGAGCCGGAGCTGCTGATCAGATGCGTGACGGAGGAGACTGTCGAGGAGGTGTACCAGAGGGTCTCGAATTATGACTAAGGCGAGCATCGCACCGGAAATAAGCCTGCATTCGAAAACGATATTTAATGAAAAGGAGCTATAAAATGGTTGAAAATAACGTGGAAGAGAACCTGTTTGACGATGAGGAGGACATCTATGTGAACCTGAATGATCTGGTGAACCTCAGAGAGTCGGCGGAACTCAGGGAAGCCGCAAACGCATTTGAACGCTAACAAGACCTGTAGAGTGGACATTTTGAGCGTATCGCTGGGGGATGAAGGCTATTTGATCATCCCTCGTGAGACGCATGAGCTGTGTGAGCCGCTGGTCAAGGCCGCAGATGCGCTGGAGAGGGCTCTGGGGGACCTTCCGGTTGATGAGGCGGACAAGAACAGGATCGCACGGTTGTCGGCAAAGCTGATGGCCCAAGCAGAACAATACGCTGTAGAGCTGGGGATCCAGGCATACTTGGAGTTTACCAGAACGCTGAGCCCTGAGATGAATGCTGAACTTGAAGGGCACAAGGACAATGAGGTGCCAGAGACATGATTCGAGGCACAGAAGGTCAACAACGCCCCGGGAGGTGCTGCATAATATGTGGAACCTAAAGGTTGCTCCGTACCCCGCCGGGAAAGAGCTAAAAAATACGATTATAGATATGAAAAAGGAGATCAAAATGAGCTTTTTAAAGGATGTATTTCAGACAACTGACGAGATCAAGCAGAACGAAGAGAAGTTCAAAAGTGCTGTGGAGGCAAGCTTTCATCAGCTGGATACGCTTGTTCGACCGTATCTGAGCGAAGCACAGAACGAGACCCTATCTGAAATTCTGGAAAGGCTGGTTGCGTCCGTTGCCGAGCATTCGTTCCAAATCGGCTACAGCAGCGCCATGCAGACGTTTGCAGAAGCGGCGGCAGCACTCGAGGCAAAGTCCTATGTGCAACAGTAAAACAAAAACCGCCTTACCTGCTGCAACAGGCAAAGCGGTGATGGTGACGGGAATATGTATGGATTGCTAAAGTTCCCGCCCCTATAATAGCACAGAACGAAGCGTTTGACCAGAGCTTTTTCTGGCAGGCGCTGATAAACCGGCGCATGGTCTGGCAAGATGGCTGGGCTGTGCGCCTTATTATTATAGGAGGACCAGACGCAATGAAGACGGCTATAGAGAAACCAGTGACGCCTGGCGGTGTCTTTGATCATCTGATGGTGCCCCAGGGGGACGAGCCGGAATTTCACCCCTCCAAGGACCCAAAGACGATGACCATGCAGGAGTTCTTAGAGGAGGTAGACAGATTTCTGTGCTGGAATAGGATGACCCCAGAGGAGAAGAGGGCGGAGCAGGAGGCACAGAGGGCGGCCAGCCACGCCACGGAGCAAGCCGCCGGGGATATCCCCTGTACTATGAGACCGGAGAGGGTGCCAGACACCCCACAGGACACGGTATGGGAGGACTTGACGGATGCTCCACAGAACGTTGTGCGAGCTGATGTGTTGGACACCTCAATGGACGGTATGTTGGAGGCTGTGCCGAGCAACGGTGCACCAGAAAGAGCTGCAGACACGATGCCAGACGATGTCCCGGACGCCACAGAGGGAAATGTGCCAGGGAGGAAAGCAGATACTGTGCCGGATGGCCCACCGGACGATCTCCCAGACACTGTAGAGGGGAACATGCCGGATGTGGTAGGAGCCTTGACAGCACAGGAAAAGGCGGGAAATGAAACCGTACAGGGTGTGCCAGAGGTGGAGGTGGTGCCCCCGGAAGCAATTGTGCCATTGGGACAGATAGGAGAGGACGTCCCGGCGGCGGAGGAACGGTGGGCGTATGCCTCGGAGCTGATCGGTGATGCGTTCCAGCATTGGGGAAATGGAAGAGTCCTTTTGGATATGGGGACCGGACGAGGCAAGAGCGAATTCGTTATCCGGAAGATGGCTGGATGGGCGGTTGATCAATTTTTGGAGGGAAATTGTGACAACCGGATCCTTATGCTTTGCCCATTGACGCTTTTGCATGAAGATCTGGAAAACCGACGCAGGGAAGAATACTTGACAGTGTTCGGCGATGCTTCGGAAGAGGAATGGGATCTGTATGAAGAGGTCTTAACCGTTATAACCTACCAGAAACTTGAGCAGCTCTGTAAAGGAGACGCATCCGATCATAGAAGCCTTCAGAAGTTATTGGACAGACATCGAATTATCATTGCGGATGAATGCCACTACTGGTCCGAGTTCTCAGCCTTCAACATCAATACACACTATTCATTTGATACCCTCCTACAGGCAGAGAAAAATCATACCGTGATTTATATGAGTGCGACCGGGCGGGATACTTGGAAACTTCTGGAAGAAAAAGGCGGTCCAACGCAGCCTGAACGGATCTATAGGCTGCCGCAGTACTATGAGTACGTCAAAGCCGCCTATTTCTATGCCCGACACAATCTGGTGACAATTCTGAAACGCCTTCCGGTGGGTGAAAAAGCAATCGTGTTCGTGGAGCTTGGTGATGATCTGGCTGAAATGGAAAAAATATTTGGCGACACAGCCGCATATTATTGTTCACCCTTCAACGAAAGATACCGGAAAAAGTACAGCGATTTGTCGGTCTGTGTGAAGGATGGCCGGCAGCTAAAGGATATTCTGTTCACGACAAAGGCTATGGGTGTGGGAATCGGATTGAAAGATCGGGGCGTGAAGCATATTTTTATCGACCAATGGAATCCTCTGGAAATAGCTCAGTCGCTCGGACGCAAGCGCTCCCTGGATGCAGATGACACCTGTACTGTTTATTTCAGGGATTATAGTCTTGACTGGTACTGGGGCACAAACAGTGGGTTGAAAAAGTTTCGCAGCATGTTATTGAACAAGTATTTGCCAGCGCAGGCGTACATGGCGGGGGAAGAAGAATTTGATAAATACCTGCATAGTGACAATCCGGAGGCGATTCAGAAGAAAATCGATAAGAGCAAAATTTTGGAACACAATGTAGTCACAGGATACCATATCAATCCGCTGGGGCTTCAACAGGTAGAGCACGATATCGAAATGCTTGATGACATTATGAGCTCAACGAATTATCCTGAGTCATTTATGAAGTATGCGATGTTTAACCTACACCAACCCATCAAAGCGTATCGGTTCAAGAATTTGGAAGATTGGCTCTATGCACACCTGAATCAACCGATGGATTCAGAGGAAATGACAGAAAAAATTATGAGTTTTGGCTATATTGAAAGATATCAAGGGAGAGAGCCGGGTCAGATGGGTTTGAATAAATTTCTTCCATGTTATGGTGTTAAGATTGTAAGTGATAGAGAGAATAAGAGAAATGAGAATCGCAATAAAACTTTCTGGACGTTGATTAAACAGTGACTATAGCTGGTGGCGCAAAATTTGGTATAAAATATATATGTAAATAGCAAAAAATGCGCCAAGCTGCCTTTTAGTTATATATAAAGGAAGTCACAATACACGACAACTCTGACCCTGTACCAAACAGTACATACCCAAGAGAGCCCTGCTAGAGTGGGACATTGGTGGTGCACTTATCTGCTTTTGATGCAGCTTTTCTCCTGGAAATTCCTACTGGGCAGAGGGCCTGGTCTGACGTTGGAATACACCTGGTCCTTCGCCTTACGATCGTGTGGAACGCCACCGCCGGCCTTCCTTGCTTTATGAAACAGGACCTCCGGGCTGCCATGAAACCTTGGGCCTGACAATATGATAGCAGGAGGACATGTCCAATTGTTGGGACTTATAAGATGACTTATGTGAAATCTTGTGGGGTTCTGGGACGGTGGCGTCTTGATTGCCTGTTTCCTTGCCCAATGGAATAGGGACCGCCTGTGATTGTTACCAAGCTCCCGGCGGAGGAGAGAGGGCAACAATTCCTATACGGGGTGGAGAAAGTTTTTTCCCCTCTACGGACCCCGGGGGTGGTTAAAAATCTGAAATAGGTGTCCAACACAGTAGGAAGGGGGAGTAGTAAAATCTCCCCAGCATAGGTCAAAAATAGACAAGTGTCCTTTACAGCAGGGAGGGAAAAAGCTGATTTTTTACAGGTGGAAAGACGATGTTGGAGAATCTTGGATACAATGTAGAAAAAAATCTTATTTTACAGACCCTTTTTTGGAGGCGTGCGAGCTAGAAACCTACCGCAAAAATCTTGTAACATAATGGGATTTATGGTAGAATAGTGGTCGTGATGAGAAAAAGATCCAAGGCGTCATGGCATCTTTTCCCATGGGGATGAAAGGTGCCCCCGGAGTTGCGGCTGGGGATAACCCGACGGTCTCTGCGATTGTACATAACAAGCAAGAAACCGCATGATAGAAAGCGATGGTACAATAACTTCCTGATTTTGGTTTGGGAGGGCTGGCTTGCGGCCTGAGCAGCACAGGAAAGCTGCCCCACCAGACCTCTGAATGACACAGGAAGATGAAACCTGCTGAAACAGCGTGGCCGCATTGCATTTGAAATGACCCTGGGCGAATCTGTCGTCCAGGGTTTTTACTTGCCTGGAAGTGGATAACGACGAAGGTATCGCAAGCTGGAATAGGAGGATTGCTTATTAAGTGACGATGGCAGGTGCCTGATAAAACAGTTGGATGTCTGAAAATGACTGTTATAAGAGTAAGCCAAAAGCATAAAGGTGCATAGTTGCACCATGAGATCGTGGAAGCAAGAGGATAGAAAAATGGAAGCAGTTAAGTATGCTTTAAGTAATCTTTTGTCAGGTGGTGCTTGTAGCCAGCTTTACAGTCGATGGGACGTTCCATAAAGTTTTTTTGCGGAACATCCAGCTTTCGCAAACTGTTGATTACGATATGTACATGGATATTGCCGCTGCCGTTATGCCCGTCCATGTGGGTACAGACCAATGCCTGATGGCCAGGAAAATTTGTTTCTACATATTCCATGCCGATGGCCTGCGCTCGTTCTCCTGTGAGTCCGCATTCATCTTTATCCGCAGGATCGAAGCTGATGAGATAATGATGTGTCTTGATTTCATCATAATTCTGATTTTTATGGTACTGTGCATTGAGCATTTCACACTCTACATCAAAAAGTTCCGGTTCACAATTTATGCCATCCAGCAGAATATCCCGGCGGAGCACCCAGTTTCCATTTGCATCCAGCAGAGGTTTCTTCAAGACCTCATCGTGCTCATATTTCAAATAGTCGAGTGCCGCACCGTAGTCTGCGCTTTTACCTGCGACGTGTTTTAAGATTGCCACGATAATCACCTGCCAATTCAGCAATATCTTTCCGCATGGAGCGGAGGTCGGTCATGCAACGATTGATCTCTTCCAACATAGCGCGAGATTGGATACCACCGCTGTTAAAGAAGGCTGCAATCTGGTTCAGATTGTTTCCGATATGAGAGAGCTGCCTTGCAAAATCCCGCAGTTCTGCAATGTCGGCAACGATGTTGTAATGAACGTGAAGTTTTTCGGTTATGGCCTGTTTCCTTACATAAACGGCAACGGGATAGCCAGCCTGTTCAGCAGAACACGAAACCAGTGCGTACTCCACATCGGTAAAACGAACCATTACATTCTTAGTCCGTTTGATGCTTTCATCCTTTTTGGGGCGAGCCATAGTGTGATCCTCCTGCATTTTATAGTTGCGAAGCAACTCCCGATAAGCCGTAGGCGTTCGGCTGCGAACACATTCATGTGGAGCCAGATAGCCAAAATCCAAGATTTTGTGCGTACCGTGGGGATGGGGAACGGAATCCCCATCAAGATTGCCGGGAATGAAAAATCACGAAAGTGAGTTTTGAGTTACCATAGGCGAATCTTGCTCTAAGACAGGGAAACCCTGGTGTTGCAGTATAGGCCTTGCCATCAGAAAAAGAAGTGCTTCTATAAATAGGAATCCGCAGCCTTTATTTGGAATACACTTTCCAGATTTTTTTGAATTTCTTTCAAAAACTGTATTCCAAAATGCCCTTCTGGATTCCTATTAGTAAAGGGGGATTGATCCGATGAAGCAGAAAGAGCGACTGGACGAAAAAGTGAAGCAGGAGCGAACGGAGCCTGACCATCACAGAAAAATCATTATTAAGGGAATCACCGTGTATGAATCGTTCCGACCAGAAGGCAGTGAACTGTGGGACTGCCTCTTGCAGAGTATGGGGAAACACTGAAAAAAAGATTTTTTAAAATTGTGCGCTACAGCTTGATTTTCGTGCCGCAGCTTGGTAGAATACAGACGGGTTAAGTAAATATGTGCAATCAAAAGCCATTAACTTTCTGGATTTTACCATGCGAATTGCGTGGAGACAGGAGGTTTAATGGCTTTGTTTTTTTATAAGGAAAAGAATAAGGACATACGAGCAGCAGCCTATCTGAGGTTGTCTATCGAGGACGGAGATAAGGCTGAAAGCAACAGCATCGGAAACCAGAGAGAACTGATCCGGGATTTCGTTGCAGAACGACCAGAACTGCATTTGGTAGGAGAATATGCAGATGATGGTTACACGGGAACCAATTTTGAGCGACCAGGCTTTACGCAGATGATGGAGGACATCAAATCCGGCAAAATCAACTGCATCATAGTCAAGGACTTGTCTCGACTTGGCCGTAACTACATTGAGATGGGAAAGTATCTGGAACAGATTTTCCCAATGATGGGGATTCGGTTCATTGCCATCAATGATAACTACGATAACGCAAACACTGAGAGCAGTGATTCGGATAGCATCGTGGTTCCCTTTAAAAATCTGCTGAACGATTCCTACTGCAGGGACATTTCCATTAAGGTTCGGAGCCAGTTGGACATTAAGCGGCGCAAGGGAGAGTTCATCGGCGGGTATGCAATGTACGGTTACTGCAAAGATGAACGGAACAAAAGCCGGTTGGTGGTGGATGAGTACGCAGCAGATGTTGTTCGTTCTATCTACCGCAGAAAATTGGAAGGCATGAGCGCAAAGGCTATTGCGGAACAGCTGAACAGCGAGGGGGTTCTGGCTCCCAGTGAGTACAAGCGTCTATGTGGATTGAATTATCGCAGCGGCTTCAAGGCCGGAACTCATGCAAAGTGGCAGGCGATTCAGGTACTTCGAATTTTGAAGAATGAAGTTTACACCGGAACGATGGTGCAGGGTAAACGGCAAAAAATCAATTACAAGATTAAGAAAATCCGTGACGTAGAAGAATCCGGCTGGATCAAAGTTCCCAATATGCACGAGGCTATCATTCCGCAGAAATTGTTTGACACCGTGCAGGAAGTTTTGAAGCTGGACACCTGTGCATCGAAAGGACAACAGACAGTCAATCTCTTTTCAGGTATGGTTCGGTGCGGGGGCTGCGGACAGAATATGGTGCGGCGCACTGTATCAAAAAATGGAAAGAAGTATGTTTATCTGCACTGCATCACAAATCATAACGGCCTGGGCTGTTCTTCACACCTTATCAGCGAAAGTAAATTAGCAGAAGTGGTGCTGGCTGCATTGCAGGGAAAAATTCAGCAGATCAGTGGACTGGAACAGCGGCTGGATGAAATCAACGAGATTCCCAAAAACCAACGCAGGTTAAAATCAGTAGAAGAGCACATGAAAATGCTTGAACAGGAAGAACAGAAATACCAGACCCTGCGCCGTCAGCTTTACGAAGATATGAGCAGCGGCATTGTCAGTAAGGATGAGTATAAAGAGTTCAGCCGTTCCTTTAACGAAAAAGTCGAAAATATCTGTAAGGCAAAAACGGAAATGAACCGACAGCTGGATAGCCTGAGCAATTTGGATGTGGAACATTTGCCGTGGATCGAAGATTTTAAATCCTATCAAAACTTAACGAGTTTGAATCGCCGTGTTCTGGTAGAACTGGTGGAAAGCATTACGGTCTATGATAAAGAGCACATTCACATCCAATATCGCTTCGACCAGGAAATCCACAATGTGCTGGAATATTGCAACAGCGTTCCGACAACAGAAACGGAGGGGAGTACAGTATGAAATGTGTAAGCTATACTCGGACGATGCCTTGGAAAAACCATAAAGGCGAACTGACGATTGCCGACCAGAATCAGCGTATTGCAGAATACTTAGCTGAACATAAAGAAATGGATTTACAGAAAAAGTATTCTGACCGTAAGGGTGTAGAAAACGCAAGTGCGGCATTTGACAAAATGATTGATGATGGAGCAGAGCGAAAATTTGACTGCATCATTGTAGCATCTATGTATTACTGTGGGCCTGGCTTCCCGGCGGCGCGTCAGTCAATCAAGGAAACTCTCTATGAGACAGGCGTGGATCTGATTGTTCTGGAAGAAGGACTGGACACCAGAACTGCCAGTCGAAAAGAGGTTGAGGACTATTTTGAGGAGAAACGCTGCGAGATGCACGCAGAAATTATGTTTGCATGGAGGAAGAAGCAGGGCGCAGGATTCCGGCTGACCAATTCCGTTCCGTATGGTTATATCCGCAGGAATGGTGAAAGCAACATGGTAAAGGATGAAGAGGTTGCTCCGTATCTGAGCGAAGCTTTTTCCAGATATGCATCGGGACAGAAGATGCGTGATATTGCTAAATGGTTGAATGAACAGAATGTCGAACCACCGATGAGGCACAAAAAAAGAATTCAAGGAAAACCATATGAGGGAGAATCTGATCTGTGGACATCGGATAATCTGAGGGGATTGTTCAGAAATCCAACATACACGGGTGCAACGGCAAACGGAAGCCGTCAGATTATTGCAGAGAACTGCCATGAGCCGTACATGACAAAAGAACAGTTTTATGCGCTTCCTTGCAATATGCAGCAGAGTGAAAACAAAATATCAACTCGGAAAAAATATAAAAAACCGAATCCTCTTGCAAAGCGCATCATTTGTACCTGTGGACGTCCACTTTATTGGCATAAGGATAAGAAAACGGGAGAAGAACTATTCTATTGCAGCTACTGCCGTGCTCACAAGGAGAATGGAAAGGAATTGAAAGCTCCGGCTGCATCTGTATATAAAAAGGTGATAGATGCTATGGAGAGAGAACATCGGGAAGAAGAAAAGATGTACTCCGCAATTCAGCAGGGAGCTGGCAGAAAAGCAATTGAAGCAGTAAGAGCTGATAGTTCGATGCAGATGAAGACCATTCTGGCTGAACTTAATATGGAACAGTTTCGCCGTGTACCGTTATATGAAAGCTATATGGCCGATGAAATCACGGAAGAACAGTATCGTGCTGAAGTGCTGGATTATGAAGAAGCCCATCGAAAGCTGAATGAACAGCTTACAGCAATCATGGAAAATACAATGGTATGGGAACGGGCATTGAGTTTGCGAAATCCGTGGATTCAGCAGATGGAACAATATAAGACCCCAGAGGCACTGGATCGTAATTTTGTAAAAAAGTACATTGAACAGGTCGTGGTTACATTTTTAGGCGATAAGCAGGCAGAAATCAGTCTAACGATGAAAACACAGGAATGGAAGCAGATGCTTGAACGGATAGAATTGGAGGGTACAGACAATGGCACGAAAAAGTAGAAAGAATTTGCCCCAACCGGAACAGGCAACGGTTTCAGTGCAGTTCCCGGAATTGGATGAAGAAAAGATACCAACTGCAATCTATGGACGGCTTTCGGTGGAAGATGGTGAAGATAACGAAAGCATGGAAACACAGATTGCACTGGTGCAGGATTTTATTAACCGTAGCAGTGAATTAAATTATGTGGATACGTATTTTGACAATGGATTTACAGGAACAAATTTCAAACGCCCGGCCTTTACCCGTTTGATGAACGATGTGCGGCAGAAAAAAATCAAGTGTATCGTTGTAAAAGACCTATCGCGTTTTGGCCGTAACTATCTGGAAGCGGGATACTATATTGAAACCGTATTTCCATTTCTAGGTGTTCGCTTGATTGCTGTCACCGATCATTTTGATAGTACGCGCAAAGAGGATATGGAAAGCCTGGCTCTCCCGATTCGGAATATGGTCAACACCATGTATGCGAAAGACATTTCCAAAAAGGTGTGGACTTCCCTGCAGCGTAAAAAAAGAAGCCGGCTATGCAGTCGGAAGTGATGCTCCGTTTGGATATATTCGGAATCCAGTGACAAAACGAAATGAGATTGACCCGGAAACAGCCTTTTATGTACAGTTGATTTTCCAGTGGGTACTGATGGGCGTAGCGATTTTTGAAATCGCCAGACGGTTGACCCTGCTGAAGGTTCCAACCCCACGGGAGTGGCATCGGAAAATTGTTGAGGGAAAGGAAGTCGTTACTTATAAAAAATGGGGCGAAACCTCGGTACGGCATATGCTGGCAAATCAAACCTATGTGGGAGATACCATCAACAATAAAAGTACACAGAGATTTTTTGCTGGGCAGGACAAACGTGACTTGTCGAAAGAGCAGTGGTATGTGGCAAAAAATACACATCCAGCCATCATTGCAAGGGATGATTTTGAAAAGGTGCAGGAGATTCTGACGAAGAATCAGAAGGTGTTCAAAACAGTAAGAGCTGAATCGGAACAGATTCGCACGGAGTATCAGAATGACCTTGCCGGAATGGTGTTCTGTGCAGACTGCGGCAGATCGATGGATTTTGATAGGCTTCCGCATGGAGCAGAAGAAAGTAAAAAGGTTTGTTACTATATCTGCAGAGCAAGGCAGGCGGATGATAAGTGCATCGGACACCAGATTACGGAAAAGTTGTTGAAAGCTCTGGTAATGGATCAGCTGCATCTGTTTATTGTTCGGCTTAGTGATAAGCGCAAAGTTCTGGAAGAGCTGCGAAAAATCGAAGATATGCAGAATCCTGTCTACCGTGCAAAAAGTGAGATTATGAGCCTGACGGATAAAGTTGGCCAGATGGCAAAGAAAAGAGAACAGCTTTATGCAGATTATGTGGCAGGCGTGGTGGATTCTGAAGATTATCAATTGATTCGGGAAGATTATTCCAAACAGTATGACGGCCTGCGAGCAGCACTGCAGAGAGCAGAAGCCAAAAAGGTGGAAGTAGAACAACAGATTAGAGAATATCTGAATATGACTTCCAACTTGGAAGAGCATCTGGATGATTTTGGATTTGATGCTCAGCTGGTAAAATCCCTTGTGCAGAGAATCGAAGTGAGTGCAGATAAGCGGATTCGCATTGTGTTTGGATTTCAAGATGTGTTTGCGGACCTTGGAAAGGAGAGTGCGGGAAAATGATTGCAGCGTATCAGCGCATTTCAAGGGCAGACGGTGATTTGGGTAAAGATGGAAAAGACAAGAGCAACAGCATCGAAAACCAGAAAGAACTGATCCAGCGGTATATTTCCCACAAAGAGAGTCTGCAAAATCTGCCTGTGATGGATTTTGTGGATGATGGTTACACAGGCAGCAATTTCGACAGACCGGGCTTTCAGAAAATGATGGATGGTGTGCGCAGTGGCGAGATTGATACCATTATCGTAAAAGACCTGTCTCGTTTTGGACGCGATTACATTGGTGTGGGCGAATACATGGAGCAGATTTTTCCACTACTGGGTGTCAGGCTCATCTCCATCAATGACAACTATGACAGCAGCAATTATAATGGTACAACCTTGGGGATGGATTTGGTTGTCAGCAACCTGGTAAACACCATGTACTGCCGAGATGCAGGAAAGAAACTTCGGACAGCCAATCGAGTGAAGTGGCGCAAGGGTATTTCTACAGCGTCTGCTGCACCGTTTGGTTATCAGTTTGACCCGAATAGAAAAGGATCATATATCATTGACCCTCCAGCGGCAAAAATTGTCCGTCGCATTTTTGACCTTGCGATTCTGGGATTGGGAACGCGAGAAATAGCGATGGCATTGAATGATGAAAATGCTCCTGTGCCGAGTGTTTATAACCGGGAGCATAAGGCGTATGGAAAAGAAACGACTTACACGATTGCACCTGTGATTCTTTGGGATAGTTCTCGCGTCTGGAAGATTCTCACGGCTTATGTGTACACCGGAGCGATGGTTCTGGGAAAAAGTCAAAGATTGATTTCCGGCAAGAAAATCATTCGCATTGTTCCAAAAGGGCAACAATACATTACGGAAGGAACCCATGAAGCTATCGTCAGCCGGGAAGAATTTGAAAAAGCGCAACTTGTCATAAGAAATAACGGACATAGAGTAGTGATGGGAAGCGTGGATTTTCCCCTTAAGGGAAAAATTCGATGCGGTAATTGCAGACGAGTCCTGGGATATGACTACAAACAGGCTTCTCCCATATTCTGGTGCAGAGAGGGAATGGAACTTATCGGTCAGACCCAATGTTCATCGGAAATATATCAGGCCAGTGATATTGAAAATGCAGTGTTTCAGGCATTAAAAAAAGAACTTTCTCTATTGGACTCACTCTATAGTGATATTAAAAAGGAAGAACAGAGCTTAAAAGAAGCCAGTAGAAAGGCAAGCCGCCGAAAAACTTTGATGGAGCAGGAACTGAAAAATCTGAAAGGTGAGAAGATGCGGATGTATGAGGAGTACGCGGCAGGAACGCTCTCCCTGGACAATTATAAGAGCAAAAAACTGGAATGCGATAGGAAGATTACAGAAGTGCAGGACAAAATCGAACAATTCAAAGCGGAAGAATCTGTCAAGAGCGTTGTTCCAGGGACGGTGCGGGCAGCAGCAGAACAGGCAGAAAATTTTCTGCACGGCACGAGACTTACGGCAAGCATGGTGTCAGCCTTCATTGAAAATGTTTATGTGCATGAGGGTGGGCGTATCGTAGTACGGTTTAAATATGAGCAGAGTATACAGGATGCCGTGAGAGCATTACACACAGAATGAATTTCAAAAAGGCGAAGTTGCCCATGATACAACATCAAAGAGTATGTTATAATATGGGCAACAGACCAACCGGAAGGAGAAGGACGAAATGAGTATAACCCGAAAGCTGGCAAAACTGATATTGACCTTATTGACCCTGCCGCTACTCGTCGTAGTATGGCTACTGAAATGGTTCGTGACGTTCCTTCATTGCTGTTCGGCATGGATATTCTATCTGCTGGGCAGTGTGTTGCTGACAACAGCAGTGCTTTCGTTCCTGATGAAACAATCGCAGGGGATAGAAGCACTTCAAATGCTGATTGGTGGATTTGTGATTTTTATGATTCCGCAGGTGGTCGGCAGTGTGGTGGTATTTTTGGAACTGGCAGCAGCAACGATTCGGCAAGTATGGTACATATAAGGAGAGGTGAAACCTAGAAAATGAAATTAGCAGCGATTCATCATGTGGCAATCATCGTTTCAGATTATGAGAAATCGAAAGACTTCTATGTGAATAAGCTGGGATTTGAGATTGTACGAGAAAACTTCCGTGAAGAACGGAATGACTGGAAACTGGATTTGCGTGTTGGTGAGGGTGCTGATGCGATTGAGCTGGAGATCTTCGCAGAGCCGAACCCACCTAAGCGCGTGAATCGACCGGAAGCCTGCGGACTGCGGCATTTGGCGTTCCGGGTGGATGATGTGGAAGCCACTGTAGCAGAACTGGAACAGATGGGGATAGGATGCGAACCGATTCGATTTGACAGCTACACCCAAAAGAAGATGACATTTTTCTTTGATCCAGATGGGTTGCCGTTGGAACTGCATGAATAAAAAACAACGCCCTCATAGTTGAGAGGATTCGTAAATCTTCTCGGCTATGAGGGTGTTTCATTCCATAGGAATGGGAAAGTTATAGATTGAATGGCTTAACTAGCTACTGAGCAGCTATGCAGAAAAGTGATTGCAGCGACTTCTTGATCTAAGGTGGATACCGAATTTCAGCTACCACAAACGAAGGCCCACATAAACCACAGACAGCACCCAGGAGGATTCGAGGGTGCGTCTGTGACTTATGCGGGTTTTATTTTGCGATTTTACGGATAGGTGTTAAATTCCAAGGCTGACAAGAGTGGCCTTTAACTCTTTTGCCATGCGAATAATGACAGTCTGCTCAGTTTCATTACAGTCCAGCAGCAAGCGGTGAAATTCGGAGTTTGCAGAGGAAGAAGAATGTTCAAGACAGTCGAGCAAAAGCTCATCCGCGGAAACGGATAATGTGTTGGCAATTTCGACAAGAACAGAAATGCTAGGGATTTTTGTTCCATTTTCGATACGGACAATGTGTTCACGGCTACAGTTGATTTTTGCGGCGAGGGCTTCCTGCGACAGATTCGATTTTGAACGGTAGAAGCTGATTCGTTTTCCAAGAGAAGTACAATTTACGGACATATGCAATCTTCCTTTCAAGTGCCCGCATAAGATACTTTAATTATTTGACTTATGAAAAAATGAATCAAGAAAAACCAAAAGAACGATCCGCATAGAAGTCAGAATTTTTCTTTTCCCCTCTAGCGGAGATGGCTTCTGAGGCAAAAATGTGACCCAGTAGGTCACATTTTTGGGAACAAGTGACCTGTTGGGTCACAGAAAAAATCATCTGATAAGTGTATAATAAAAGCATGAAATCAAACTGTAAAAATAAAGTGAGGAAAACGAAATGGAAAGGCTGCTGACACTGTATAGCGAAGTTCAGTCAACGGATGTACGGTGGCTGTGGTATCCCTTTATTGCAATCGGGAAAATTACACTGTTGCAGGGTGATCCTGGAGATGGGAAATCGACTATGATGATGAATCTGATTGCCGAACTTTCAACTGGTGGTAAGACCCCGGATGGCTGTAAGATCGGTGCACCGCAAAAAGTGATTTATCAGTGCTCCGAGGATGGCGTTTCAGACACGATTAAGCCCCGTCTGGAACGCTGCGGAGCAGACTGCAAGAAGATTGCTTTCATCAACGAAGAAGTTTATAACGGCCTTACATTGGACGATGAGCGCATCCGTCAGGCAATCATTGAATTTCGACCGCGATTGGTCGTGATCGATCCGATTCAGGCTTATCTTGGCAGCGATTCCGATTTGCAGATCGCAGGCAGAGCGCGGAAACTCATGCGCCGCCTTGGAATGTGGGCTGCTGGTTACGACTGCGCTATCGTTCTGATTGGACACCTCAACAAAAAAGAAGGCTCCAAAGGGCTGTACCGCAGCCTTGGCAGTATTGATGTTGTGGCAGCAGCACGAAGCGTCCTGCAGGTGGAGCGAGATACCGAGAATCCTGATATAAGAATTGTACATCAAATCAAAAACAGTCTTGCGCCTACGGCAGAAGACATCCGCTTTTCCATTTCTGCCGACAAGGGCTTTCGATGGCTGGAATGCAGGCCACAGCTTTTTGAAAAACAACAGCCGGACGCCGAACCTAAATTTGATACAGAGCAACAGAAAGCTGCCTACTGGATCAAGCATTTCCTTGAAAAAGGCGATATGAGCGCAAATGAAATTTATTGCCGTCTGGACAATGAGGGTGTCAGCAAACGAGTGGCGCGGATGGTAAAAACGGAAATGGGAATCCACTGCTACCAGAAGAAGCGGAGATGGTATTGGAGTGTTCAGCTGGAAGAAGGTGCTATGAATGGAGCGCAAGTATAAAGTAGGCGGCTATGTGAAACTTGCAAAACTGTGGGAACGCTCTAAGGATGCAGCAGTAGCCTATCACAGTTCCTACTATGCTGAAAAGTTTAGGGATGATGCAGATAAAAGGCTGGTTGGTGTCTATATTGACATCACAGGGAATAAGGAAACTTATAAACGCCCGGAAATGGTGCATCTGCTCAAAGATTGCAAAAAGGGTGCCGTCAATCTGATTTTTTCACAGACAAGGGCCTACCTTGCAGCGAATACCTGTGATTTCTGTTTTCTGCTGAAATATCTGTTTGATTTGCCGATGCGGGTGGACATTGTTACAGATGATGACGACCAGAGAATTGACACGATTCTTGATGTTGAGAATCAGCGTCAGAGCCTGAAAGAATTGGCCGAAAAATATACATCAATCCGCGAGAAAGAATATCTTGCTTGGAAAGCACGACTAGAACATGAAATGGAAAAGGCAGATGGAAAATGAATGAAGGACAGTATGATTCAAAAAATGTAGAACATATTTCAATAGAAAATATCGAAGTTGTGTCCAATGGAATGGATTGGAAAAGCAGGCATTTGGAAGCTGAAAAGAGAAAAGCCGAAATCCGCGACAGAATCCATAAGCAGACTGAACAGGGCCAGAAATCAGCAAAAGATTATTTCCGCCCTGCAAAGCCGACCCCATCAATTTATGACAGTGACCTAAAACGTGTGGCCGTTTATGCCCGTGTCAGCACATCTAGCGAAGAACAGATTTCCTCTATTGAAAATCAAACTCTATACTACACCAAAAAGATTGCAGAAACGGAGAACTGGAATCTGCAGGATATTTATAGTGACGAGGGAAAATCGGGTACTTCACTGCGGAAACGAGATGCGTTTAAGCGAATGATGCGAGATGCCAAAGACCAGAAAATGGATTTGATTATCTGTGCCAGCATTTCGCGTTTTGCCCGGAACTTTTCGGATTGCATGACACAGATCGCAGCTTTGAAAACCATGCATCCTGCACATCCCATCGGTGTGTACTTTGAAACAGAGAATATCTACACGCTGAATCCAAGCAGTCAATACAGTCTTGACATTCAGGCTCTTTTGGCGGATTGGGAATCGGGCAATAAGAGTCGCCGCATGATCCTTTCGTATGACCAGCGTATTATGACAGGTCAGTACCCGGTGGCTGACCTGATGGGGTATCGGCATACTAAGGATGGCCAGTTGGTGATCGAGCCGGAAGAAGCAAAGACGGTGCGGTTTATCTTTCTGGCATTTATTCAAGGGTATAACTACGATCAGATTGCAATGATCCTGACGCAGAAAAAGCGTAGCACCCTGCGTGGCAAGCAGGAGTGGAATGGCATGATGGTGGCTAACATCATGAAAAACGAACGTCGCTGGGGTGATCTGGAAGCTCGGAAGAGCATTGTGGTGGACTACAAGTTGGGCAAGGTCACAAAGAATAACGGAAATCGCTGCTCTGCCTACGTTCCAGAACATCACGAAGCGATTGTTTCACCGGAAATTGCACGGGCTGCACATCTTGTGGCATCCAGCAAAAAGAAGTGCGGGGTGCAGGATATTGTAGTAATCCAGCAGGGAGCATTGAAAGGATTCGTGGGCATCCATCCGAACTGGAGTGGCATCAGTGTTGATAGTATTCACAGTCTTTGTCTGAGGGCCTATCTTCCGGAAGAGGTGGCGAAACTGAATGATATAGCAGAGATGAGGACTGGAACAAAGCTGGAAAAGCCCCTTCGATCGGAATATCTGACGATTTCAGGCACTTGCTTTATCAATCAAAGCAGCCCGGTCATAACAATCTCAAAAAATGGAATCCGTTTCAGCAAAGCGTGTCATACCCGCTTGGACGACTGCGAGCATGTGGAACTGCTCTATCATCCGATTCTGCAAGTCGTAATCCTGCGAAAAAGTAATCGTGATGCTTCAACAGCGATACATTGGGAAAATAAGGATAAGATTTGCAGCAGCTTTTCATCCAGGGCATTTTCAGGGGTGATATTTGAAGCAATGAACTGGAAGTGGAGTTGTCGTTACCAGTGTCGTGGTATCTGCCGTGGAGAGGAAAATGCAAAGTTCCTAATTTTTGAATTGGATGAGTCCCGGATTTTGATTAGAAAAAATCAGTATGAACAGATTGAGGATCGTTCGATGAATCTGAAATGTCGGCTGTATCGGAGCAAGTGGGTTCAGAGCATTGCGGCCAGTGATGTGATGGAATCCGGCCAAGTCGTAGAAAATCCCATGATTGGTGCAATTCCAAGCAGAAATGAAGTTCAACGTGAACTGGATGACCTTTTAATGTCGATGTAGGAGGATTTGTGAAATGGAAGAAAAAAGCAGGGAACAGGAACTGAGCGTTCGGGAAATCTCCTTGATTCGTGAGTTAACGCAGATACGAAAAGAACATAAAAGAGAACTGGAGTACGAAAAATTCGATGGCTATGAGCTTCCACCGCGCACCCAATTTTCCATGCTGAATAAACCTGCAGTGAGCATAAAATATGGCGTTATGAAATTTAATATGGCCTGCATCCGGCTTTTTGAAGGAATCAAGTATGTTCTTCCGATTTTGCATCCAAACAAGAAACGGCTTGCATTGATTATGTGTCCGGAAGAAGACAGCGCGTCTGTTGAATGGGCACGGCAGAAGGACGCAAACTGGGTGAATAAGGATATTACCTCTTTGGAATTTGTGGAAAATATCTTCAAGCTCATGAACTGGAACCGAGAATGCCGCTATAAAGTGCTTGGACGGGTGGCTAATTCTGATCAGGGCCTTTGTATGTTGTTCGATTTGGAAGAAGCAATCATGTTCACACCGAAGCCACAGGAATATACGGACCCGCTTACTGGCGAAATGAAGAAAAAACAGATAAAGTTCTTCCCAGATGTCTATAAGGATCGGATCGGGAAATCTTATAATGATTACATCGCTGGTCATCAGATGAATCTGTTCGAGGACTTTATTGGGTATCAGGGCTCTGCTGTATTGGATGAGCCTGAACAGAAAACAGATACTATTTCAGTACCGATACTGCAATGTGAAGAACCTGAAAATATACCTTTACCAGATTTGCAGGAACAGCCTGAAAATGTACAACGACCGGGCAGTGAGGTTGTTGAGAAAGGAATGCTGACATGAGTTCTGGACGAATTATGAATCTGCTGGTGACGATTCCGGCAGAAAGCCGAAGAATGAATGTGGGAAAGGATGTTATTCGTGTTCTTGGGAGTCCGACCTATATTTGTGTTTTGCAGAGGAAAGATCGGAAGTCTATTGCGATTACTCCGTGCACCGCTGAACATCCCATGTCCTTTAAGGTTCCAGACAGGCTGTTGACCGATGGACAGTGCCGAATGATGATTAACGGAATACAGTTCATTCAGGCGTTGCTGGAGGCAAATGAACTAGCTGTAGGAAAGGATCATCAGTTTAAGGGGAGATATGAAGCTGAGAAAAACGCAGTTATCATTTCACTTGAAAAAGATGAACGGGAATGGTAGTCAAGGCGGGAAGAATCTTGAATACAGATGCTGCTATATTGGAATATTATGCTGAATTATGCTGACTTGAATTTAAACCAGAGTGGGCAATATGGACAAATCTATGCTGAAAAGTTTACATCTGCCAGCTTGATATGCAAAGTGTTTTATGGTAAGATGAAAGCACAATGGGGGAAGTATACTCTCCTCTTGAATCTGCTGTAAGGAAGTGAATGCCGATGGAAAATCAGCTTGCTCATGCGATAACGCAGACGGAATATGATTCGAGCTATGATAAGGCTGCCAAGAAGCTGCTTGCCAACAAACAGATTCTGGCACAGATTATGAAGAACTGTGTGAATGAGTACAGTGCCTGTTCCGTAGACGAAATTGCAGAGAAGTATATCGAAGGAACGCCGGAAGTGGGCACGGTTGGCGTTCATGTTGATGATACAAACAGACCCAAGAAAACGGCTGGCGTAATTACCGGAAGCAATAATGAGGATTCTACGCTGACGGAGGGAACCATCAATTATGATGTTCGGTTCGATGCAATCGCACCAGCGTCAGAAGGTTCTACTGCACAGAAAGATGTGATACGTCTTATTATTAATGTGGAAGCGCAGACTGCTTTTAATCCGGGATACCCTTTGACAAAGCGGGCAATCTATTATTGCAGCAGGATGATCTCCGCACAGCATGGTCCGATATTCACGAACTCGGAGTATGGGAAAATCCGAAAAGTGTACTCTATCTGGGTTTGTACACACCCAACCAAGGAGTTCCAAAACACTCTGATTCGTTATTCTATCCGACCAGAGCAGTTGATTGGAAACGCTGTTGAAAAATCGGAAAACTACGATTTGATGAGTGTTGTAACGATTTGTCTTGGAGAACCGGGTACGGAAAACTATACAGGTATTGTGAAATTTATGGATGTGTTGCTCTCTTCTTCCAGAGCAGCTACTGAGAAAAAGAAAATTCTTGAAGAAGAATTTGGCGTTGCAATGAACGAAGAACTGGAAAGGGAGGTGCTTGTTATGTGCAACCTTAGTCAGGGCGTAAAGGCCGAAGGTATCAACATTGGTGAGATGCGGATGCTGGTTAAACAGGTGAGAAAAGGCCGTGTGACAATTGAAGAAGCAGCGGAAGATGCTGGAATGACAGTAGAGGAATTTAAGAAAGTGATGGAAAACACCCCGCTGCAGGCGGTCTAAGAAAAACATATAAAGTAAACTGTTAAGCCCTACAAGGCTCAGAGCGGTTCGATACCGACTGAAAGCCTTGTAGGGCTTATTTTTTTTCGTTTTTTCAATTTTATTTGTGAAAAATGTTGTCCAAGACTTGACATCGGCCGGTTTGGACTGGGCCCGCGAGAAATGGCAATCAGGACTTGGTTCTAAGTTTATCCACCAAGGCGAAAAAAATGCTGTGAAGTACGCAGACGAGGTCATTGTTCTGAGCAAAGGAGTGCAGGACTATTTTAAGGAAACTTATGGAAGAAAAACGCACTTTATCCCTAATGGCGTGAATAGGCCGCAGATTCGGGAAGCAAGTCTGATTACAGATAAGTTCGGGCTGAAAAAAGACTCATGGACAATACACAAAAGAGCTTTGGATCGACCGCCGGGAAAATAGTAAAAGCCTGGCATGGAGTTCAGTATTGCTGGCACTGAACAATATAAAAGAGGTGGGAGCGGTGGTGGACAGGCCGAAAGCTCTAGGAGATATCCGAGGCGTGACTTATATTTATGGAATGTTCTACCGATTCGGGCTCATTGATATGCCGGATAAAGTGAATGGGAAGGTGAAAAGAGCTGGTCGGCAGATGTGACATTCTAAGGATGGATGACGTTTTTTATTGTTGACTGTTTCATATCGAACAAATATCCTCCTTCTCCCACCGTACCCTTCAAAAACACGTCCGGTGAAATTTCAATCCAAAAACCGCCGGGAAAAAGCTGCAAGGGCCACAAACAACCTGCTACACAGCCATCTGGTATCTGCTCACTCCCATAAAATCCACCCCGATATCACCCCTCAAAGCCGCAAGATCACGGACAGAGGAGAGTACCTGGGCAGGGCAGACGCCCCGGCGGAGGCCCCTGGGCCCCAGGCTCTCCGAAGACTGGCAAATGAGAATATACGTTAACTATCGTATAAATATACCGTCAGAAAAAGAAGTGAGAAAAACTTGAAAACAACGCTAAAACGTGGTATAATAGTGGTACGAACAAGCCGGGTTTAGTACGACAACTGTGCGCTGTGGTACTGTAACTGTTGTTTCAAAATTAGGAACGACTACAAAAAGTGTGCGAAAAACTAGCGTAGCTACGACGACACCTATCAGGTCCAGGTCGTGTCTTGGTACGACAACGAGAACTCTTACACTTCTCAGATGGTTCGTACCATTAAGTACTTCGCTGAGAACTGCTGATTATAGCTTCTCACTGGAAAGTGCCTGAGGTGAACATACCGGGCTGTGCCGGTTCCGGCATGGCCATGTGAATACGTTGACTTGCACCCTTTTCTCTGCATTCCGTGGAGAAAAGGGTGCTTTTGTTTGCCCGGGTGTGTTTTGATCGAGGCGTATACAGCAGGGGAAGCGTCTGTTCCTGCCGGTAAAAATGGTACGGCAGGAGAGAGATGCCGCTCGCAAAAAACAGGGATGCATCGTGGTTTGTGCCCGGTTCAGTCAAAATAGACACATTTTGGAACAACCACAGGAAATGTTTGTTAAACAATTATCTATTCTGCGTCCTTGCATTGTACACAGTTTTTGTTTATAATAGTAACAGGCGGGGCAGGAATGCCCCCTGAAAAGCGAGCGAAACTCTAGTTCAGAAATCAAAGCTTGAGAGGAGTTTATTACCATGGGTTTAGGTAAGAAGACGATCGACGATCAGAACTACTGCGGCAAGAAGGTGCTTGTCCGCTGTGATTTCAACGTCCCGATGAAGGACGGTGTCATCACCAACGAGAACCGCATCAATGCGGCTCTGCCCACCATCCAGAAGCTGGTCAACGATGGCGCTAAGGTCATCCTGTGCAGCCACCTGGGCAAGCCCAAGAACGGCCCCGAGGCAAAGTTCAGCCTGGCACCCGTTGCTGTGGCTCTGAGCGCAAAGCTGGGCAAGACCGTTGTGTTTGCCGATGACGACACCGTCGTGGGCGACAACGCAAAGGCTGCTGTGGCTGCCATGAACAACGGCGACGTCGTTCTGCTGCAGAACACCCGTTTCCGCAAGGAAGAGACCAAGAACATGCCCGAGTTCAGCCAGGAGCTGGCTTCTCTGGCTGATGCATACGTTGACGATGCATTCGGCAGCTGCCACCGTGCACACTGCTCCACCGCAGGCGTCACCGACTACATCAAGGACACCGCTGTTGGCTACCTGATGGAGAAGGAGATCAAGTACCTGGGCAACGCTGTCAACGATCCCGTCCGTCCCTTCACCGCCATCCTGGGCGGCGCCAAGGTGGCTGATAAGCTGAACGTCATCTCCAACCTGCTGGAGAAGGTGGACACCCTGATCATCGGCGGCGGCATGGCTTACACCTTCGTCAAGGCTCAGGGCTACGAAGTTGGCAAGAGCCTGTGCGACGACACCAAGCTGGACTACTGCAAGGAAATGATGGCAAAGGCCAAGGAGAAGGGCGTTAAGCTGCTGCTGCCTGTGGATGCTGTCTGCATCAAGGACTTCCCCGATCCCATCGACGCACCCGTCGAGACCACCGTTGTGCCCGTCACTGCGATCCCGGCAGACATGGAAGGCTGCGACATCGGCCCTGAGACCATGAAGCTGTTTGCTGACGCCGTCAAGGCTTCCAAGACCGTTGTCTGGAACGGACCCATGGGCGTGTTCGAGAACCCCACTCTGGCAGCCGGCACTCTGGCTGTTGCCAAGGCTATGGCTGAGAGCGATGCTACCACCGTGATCGGCGGCGGCGACAGCGCAGCAGCTGTGCAGCAGATGGGTCTGGGCGACAAGATGACCCACATCTCCACCGGCGGCGGCGCTTCTCTGGAGTATCTGGAGGGCAAGGAGCTGCCCGGCATCGCAGTCATCCAGAACGCATAATTTTTTCCGGCATCAGGATGGGTGCGGCGGCTGCAACGCCGCCGCACCTTTTTGTTTGCAGAAGGTAAATAAAGGAGATAGAGTATCATGGATAAGGCAAAGCGCAAGGCTATTATTGCAGGCAACTGGAAGATGAACAAGACCGCCTCCGAGGCTGCTGTTCTGGTGGACGAGCTGGTGCCCGCCGTGCAGGACGCAGGCTGCGAGGTCGTCATCTGCACCCCCTACACCGACCTGGTCACCGCTGTGGAAAAGACCAAGGGCACCAACATCCATGTGGGTGCCGAGAACGTCCACTTCGAGAAGTCCGGTGCTTTCACTGGTGAGATCAGCGCCGACATGCTGGTGGATCTGGGCGTGGAGTATGTCATCGTGGGCCACTCCGAGCGCCGTCAGTATTTCGCAGAGACCGACCAGACCGTTAACAAGCGCGCTCTGGCAGCCCTGAACGCTGGCCTGAAGGTCATCATCTGCGTGGGCGAGAGCCTGCAGCAGCGCGAAGAGGGCGTGACCGAGGAGCTGGTGCGCATGCAGACCAAGATCGCTCTGCGTGACGTGACCGCTGAGCAGATGGCCAACGTGGTCATCGCTTACGAGCCCATCTGGGCCATCGGCACCGGCAAGACCGCTACTGCGGACCAGGCGGAGGAAGTCTGCGGCCAGATCCGCAAGGTCATCGGCGAGGTGTACGGTGAGGCTGTGGCTGAGGCTACCACCATCCAGTACGGCGGCAGCATGAACGCCAAGAACTGCGAAGAGCTGCTGAGCAAGAAGGACGTGGACGGCGGCCTGATCGGCGGCGCATCCCTGAAGGCTCCTGACTTTGCAGTCATCGTCAACGCAGCCACCAAGGGCTAAGGGCTGACGAAATTATGCTTTCCAGCGCCCGGCTGCGCCGTAATCCAGCGCTGAGCCGGGCGCTATTTGTTCAAATTAAAGGAGATTTCATTTTATGGCAAAGAAACCTGTTCTTCTGTGCATCATGGATGGCTTCGGCTGGGTGCCGGGCGAGACCTACGGCAACGCCGTGGTGGCCGCCAAGACCCCCCATCTGGATGCTCTGATGGCAAAATACCCCATGACCACCATTGAGGCTTCCGGCATGGCAGTCGGCCTGCCCGACGGCCAGATGGGCAACTCCGAGGTCGGTCACACCAACATGGGTGCCGGCCGCATCGTGTACCAGCAGCTGACCCTGATCACCAAGTCCATCAAGGACGGTGAGATGCTCAAGAACCCTGTTCTGGTCAAGAACATGCAGGCTGCCATCGACGCCGGCAAGGCCATCCATCTGATGGGCCTGGTGGGCACCGGCGGCGTGCACAGCCACGCTGACCACTGGTTCGGCGTGCTGGAAATGGCCAAGCACATGGGTGCCAAGGACGTCTACCTGCACTGCATCACCGACGGCCGCGACACCGATCCCCATGACGGCAAGCGCTTCCTGGCCGACCTGCAGGCCAAGCTGGACGAGCTGGGCATCGGCAAGATTGCCAGCGTTTCCGGCCGTTACTACGCCATGGACCGCGACAACAACTGGGACCGTGAAGAGAAGGCCTATGCTGCCTTTGTCTATGGCGAGGGCAACCACGCCGCCAATGCCGCCGAGGCCATTGAGGCTTCCTACGCTGCCGATAAGACCGACGAGTTCGTTCTGCCCTGCGTCACCTGCGAGGGCGGCCGCGTGCAGGACGGCGACACCGTCATCTTCATGAACTTCCGCCCCGACCGTGCCCGTCAGATGACCCGCATCTTCTGCGACGATGACTTCAAGGGCTTCGAGCGCCGCGGAGGCCGCAAGCAGGTGCACTACGTCTGCATGGCCGAGTACGACGCCACCATGCCCAACTGCGAAGTGGCTTACCCGCCGGTGGAGCTGAAGAACGTTCTGGGCCAGTACCTGTCTGAGAACGGCAAGACCCAGCTGCGCATCGCCGAGACCGAGAAGTACGCACACGTCACCTTCTTCTTCAACGGCGGCGTCGAGGCTCCCTACGAGGGCGAGGACCGCTGCGTCATCCCCAGCCCCAAGGTGGCTACCTACGACCTGAAGCCGGAGATGAGCGCCCCCGAAGTGGCTGCCGAGTGCGTCAAGCGCATTGAGAGCGGCAAGTATGACGTGGTCATCCTGAACTTCGCCAACTGCGACATGGTCGGCCACACCGGCGTGTTCGACGCTGCCGTCAAGGCTGTCGAGGCTGTGGACACCGCTGTGGATCAGGTGGTCTCTGCCGTGCTGAACGCCGGCGGCTGCGCCTTTATCACTGCGGACCACGGCAATGCCGAAAAGATGATGAACCCGGACGGCACCCCCTTCACCGCCCACACCACCAACGTGGTGCCCTTCGTGGCCGTTGGCTGCGGCGACGTGAAGCTGCGCGAGGGCGGCTGCCTGGCCGACATCGCACCCACCATGCTGCCCTACATCGGCCTGCCTGTCCCGGCAGAGATGACTGGCAAGAGCATCATCGTGGAGTAAATCAAATCCTTTTAAAAAGCGGAGTGACTGCGGTCGCTCCGCTTTTCTTTTTGCCCCGCCCGTGATACAATAAATAGGAATATGCATTGAGGGAGACTGAGCGGATGGAATCAACGCGCAAACAAATCGTACTGGGCATTCTGGCCCATGTGGACTCCGGCAAGACCACCCTGTCGGAAGCCATGCTCTACCGCGCCGGTGTGACCCGCCGCCTGGGCCGGGTGGATCACAAGGACGCCTTTCTGGACACCGACGCGCTGGAAAAAGCGCGTGGCATCACCATCTTTTCCAAACAGGCCCTGCTCACAGCGGGTGATACCGACATCACCCTGCTGGACACACCGGGCCATGTGGATTTTTCCACCGAGACGGAGCGCACCCTGCAGGTGCTGGATTACGCGGTGCTGGTGGTCAGCGGCACCGATGGCGTGCAGAGCCATACCGAGACGCTCTGGCGGCTGCTGCGGCGCTACCATGTGCCCACCTTTGTGTTCGTGAACAAGATGGACCTGCCCGGCATGGAGCGGCAGGAGCTTCTTGCCCAGCTGAACCGCCGCCTGGGCGAGGGCTTTGTGGACTTTGGCGCAGAGCAGGCCGACCGGGACGAGGCGCTGGCCCTGTGCGACGAAAACCTGATGGACCGGATGCTGGATGCCGGACAGCTGCAGGACGCCGACCTCATCCCTGCCATTGCGCGGCGGCATGTGTTCCCGTGCTGGTTCGGGGCGGCCCTCAAGCTGGAGGGTGTGGATGCCCTGCTGGACGGGCTGGACCGTTACACCCGCCCGGCCCCGGCGCTGGAAGCCTTTGGCGCCAAGGTGTTCAAGGTGTCGCAGGACGAGCAGGGCGCGCGCTTGACCTGGCTGCGGGTCACCGGCGGGGAACTGAAGGTGAAAGCCCAGCTTACCGGCGAAGCGGACGGCGAGCCCTGGGCCGAAAAAGCCAACCAGCTGCGGCTGTATTCCGGTGCCAAGTACACACTGACAGAGGCCATTGGCCCCGGGCAGGTGTGTGCCGTGACCGGTCTGACCAAGGCCCGCCCCGGCGAGGGACTGGGCGCGGAGCGGGACAGTGACCTGCCGGTGCTGGAACCGGTGCTGAGCTATCAGGTGCTGCTGCCGGAGGGGGCCGACGTGCATGCGGCACTGGGCAAGCTGCACCGGCTGGAAGAAGAGGAACCCCAGCTCCATGTGGTGTGGAACGAGACGCTGGGTGAGATCCATGTCCAGCTGATGGGCGAGATCCAGCTGGAGGTGCTGCGCAGCTTGCTGGCCGAGCGGTTCGGGCTGGAAGTGGAGTTCGGCCCCGGCGGCATCCTGTACAAGGAGACCATCACCGAACCCATGGAGGGAGTGGGCCACTACGAGCCGCTGCGCCATTACGCGGAAGTGCACCTGAAACTGGAACCCCTGCCCCGCGGCAGCGGCACGCAGTTTGCCGCCGACTGCCGGGAAGAGGTGCTGGACAAAAACTGGCAGCGGCTGGTGCTGACCCATCTGGAAGAAAAACAGCATCTTGGCGTGCTGACCGGGTCGCCCCTCACCGATGTGAAGATCACCCTCATTGCGGGCCGGGCCCACCTCAAGCACACCGAGGGCGGCGACTTCCGGCAGGCCACCTACCGCGCAGTACGGCAGGGCCTGATGCTGGCCAAAAGCCAGCTGCTGGAGCCGTGGTATGCTTTTCGGCTGGAGGTGCCCGCCGAGAACATCGGCCGCGCCATGAGCGATATCCAGCGCATGGAGGGCACCTTTGACCCGCCGGAAAGCGGGGAGGAGACGGCGGTGCTCACCGGGTTTGCGCCGGTGTCCACCATGCGCAGCTACCCCATGGAGGTGGTGAGCTACACCCGCGGCCGGGGTCATCTGAGCCTGACACTGGACGGCTACCGCCCCTGCCACAACGCGCAGGAGGTGATCGCGGCCATCGGCTATGAGCCGGAGCATGATCTCGACAACCCGGCAGATTCAGTGTTCTGTGCCCACGGGGCCGGATTTGTGGTGCCCTGGGATCAGGTGCGCAGCCACATGCATGTGGACAGCGGCTGGAGCAAAAGCACCCGTCCGGAGCAGGAAGCGGCTGTGCCTCAGCGCCGGGCCATGGCCTACCGCGCCACGCTGGAAGAGGACGCCGAGCTGCTCAAAATTTTCGAGCGCACCTACGGCCCCATCAAGCGGGACCCGCTGGCAGCCTTCCGCCCGGTGCAGAAGCGGGAGCGCCCCGACTTTGCCGCCGAGCAGTGGGAGATCGCGCCGGAATACCTGCTGGTGGACGGCTACAACATCATCTTTGCGTGGGACGAGCTGAACGCCCTTTCCAAAGAGAGCCTGGACGCCGCCCGCCACAAGCTGATGGACATCCTGTGCAACTATCAGGGCTTCCAGAAGTGCGTGCTCATCCTGGTGTTCGATGCCTACCGGGTGCCCGGCAGCCCCGGCAGCATTGAGCAGTACCACAATATCCATGTGGTCTACACCAAGGAGGCCGAAACGGCGGACATGTTCATCGAGCGGGTCACCCATGAGATCGGCCGGAACCGCCGTGTCCGGGTGGCCACCTCCGACGGCATGGAGCAGATCATCATCCTGGGCCACGGTGCCCTGCGTGTCTCCGCCCGCATGTTCCACGAAGAAGTGCAGAACGTGGAAAAGCAGATCCGTGCCCTGGTGCAGGGGGAAGCGTGATGCTGCAATTTTCCGTTACGACCCACCCGTGAAAAAGCAATGAAAGCAGCCCGCAGGCTGCTCTCGTTGCGATAAAAAATAATTTTTCCGCTGAGAATGCCCAGAGTGAAACGGAGGGCATTTCAAATCGTCCGGCCGGAGGTGGAATGATGGCTGTTGAAATTACCGAAGAATTTGTCTGGCAGAATATCCCCCGCCGCCCGCGGGACAGCCATAAGGGTACCTTTGGCAGTGTGCTGGCCGTGGCGGGCAGCGCATTCTACCGGGGCGCTGCACTGCTGGCCGCAGAGGGCGCATTGCGCACCGGGGCGGGCATCGTGACCCTTGCCAGTGTGGAACCGGTGGTGAGCGCCGCCGCAGCCCGCCTGCCGGAGTGCTGCCTGTGCCCCTGCAGGGCAGGGGCCGAGGGCGGTATTTCCCCGGAAAACGTGCCGCTGCTCCGGCGGCAGAAAGCAACCGTTCTGCTGCTTGGCCCCGGCCTTGGCGGCACCGCCCAGAGTGCGGCCCGCGAAGCCGAGACACAGGCCCTTGTGCAGCAGCTTTTGCCCGGTTTTGCGGGCAGTGCCGTGCTGGACGCCGACGGCCTGAACGCCGCGGCGCAGCTGCTGGCGGCTGGGAAACCTTTCCCGCACCCGGCGGGGGAACTGATCATTACGCCTCATCCCGGCGAGATGGCCCGGCTCACCGGCCTGTCGGCGGCGCAGATCAACGCCGACCGGGAGGGCACGGCCCTGCGGTATGCGCAGGCGTGGAACGCCGTGGTGGTGCTCAAAGGCGCCCGCACGGTGGTAGCGGCCCCGGACGGCCGGGTGTGCGTGAACCCCACCGGCAACCCCGGCCTTTCCCGTGGCGGCAGCGGGGACGTGCTGGCGGGTATGACCGCCGCCCTGCTGGCCTGCCGCCTGCCCGCCTATGAGGCTGCCGCCTGTGCGGTGTACCTGCATGGTGCCGCCGCCGACCGTGCCGCCGCCGTCCACGGCGAATACGGCATGCTGCCCCACGACATCCTGCCGGAACTGGGCAGGATGTTTGCGGAACATCAGCGATAAAAAAGCCTCCCCACTGTGGTGGGGAGGCTTTTGCGCACTTAATCCTGCTCCAGCTCCAGCAGATACTCTTTTACCTCCAGCCCGTAGGCGTAGCCGGTGAGGGAGCCGTTGGCACCCACTACCCGGTGGCAGGGCTGGATGATGGCAATGGGGTTGCAGTGGCAGGCCCCGCCCACGGCGCGGGCGGCCTTTGGTTTGCCGAGGGCCGCGGCCAGCTGACCGTAGGTGCGCACCTCGCCGTAGGGAATCTTGTTCATCTCGGCCCAGACCGCTTTCTGGAAGGCGGTGCCTTTGGGGGCCAGCGGCAGGTCGAATTCCCGCCGTGCCCCGGCAAAGTATTCGTTGAGCTGCTCTTCGGTTTCCTGCAGCAGGGGCGTCTCGCAGACCTTGCGGGGCAGCGGCTCCAGGTCCGGCACGCCGTCCGGACACAGCTGTACCCCGCACAGGGCGTCGTCCTCTTCCTCCAGCCGCAGGGTGCCCAGCATGCTGTTGATGTACCAGACGTTCAAAAACCAACGCTTCCTTTCTGGCCAGAATGTGCTATACTGATGGTATCTTAACACAAAATCAGCCATGAGGAAAGGGGCGTTTGCGTTTATGGTACAGGCATTGGAAGAGATTCTGGCAAAGAGCAGCCGCATCGTCTTTTTTGGCGGGGCGGGAGTGTCCACCGAGAGCGGCATCCCGGATTTCCGCAGTGTGGATGGGTTGTATCACCAGAAATACGACTACCCGCCGGAGACCATTCTCAGCCACACCTTCTGGGAACGGAACCCGGAAGAGTTCTACCGGTTTTACCGCGATAAGCTCATTGTAAAGGGAGCCAAGCCCAACGCCGCACACCTGCGTCTGGCAAAGCTGGAAAAGCAGGGCAAGCTGAAGGCCGTGGTCACCCAGAACATTGACGGGCTGCATCAGGCCGCGGGCAGCAAGACCGTGTACGAGCTGCACGGCAGCACCCTGCGCAACTACTGCACCCGCTGCGGGGCCTTTTATGATGTGGACTACATCGCCAACAGCACCGGGGTGCCCCGCTGCGAAAAATGCGGCGGCATCGTCAAGCCGGATGTGGTGCTGTATGAGGAGGGCTTGGACGAGGAAGTGCTGTCCGGCGCGGTGAACGCCATCCGCCACGCGGACACCCTCATCATCGGCGGCACCAGTCTGGTGGTGTACCCGGCGGCCGGGCTCATCCGGTATTTCCGGGGCGACCATCTGGTGGTGATCAACATGCAGCCCACCGGGGCCGACGCCGAAGCAGACCTGTGCATTGCCAAGCCCATCGGGCAGGTCCTGAGCGAGGACGTCGTGCTGGAATAAGGCAGCGCGGTTTCGAGCCGGTTCGCACCCGCTTTTCGGTATGCTGAGAGCATTCCAGAAAAGAATGGGGGACCCAAAATGATCCAGGTTTGTGACCCGCCGCGGGTGCGGCCGGTGCGGCGGTTTTCCGCCGAGGAATTCTGTTTTCTGCTCCGGGGCGAGGCAGGCAGTCTTTACCGCCCCCGCAGCGAGGTGCTGCGGATGCTTACCGTAGGCGAGGTGTGCGGCGTGTGTGATGCCGCCGGGGCTCCGGCCGGAGCTGTGTTGCTCCAACCGCTGAATGCTGACACGGCCCTTGCCGCGGCCCTGCGGGCCTGGGCAGGCTGGCGCGGTGTGGAGGGCGGGCAGTTCCTCACGCCGCCGGTGCTGCATCAGCCCGATGCTGCAGAACCGCTGCTCCGGGCGGCCTTTGCCCGGGCGGAGCGCCTTGCCCGGGGCGGGCGGGTGCTGGCGGTGCTGGAATGCACCGCGCAGTCCGACGCTCTGCTGCCGTTGTACATCCGGCAGGGGCTGGTGCTGCGGGCCCTGCGCCCGCTGAACAGTCTGGCACCCTGCTTTGTGCTGGCCGCCGGGTGCGCGGCCCGGGACCCGGTGCCGGTGTGGGTGCCGCTGCAGGACCGTGCCCGGCTGGCCCGTCTGCTGGCAAGCGGGTATGCGGCACTGGACAGCCGACAGACCGCCGGGCAGGAGACCTTGCTGGCTATGTACCCGGCATAACAACTAGAGTGTGAAAAAGAGAGGAAGAACCATGAAAGCAGTCATTCTGGAAAGCTATGTGATGGAGCCGGGCGACCTGGACTGGTCCGGTGTGAAGGCGCTGGTGCCCGACACCGTGAGCTATGTGCGCACCGCCTATGAGGAGATCGCGCCCCGCATCGGGGACGCCGATCTGGTGCTGTTGAACAAGTGCCGCATCGACGAAAACATTCTGGCCCAGTGCCCCAACCTGAAATGGGTGGGCATCATCGCCACAGGCACCGACAATCTGGACCTGGAAGCCTGCCGCCGCCATGGCGTGGCCGTGGCCAACGTGCCGGGCTACTCCACCTACAGTGTGGCGCAGATGACCTTCAGTCTGCTGCTGGCCATCTGCCAGTGCGCCGAGCGCTACAACCGCGCCATGAAAGCGGGTCATTGGCAGTTGGACATCCCGGCGGAATATGGCCTGCTGCCCCAGATGGAGCTGCTGGACAAAACCTTTGGCGTGTACGGCTACGGCAGCATCGGCCGCCAGACTGCCCGCATCGCCCGCGCCTTTGGCATGAAGGTGCTGGTGTGCACCCGCACCGTGCGCCCGGAGTACGCAGAGGACGGGGTGGAGTTTGTGGACGTTGACACCCTGCTGGCCCGCAGCGATGTGCTCAGCCTGCATTGTCCGGCCACGCCTGCTACCCGGGGGCTCATCAATGCCGGGGCACTGGCCAAGGCAAAGCCCGGCATGATCCTGCTGAACACCGCCCGCGGTGCGCTGGTGGACGAGGAAGCCGTGGCCGATGCCCTGCAGAGCGGGCAGCTGGCCTATTATGGGGCCGATGCCTTTGGCACCGAGCCGCTCCCGCAGGACAGCCGCCTGCGCAGTCTGCCCAATGCCATCCTCACGCCGCACATCGCCTGGACCACCAAAGAGGCCCTGCAGCGGCTGATGGACATCACCACCCGCAACCTGCGCACCTGGCTGGAGGGCAGCGGGGAGCACATTGTGAATGGCTGAATTTTATCCCGAAAAATGAGAAGCCCGGAGGCGTCTGATGCTTCCGGGCTTCTTTGCGCAAAAAATCAGTCGATGGTGGTCTTGGTACGACCCACGCCCAGCACGGCGGTGCTGATCTTTTTCCAGCTGTTGCAGCCGCACACCCCATCCACCCGCAGGCTGGTGCGCCGCTGGTAACCGCGCAGGGCTTCCTCGGTGCGGGCACCGAATACGCCGTCGATGCGGCTGCCGGTCTGGTAGCCCAGGGTGGAAAGAGCGTCCTGCAGGATCATCACATAGCAGCCCCGGCTGCCCCGCCGCAGGGTGGGGTAGCCTGCCGTGGTGCCGCTGCAGGCGGGGGTGCCGTAGCGGCGGTCCATGTGCACCCAGGTGGGGGTCTGGCTCAAAGGCTCCACATAGCCCCAGGCCCCGGTGTTCCGGGCGGCGTTGTAAATGGCGGTGCGCTCGGTCTGGGTCAGTCTCTGGCCTACGTCGAATGCCACGCCTGCATAGTGCTGGCTGCGGGTGCCGTGGCCGCCCTCCCAGATGCGCCGGAAAGCATACCCCACCGGGATGCTCTTGCCGTATTTGCGGCGGGTCAGGTTCCAGGCTTCCATGGCGGCAATGGTGGTCCACAGGGTGCGACTGGCCGATTTGCCCCGGAACTCTCGTACCCGCAGGGTGGTGCCGGTGCTGTAGGGCATGGGGTCGTTCTCGTTGAGGTTGGCGTAGGTGTACACCTTGTTTTCGTAGGCGTCGTAGATCAGAAGCCGTGCCATGGCTCACTCCTCCTTGTCGCAATTGCAGCTCTGGGCCTGCAGGGCGGCCCAGGTATCACGGTTCACGATGCCGGTCACCAGCAGGCCCGCCTGCTGCTGGACAGCCCGCACGGCAGCGGCGTCTGCCGCGCCAAAGCGGTTATTGTCGGCCACATAGTCCTCGCCGCAGGAAAGCTGCGCCCGGCGGTTGAGCCAGCGCTCCACCTGTCCTACCTCCTGCCCGGCGCTGCCCTCGGCGATGGCGCGGCCCGGGTAGGAGGTACTGGGTGGAACGTCTCGGTCCGGGTTCGGGGCATGGGCGGCCAGCTGCAAACTCAGCGCTTCTACCGCCGTCCATGTGTCGGCATCGGCAATGCCGGTCTGCTCCAGCCCAAGCAGTTGCTGGGCGCTGCGGGTGGCGGCGGCTGTCTCGTCGGTGTACTGGTCGGAGAGGGGCGGAGCCTCTACACTGGAAAAATAATAGGCGATGCGCTGCAGCAGGAGAGTGTAGTACAGCACGGCACTGCCGCTGCTGCCCACGGTGAGCGGGGTGCCGGGGTAGGGCAGACGCTTCAGCGTGACCACCGGCCCGGAACTGCGCAGCTGGCTGGCGCGGCCATAGAGGGAATTCCATGTGGTGCGCCCTACCACGCCGTCCACGGTAAGCCCCGCAAACCGCTGGTACGCCCGCACCGCGCGCTCAGTATCCGCGCCAAATTTGCCGTCAATGCTTACCGGCGGGATGCTGCTCTCGTAGGCGCTCATGAGGTAGAGGTAAAATTGCAGCTCCCGCACCGCTGTGCCGGAAGAGCCGGTGCGCAGCACACCCGGGTACTCGCCGGGGCGCAGGGAAGGGGAAAGCAGCCGGTTGGCGATATCGTTGTACACCTCGTACAGCTTTTGCCATGTGGTGCGCCCCACTACCCCGTCTGCCGTCAGCCCGAAGTACCGCTGGAACCGCTGCACAGCCGCTGCCGTGCCAGCGCCGAATTTCCCGTCCACCGTCACGTTGGCAAGGCTGGTGTACACGGTGCGGGCAATCTTGAGCCAGAACTGTACCAGCCGCACGTTCTGGCCGCTGGAACCCTCCCGCAGGGCGGTGCCGGGGTAGGCGTTGGGGGTTCCATTGTCGGACTGGATGCTGCGGAACTGGTCGTAGACCTCGGTCCAGGTGGTGCGGCCCACCACGCCGTCCACGGTCAGGCCGTATTTGCGCTGGAAGGCCCGCACCGCTGCGGCGGTGCCGCTGCCGAACACGCCATCCACTGTCACCGAGGGGATGGCGGAATCGTACTGGGCCAGGGTGTTCAGCCAGAATTGCAGCTGCTCCACGGCGCTGCCGGTGGAGCCGGTGCGCAGGACCGTGCCGCCCCAGGTGCCGTCCGAGAGGGTGCCGTTGGAAGTCTCGCCCTCGCTGGTCAGCTCGGCCAGATCCTTGACCGACACATAGATATAGCTGATCTTATACCAGGTCTGGCGGCCCACCACGCCGTCGGCGGTCAGATTGAACTGCTTCTGGAACGCCCGTACCGTGGCGGCCATCCGGCTGCCGAATACCCCGTCCACAGTCAGTTTGCCAAGGAAGGGGTAGTCCTTGGTGATGCGGTTCAGCTGCCGCTGCAGGGTGAACACCGCTGTGCCGCTGTCTCCCTGCCGGAGGGGCGAACCAGGGTAGCTCTGGGGGATGGACTGGATGTTGCTGGTACGCACGATCTCGATATCGCTGCCGTAGTAGTAGTGCAGGATCTGTAAAGCGCTGCGCCCGTTGTTGGCCAGCGTGACGGTGCCCCACTGCTTGAGCCCCGGGCAGGTGACCGACTTGCCGTCGCAGTATTCGGAGTAATAGGGGTTCACGGTGCCGCGCTTGCGCAGATAGGTGTTGAAAATGTCATCGGTGATGCGCACCATCACATCGAACACGGTGCGGCCGTGGACGTAATACTGGTCGTAGCTGGTGGAGTTGGTGATGTTGAAGGTGTAGCCCTTGCTGGGGTACCATTCGGTATAGATACGGTTCAGCGCCAGCGAGATCTGGCAGTGGATGTTGGCCCGCAGGGCCTGCTCCGGCCACGGGGAGCAAAATAACCCAACTGGCCAAAGCTGCCTGCCCGGACTGCCGCAAGGCACGGAGCGAGATGCAGGAACTGGTCCGGGCGGCACCGTGGAGATGGAGAGCAAAACCGATCAATAGGAATGTCCTTGTGCCGACCATCCAGAAATATCTCTGATGCGGGCAGAAGGCTGCAGTACATAAGAATACTGGCAGCCCGCCCACCCTGTGCGTTGATACAAAAAGCCGCATCGACTGACGCAAAGGAATCGAACATGCGTTGCTTTTGTGAATCAATATATGAAATTTTATTGAAAATCCCTCATGGCGGTGGTAATATAATCCTATATCTCTGTCGTGCTGTACCTATGCCTTTTTGCGGTATTCGGGAGTGCAGAACGACAGCTGCCCAAGAGTTGTGAGGAGAACGATTTGATGAACAAAAGAACATTTCACCGCATGTTTTCCGCGCTTATGGCACTGGTGATGGCGGTTTCCCTGCTGACCGGATGCGGAACAAAAAGCGCAGAACAGGTACAGGAGCAGGAGGATGCCCAGACCATTCAAGTGTATCTGTGGACCACCAGCCTGTACGAAAACTATGCGCCCTATATCCAGGCGCAGCTGCCGGATGTGAATATCGAGTTCATCGTCGGCAACAACGATCTGGATTTTTACAAGTTTTTGCAGCAGAACG
>ENA-OZFE01000103-OZFE01000103.1-human-gut-metagenome-genome-assembly--contig:-NODE-103-length-39832-cov-5.430525_pt1 | contig 39832 bp, 35 predicted proteins | sample MGYA00245077_ERZ653627 | MGnify/ENA primary metagenome ERZ653627 (study PRJEB26926, sample SAMN06165121) | human gut metagenome | biome: ENVO:00009003; feature: ENVO:2100002; material: ENVO:00002003...
TCTACACTTCTAGCTTCGTCGGCAGCGTCAGATGTGTATAAGAGACAGAAATAATGGAAGGCAAAATGAATGCAGTTCTTATGACTAAGCCAGAACCAGGTGCTTGGGAATATGTTGAGGATGCTCCAATTCCTCAGATTAAAGATGACGAAGTTTTGCTTGAAATCAAAGCGTGCGGCATCTGCGGTACCGATCATTCACTTCATGGCTGGAACGAGGCAATCGCTAACTCATACAACATTCAGTTCCCTGCAATTTTTGGTCATGAGTTCTCTGGCGTCATTGCAGAGGTTGGTAAAAACGCTCCTGCAAACCTGAAACCGGGTATGCGCGTTACCGCTAATCCTGTTTTGTTTGATAACACCTGTCCTTACTGCGAAAAGGGTCAGGTAAATATCTGTGATAATCGTCCATTTTATGGTACTGACCTGCCGGGCGCATTTGCTAAATACATGGCAATTCGCGGAAGCAACGTTATTCCTATGCCAGACGATGTGTCATTTGTGCAGGGCGCACTTCTTGAACCACTTTGCGTTGCGCTTAATGCTGTTGAGCGTGTTCATCCAGAAGCCGGTGACACTGCAGTAGTTATGGGTCCTGGTCCTATCGGTTTGCTCATGGTTGCTGTCCTTAAGCAGGCATACGGCATTCAGAAAGTTATCTGCACGGGTCTTGCAAACGATGTAAAGCGTCTTGAGGTTGCAGAGAAGCTAGGCGCTATTCCTGTGAATGGTTCTGAGTGCGATGTCATTGAAAAAGTTAAAGAACTTACCGACGGTCGCGGTCCTGCAATCATCCTGGATGCAGCTGGTCATTTTACGGTAGTTCAGCAGGCAGTTGAAATGATTGCTAAGGGTGGTCGTATTGGTATCACGGGGCTTCCTGCAAAGCCTTCAACCATCCCAATGACTCCAATCGCTATGCGCCAGATTTCTATTATTGGTTCTCGTGCTTATGAACGTAAACACTGGAGTCAGGCTTTGAATCTTTTGGCGAATGGCTTGGACGTAAGCCTTGTTTCTAATTTCGTTCTTCCTTTGAGTGATTGGAAGAAGGGCATGGAGCTCATTGACGCAGGTGAGGGCCTTCGCGTTATTCTTGAGCCTTAAAGTATCTCAGGGTCAAGGGAGCCTTTAGAGGGGACGAAAAATGGGGTTTCGATATAGGGATCGAAACCCCATTGCTAAAAAGGCTTCGACGGATTTATATGCCAAAAGAGCGTTGGCATGAGTGGGGTAATCCGCAGCAACATACAGTACAAGAAAAGGAGATTAACATGGCAGGATTGAAAGGGACGATAGTCGTCGATCTTACTCAGTATGCTGCAGGTCCTGCAGCAAGCCGCTTACTTGGCGAGTTAGGTGCTACGGTTATCAAAGTTGAACCATTCACTGGTGATGAACAGCGCACTCAGGGCATGGCTTGGGGTATGAATTACAAGAGCGAATTTGATGATGTCGCTTATGACTGCGGGTCATTCAACAAGGAATGGACCGCAATTGACTGTAAAAATCCGGAGGGTCATGAAGCCATGATGGCTCTTCTTGCAAAGGCCGATATTTTTGTAACTTCTTTGCGCGATGGAGCTCTTAAACGTTTGGGTCTTGATTATGAAACGCTTCATGAAAAGTTCCCTAAATTAGTTTGGGCTCAGAATCGTGGCTATGGTGAGTATGGCCCTATGAAAGATGCTAAAGGCTTTGACGCAACTTCCTTTGCGGCACGTTCTGGTGTTGTAAGTGCAATTCCTCAGGCAAATGAACATTATGAGCCAGGTAACTCACCTATCGCTTTTGGAGACTGGAACACTGGTTGTGCTTTGACGGCCGGTATTTTGGGTGCTTATGCAGGTGCTCTTCTTACGGGTGAAGGCGATAAGGTAACGGCAAGTTTGTATCACGTTGGTACATGGGCGATGACTTCTGCTCTGATTGCAGAGCAGCAGGGATGCAAGCATCCTAAAGACCGCATGGAAGCAAAATGCCCAACCAACAACTCTTATGTATCTTCTGATGGTATTTGGTTCCTTATGTGCTTTGGGAATTACAACAAATACTGCAAGTTAGTATTCGATACTATCGAAATGGATCCAAAATACTATACTGATCCTGAGTACAATACGCTCGAAGCTCTTGCAGAAAATGGCAAATATACTGAGGTCGATGCAGCTATCCACCAGGCCTGCAAGAAGTTTACATTCGAAGAACTCGAGCATCGTTTCCGTGAGAACGATATTCCATTTGAGAAGATCCAAACTGTTGCAGATGTTTTGCGTGATGAAGAAGCATTTGCGAATGACCAACTTCGCCGCGTGAAATATGTAGACCAGGGTCCAACAAGTCAGTTCACTGACAATGATGAATACATCATCACCACACCTCCTTTCCGTTTGGCTTCTATTGGCGACCCTGTTCTGTATCGTTCGCGTCCTATTGGTTACGATACGCGTAAGGTTCTGAAAGATATTGCTGGTTACACCGATGCTGAAGTAGATAAGCTCTCTGCTGATGGAGCCGTACTGGAGTATAGCGGCGATCCTGTTCCAGAGGAGGCTCTGCAGCCAAGCTACGGTCCTCACTCTAAGAAGAACTAAGGAAGGTTTATTCTTATGACGAAAAAAGCAACTCCATTTTCGAACATCACCGTTTTGGACTTCTCTCGTTACCTTCCTGGTGGTTATGCAACTCAAGTTCTTGCCGATCTTGGCGCAGAAGTGATTAAGGTTGAAGACACTGGTCTTGGCGATTTTATGCGTCACGATTATCCAACTATGGGTGGCGGCATCTCTTACTACATCACTGCTTTGGGTCGCAATAAAAAGTCCGTCTCTTTGAATCTTAAAGATGGCGAAGTGGTTGATTGGTTCTTAAAGATGGCTAAGGAAGCAGACGTTATCGTTGAAAGCTTCCGTCCAGGCGTTACTGCAAAGCTAGGCATTGACTACGAAACGGTTAAAGCAATCAACCCCCGTATCATTTACTGTTCAATTTCTGGTTATGGTGCAACCGACCCTCGCTCAAAGAAGGCTCAGCACGACCTTAACATGCAGGCAGCCAGCGGTTATTTGTCAGTAAATTATGGTTCTACTTCACCACTTCACTTATGTGACTTGTCTTCAGGAATGGTTGCAGGTCAGGCTTTGCTTGCTGCTTTGTATGCGCGTGAACAAACGGGCGAAGGTTGTTATATCGACACGTCAATGTTTGACTGTTTCGTATGGTGGAACTCTTTGCTTGACAGTCGTTGGTGCTTCAATGGCGGAGAGTGCAAGCGTAACGATCTTGAATATCCTTCAACTGCGTACAATGTGTACGAAACGGCTGATGGAGGGAAGCTTGCTCTTGGTATGGTAGAGCCCAAGTTTTGGGAACCCTTCTGTGATGCAATTGGTCATCCTGAAATTAAACCAACTGGCTTGATGCGTGAATGGGAAGCTCCTGAAGCGTTCGAAATTGTTCGTGAAACCATTAAGTCTAAAACTACTCAGGAATGGCTTGATTGGCTTGAGGATAAAGACTTCTGCATTGCTAAAGTTAATTCCAAGACCGAGGCTGTTGAACAGATTACGCGCGAGAATCCAGAAGCTCTTGCTTGGGTTGAATTCCCTCGAGTGGGTCGCGTTCTCCAGACTGGTTTGCCCCATCATCTTTCCAATATTCCTGTTGAGATTTCTGAGTTTGAAGCTCCTTCACTTCTTGGCGAAGATACCGCTGAATATCTCAAGAAGGCTGGTGCTGACGATGAGACTATCGCTCGTTTGAAAGAAAATGGCTCAATTCGCTTGGGTGACGATATTGAGGAAGAAGAAGACTTTGCTCCAATCGCGCCAGCGAACTAGTGTCCTAAAGTTTGTCTGTTGTGATGGGCAGGCAATTTGAGATACCGCTTTCCTGGTGAGTGGGAAAGCAAGGAGGGATCTCTTTTGGGAATGTCTTTCCTTAATGAAGAACCGCCGGTTTTCCGGCGGTTCTTCGACGTTACGACCGTTTTTTCGTATTCTTTTTTTGGGTAGCGCTTTTAGATCTTTAGATTATGGTCTTGCTTTTTGTGTAAAAGAGAGTTGTCGTAGGCTTATAGGAAAAAGGGATCGTAAAAAAGAATAGACCCCTGCTGCTTTGAACTGTACAAATCTTTGACGACCTAAATAAAGACTACGCAGCTAGGGGCCTGGTTTTTGTAAATAAAACGCTCTGTGCTAAGCGAGTTTTCCTGTGGCTTTTTTGTAGAACTTAGCGGCGTCAACAATGAAGCGATGATGCGTTCCTTCGCCAATAAGTCCTGCATTATCGTAAGCTTTTACTTCAAAGGTGAGTGCGCGGTCATTCACTTCCGTAAGGGTGCTTTCACATCGAATATGAGCACCAACGGGACTTGCGGAAACGTGTTTAATAGAAATCTCGGTTCCAACAGTTGTTTGGCCCTTTTCCAAAAGAGGTTCAACGCTCTGTGCGGCTGTGCCCTCCATGAGGGCAATCATTGCAGGGGTGGCGAAAACGCGGAGAGTTCCGCTTCCCATTGAAAGAGCTGTATTTGAATCTGAAACCATTATTTCTTCGGTGTTAGTGGTGCCTGCACTAAGCATAGGTACGCCTTTCTTTTTTGCGATAGACCACGCGAAAACTGAAAAAATCTTTTCCCGTAGCAATCTCTACCAGTTATCAGTAAGAACATATCATTCTTTATTTCTGGGGGCTAGGATAAAGATGCACTCGCCACGCCTCAGGGAGGGAGGCGTGGCTCAGCAGTTTCTGTCTTGAGGGTGCGCTTGACAGAAATGGAGGGCTTCTAACCGAGCGCTCAAAGAATAGGTGTATTCACGTGATACGATGCTCGTTAAGAAGCTTCTTTTGGGTTTCTAAAACAAAAAACAGCAGGTCATATCAAATTTAAAGCCCCTCTTTGATATAGACGCGTTTTAGAACATGTTTTAGAATATGTTCATATTCACATTTAGAAAAAGGAGAGTCAAGAGGTTTTTTAAAGTTTTGATTATCAGGGCTTTTCGAGTTATATAATCAAGCTAAAAGCCGAAGTATTTGAGCACCGTAGCAAGAAAAGGAACGTAATGACGAGAAAGAATAAATATGTTTCGGTTCAAGAAACAAGAGCTCAAGTCACACGCGAAAAGCTATTGAAAGCTGCATTGAAACTTGTTAATCAGTATGGAATGAAATACCTTACGGTTCGCAATGTCTGTGATGCAGCAGGGCTTTCTACTGGCAGCTTTTATAATCTTTTTAGCGGCAAAGATGAGCTGATTGCTTATTATTTGAAGCATGTTTTCTTGACATATAAAAAACAAGCCGACGTCGAAGGCGCCCATCATAACGCTATCGAAAAAAGTCTCTTAATCTATCGCTTTTACATTCAGTGTTGTAAAGAAGCAGGCTTAGAGTTCGTTTCGTCTCTATATTCTGGCAATACCAATCCTGCTTTTGATTTTCTTGATCGCTCTCCTGAAGACGAGTTAGTTCTTGACCGCGTTCGTGAGTACATTGAGCAAGGCAAGGAAAACGGTGAAATTCGCACCGACATTGATACCAACATCATTCTCATGCGCATTGCTGTAATTGTTACGGGAAACGTCTTTTATTGGTGTGTGTTTGAGGGCGGTTCTGATGTTGCCTATCAGACGGACGACATGCTTAAACAGTATTTATTAACAACAGCGGTTGATCCAAATATAAAGGTTGATCTTCCTCCGATTGAGCGCGAAGGACGTTTTTCAGAATATCAATAATTGGTTACATCACCTGGTGTAACAGAATGGGTAATGATATTCTGAATCTAGGGAATAAGCTCGGTGAGGGTCGAGCTAAAATGATAAGAAGGGGAGGCAGTTATGTTATTTAATAATGTTATTGTCGCTTATGATGGTTCAGAAAATGCACTTGTTGCTGCACGTAAGGCGCGCGAAATCGCCGAGATGGATCCGTCTATCAAAGTGCATATTACGTACGTAACCACCCATCCAAATGCTCAGTTGCCAGCAAACTTTAACAACGAGTCTTTTGACCCGCAGCAATACATGCTTTCCGTGGATGACATTATTGCTTTGTATAACAAGACTATCGAAGAGGAAACTAAAACGGTAAAAGATGGTATTGGTGACACCTTTGCAGGAATTGAAGATCAGGTGAGCATTGACGTTGTTCCTGGTTATACTCCTGCTGCGGATATTCTTGCTCACGCAAAGAAAGTTAACGCAGATCTTATTGTAATGGGTTCTCGTGGTTTGGGGGCTATTCGAGGCGTGCTTGGCTCGGTTAGCTATGCGGTTTTGCGCGAGTCTCCTATTCCTGTTCTTGTAGTTAAATAATTTCGATAAAAAGACTTTTGAATACCCGCTTCTTTTGAGGCGGGTATTTTTTTTACAACGTCAGTTCAGTTATAAAAAGAATGCTGCAAGTTAATTGTATCGAACGGGGGATACAGGGCTGTTTCGGCAATTGTTTAATCCAGAGGTGTTTCACATTGGAAAGCTACTTCAGCCTATATACCAGCAGCAATAGTTGCGAGAAGCTCAACAAAGATATCGTCGTCGTTTAACGAGGGGATATAGGTGAAATCGGACTCAATGCCTTCATCTTGGCAAGCTTTGTCAAAAAACTTTCGCTGCACCACATCGCAATCGTAGAGCGTTTCAAGGCAATCGGCGCTAAATCCGGGCGCAATAATAGCAACACGATTTACTTTCTTCTGGGCAAGTACTTGAAGGACAGTGTAGATATTGGGCCCGACCCACTTTCGGGAATCCTCAAATCGTGAGTGGAAAGTAATTTCCCAATCTTGTCGAGGGATGTTAAGGCTTTGAGCAAGAGCATTCATACTCTGCTCAATTTCTGCAACATAGGAATCTCCGCGATCAATATGTTTGCGGGGAACAGAGTGAAACGTGAACAAAAGTTTAGAGCCTGGTTTGTAGTTCCAATTGCGAAGAATAAGATTTCTTACTGCTTCAATATAGAGGGGCTCATCTGAGTAGCCTTTGATGCATTGATGGGAAATGTTGGGGTACATTCTTGCAACGCTTCGTGCTTTTTCTAAACACGTTTTAGTGGTAGAAAACGCCGTTTGAGGAAAGAGTGGGATGGATGTAACACTTGTGCAGCCTGCTTCAGCCAAACGTGAAAAAGCTTTTTCGATAGAGGGGTTTCCATATCTTGCCCCAAATTCAACAACAAAGCAGGTATTTGTTGCATGCTGATCAAGATAGTTTTGGAGTTTATCGCGAAGCGAAAGACTATGGACCATAAAGGGAGAACCCTCAGGGGTCCAAATGCTTTGGTAGCGCCCAGAGGTTATTTGGGGGCGTTTTCTTAAAATAAAAGTGTTAAGGATGATGTTCCATATAAAAGGTGGTACATCAATTAAGTTCCTGTCTGACAAAAACTCTGCTAAATAGGTTCTAATATCTTCAGGCTTAGGGGAATCGGGGGTGCCTGTATTAATAAGCAAGATACCTTTTTTTTGCACACGAGGAGAGTCCTGCAGCAAGGAAGAGGGCGCATTCTCGATGTTTCCTGCATTTTCTGTCATGCGTTATTGTTTGGGTTTGTTAGCTTCTACCATTGCGGGGGTAAGGGTAGGAATACGAATTTTCATGAGGTAAAGAAGCCATAAGCAAACGAGCATCAAGATAACCCACACAACAAAATTCCAGCCAGAAATATTTCTTACAACAAAAGCACTGACCCCCATGAGGGAAAACGAGATTGCCAAGATTCGGTTTTTAACACGTGCCTCGATACCTTTATTTTCTTTGAAAGGCACAACATAGGCTTGGTAAGCCTTGCTTGCTTCAAACTTTTTCATGAGCCTTTCCGATGAGCGTGCGAAAAGGAAGGCTGCCAATAAAAGAAAAGGCGTGGTTGGGAGAACTGGAAGGAATATTCCAATGAGGCCTAAAGCGGTACAAATAATGCCACAGGTTGCAAAAATTCCTCTTAATAACTTTGCTCTCATAATCCCTCCTCACCTATCACTAATGTTAATTAGAAATATAGCGTGGGAACAATCCGCCAGAGGCAAGGTATAGGTAAATGGCTTTCAAAAAACAGACGGTAGTTCTTTTTGAAATTCTAAAAAGAGCAAACTGCTTACAGTATTATGAGGAAGTTATTTAATCATCTTGGCAAGGAAATAGTACTCATATGGCTTTCTTATTCGGTTGCGAAAAAGTTCATTTGGAATATCCCTCAAAAACACTTTTCGAAAGTCTTTCATTGGGCGTAGACGACGGGGATTGTATCGGCGTTGTTGGGCGTAATGGCGACGGTAAATCTTCACTCTTAGGTCTTTTCGATGGGTCAGTTGAACCTGATGAAGGGCGCGTTTTGAGAACGAGCGGAGTTCGTTTTGTCTCTTTGCGTCAGAAAGATGAATTAAAAGACGATGAAACAATTGCATGGAACGTGGTTGGTGACACTCCGGAATATCTTTGGGCATCAGATGCGTCTGTTCGTGAAATAATCAAGGATTTGATAGGTGACCTTTCTTGGGAGCAAACGGTTTCTTCGCTTTCTGGTGGGGAGCGCCGCCGTGTTGATCTTGCTCGCGTGCTTATTGCAGATGCCGATGTCGTTCTTTTGGATGAGCCAACAAATCATCTCGATGTGGGCGCAATTGCCTGGCTTGCTCAGCACTTAAAGCGGCGTTTTTCTAAGAAGGCTGGCGCTCTTGTCGTAGTAACGCATGATCGCTGGTTTTTGGATGAAGTGTGCCAGTCAATGTGGGAAGTTCACGATGGGATAGTTGAGCCGTTCGAGGGTGGTTATTCTGCATATATTCTGCAACGTGTTGAGCGAGATCGTTTAGCGCAACAGGCAGAACAAAAACGTCAGAATCTTATGAGACGTGAGCTTGCTTGGCTTTCACGTGGGGCAAGGGCTCGTTCCACCAAGCCAAAGTTTCATGTTGAAGCGGCTGAGGCACTTATTGCAGGTGAACCTCCTTTGCGCAATACGGTAGAGCTTAAGCGTGCTGCTATATCGCGTTTGGGGAAACAGTGTGTTTCGGTTGAAGGAGCAACGTTTGCCTATCCTGATGAAAAGCCTATTTTTTCTGACCTTACCTGGCTTATTGGCCCTGGTGATCGTTATGGGCTTTTGGGGGAAAATGGAGCAGGTAAATCAACTCTTCTTGATATTGTTCAGGGAATTCTTACACCCCAAAAGGGACGGGTGAAAATTGGCAAGACGGTCAAGTTTGCCTTTCTGTCTCAAAAACTCGAAGAGCTTGAAAAACTGGGGTCTTCCTTGGTGAGGGAAGTGCTTGGTCGCTATAAATCAAAGTATGTTATTGATGGAAAGGAAGTGTCGCCCGCACAGCTTTTTGAGCAGCTTGGTTTTAGTAAAACCGTTCTTTCAGACACAGTGGATACGCTTTCAGGTGGACAAAAACGCAGGCTGCAGCTCATGCTTATTTTGCTTGACGCCCCTAACGTTTTAATTTTGGACGAGCCAAGCAATGACCTCGATACCGACATGCTTGTTGCCATGGAAAATGTGCTCGATACGTGGCCCGGAACACTCATCATAGTAAGCCACGATCGCTATTTGATGGAGCGCGTGACCGATCAACAATATGCCCTTATCGATGGGGTTTTGCGTCATGTCCCTCGTGGAGTGGATGAATATCTTGAGCTGCTTGATGAGACGAAAAGGAATCGTGAGCAGGGAAAAGAGCGCTCTCGAAAAGGACAGGCGAGCGCTTGTTCGGCTTCGCAAAAAGCACAGGCAAAACAGGGTGAATCTCGTTTGTCGGGAGGCGAAGCGCATCAAGCACGCAAACAGATAAAATCGCTCGAGCGAAAAATGCATACACTTGAAGGAAAGATCGAAAAAGCGAAGCAAGAGCAGTTGGAGGTTGATCCTTCTGATTATGTGGAGCTCGGAGCCATTCAGGAAAAAATTCAAAACCTCAAAGAAGAGAAAGAAGCGCTTGAGGAAGAATGGCTGGAACTATCTGAGCTGTTGGGCGAGTGACATAAAAGGCCTTCCGAAGTATTGGTTAGACAAATACTGGGCAAAGAGGTGCTGGGTAAACAGTCATTTCGACGAATGGTTAATTGAAAGACAAGCTGCGCACAGACAATCAAACGTATTGATAAACCGTTGGTTGGTAAACAAGTATTCTGGCGGATTTTATTCAAGCCATTATATAAGTTCTTTATTGATTGAAGATTTAGCTAAACTCGTTTTAGTATTGCGCTAAAGTTAAGAGTTGAAACGCAATCGTCCAAATGAGGTAGAGGTTAATGGAAAAGACTGCGCGTATTACTGGAACAACTAAGCTTGTTGGTTTGATCGGAAGCCCCGTGCAGCATTCGGGTTCTCCTACAATCCACAATGCAGTGTTTGAGAAGCTCGGACTTGATTGCGCTTATTTTGCCTTTGATGTCGATAATGTTCGTCTGCAAGATACCGTGCGCGGAATGGTGTCTATGGGCTTTCTTGGCTATAACGTTACTACACCCTGCAAAACGTTCATTCTTCCTTTCTTGGATGAAGTGTCTGAGGCTGCCGAGATAATGGGTGCGGTAAACACGGTTGTTATTCAGAATGGGCGTTCTCTCGGAGATAACGCCGACGGGGCTGCCTTCATGCGAAATCTTGTTCTTAATGGCGTTAATATCCGCGGCAAGAAAATAACCGTTCTTGGTGCAGGCGGTGCAGGATCTGCTGTTATTGCGCAGGCTTCGCTCGATGGCGTTTCGAAGATCGATGTTTTCAATCGCAAGGATGAATTCTATAAGAGTGCCGAAGAACTTATCGAGCGTATTCATGATCACGGTTCGTCGTGCGAAATAAACCTATTCGACCTTGATGAGGAAGATCAGCTCGCGGCTTCAATCAGCGAATCTGTGCTTGTGGTCAATGCAACCAATGTGGGTTCTCCCGAGCTTCCAGGCTGCTTAGTGAAACCCGAAATGCTTCATACTGACCTTATTGTGGCTGATATGGTATATGTTCCCTGCGAAACTGAGCTTATTAAAATGGCGCGTGAACACAACAACAAAGTTATCGATGGTGTGGGAGTATTTCTTCAACAGGCTGCGATTAGCGAGCGTCTTTGGTTGGGGCGTGAAATGCCGCTTGATTTTGCTCGTGAGGTGTTCTTTTCGGAGAAATCTGAGAAATAAAAAAGAACCTGCTCAACTGAGCAGGTTCTTGATAGTAGCAACTGGCGGAGGAAGTAGGATTCGAACCCACGGTACCTCTCGGTACAACGGTTTTCAAGACCGCCGCATTCAACCGCTCTGCCATTCCTCCAGTAGGTGCGCAAATCAGGATAACACATAATGATAAAAAACGGTCAAAGTATACCTAAAGAATTCTGCGAAACTGCAGATATACGTATTTCTTCTTGTGGTGAACAAGCGGAAATTGCGCAGATGGATCTTGCTGACAAGGAGCCTATCAGATCAGCTGAGGCGGAAAGCACTTGTTCTGCGGGCGTTCTAAATTCTCTTAATGCTTGCCACCAAAGGCCTTATCAGGAACGCGACGCTTATTATATGGCTCAGGCCATCAATCAAGCACACAACGCAGAGCTTCTCGATGAAGTTCCTATTGGAGCTGTGGTGGTGTTTGAAGGGCGTATTATTGCTCAGGCGGGAAATCGGCGTGAAACTGATGCTGACCCTGCAGGCCATGCGGAGTTTCTTGCGCTCAAACGGGCAGCAGAAGTGCTGGGCGCCTGGAGGCTTTCAGGTTGTACGGTGTATGTAACACTAGAACCTTGTATTATGTGTGCGGGTCTTATGCATCAAGCCCGTATTGATAGGTGTGTGTTTGGAGCCTTTGATCCTAAGGCTGGCGCGCTCGGGTCTTTGTATCAGGTACATGCCGATACACGGCTCAATCACCAGTTTGAGGTCACGGCAGGAGTGTGCGAAACTGAATGCGCGCAGCTGCTCAAAAGCTTTTTTGCAAAGAAAAGACGCTTAAAGAAGGCGCAAAAGGCCACTGAAAAAGGCCAATAGAAAGAGGAATGTAATGAATTACATAAAGCTTATTGCTCCGGCAAAAGTGAACTTGGTTTTGGCGGTTGGAGACACGCGTGAAGACGGGTTTCATTCGGTTGATACCATCATGCACGCGCTTGCACTTCACGATGTTTTAGAAATGTATCACTATGATGCGGAAGACGAGGGAACTGGTCTTATTGTAAGAATCACCAGCGAGCTTGACGACGGGGTTAATCTCGATATTCCTGTGGAGGAAAACATCATCTATCGCGCTGTTACTCTGTTGGCTGAAGAAATCGGACGCAAGGAAGATGAGGAAATTCGCATTACCTTAGTAAAGCACATCCCAAGTGAAGCGGGCTTGGGAGGAGGTTCTTCTGATGCGGCAGCTGCCTTGCATGGTGCTGCTCTTATGTGGGGAGTTTCACTTGACGACGAGCGGCTACTAAACGTGGCAAAGCGACTCGGCGCCGATGTTGCATTTTTCCTTCAGGGCGGTTGTGCTTATCTGAATGGTAAAGGGGACGCAGTAGTCAAAACACTTGTTCCGCGAAAGGATTTCTGTGTGCTCGTTCGTCCAGGTGTTGGTATTTCAACGAAGTCTGCTTATGAAGCCTTTGATAAAAACCCCGTAGAAGTAACGCAAGAGTATCGCAAAAGTCTTTCTGCGCTTGATGAGGCGAGCGAAGTTGAGCTTTGGAATAACATGACTCAGGCTTCCGAATCGCTGTGCGTAGAATTGCGCGTCATGCGTGAGTGGCTCGAAACAAACTTCAAAGAGAACGATGCCGTTTTGTGCGGAAGCGGTTCTGCCATGTGCGTGATTTGTTCGACATATGATGAGGCGGTTGCAGTTTCCGTAAGTGCTCAGCGAGAAGGATATTGGACACGAGTATCATCTTTAACTCGTGTTGGCGCCCAAGTGGTAGAGAGTTTTTAGCCTGTTATTTGCTACACTCGAAGAAATGCTTCGACGGGAGGGATTTATATGGTTGTAGGAATAGTAATCGCCGTCATTGTTGTCGTTCTTATCATTGCGCTGGTGGTTCTGTACAACAATTTTGTTCAGCTTCGCAACCGCGTTGATAATGCATGGTCACAGATCGATGTTCAGCTTCAGCGTCGACTAGATTTGATTCCAAACCTAGTTGAAACGGTTAAGGGATACGCTGCTCACGAGCAGGGAACCTTCGATATGGTCACGAAGGCACGCAGTGCTGTTGTTCAGGCCCAAACACCTGAAGGAAAAATGGCCGCAGACAATGTGCTTACCGATACGCTCAAAAGTCTTTTTGCAGTGTCTGAGGCGTATCCAGAGCTAAAGGCTAACCAAAACTTCCAGCAGTTGCAGTCTGAACTTGCCGCGACGGAAGATCAGATTAGCTACATGCGTCAAAGCTACAACGATGTTGTTATGAAGTACAACAACGCCATTGAAACATTCCCTGGTGTTTTGATTGCTGGTCCGTTTGGTTTTAAAAAGCGCGAAAGCTTTGATGCAAATGCTTCGGCATCGGCAAGCCCCGTTGTTTCTTTTGGTCAAGGTAATCAGCCAGGAGCCCCTGCGGTAAACATGGATACCGCTCCTAAAGATCCTTCCCAGCACATCTAGTCTATAGGCAAAAGAAAAGACCCTATCTCATGCATGGGATAGGGTCTTTGAGCAATCAGTGGCGGAGAGCTAGGGATTCGAACCCTAGATACGCTTTTGGCGTATACTCGCTTAGCAGGCGAGCACCTTCGGCCTCTCGGTCAGCTCTCCAATATTGGTTTGCGAATTGAAATGATAACCTGCCCACTCATATCTTGCAAGGAGGAGAGCGGTGCAAAATAGTTTGTTTTATCAAAAAAATAAAAACATTCTCACAAATGAGAGAATGTTCATAAGTAAAAACTCGGTTTCAGAGAAAACAGAAAAACACTTTTCTGTAAGTGTTCTTTTCTTGAGCTTTCTTGCTGCAGTTATGCTTGCGCTCGTTTTGATGCCCCAAGCGGCGTATGCGAAATCATACGAGATGCCTAAGGTAACAATTGATGCAGCCGCCCATGAAAATGGCGACCTTCAGGTAACTGAGCAGCGGACTTTTTCATTTAACGGCACATTTTCGGCTGTTTGGTGGGAATTCGAGAATATTCCCTCATATTCTTCTTTGAATGTGAGCAGCGTTTCTCTTGCATATGATTCGGGGGAAACCAAGCAACTTTCTTCTGTTCCTTTTGTTCTTGACTGGCGCGATGCTGGTGGACCCGCTTATTCGTCTTATTCGGTTGACTCTCCTAAAAATACGCTCTATGTGTTTTTTGCCGCTGAAGATGAAGACGTAACTATAACCATTAACTACACCATTACGGATGTGGTTTCGGTACATCAGGACGTAGCAGAGTTGTATTGGAAAGTGGTAGGAACAAGTTGGGCAGCTGACTCTCAAAATGTTTCGATGAATTTGTCACTTCCTGTGCCTGCGGGTGCTTCGGTGGTGCCAGGCGATACGGTTCGCGCCTGGGGTCATGGCCCCTTAAATGCTACGGTCGCCTTCCAAGATGATGGAACCATTCAGTATTCCATCCCGTCGGTTTCGAGTGGGCACTACGCGGAAGCTCGTGTGGTATTTCCTTCGTCGTGGATGACAGGGGTAAAGCCAACGGATGAAAACGCGAACCCTAATCAGTCAAAACTTGATTCAATTCTTTCTGAAGAACAGCAGTGGGCCGACGAGGCAAATGCTCAGCGTATAGGCTCTATTGTTTTGCTTTTGGTTGCAATTGCAGTTTCTTTGGCGGCATGCATCTGGGCTCTATGGAACTTTATTCGTTACGGAAAAGAGCTCAAGCCTCAATTCATTGATGAATACTGGCGTGATGTGCCCGTTAAAGGAGAGCATCCTGCGGTAATCGGTCGTCTCTGTCGTTTTGATAAGCAAGAAGCGAGTGACTTTACCGTGACTATCATGAACTTGGTAAATGAAGGGGCTCTCCTGATCAATAAAGGCACCTACCCTTCAGGTAAGAAGGTTGTCGAAGACTATTACCTCACACGGGTTGACTCCTATATTCCCAAGACAGAGATTGACCGAAAGGCTCTTTCGATACTGTTTGATGACATTGCAAAAGGTAAAAATGCTTTATGGCTTGCTTCAATTAAACAGTATGCAAAAGATAATCCAACAGATTTCTCTGCGGATATGGAAACATGGCAAGATCAAGTGACGGCTCAAACCATGCAGGGTAACTACTTCGAGGATTATTCCAAAGATAAGAAGTTTAAAACCATTGGTCTCGCCTTAGGACTACTGCTACTCGGTTTTGTTTTGTCGTGTATTTCAGAAAATCCTCTTGTTATAGCTCCCTGTATTATTGCATCGGTGGTTGTAGGGGTACTGTCTCGCTTTATGGAACGTAGAACACAAAAAGGTGCCGATGCGTATGCTCGATGCAAAGCGCTTAAGAAGTGGCTGACTGATTTTTCCGCACTTAACGAACGTCCTGTGCTCGATATTAAAGTATGGGGAAAGTTTATGGTATATGCCTATTTGTTTGGGGTTGCAGACAAAGTGGTGAAGGAGCTAAGAAAAACAATTCCAGAGTTGTTTAGTGCCGATGAGCAAATGATGGATCAGTCACCTTACTACGTGCCTTGGTGGCTTCTCTATACTGACACATACAGTAGCAATTCGGTTTTGCCTGACTTTACTTCAGCTTTTGACAACGCTCTTTCTTCGTCTCTTGAGGCAACTTCTTCGGCAGTAAGTGGAGATTTTTCAAGCGGAGGCGGATTCGGTGGGGGATTCTCTGGCGGAGGCGGCGGTGGCTTCGGCGGAGGCGGCGGCGCACGTTAGACGGGTGTCGCGAATAGCTCTGACGGTTTAAGACTAAACTGCATAAGGCGCGAACAGAAAACGTGTTATAGTTGCCTATGGGCAAGTGGCGAAGTAAGGAAGAGGAATGATAAACAATACGTCTAACATTATTTTGATTGGAATGCCTGGTGCGGGTAAGTCTACGTTGGGTGTTGTTCTCGCAAAAATCTTGAACTATTCCTTCATCGACGCTGACCTGTTGATTCAAAGTCAATGCGACAAAACACTTCAGAAGATCATTGATGCCTGTGGTCCTGATGGGTTTATTGAGGTTGAAAATGAAGTTCTCTGTACGTTGTCTGCTGATCAGAGCGTAATTGCAACGGGCGGTTCGGCAGTGTACTCCGATGAGGCTATGAAACACCTTTCAAGTATTGGAACCGTTGTTTACTTGCAGGTTTCTTTAAAGGAGCTCGAAAAACGCCTCGGTGGCTTATATGAGCGCGGTGTTGTTATGAAAGACGGCATCGGTATGAGCTTGAACGCTTTATATGAGGAGCGCATTCCGCTCTATGAAAAATATGCTGAAGTAACTATTGATATTGATGGGCTTTCTGTTCGTGATGCTGCTCGTCAGCTCGTTGATAAGCTTTCTATGCGCTAAGTTAATAAAAGCGTATCTAAAGCTTGAGGAGTGCTTATAGGGTATCTATAGGCACTCCTTATTTTTTGAAGCAAAAGAATCTAGCTTTCACGGCCAAAGGTTGTTTCTTTTCTCACTGAGAAGCGTTGTTGCTTGTTAGCTTCACTCGTTGGTTCTCGGTGCATAGACACTGTCCGACAAACGCTTTTGACTTATATGTCGAAAGAACCAGTCTAGAGTTAAGACAGAAAGGCAAGGAAAAATTCCTAGCGAATCAATAATCGCAGATCGACGACAGTTATATTTCAAGAAGTCGTTCTGAGCCATCGATGTCAGCAATTTTTGCCGTACCTTCGGCTAGTGAAAAGAAGGTGAGTCGAGGGTCTTCTGGTCCGTCATAGGTTTCTCCGAGGGCGGTCATGTGATCGTATCCCGCCTTGCGAGTTTCAGGGCTAACTTCATCAATCATGCTGGCTTTTCCGGTAACGACAATCCAGCCAAAGCCGGGCTTCCAGCCGCTGAGCTCAAATTTAGGGTTTGCTTTGAGCTGGTGATAAACGTCTTTGTTTGTGGCTGTGCAAAACCAGAGCTTTCCGCCGTCAATTGCGGCAAAACTGAAGGGGCGAACACGTGGCTGATCGTCTTCGCAGGTTGCCAGATACCATGCTGGTACTGAAGTGAGATATTCTAGAATTTCATCCATTGCATGTCCTTTCTTGTCGGTTTTTGATAGTGCAGAGAGTGTTTATTATTCGAGAAACGTAATTCTTGCAAGATCTTACAGAAGCCCTCTTCGCTCATCACATGTATGTTGAGCCTTGCTCTGAGCTTTAGAGCAGCGCTAGAACATAGGGAAGGCAAATATTGATTGCAATTATACAAGCGGTGCCAATAAGTAGATAAATAAAGCCAAGAAGATCTCGCTTTGAATAGGAGAGTGATTTGAGTCTTGCACGTCCAACTCCGCCGTGATAGCAGCGGGCATCCATGCCAAGAGAGAGGGTTTCTGCATGGCGAAATGCGCTGGTGAAAAGTGGAACAATGAGTGAGGTCATCATAGAGATTGTGCCTTTAGGGCTAGAGCTAAAGTTTGCTCCACGACTAATTTGAGCTCGGTAGATAGTTTGTAGCTCAAGGGCGAATTGAGGAAGAAAGCGCAGCGCAATCCCCATCATCATTGAAAGCTCGTGAGCAGGAAGGCCAATGCGCTTAAAGGGCTGCAAGAGCCGTTCGAAGGCGTCGGTAATATCAAGAGTTGTGGTTGCTAGGGTGAGCAAACTCATGCCAAGAAGCAAAAGGGTAAGACGAATTGCGATAAAAATTGCCTGTTCAATACCCTTTTGGCTGATGTAGATTATGCCTGCTTGGAAATATACTTCGCCGCCCTGGACAAAAAAGATATTGAGAAGTGCGGTGATAATAACAAGGAAAGCTAACGGTGCAATGGAAACGAAAGCCTGCCTGAGCGAGATGCGTGCAAAGGCAAACATTCCAAATGTAAATAAGGCAGCGACCCCTAATGCAGGGTAGGAGCCTGCGGCAAAAACCATCACCATAAACAGAAGCGATAAGAGCAGCTTAGCTCGGGGATCCATTTTGTGAACGGCGGAATCTCTTGAAAGATAGCGGCCGAAGATAGTTTGGATACTCATTATTCCTCACCGCTTTGCTCTTGGGAGGAAGTGGCTGCTTTGGTTTCGGACGGCTTGCTCTCAGGTGCTCTGTCTTTGGGCGCCTTATTTTCTAACACGGAGCAATGTCGAGAAAGCTCTTTGGCAATAGCGTCAGCTAGCGTATTGGGAAGATAGAGTTTCTCTTCCAGATTGAAACCAAGATCACGCAACTCGTTGGCGAGACGCACTGAATGAGGAACGCCGAGCCCAATTTCACGAAGTTCCTTAGCATGGCTAAACACTTCTTCGGGAGTGCCGAGCCAGGCAATTTCACCTTTATTCATTACCAAGACGCGATCGGCAAGGCGTGAAATATCATTCATGTTGTGAGAAACCATCACAATGGTTAAGCCTGAGCGATGAAACTTTTCAATGAGAGTAAGAAAGTCCTCGCGCGAAGCGGGGTCAAGGCCAGCAACGGGTTCATCAAGCACTAAAACACTAGGACGCATGGCGAGCACACCCGCAAAAGCCACCCGTCGCTGCTGTCCACCCGAAAGTTCAAACGGAGAAACATCGCTCAATTCATCGAAAGAAAGATTAACTTGATCAAGCGCTTCTCGAACGCGTTCCTCAACTTCGTGAGAGGAAAGCCCAAGGTTTCGTGGACCGAAAGCAACATCTTCGTATACCGATGCGGCAAAGAGTTGGTGTTCGGGGTACTGGAAGACAAGACCAATGTCGCCGCGGGCTTCAATCGCGGTTTTTTTATTCGCAAGATCTTTTCCCTTCCAAAGAACGCGCCCTTCGGTGGGATGAACTAAGCCATTGAGGTGTTGTGTGAGAGTGGATTTTCCTGATCCTGTGTGTCCGGCAATGGCAAGGAATTCGCCATCTTCCAAAGAAAAGGAAACGTTTTTTAAAGCGTATTTTGGCGTTTCGCCTGCTTTTATTTGGCGTTTTGAAAGAGGGTTGTAGGAAAAGCTTACCTGTTCGAATGTAATCGACATAGCTCCTCCTTCAGAGTTTCGGTGTTGATATGTGTTGAAATGGGAAGCCCTCTATCTTGCAGCATTCGAGATATTTTCGTTGCAAAAGGAATGGCAAGGTTGAGGGTACGAAGTTTTTCATCTTGTGTAAGAACTTCTTTAGGGGATCCGTCCAGAACACATAAGCCTTTTTCGAGCACAATAATGCGATCAGCTTCGGCAGCCTCCTCCATAAAATGAGTAATCATGACAATGGTCATTCCTTGTGCATGGAGTTCTTTGCATACGCGCATCAAACCGCGTCTGCCGCGGGGATCGAGCATGGCTGAGGCTTCATCCAAAATAAGAATCTCGGGGTTCATAGCCAGAATGCCTGCGATAGCAACGCGCTGTTTTTGCCCGCCCGAAAGTGCTGTGGTTTCGCGGAGTTCGTATCCTGAAAGCCCAACCTGCGCGAGTGCCTTAGTTACGCGTTCGCGCAGTTCAGGATTTTCGATTCCTAGGTTTTCGGGGCCGAAGGCAACATCGTTTTCAACGAGGCTAGCAACGAGCTGATCATCTGGATTTTGAAAAACCGAACCCGCAGAACTTCTGATAAGAAAGGTGCATTCAGGATCTGATGTATCCATTCCCTTGGTGGTTACGGTTCCTTTATCAGGAAGTAAAAGAGCGTTGATGAGCTTGGAAAAAGTAGATTTTCCTGAGCCATTCGCGCCCAGTACGCAAACAAACTGACCTTTCTCTATCGTGAGATTGAGATCTTGTAAAACGTACGAATCGCCTGTATAGGTAAAAGAAACGTCACTAAATGTGATCATGAATTAGCGACCCTTCTTTTGGTCTTTCTTTGGGGTGATGATGTTTGAGATGGATTTATAAACAATAAGGGTAATTACTGAATTTAAAAGACCTTTCAAAAGGTTGAAAGGAATAAGGACCGGAATAATCAGGGCAACGACGGCATCGAATGGAACGCCGAGCCAAGAAGGCGTAAGAAGAAGATTTCCGATAATAGAACCAATAACGCCTGCGATGATGCTGAATACCAAACCGATGATTGCAAACTTATAGGTGCGCTTTTTCTTGTAGATAAGAGCAGCAGGAAGAACGAAGCAGGTAACCACCAGGATGTTCATGAGAGCACCTGTGAAGTCTGCCATCAAAAGGCCATGGATGATAGCGGTAACAATACCAACGGCAACGCCACCTGCAGGGCCATAGGCAAAACCTGCAACCATGGCGGGCATGTTCGAAGCATCGAACTTGAGCCAAGTTACGCCAGGAAGAAGAGGGAACTCAATAAAAGAAAGAAGCGTACCAATAGCACACATAAGAGCCATGGTTACGAGTTGTCGCGTGCTCCAAACATTTGAATTGTTGGTGGGGGTTTTGCTTGCAGACATGAGCTTCTCCTGTCTTGTGTTCTGCAGAGGGATTTACTTTTTTTTAGCTCGTGCGTTCAGCATATGCTTTGTACCTATTACGAGCTATCTTGCAAAGATTTATTTTAGCCTAAAAATAAACAACTACGCCGCATCCGTGTGGTTTTGTCGCCTTGTCACGGTATGGGATACGGTCATAAAATGCTGGGCGTGTAGGACTACTGGTGCATTGAGTTTCCGGAGCGGTGGTTTGCTGGAGCGCTAGGTGCGCCGGGTTATTGGAACGCTGGGCGCATTATACAAAAAAGCCATAAGGGGATTCCTTATGGCTTGGTATTTTAATGGTGCCCCCGAGAGGAGTCGAACCTCCGACGCACGGTTTAGGAAACCGACGCTCTATCCACTGAGCTACGAGGGCATGTAGTTCAAAGCTTAGACGTAAGCCTGAGCTCAAAGTTTGTACTAAAATCTTCGCCAATTCTAACATATTGGGCCTGCGTGCATATATTACACACAGGCCCAATGAAGGTATGCTGAAACGGTTTAGATAGAAGATTATCTGCTATCTCCTGTTGAGACGTAAATAGTAACGGTAGCACCCTTTGTTCCGGAGCCAGAAGAAGGAGACTGTTTTATTACGGTTCCTTTCGTTACAGTAGAGCTCGACATCTGCTCAACGCTGTAGTTAAATCCAGCTGCTTGAAGCGCTGCGATTGCGTCATTTTGGGTTTGACCAACAACGTTTGGAATAGTTGCGCTGCCGGCGCCGCTTGAGATGGTAAGGGTAATAGTTGAACCCTTGGCAGCGGTTCCCGTTGCAGACTGAGAAATAACATTACCTTTTTCGACTGAGGTACTTTCCTGATAGGCAATATCCACTGCAAAGCCTGCTGCTTCTAGGCGCGATGTTGCGTTGGACTGAGATTGCCCTACAACATTAGGGATTGTTACTTTCTCTTCGCCTTTCGAAAGGTGGTATGTGACTGTGTCGCCTTTCTTGGCAGAATTACCCGCGGCTATGCTTTGCTCAGCTACTTTACCCTCTTCAACATCGGAAGAGTAAACAGTGTCGCCTTCACTAGCCTTAAGTCCTGCATCGGTGAGGGCCTTTTGAGCCTGGTCTTTTGTCATGCCTCTTAAGTCAGGCACGCTCACCTGTTCGGTTCCCTTGGAAACACTAATGCTAACCGTTGAACCCTTCTTGGCCTTCTGGCCTGCTTCAGGGTTGGTTCCTACCACTTTTCCTGACTCAACCTCGGTTGAGTACACCTCGGTTTCTTGGCCTATCTTAAAGCCAGCATTGGTAAGCGTTTTCTTTGCCTGGTCAACGCTTTGACCCGCAACATTAGGAACCTCAACGTTGTCGCCTGAGCTACTTACAGCAAAAGCGATTCCGCCAATAATCGCAAGGACAGCCAAAATTGCCAGAACAATAATAAGTGGTTTCTTGCTCTTTTTCTTGGGGACATCAGCAGAGAAGCTAGTGTTTGGCTTAACTGCTTGTGTTGTATCGTTTGAAATATTGGGAACGGAAGGCATAACAGAAGTTGAGCCACCCATGGGAAGGGGAGCAACTCCGCCATTCATAACCTGGGTTTGCTGTGAGCTTGCACCAAGGTTAACGGGACGTCCTGCCAGAAAATCGTTCAAATAACGACGCATCTCTGAAGCATCTTTGAAACGAGCAGCAGGGTCTTTCTCGAGTGCCTTCATAATGATTGCTTCAAGGGAAGGGTCGATGTCAGGGTTAATGGTACGAGGCGGAGCAGGAATTTCTTTAACCTGCTTGACTGCAACGCTAACTGCATCTTGACCATCAAAAGGAAGCTTGCCCGTGGTTGCTTCATACAAAACAACACCCAAGGAGTAAATATCGCTTGCAGGACCAAGGTCTTTGCCTTGAGCCTGTTCAGGAGATACATAATGCGCGGTACCTAAAACGGTTGCCGTCTGACTCAAGCCCGCATCTCCTGCGCGTGCAATACCGAAGTCCATCACTTTGATGTTTCCATCAGGCTGAATCATGATGTTCTGCGGCTTGATGTCACGATGAATGATGTTCGCAGAATGAGCTACGCTTAACGCTTGTGCAACCTGCGAACCAATTTCTGCCGCTTTTCGCTGATTGATGAAGCCGCGTTCTTTGATTGCTGTTTTAAGATCAGTACCACGTAAGAATTCCATGACGATGTAATAGGTCTCGTCATCAAGACCCCAGTCGTAAATACTTACGATATATGGACTTTGCAATTTCGCCGCAGAAGCAGCCTCTTGACGAAAACGCTGAGTAAAAGTTGGGTCTGCAGCATATTGGGGTAGCATTACTTTTACTGCCACCATACGACCCAGCACTTTATCGTTGGCGCGGTAGACTTCAGCCATTCCACCCAAACCAACGCGCTCAGTTATCTCATACCGATCGTTGAGGGTTCTGCCAACCATGGTTCCAGCCACGTTTGTTCTCCTTTTGAACTCATGCTTTAGCATCTATGTATTAACGAGCTAAAGCATACCTTATTTCTTACGGGAAATTACGTTTAATTAAAGGGATCCTTGTGTTTTTAACGCAGTTTCCAAAACATTTTGAGCTCTTGAGGCAGCTCCTCCATCAAGAGATGCTCCTTGTTCAAGAGCGATAGCTACAACAACTTTGCAATCCTCTGATGGACCCATGCCAACAAACCAGCTATCGTCGTATTCTTTTCCTGTTTCAGAGGTGCCTGTTTTTCCGGCAATTTGTACGCCTTGAACTGCCGCTGCGGTACCTGTTCCCGAATTAACAACGCCTTCGAGAACGGTTCTTACGCGTTTAGCGATTGAGCTAGGGGTTGCCGTCATGAGCGAGGAAGGACGAGCGGTGAAGCTACATTCTCCATCAGCGTTATAAATACTATCAACCAAGTATGGTTGCTCCATTACTCCATCGTTTGCGATAGCGCACCCAACGAGGGCCATTTGCAAAACGGTTGCCTGTGGACCTGCAGGGCTTGCATGCTGACCAACGGGTTCACCAGCGGTTGCCCAAGCGGTTTCCCATTCGGTCATTTCATTGGGGTCGGGCATGAGTGATTTAACAAGAGGGATATCGAAAGAAACATCTTGGTTGAAGCCGAATTTCTCAGACCCTTCAACAAGCCTATCGCTGCCAATTTGGGTGCCCAACTGGCCGTAGACTGTATTGGAGGAAAGTTCGGTTGCGCGAGCAAGCGTAATTTCTCCATAGGAATAATTACCAAAGTTGTTCACCTTGCCGTTACCGATGGTCATTTCTCCAGGGGAGGAGAACACGCTTGATTCGGTTGCGACATTGTTTTCAAGAGCTGTGGTGAGAGAAACCATTTTAAAGGTTGAACCAGGTGAATAAAGTGCCTGCGTTGCGCGGTTATAGAGTGCCGATGAATCGCTTCCCGAAGAAAGAATAGATTCAATATCGGATGCGTTATAAGAAGGAGAAGAAGCGAGGGCCAATACAGCTCCCGTTTCAGGATCAATAACTACGCAAGCGCCATTGAAGCCATCAAGTGCCTGTTCCGCTGCCTGTTGAATAGTTGAGTTAATGGTGAGCTTAACGTCATTTCCGGGCGTTCCTGCATCGGTTGCAGCGTTGACGACATCAACCCATGAAGCATAGTTGCGCTGACCTTTAAGTGTGTCGTTGTATGAAGCTTCGATACCTGCTGTTCCGTAAGCTTCGGAGGCGTATCCCACAACGTGAGCCGCTAAGGTTCCTGAAGGGTACACGCGTTTATAGGTACCGTCGTCCTGTAAGACACTTTGCGCTAACACTACGTTGTCGTATGTGGAAATGGTGCCGCGTTCAGTACGTGCTTCACGTGCCAGAGTGTGGTTGTTGCTTGGCATGTTTTTGTAATCGTTTGCCTGAACAACCATGATAAGCGTGAGATTTGCCACCAAAAGGGCAAATAATACCGAGAAGGCAATCATGGTTTTGGTAAGACGCTTACCCAACGAAACACGACCCAAGACGCTTTCTGAAGAAAGGGTGCCCGTGCCAGAAATCATTTCTGTGCCAAGGCCCGTGCTCTGATCGCCGCAGCGCAGTAAGAAGCCAATAGCAATAAAACTTGCCAAAAGCGAGGAGCCACCTTGGCTTACGAAAGGTAAGGTGAGACCCGTAAGAGGAATAAGGCGCGTAACGCCACCTACGATGATGAATGCCTGCAAGATAATAGAGGCCGTTAATCCAACAGCGATAAAGGAGCTGACATCAGATTTTGCGCGGGCTGCGGTAACAAGGCCGCGAATAGCAAAGCAGAGATACAAAAGCAGTAGACCAGCAGCGCCGAGCAAGCCGGTTTCTTCGGCGATTGCAGCAAAGATGAAGTCGCTTTCTACGATAGGAATTTGGTCGGACATGCCGTTGCCAATGCCAACGCCGAACAAGCCGCCATCAGCTATGGAGAAAATGGCCTGAACGAGCTGATATCCGTCACCGGTTGCATCCTTGAAAGGATCGAGCCAGGTGTCAACACGAACCTGAACGTGGTCGAACAGCAAGAAGGCAGCAACTCCACCAATGGCAATAAGAACAAATCCGATAATGAGATAGGTCTTCTTGCCGGTTGCCACATAGAGCATGGTGATGAATACGAAGAATACAACGAGCGCCGAGCCCAAATCTTTTTCGAAGATAACAATTAAGAGCGAAATAACCCACATCACCAAAAGTGGCACCAAGGTTGCAAGGTCGGGGATCTTAAACGGGCCAATACGGTGAGTAAAGATTGAGAGCATCTCGCGGTTTTGAGCAAGGTATCCCGCAAGGAATAAAACGATGAGGATTTTTGCGATTTCTCCTGGCTGGAAGGAAATGCCAGCAATGTTGAGCCAGATGCGACTGCCATAGATTTCCTGACCAACTACGGGCAAAAGAGGCGAGAGAAGCAGTAAGAAACCAACGATCATTAAGGTGTATTTATAGTTTGCGATGCGGTCAAGGTTCTTCAGGAAGATTAGAACTAACAGCATACAAACAACGCCAAAGAAAAGCCACATTACCTGGCGCATTGCTAACTCAGGGGCAAGGCGCGTAACAAAAGCAATACCTATGCCTGAAAGCGCAAATGAAAGAGGCAAAAGGGCAGGGTCCGCTCCTGGTGCGAGTTTTCGGATAGCAAGGTGTGCAATAAGAAACGCGATGAATATCCCAACGGGTACCCCGAGGTTTTCCCAAGAAAGGGAAGAGCCTTCGCCAAGTGCAATCATGGCGAAAAGAAGAATAACAAGAGGCGCTGCAATACAGAGCAACGCGAGTTCTAAATTACGACGAGTCATTTAGTTTCCTCCTTCAGAAGTTGTTCCTGAAGAGGAATTACCTGTATTTCCCGAAGACGCATTTGTGTTGGAGCTATTTGCACCTGAACTGCTGGAGCCGCCTGTGCCACCTGAAGTGTTTGCGTTTTGCGAATGAGCGTTTGTATTGGCAGTTTTAGTGCTTTCATTCTTGGCAATTTCATCTTCGTAAGACTGAAGAAGGCGGTCGGCTTCTTCAAGGCTATCAACCTTCATGCCTTCTTTGATGCGGTTGGCAACTCCCGGCTGGAGCTTGTCGACTTCGATGTTGGTAGTTTTTTCAAGCGAAGATAGGGGCATTCCGAATAGTTCATCGGGGATGCCGCGATAGACGCTCACCTTGCCATTTTCTTCGATAAGGTAAGCGGAATTATTGACATATTGGTATCCACCAAAGGCAGCCAGTGCAAAAAGCGCAACTAACGCTATGGCAAAAAAAGTAAAGAGTGCACGTGACTTACGAATGTGTTTCTGCTCTTTTTTCTGCGAGAATCCTTTTACGTCAACCACGATTACTGTGACGTTATCAAGGCCTCCAGCATCAAGAGCCGCATCAACCAAGTTGCTTGCGCAGCGCTGAGGGTCATGCGTATGACGAAGGATGTCTTCGATTTCGGGGTCTTCAATCATGGCGTTTAGGCCATCAGAGCACAAAAGAAGCCTATCACCTGCAGAAACGTTAAGCTCGTAGATATCAGGGAGCGTGTTGGGGTCTGAACCGATCGCACGAGTAATTACCGAGCGGTTAGGGTGGACGCGCGCCTCTGCAGGAGTGATTTGTCCAATTTCGATTAAGTCGGCCATAAGGCTATGGTCGCGTGTGATTTGTTGTAAGTGGCCTTGGTGTAAAAGATATGCGCGCGAATCTCCTACTTGGGCAACAAGCAGGCGCTCACCTTCAAGGATAGCTCCTGTGAACGTGGTGCCCATTCCTTCACGGCCAATACCCTTGCTAGGAGCCTTAAGCACATTGAGGTTTGCTGCCTGAACAGCATGAGTGAACGTGTCTGCATCGGGATGTTTGGGAGCCAGCTCCGAAACTGTTTCGATAGCTATTTCGGAAGCAACTTCTCCTGCCTCATGGCCTCCCATGCCATCAGCAACCGCAAAGAGCGGAGGCATGACAACCAGACTGTCTTCATTGTGGTCGCGCGCATGACCAACATCGGTACGGCAACCAAAAAACGTTGAGCTTCTGCGTGCAAAACTATCGGGTGCCTTTTGTTGCTGCCTCGTTTGTCTTGCTTGTCTTGTTGCTTTTGCTTGTCGTGCGGGTTTTGTAGCCTTTTCGGGTCGCGCCTGCTCGGGGTGTACATCCCGCGAGTGTGGCGTGCGAGGAGTAGGTGAATCAGTCATTTAAGCAAACCTCACTCGCATTGTTACGTCACCAACAATTACCTTGTCTCCGTTTTTGAGAGGGGTTGGATCAGTGATATACACACCATTGACGGCAGTTCCATTTGTTGAGCCTAAGTCTTCGATGAAAAGATTTTGTCCCATAAGGACAAAGCGCGCGTGACGTGAGGAAACGTAGCTAGCGCCAATAACGATGTCTGCCCTGGGGCTTCTGCCAACTACTACAGGGCCGCGAACATTGATATTTACGCCGCGGAGCTCTTTTGGTCCTTTTTCGACCGTTACCGACCAGCCCTTTTCCTTCTTGCGTTGACCACGCACAAGCCCAATTCCTGTTTTCATAATGGCGAACAGGAAGAGATAGAGCAGTGCTACGAATAATAGACGTCCTATTAGAAGAATAATGTCAATCAAAAGAAATACCCATCTCAAGAATGTTTACTGTTTTAATAGTACAGCGCCGTGAGGGGCGCTGTGTTTTACAGGGTTGCGTTTAGTGGAAGGTGAACAAGAATGTGGTGGTTCCTGTGGTGATGCGGTCTCCTTCGTTAAGCATGACTTCTGCAATGTGTCTTCCATTAACAAGTGTTCCGTTTGTAGAACCTAGGTCTGCCACTGACCATGCCGCCGTTGATTCGCGTCGGATTTCTGCATGAGTTCGGCTCACGTTGAGATCGTTGAGTACAATGTCGCAATTCACGGCACGACCAATGAGAACACGCGCAGGAGCGAGCGTGAAGGTTCTGCCAGTAGTGAGGTTAACCAAATGAGGTTCGCCATGGTGTGTGGTTTGTCCTTGTTGCGGTGAGTTGCCGCCAAAGTGCATGGTTTTCCCAACAGCAATAGGCTCTGCGACTGCTGCCTGGCTGTATGCGTTGTAGTTATCGAATTGGGCAGGGTCTTCAGCCATAACATCGATGCCCGAACTGGAATAATCGCGCTGCCCGCGCTGCCCTGGGCGAGCGTAAAGATCTGCCTGAACACCCGCCATACCTGCGGCTGCACCTGCTGCACCCGCCATGGCGGCTTCGCTGGCTCCAGCACCACTAGCTCCGGCTGCGGCTCCGATGCCTGCTCCGGCAAAGTCAGCCTCAGCACCGCCCGCAGCATTTCCAAAACCTTCTTCGATAGGCATGGGGGAAGCGAACGAATCGTTTTTTTCGGAGGCATAAGCGTTTTGCTGTGCGGGAGCGGAATAAGGAGTAGGCTCCTGGTAAGCGGCTTCGTTATTGGCATGCTGATGAGGATATGCTCCGCCAATGCCATAACGAGCCATTTCTTCGGCGCGAAGCTGCTTGATAATAGGAGCAGAAACGAGTTCGGCAATCACATCAAACTTGCCAGGTTTAAGATCGTCATCAACGATAAAGCGAACAAGAGGAGCGCCGTCCATAACAAGACCTTGCTCCATAGCTTTTGCGCGGAGGTAGGTTTCGGTTTCGCCTGCCAAGGTTGGATAGTATCCAAAAAGGCGTTGATCGTCGTCGGGGTTAACCAAAATGGTGTAAAGGGTGGGAGCAAATTCTTTTCCTGCGCCAACCATTTTTTCGCGGCGCATTTGCTTTTCGGCCTTTTTTTCAATCTGAACAGGAGAGATGGGGGCATCAAAGAGTTTTTCGTTTATACCTTCAAATCCGTCTTCGACGCGACGTTCAAATCGCGAGAAAAAACCCATGGTCTTTGCTCCTTACAAGGGTGTCTATCATTTTTTACAATCAGGCTTAATGATGACACAAAACAAAGGTAAAATGGCTTTTTTTACGCAATCGCCACTTATTCGTCAGGTTTACATTAGGGCTTACAAAACTTACGAAATAAGGGATTGAGCTCTAAGCGTTTCGAGGGCATCAAGTCCGTCAAGATAGCCTTGGCGTCCAGCAGCTTTAAGATTGGTTTTATCTTTTTCGGTTCTGCCCATGATGAGTCCGCTGTCAGGGGCAATAACAAGCGCACGTCCTTCTTTCTCTAACTCAGCAACGCGTTCGAGTTCTTCGTTGTACACCAGATGACGGTTTTGCATAGCTTCAACAAGGTGAGGGTATTTATGTAAGATTGCCTTAAAAAGACCCATTCCTTTTTGAGGCTCTTTTTGAAAGCCGCGCGGTTGCGTTAAAACAATAACAAGAAAATCGCACCCATCAGCAAGTGCTTGATTGGCAGGGATTGGTCGCACCACACCTCCGTCATAGTAAGCGCGCCCCTTCCATTGAATCGCAGGAGAAAACAAGGGAAGAGAGCAACTTGCACGTATTACGGTGAAATCGTCGTCAAGATCAGATTTATCGAAGAATACCGGCTCCCCTGTTTCGGCATCGGTGGCGCCGATTTTAAATTCGCATGGATTATTGTTGCATGCTTCCCAATCAAAGGGTTCGAGCGAATGAGGAAGGTCACCAAACAAAAAATCCATTCCGAAATAGGATCCTGTGGTGATCCAGCTTTTGAGGCTGGCGTAGCGCGGATTGTTGGCGTATTCAATAATGCATCGCAGGGCTCGCCCGCGCTGTTTCGAAACGTAAGACACACCGTTTGAGGCACCAGCAGAAACGCCAATGACGTAATTTGCGTAAAACTGTTGTTCGAGAAAAGCCTCTATAACGCCTGCTGTATAAACGCCGCGCATGCCGCCGCCTTCAAAGACAATGCCTAGTTTCATGTTGTATTCCTTGTAAACACGTTGTGCTGATACGTTATGCTTCCCCGCGTGAAAGGGGGCTTTGTGGTGAATTGTATTTTAGGGCTTTTGGAGCGCGATTACTTGCGATTTAGTAGAATCTGGGATATTCTTTCATACGCATCAAGGGGTTTCTTGGTGCGTTTTATACGCGGGCGTGGCGGAATTGGCAGACGCGTACGGTTCAGGTCCGTATGGAGGCAACTCCATGAAGGTTCAAGTCCTTTCGCCCGCACCAGTAAACTCAAAAAGCCGCAAAGCAGTGTTGTTTTGCGGCTTTGTTTTTCCTTCTGCAAAGTTTGCGGGTGCAGAAGCATTTTTCTTTCGTACAATGAGCAGATTACCGACTTCCTTTTAGGGTTTGAAGTGTCGTGTTTGCTTTGAAGCGCTGTAGTTGCTTTTTAGTCCTGTGCTTGCATGTGGTGTTGCAGCTGCTAACGACATTGCGTTCGCACGCGGTGTTGCGGTTGCGCACGGTGAACAGGGCCAAACACGAGTGAGGCTAAATACAGGCAAGCCCTCGCAAAGGAGATCGGAATGCACAGTTGGGCGATAGATAAAAGAAAAGGAGTATCGCATGCATTACATTCACTGCCTGAATAATATTTCGAGCAAAGGGACCGATTTGCTTTCAAGCGAGTATGAACTCACGGAAGATATTTCACAATCATCAGGCATTTTGGTACGCAGTGCTGCAATGCATGACATGGAGTTTTCTTCTGACGTTTTGGCTATTGCTCGTGCGGGTGCAGGTGTAAATAACATTCCGCTTGATCGTTGCGCCGAAGAGGGCGTTGTTGTTTTTAATACGCCAGGCGCAAACGCCAACGCAGTTAAAGAGCTTGTACTTTGTGCTCTTTTGCTGGGGAGCCGTGGAATTGTTGATGGTATCCAGTGGTGCCGCGATAATGCCGCCGACGAAAATATTGCAAAAACTGCAGAGAAAGCTAAGAAGCAATTTGCGGGTCAAGAAATCTTAGGCAAAAAGCTAGGCGTAATTGGCTTAGGCGCTATTGGTGCAGAAGTTGCAAATGCTGCCCTTAACCTTGGTATGGAAGTATATGGTTATGATCCTTATGTTTCAGTAAACGCTGCTTGGAGAATTTCGAGCGACGTTCATCATATTACTGATGTTGACGAGTTGTTCCGTACCTGCGACTACCTCACCATTCATGTTCCTGCTGTTGAAGGAACTATTGGAATGATTAACGAACATGCGTGCTCGATCATGAAAGAGGGCGCTGTGTTTTTGAACTTCTCTCGTGACACGTTGGTTGATAGTGCCGCTATGGCTGCTGCTTTAGAAAGCGGTAAGGTTAAAACCTATATCACCGACTTTGCTACGCCAGAGGTTATGGCGATGAAAAACGCCATTGTTCTTCCTCATCTTGGTGCTTCGACTGAAGAAGCCGAAGAGAATTGTGCCATGATGGCCGTTAAAGAGCTGCGCAATTATATCGAGAACGGCAACATTGTTAACTCAGTAAATTACCCTGCGTGTGATATGGGAATATGCGCCGATGGAAACTCTCGTGTGGCAGTGCTTCATCGCAATGTTCCCAATATGATTGCTCAGATTACTAACCTTTTGGGTGAAGCGGGAATCAACATCGCAAACCTCACCAACAAGGCACGCGGAGAATTTGCATATACCCTTGTTGATACCGAGGCTCCTATTGATGAGGCAATGGCTGAAAAGCTTGCCGCCATCGAAAGCGTATGCCGCGTTCGCGTGGTGAAATAGAGCGGAGCTTTTGAAGCAGAGCGAAGTTTTACTATTTATTAGAGCGGAATATTAGAACGAAGTTTTGTATCAGGGCGAAATATTAGAGTGATATTTTGCATTAGAGCGAAGTTTTGCAATATCGTTTTTTACTCAGCTGCCTGGAACTTCCAGGCAGCTGTTGTGTATGGGGGTAAATTGCTAGCTCTCAATGTCTCCGGAGAATACCCTCCGACTCCGTTGTCCGGCAGCTCTCTTTTTGATGCGTGCTAAACTTGCTATAAGAACCAAGTAAAACAGCTAACTCTCAATGAATGATCACTGGGTGCAGTTGCCTGGGTAGGTCGGGTCGATCCAATTCTTCTCGGTACGTTGCTTTCTTTATTGATGTGCTTGACTGGTATAATTTTGTGATATAACGCGCGAGGTAGACCGTGCAATTTCCGAATGTATTTTTCTAGGAGGCACGCCGATGAGCGACATCAATCTTTTCCGCCTGAAGCCCGAGGTGGCGCCTATCGAGCTAAGGGCTGTGAGGCTCGAAAAGGATATCCAGTCCCTTATCGAGCGAAACATGGAGACGTTTTTCGGCGTGCGATTCCTGGCGAGCGAGTACGCCATCGCGCAGACGAGTGGAGCGGATGTCCAGGGCGGGCGCATTGACAGCTTGGGCGTCGACGAGAACATGTGTCCCGTAATCTTTGAGTATAAGCGCGACGCCAACGAGAACGTCATCAACCAGGGGCTCTTCTACTTGGATTGGCTGATCGATCACCAGGCCGATTTCAAGTTACTCGTTATGGAGAAGCTCGGAAAGGCGGAGGCCGAAGCCATTGACTGGAGCAGCCCTGCTGTTTACTGTATCGCCAACTCCTTCGGCAAGTATGATCTGCATGCCATCAAACAGATGAACCGCAACATCCGTCTGGTCCGCTACGCCAACGGCGGCGATGTGCTTATGTTCGAGTACCTAAATTCGCCTTCTACGGGCGCTTCGAGCGCTACATCCGCTGTTTTAGTGCAGGGTTCGGGCGCCAAGTACGCTCCCGACAAGACGTTTGCCCAGCAGTACGAGGGCACTACTGACACTCTGCGCGAGATCGTTGACGAGGTACGCCGCTATATGGCGTCTCTGGGTAACGACGTGTCCGAGAACGTACTCAAGCTGTACCTTGCTATCAAGAAGGCTCGCAACATCGTGTGTGTTGAAGTAAACAGGACGCGTGTGATTCTGCACCTTCACTTGAATCCTGACACCGTGGAGCTCTCCGACATTGTGATTGATGCTCGTGAGAAGGGCCACTGGGGCACGGGCGATTTGGAGTGTAGCCTGCGCACCATGGACGATCTCGAGAGCGTGAAGCCCCTGTTGGAGCGCGCGTACCTGGAGAACTAGGGACAGCGATCGGCTCGGCGCACGGACCCTGGTTGAGATGCGTGCGGGCGGATTCTGCGCGGCACGGCCCTCGATGGGCAGCGCTGGCCGTGGCTGGCTGTGTGTGCGTGGGAGATAAAACTATTTTTCGACAATACCCTCCGGCTCTGTTGTCCGCCTGGGCTATCCCAGCAGCCCTTCGAACTGGCTGATGGCCCAGAGGGGCACGTTTGTGAGCCAGCCGTCGTTACGATAGGGGGATAGCGAGGTGCGCAGTGCGGTGTCGAGATCGAACTTGTCGCAGGCCACTCGCAGGCTTTTCGACCGCAGGTTCTCCCCAGCTTTCACCTCTATGGGTAGTACGGTGCCGTCATGTGCGATGCAGAAATCCGTTTCTGCGGTGCCTTTTTCTGATGACCAATAAATGGGGGAAAAGCCTAGGTGAACAAGCTCTTGCTCGACGTATTGTTCCGTTAGAGCACCTTTGAACTCGGTGAATAACTTAGACCCGTCAAGAATCGTCGAGGGCTGAAGGTCGGCTAAGGCCCCAAGCAGCCCCACGTCGATGCAGAAGAGCTTGAAGGCGGAAAGGTCTTCGTAGCTTTTCAGCGGCACGCGAAGGGCGGAAACGCGAGGAACCTTTCGAATCGCGCCGTAATCCGCCAACCACAGCAGGCATTCCTCGAAATCCCTTGCGCGCCCCCCGGGACGCACCGCGCCATATACGAACTTCTTGTTCTAGCGCGCGAGCTGGCCCGGGAGTGATTTCCAGACAAGGCGCATGCGCTCCAAAATGCGCTCGGGAGCATGCTTGCTGAAGTCGGCGTCGTAGTTTTCGAGAATGCCCTGCTGAAGGCGCCGTGCTTCCATCAAGTCGTTCATGAGGAGTCTTTGCGTTTGAGGGCTCCTTCCCGCGTGCGTCTTATAGTCTCTATAGCAGGTTCCCTTGAAAAATGTGGGAGTGTCGCACATAATACCCGGGGAAAAATGCGGGAGAGGCGAGGGGCGCCCATTCTGGTGCTTGCCTCGACCCTACTCTAATGTGCCCTTGGAATCTCTTTGTCATCCCCCTTTGCGCTCCCTTGGCGTACCTTCCCCCCCGAGCGTGCTGCTAGACCCGGACAATACCCTCCGGCTCCGTTGTCCGCTCTATTTTCGGGAGGTGTTGTGGTGAGGATGTTTCGTTACAAATGTTGAACACGCCTCGCTGCCGATGGCGCCCACAAGAATCAGTGCCGCGCCTATAATCTGGGCGGATGCAAGTCGCTCGTCTAAAAACACTGCCGATAGCACAAGCGAGCTTGCAGGTTCCAAATAGTCACACACGGCGACCGTCGCTGCGGGCAGCTTGTTGATGGAATCGAAATACCAATAGCAGCACAAACCACCGTTCACCAGACCAAGCGCAGCAAGGGCAGGAATATCGGCTGTTGAAGGAATCGAAAATGTAAAGCTTCCCGAAGCGCTGCCCGCGATACATGCAACGGCAGATACTGCACATGCTGATGCCATCTGCACTGCAACGCCCACAACGCCAAACGATTCGCTTGCTCGTTTCGAAAGCATAACCATGATCACATACGCCACTACTGTAAGCGCCGCACAAAACAAACCCCACGTCGAAGCTCTGCTAGCGACGGCTCCGCCGTTCACTAAAACCATGCCCATAACCACCACCGCAAGTCCTGCAATATGTGGCGCACTCGGTTTTTCGCGTAGAACCATTGGCGCCAGAGCCATCACTAGCACTGGTCCCAAACAATACACGAGCGATGAAAACCACACCCACCGTTTTGTACGCCTCGTACTGAAATGCCCAGCTTATCTCCATTGCCGCGCCCGACGCCGCAATAAAAGCTAAATCGTGTCCGCGTGGGGCAGCCAGCCGTAACATTTGCGCGCACACGAGCAGCACAGCGCAGCCCAGTAGCGTGCGCCACAGCACAATTTCGGGGCTCGGTAAGTTTATCGTGCTTGTAATTAGACCGTTTGTGCCGAATATAAGAAGTGCGGCAACATAGCGTCTTTTTGCTCTCGCATTATCTGATCGCTCATTCGATACCTTATACGTGTTCTACCCGCCAACACTCATTCACCTTTATTTTGAAAAGCACTGGATAATTCCGTCAGAACTTAGCCGAGGGCGGTCGGTGAGAAAACCTAAACCTTATTTGCCAACAGCGATGGTTTTTATTCGTTTCTTTGCTCGCGCTTTATTCTCCCGTGTGCGTCTGGTGCAAGACAGTATCAATCAGTGTTTTCTTTGGTGTAAGCATAGGCGCTCGTGAAAGATTTCACTTCTGCATGTTTATAATTCTTTTCATGCGTGTTTCGCATATAAATGACAAGGAAGGAATTCATATGAAAGTGGCAGCTCAGATTTATGAAGCATTCTGCCTGGTCGCAGACGAGGGGAGTTTCACGAAAGCTGCGACGTATATGGGCTATTCTCAATCGGCAATTAGTCGTATGGTGGCGGACTTGGAGCAAGAATGCGGCGTGACGTTGTTTGAACGCTCGCGCGCGGGTGTGCAGATAACGGCGGCCGGCACAGCCTTGCTGCCCGCCGCACGCGCCATTGTTTCCGCTCATCGTGATTTTGCGAGCCGCTCCGATGAGCTAAAGGGGCTCACGTCGGGTCTCATTCGTATCGGCACGTTTTCGAGCGTGGCCACGCATTGGTTACCAAAAATTATTGCGGCATTTCAATCTGACTATCCAGGAATTGATTACGAGCTGTTTTTAGGAGACTATGCAGAAATCGAAGATGCACTTGCTGCCGGTCGTATCGACTGTGCGTTTTCGCGACTGCCCGTACACGGTCCTTTTAATGCCGAACCACTTGCCGAAGACGAATTGCTTGCGATTCTTCCGGAAGACCATCCTCTTGTGCGCCGGACATCCGTTTCAGCCAATCAGCTCGCTTGCGAACCTTACATCCGTCTTGCGCGCGATGAAAACGACGAGGCTGCCGAGGTATTTACGGGTCTTGTTAGTCCGCTCGCTTCTCATTTCACCACATGGGACGATTATGCCGTGATGTCGATGGTGGAAAGTGGTTTGGGTGTAAGCATTCTGCCAAGTCTCATTATGAAAAGAACGCCTTACAGGGTAGTTGAACGTCCTTTAGAGCCGCGTGCGTATCGCACAATTGGATTTCTTACGCGTAAAACGGCTGCTCCGATGCTTGCCGTGGAGAAGTTCAGAGAATACCTCGATTATCGCGACGAGTCCGATTGAGTGCGACATTTTTTTAGGACAACGGAGCCGTAGGACAACGGAGCCGGAGGGTATTGTCCGGTTCCGGACGACAACGGACAACGGAGTCGGAGGATATTGTCCGTTCCGCATCGCGGTATCAAATATCGCTCATGTAAGGGCGCAAAGATCACAGCCTCGTTCGTGCCCGCAGATTATTCCTGTAGCTTGCAGGAAGCTGTACGTAATCACGGGTCCTACAAACTTGAATCCTCGCCGTTTAAGATCAGTTGACACGCGGTTGCCGAGTGGGCTGGTGGTGTGCTCGGAGCAATCTTCGGCCACAGGCTTTCCGTCGACGAATGCCCACAGATAGGTGTCAAAGCTCCCAAATTCGGCTTGTATCTGCGTAAATGCTCGGGCGTTACCAATAGCAGCTTCGATTTTTCTACGGTTGCGCACTATGGCAGAGTTTGTCATTAGCTCTGCAATTTTTGAATCGTTATATTCGGCAACTACGAGTGGGTCAAAGTCGTCGAACGCCGAGCGAAACGCTTCACGCTTGTTTAAGATTCCCTCCCATGAAAGCCCCGCCTGGAAGCCCTCAAGTACAAGCAGCTCGAAGAGTGCGTGGTCATCGTGACATGGTACGCCCCACTCGTAGTCGTGATAGGTTACGTAGCGCGGATTCTTTGGGTTTGCCCAGCTGCAGCGGTGTGTTATTTCGGCCAAAAGAACTCCTTTCGTGACGGTTTGCTGGTTACTCTTCCGTAGCGCATCAATTAAAGGGGACTTCGATTTCAGCTCTAATTTTAGATAGTTCCGCCAGCCCAAGTAAATTGTGCCCGGACAATACCCTCCGACTCCGTTGTCCGGCTTTCAAAAAAAGTCATTTTCGTTGCTGTAGACCAAAAAAATTTCTGCATTTTCGTGTATATACAGCCTAAAGCTTTTTCAATATTCGTGTGTTGTCGGGGTTTCCTTTGATCTTTTAGCGAAATCAATGATCGTAAATCCGTACGGTGTAGTCCTAGCGCTAAGCGTTCAATACTGAGAATTTATGCAGTCTTGCCCTAGCCGTTCAGTACTAAATAGGGCGCTTTTAATAAGGTACTTTCGCCCAAGTACAATATCAGAAAATGCTAAAATATGAGTAAAAGTAATCGAAAATAAGAAAGAATAATCATATATGAGTAATCTCTCGAAACTAACAAAACTCGTACCCCCAAGCGCAGCGGCGAAGGAAGTTGCCTGTCGAGAAAGGAATTTCCGTCGTGCCTTGGGCATTACCCAGCAGCAGTTGTCTGAGCGTTCGGGTGTGGCGCTGGGTTCCCTTCGCCGTTTCGAACAGACGGGGCAGATATCGTTTGAATCGCTCATATGTCTTTGTCGTGCGCTCGATTGCGAGTCTAGTCTTGATGGACTGTTCGCAAAGCCTGCGTATCGTTCGATTCGGGAGGTTATTGATGATCAGTAAACGGGAAAGCCCAAACCTTTTTTCGTTATCTGTTGAAGGTGGGGGAGTTATGCGGCTTGGTGTGACTTTGCATGGTGAACGGGTGGGAACGCTTGCTCAAACGCCAAATGGTCTTGCCGCGTTTGAATATGATTCTCAATGGCTTTCGGATGGTTTTTCAATAAGCCCACTGAGTCTGCCGCTGCAGTCAGGTGTTTTTATACCTGAGAGGCATCCGTTTGATGGAGTTTTTGGTGTCTTTCAGGATAGTCTTCCTGATGGGTGGGGTGCGCTGTTATTGAATCGCGTTCTGAAGAAAAATGGCGTGAATCCCGATGTGGTTACGCCCATGACGATGCTTTCTTTTGTGGGCTCTGGTGGACGTGGCGCATTATGTTACGAACCAGAAACCATTGCTGTTGATTCTGTTTCGATTGATGATCTCGATGCTTTTTCGGTACTCTGTCAAGAAATACTTGCTGATAAGCCCGTGGTCGATTTGGATGAGGCGTTTGCTGCTGGCGGCTCTTCTGCTGGTGCGCGACCAAAGGCTTATTTAAAAAGAGATGGAACGGAATGGCTGGTTAAGTTTCCGTCAAGCATAGACCCGACGGATATAGGCGTCATGGAATATGAATACTCGCTTGCTGCAAGGGATTGCGGAATCGTTATGTCTCAAACGCAGCTTTTTCCGTCAAATATTTGTAGTGGATTTTTTGCGACTGAGCGGTTTGATCGAGACTCTTCGGGCGAGGGGATACATATGATTACGGCGTCTGGGCTTTTGGAGGTGTCTCATAGGTTTCCCGTGCTTGATTACGAGCATCTTTTTCAGGTAACTCAGATGATAACGCATGATATGAGCCAGTCGTGGCAGGTGTTTCGGCTTATGTGCTTCAATGTGTTTGCCCATAATCAGGATGATCATTCGAATAATTTTGCCTGGCTTTGCGAGGATGAAATATGGCGTTTTTCGCCTGCATATGATTTGACGTACAGTACATCGTTTGGTGGGGAGCATGCTACAACGGTGAACGGAAACGGAAAGCCGACTATGAACGACGTACTTGCCCTTGCTGAGAAAGTTGGATTTCCTTCCCGTAAGGCGAAAAATGTAGCACAGGAAATTGAAATTCGTTGTACTGAATTGCTCGATAAACTTGGCTTGGCACGATAAATGGGGAATGTTTGCCCGGACAATACCCTCCGGCTCCGTTGTCCGTCCCGTTGTCCGTTCGTCTCGAGGTGACCTTAACTCTTATTGCTAATAGTGATAGGCTTTCGTAGTTTCGCTTCTTTGTTCGCACTTCACTTCTTGCGTGTGCCTAGAGCAAAACACTCTCAATCAGTGTTTTCTTTGAGGCAAGCGCAGGCCAAGCATAGCTGCTTACTGTGTTCTCGGCATTTTTTATCGTGCGTATTTTGTATACAAAACAGCAAGGAGAGAATTCGTATGAAAGGAACGCTGCTCGCAACCTCCTTAGCTGCAGCAGTCCAAATCCATGAAGCATTCTGCCAAGTTTTATTATGATAATAACGCCTTGCCGGGTAGTTGAACGTCCTTTAGAGCCGCGTGCGTATCACGCGATTGGGTTTCTTACGTGCAAGGTAACTGCACCGATGCTTGCCGTGGAGAAGTTCAGCGGGTACTTCGATTATCGCGACGGAGTCTGATTCAGTGCTAATCATTGTTTAGTCATACTCGCGTTCGCGTAGCAAAGAATAAAAAAGGGTGGAGCATCTGCTTCACCCTTTTTTCTTTATGGGATTACCCGCTACTATTTTCCGTTACTTACGGACGAAGGCCGCTGCCGCCCTGCGCAACGATGGTTTCGCCGGAAACGTAGGCGGCCAAATCGCTTGCGAGGAACACTGCAACGCCACCGATGTCGGTTTTAGGATCGCCGAAACGTCCTAGTGGGATGCCCTTGATGGTTGCTTCGAACGTATCAGGGTAAGCTTCCTTCCAAGCGGCGAGCTGCTCGGTCATAGCAAGGGGGCAGAGGCAGTTGACACGCACGCCGTCGGGGCCCCATTCGGTGGCGGCCACACGTGTTATGCCGCGGATACCTTCCTTAGCTGCGGCATAACTTGACTGACCTGGCTTACCAAACAGGCCAGCACCGCTTGCCAAATTCACCACGCAGCCCTTTGTCTTTTTGAGTTCAGGGAAGGCATGCTTCATGTAGAAGAACGTACTGTAGAGTCCTGAGTTGATGGCAAGGTCGAAGTCTTCTCTTGTGTGGTCTACGAGGTTCGTACCACTTTTAGATGCCTGCGCGTTGTTCACCATCTGTCTCTTATACACATCTCCGAGCCCACGAGACTACGCTGCATCTCGT
>ENA-OZFE01000114-OZFE01000114.1-human-gut-metagenome-genome-assembly--contig:-NODE-114-length-38628-cov-5.782568_pt1 | contig 38628 bp, 50 predicted proteins | sample MGYA00245077_ERZ653627 | MGnify/ENA primary metagenome ERZ653627 (study PRJEB26926, sample SAMN06165121) | human gut metagenome | biome: ENVO:00009003; feature: ENVO:2100002; material: ENVO:00002003...
CGATTTCGTTTCCGAAGAACCCGTATTCACATATCGCTACCTCAAGAGCTTTTCTGGCTTCATGACTCGTTGGTCTTGGTCGTACACAAAACCGTTAATCGAAAACGAACCGTCATCACGCACGCAAAAATCAGTGATTTCTTCATTAGCTTCACCGTGTAAAACGAACATTTCTCCAACTTTTACGGGCGTTCCGTCCTCGAAAAGTGGGCGGGGTAGAAAGTAGCTATCAATGAAATCTGCAAGGTCTGAAATCTGTGCTTTGTAAATGTGATAGCCTTCTCGTACGAACTTGGTTTCTGCCTCTTCCATTAGCTCCAAAAGCTCTCTTTCCGTCATGGTTATTCCTCCTTAATTTCTGCGACGTCAAAGTCGCACCATTCGTCAATTCTGTGTTCGAGCGAAACAAAGTCCTCATTAACCCTGCACCACCCCAATTTGTCGCGATTTTCGCCTAAATAGCTTTCTGGGGTTTCGCAGTATACGCAATCTTCGCATTTAAGGGCGCTCTCGTCCGTTCTAAGGTGGGTGTAACTTCTTTTCCGAGTATTTACCCAATCTTCCCATTTGTCGCGTTCTAGCGCCGTTAGAAACGCTCCGCTCATTTGAGCCTCCTGTCAACGCCATGAAACTCGATTGTGCGAAAAAGCGCGAGTCTTGAGAGCACAGCGGCTATCATTTCGCGGTCGTCAACCTTGCCGCGGTATCGCTTAAGCAGCTCGTTGTTTTGGAACTGCGTCGTCACGATTGTTGGGCGCTTGTTGTTGATGCGAGCATCCAGCAGCTCGAACAACCGCGTGATGGAGTCTGCTGATACGTTCTCTTTGCCGAGATCATCGAGCACGAGAAGGGGAGTGCCGCGGTAGATACCGAACACCTCTTCGGCATTCTCGCCGCTCGAATACGCACCCCTCACTCGGTGCAAGAGGTCGTTCATCGTCGTGAATCTTCCGAGTTCGTTTTGCAGGTGCGCTGAAAGCATCGCGCAGGCTGCCGTTGTCTTGCCACGCCCTGTGGCTCCTCGTAGCACGACACCGATGAGCTTTCCGCTTTCGAGTTCGGATAGCGTCCGTTGCGTATCATCGGCAAGTGCCGCGTCCTGAAACGCCCTAGGGATTCGCGATAGCTTCACGCGCTCAGCGTGTTTTGCCGCTGCGGCTCGTATGTCTGGGGCTCGAAGCTCACGCCTACGGGCTTCCTTCTCCTCCTCGCTCAGCGACTGCCACTCAGCAAGGTGGGCAGTAAACTGTTGTGTTTTCGCGCTCATGTCGAGCGTATTCTTCAAAGAGTTCATCCCACTCCTCCTCGTCGGTCTTAGGTTTTGCTTTTGAAGCGTTCAGGTAGCTTTCGAATTTCGTACCGAATAGCGTCTGCGGTCGTAGATACTCGCTCATCTTCGGGTCGTTCGCCCAAGCCTTGACCCGTCCGTCAATGACGGCTTTGAAATCATCGAGGGTGAATCCCTCTCTGGTTCTGGCGTTGATGAGCGACTGGGTGTTTTTGCTTGACGCTTTGAAGCTCGTGTTAGCGGCTTGGTTTAGGTAAGAAATTACGTCTTTTGCAATAGCAGACGGACTATATATTTTTTGGTCTGTATTGGTATGTACTGTATTGTTCTGTATTGTATTGGCTTTTACCCCTTGGTTTTTAGGGGTGGTTTCAGAAGAAGGTTTTTTAGGGTGGTTTTTACCCCCCTTTTTACCATCGTCTAAACCCTCCGCTTTTTCCTTTCGAGGGCGTCCGCCTTTACTTCCAGAAGTGCGTGCTTTCTTGCTGTTGTCGATGTCATCTTTCATGAGTTCGAAGAGCAGAGTGAGAGGGTGTTGTAGCTCGATTTCGTTTCCGAAGAACCCGTATTCACATATCGCTACCTCAAGAGCTTTTCTCTCTTCATTGGATAGCATAAGGAGTACATCGCCGAACTTTGCAAAACAGGTGAACGAATCAGCCATTACGCCCCCTTAGAACGGTATATCTTCGTCATACATCGAGGTGTCAACACTTGGCGCTGCTGGTGCTTGTGAGCCTTCTCGTTTGCTCATAAACTCGATCTCATCCGCAATAATTTCGAGCTTCGAACGCTTAGTTCCGTTGTCCTCCCAGCTCGAAAAATGGAGCTTTCCTTCAACGCAAACTTTGGTTCCTTTTGTGAGCCATTGCGCGAGCTTTTCCGCACGCGTTCCGAACATCACACAGCCCACAAAATTCGGGTAATCTTCCCAAATTTCTCCGACTTTTCTTCGCTCATTTACTGCAACAGTGAACGTTAAAATCTGCGTTCCTGATGCCGCTGCTCTTAGCTCAGCATCGCGGGTTAAGTTGCCGCTAATTGTTGCTCTGTTGATGCTCATTAGTCCTCCTTCGTAAGGAATAGTTCGCCGTTTCTGATCACTGCGTGAACACCTGATTCTTGGTATTCACGCCCCAAAATCATGAATGCTTGGCAGTACGTCGTGTTTAGGCGCTGCTCGCCCTTTTTGAAGGGCTTTCCGTCGTAGTCTTTAACTACCTTCCAGATGGTTGCGTCTGAGCCGATAAACCCCTCGATAAGCGTCCTGATGTAGTGCGACCGTCTACCAGGGCGTCCTTTAGGTTTTGGAGCTGGACTCGGTAATCTGTCCAGCTCCTCGATGTAGTCCGTCATTAGTCCTCCTGTGCGTAGTAGGCTTGGGTTAGTTTCTCTATGTATGCCGCGAACGCGATTAGTTGCGATTCGCTCAAGTCTTTGATCTCGGTGTTGTACTGCTCGCGTGCGTAAGCGTGGAAGTCGGTCATCTGATAGCCGCAATTCTTGGCTTCTCGCATCAGCGCACCGACGCGGTTCTGAGCCTCTGCAAGCGGTACGTTCGGGGCTTCTTGGGCGGTTTGTGGCGCTTCTTGTGGCTCATAAGGCTGAACATCCATTACGTCGTCGGATACTTGCGGCTCGTACTCGAGAATCTGCCCGTGTTCGTCCGTGAAGTTTGCACCCATCTCTTCGCCCGTGTACACTACCCCGTATAAGGCTTCTGGACAGGCGTCTCGAGCGCACTCAGTTATTGCTCGTGCGGTGAGCATTGCGAGCGGGTACTTCTGCCAGTTGTCTTTATCAGCCAGACCAGCCTGTTTAGCTCGACTCATGTCCCAGAATGCAGTGAACGTGAAGTCGGGGTCGTCCGCTCGTACGATCTCCACCGTGGCGGTCTGGTTTTTTGCGTCTTTACTGATGCGCATACGATGCCCAGCCTTGCGAACATTTGCAGCGATTAGCTCCGCTGATGCACTTGGTTTACCGTTGATAACCGTGATGCGATAAAGGCTCTCAGCGGGGGACAATCCCATCGCCTGACCAAAGCCCATAGCGATTAACACGTTAGCGGGTGACTTTTGATAAGCCTTCGGAACAAGCGAGCCGTTACAGATGGTTTGCGCGTAGCGTAGCTGCTCGTCAATCGTCATTTCCTGACGTGCGGTTTTTACGATTTCGCTCATGATTTATTCTCCTAACAATCCGATGATGTTTTCGCCCTGTAACTTGGCGCTCATAGCGTCGAGCACGTCCTCTGGTTTGCAGCCAGTTACCATTGCGCAGTAGGGTTTTTCGATTTCCCAAAGCGCCCACTCGGCAAGTTCGCCGCTCTCTGCATCGAGTACGATGTCGCCACAATGCGTGAAACACTTCTCCCATCCTTTAACGGGTACGACCTCGGTTAATCCCATGGCGGTTAAGGCTTTGAGCGCCTGCGCTTTGCGTGAGGGGTTGATAGTGGGCTTAGCTTTCGTAAAGCGGATAGATACCTTGCCGATAGGGGAGCCGTTAGCCTTGATGCTGCGGCGGTCGATGCCGTTCTCCTCATAAGCGTCCATCAACTCGTCTTTAGCGATGCCTTTAAGCTCATCAAGGCGCGTTTTGACCTTCTTCTGGATTGCCTCAAGCATTGCCAATTCTTCGTCAAACGTGAGTTCTACCATGTCCCTCGTCTCCTTTCGATCTCATCCAGCATGTTTAGTAGTTGCTGCTCGTGAACGCTCAAGTCATACCCACGGCTTGCAAGGGTAGCTAGGCACACTCTCGCGTTCGTTAAAGCGGCTTCTAGCTCGTATCTAAGTGCTTCTTCATCGTTTGCTTCTGGGGCGGCTTCTGCGTGCTTAGAATCGCTCTTAGCGTCGGCTAGTACCTTGCGCCAGTCGCTCTCCTTGCAGTTAGTGAGAGCTTCAACGAGAGCGGGGTTCTCCGCGTTTTCATCAATCGCCAACAAGCGGTCGAGGCTCATGTCCTCAGCAGCGTCTCCGACGCGCTTAACCGCCCTTCCTACACGCCGTAGGTTCTTCTTTCCGCTCGCACGTTCCACGCGTTCAACGCCTGAGAACATAAGCGCCTGCTGAATGCCGCGTGAAAGCTCCACGTTGTCGAGCTGCTGCTTGTTATTGGTTGAGACCATTGCGACGAGTATGTCCGCATCGTCTTGGGTCTCAGCTACTAACGCGCGGCAACGTTTGGTGCCCAGCTTTCGCATTGCGCGGTAGCGGCGCTCTCCATCAATGAGCGTGTAAATGCCGCCGTCTTGTACCACCGTGATAGGGGTAAATGGTTCGCCGTTCTCGAACGATGCGGCTAACTCGTCGATGCCCTCAAAGTGGGTACGCGGGTTCTTTTCGTTCGGGAAAATGTCCGATAGTGGAATGGTTTCGAGTTTCATTGCTCTCCTTTCTTGTCGAATGCTCGAATGGGTGAGGTAACCGGGGTAACAGGTAAAGAATGGTGACTAAAGAAATACTGAACTCTGTTTGCTATAGTGATTACCTCACCTGTCCAAACATTCGCCTGAACAGGGTCTTTAGTACAAATCCCCATTTTTTTTTTACTTTTTCCTAACTTTTTTTCTGAGGGTTTTCTCCTAACGCCTTCCGCATTCGTTCGAGTCGCTTTCTGCAAGCTCCGTACTCGGCTTGAACTTTGTCGAAATTCCATTCCTCGAGCGCCTTGTAATAGTCTTGCTGAGCTTTCGAAGCGGCGAACTTATTGCGGCTCTCGATGTTGGCTGGATACTGAGGACGCGGGCTGAATGCCTTGCGTCTGCCACGTTTAGCCTCGCTCTCGTCGTATACTCGGCGCTGTTCGGGTGTCATACGTTGATACGCTTCAACGCACCTGCTCTCTTCTTTAGCTAGGTTCTCGCGCGTTTGGCACACTCTGCAACGACCTGTACGCTCGTTTACCTTCACGCGCCAGCTCGCGCATTCGTTACACCATTCAAGCCGCCATAGTGGGACTCTGAGAGATAGGTGCATTGCCTCAGCCATGCGCTCGATGGACTTTTTCGACCGCTTGAGCGCGAACTGGATGTCGCGTTTTGGCAGCTTTCCCGCATTTTCAACGAGAAAGCTGATCTCCTTGCTCGACCAGTGATTACAACTTGCTCCTTTTCGCATTAGAGCAACCTCGAATCCTCGATAGGCTCAACGCTAAAACGGATAGAATCGCCTGCTCTGCGTACCCTGTCGTGCTTCGTAACGGACACTTCGACCACTTGCGTATCGTCCTCATATGCGACCCCGTTTAGCCCGTCTAAAACCGCCTTAAGCACGTTGTCGATGTCGGGCTTGGTGAGGTTGCGTTCGCGCTCTACGCGCTTTGGCTTGCTCGCAGGGAGCGCCTTGTAGATATGGACAGTGACCTTTACCGCGCCCTGGTGCTTTTCGCCTTTGTAGGCAGCGGCAACAAGAGCCTCTTCTTCAAGCGTTGCCGTCGGGGTGTACATGCGGAATATTCCGTTCTTGTGCGACGCTTTTGGGCGGCGCGTGAAAGGGATGAGGTTAACTACATATGAGGTCGTCATTAGCCCACCTCATAGAGTGCGGACGCATAACCGCGCTCATAACCCTGATCGTAGGCGGCTACTTGGGCGGACGTTTTGCCCGCCCTTAAGCCCTCTTGATAGGCGCTCTGGCTTGCCTGACCGATGGAGTAGATGAAGGCGAAAACGATAGCTACGGCGCATATGAGCAGCGCGGCGAATGGCTTAATGCGCTCTAACATATCATCCCCTCCAACACATAACCCCTCAATCGTCCGATACGTATCTCCCTATTGCTGGTGTCGCTCCTGCTGGTGAGCCAAATATCGCAATCGAGCAAACGGGCGAAACGCTTTGGTGCCCTCCTGAGTTTTGTCGCGAGGGTAATTTTTTTGTGCGCGTTCGCGGCGATTCGATGGATAAAGTGCTCCCTGACGGCTCATACGCGCTCATAGATACGAGCGGTGAGGTTATGTCTGGCAACATCGCTCTCGTTAAAGTTAACGGCGATGAAGCGACCATAAAGCGCGTAAAGCTGATGGACGGCGCGGTGTTCTTGGAACCTGAAAGCTCGAACCCTGAGCACCGTAGGCGCGTGATAGATGAGACTAACCCAGACAGTCCAGAAGTGCGACTAATTGGGCGCGTTGTATATACGCAGACGAGGTTATAGGAATAGCGGGAGAAATATAAAAGAAATCAATTTATTACCATAGGCAAGGTAAACAATTAAGAACAGATATAAGTAACCTTGTTGACGGGTAATATTATTTTAATTATATTTAAGTCATTGATACGGCTTTGCTGCTCGTAAGTGACGGCAAAGGCTGAAAGGGTCACTGGCTTGCTGGTGGCTCTTTCTTTTTATTGGAGCGCAAATGAACAAAAAGCCTTTTAAGACTATCGAAGAGCAGATAAATATTCTTAAAAAACGAAATTTATATTTTGGTGAAAATACAGATGATGCTCAGGCTTTTCTTTTACGTAATGGTTATTACTCTGTAATAAATGGGTATAAAGATTCATTTTTAGATGCTGAGAAGAAAAATGAACTGGGGCATGACTTTTTTAAAGATGTAGTTACATTTAGCGACTTTAAGCTCATATATATTTTTGATACACAGCTAAGAAATAAAACTCTTCCAATCCTTATGGAAGCTGAATCAATTATAAAAAACTCACTCGTTTACGCTTTTTGTTTTTATCATCATGAAGAAGATTCTTACTTAGATCCTTCTAACTATTGTTTAAAAAATGAATATTCAAAGAAGGCTGATTACACAAGAAATTTTATTAGGCTTTTGAACACTTTGCAGAAGGCGCATGACAACAAAGGGAAAGCCTATATAAAACATTATTTGAATGACTATGGGCATGTTCCTCTATGGGTTATTTCAAATGTTTTGACGTTCGGAAATATTTCAGCTTTTTATGACTTGCAGAAACAGAACGTTAAATCTGCAACATGCAGGAATATCGGGGTTGCAACTGAAAACAAAAGACTTAGCCCAAAAAAACTAACTGAAATTTTAAGGATTCTAGTCCCTTTTCGTAATATATGCGCTCATGGAGAAAGGCTCTACTGCGCAAGAGTTGGGAACAGAAGCGCATATTCTTTTAAAGATATGATTGAAGCCTTAAAAATTATTATCCCAAGCGAAAGAATGTCAAATTATCTAGACAGTATAAAAACGCTTTTTGAAATAATTGATGGACAAGAACATTTAAAGGAAGAACTTTACGACGGGATGAAATGTAGGTTCTAGTAATTATGGTAAAATTTATCGCAGTTTAGTGATTCAGTTGCTGGTGTTCTACGAGAGCCAGCAACAAAGGGAGGTCGCTTGTCATTCGTGGCAAGCGGCTTTCTGATTTTAAAGAGTCAGAAACATATAAAAGGGGAAACAATGGGACGCAAGCCGAAAAGAAGCTCGTGGGGGAGTGTCACGCAATATAAGCCTAACGTTTGGAGGTTGCGCTACCCAGCAGCCCCAGACCCCGTAACAGGCAAGCGCAAGCAAGGTAGCGAGACGGTTTACGGCTCTAAAGCGGATGCGACAAAGCGCCTTGCTGAGCTTCAATTACTGCACGATAGCAAGCGTTCATCAAAGGTTCTAACGGTCGATAAATGCTGGGAGCTATATTATCGCCCCTATATCAGCAGGCTTGCGCCATCTACCGTTGCAGGCTATGAGAGCAAGTACGTAAAGCACATAAAACCCGCCTTTGGGCGTATGGGTATGGAGAGCATTAAGAAGGCGCAAGTGCAGGCGTGGCTCGATGGTATGACATACGGGCAAGCGCGGTCATGTCGTGCGGTCTTACGTGCGTTATACAGCTTTGCAAATGATAACGACCTTATAGATTCCAACCTCATGTCTAAGCGTTACGCGCTGCCCAAGAAGCCCAAAACAGAGGCTAACCCAAGCGATACCGTCCACAACGAGGAGACGCTATTAAGGCTTCTCGCGGCGTGTAAGGGTGAATACTGGGAAGCGGCGTTTATCCTGTCGGCGTTCGGTGGAGCGCGGCGTGAGGAGGCTGTAGGGGCTAAATGGGAGCATGTTAGCTTTATGGACAACTGCGCCATTGTCGAGTTCCGCGATAGCGTGCAATACATCAACGGTGAGGTGGTTATCGGCGAGCTAAAGACCGAAGGATCCTACCGAACGGCAATAATCGAGGGAAAGCCCGCAGCTCGCCTAAAAGAGCTATTTTTTGAGCGCATAGGCGATACATGGGTGACTGAGGGTGATAACTGCTCACCCGTGAACCCTGACGCTCTCAGCGCCGCATATAAGCGTTGGCACATTGGGAAACCGTTTCAATATGTTCCGTGGAAGTATCTGCGCAACAGCTACGCAACGAACCTCCACGCTCGAGGTGTCGAGCTGGGTATTATCTCAAAACTTCTCGGGCACACCACGCCAACAATCACCTATAAGCACTATGACCGCATGAGTGCGCAGCAACTAATCGACGTTCTGAAAAAATAAACCCCCGCTGGGAAAACCATCAAAAACCAGCAGGGGCGACAAGAAAGGTTGCTACACCATGTAGCGTATATAACTATAGGGAACATGTCACATGTGACAAAATGTGCAACGTTTCGCAATTTTTGCACAACGAAAAAAAACTAATTGGTACTAATTCGCACAAAAAAATACAAAATCGCACGTATAATCACAAAATAAAACTTACAGAAACGAAAAAATACAAAATGCGCCACCCTTTTAATCCCAAGGTCGCGGGTTCGATTCCCTCACGGCGCACCACTTCGCATTATTCGCTCTCTGTAGGTTACTGTTCTGCAGAGAGTTTTTTAATGTGATGGCAACGTGAAGCGTCCAAAGAAGCAACTTGCAAACAAAGGCGCTTTTTTGTTAGTATTCTCTGTTGCCGCTTATTAACCTATTTGCTTGAAGGAGCAATTTTGGCAAAAGAAGACGCAATTGAATTAGAGGGTACGGTTCTCGAGGCACTTCCTAACGCAATGTTTAGGGTAGAGCTCGAAAATGGACACAAGATATTGGCCCATATCTCTGGAAAGATGCGTATGCACTACATCAAGATCTTGCCTGGAGATAAGGTTCAAGTTGAGTTGTCGGTATACGATCTTGATCGTGGCCGTATCACGTATCGCTACAAGTAAATCGCCTTTTGGCTCGTTTTGCTTCGGTAAAATGTGCTGATTTTGTGTGCTCGGACGCTCGTTCGAGCTATACGTGTCAGTAAAGCAAGTATAGGAAATTAATAAACAAACTATCGCCTGCGGCTGGGCGTGGTAGATAAAGAGAAAACGCATAACCGAAAGGAATTGAATTATGAAGGTACGTCCTTCGGTCAAGAAAATGTGCGACAAGTGCAAAATCATCCGACGTCATGGCAAGGTTCTCGTAATTTGCGAAAACCCTCGTCATAAGCAGCGTCAAGGTTAAAGAGAAAGGGAAACGTATCTATGGCACGTCTCGTTGGTGTCGACCTTCCTCGCGACAAGCGCATTGAAGTCGGCTTGACCTACATTTACGGTATCGGTCTTACTACCTCTAAGAAAATCTTGGCAGAGACCGGCATTAACCCTGACACCCGCGTTAGGGACATCACTGAAGATGAACTTTCAAAGCTTCGTGACTATATCCAGCATAACCTCACCACTGAGGGTGACTTGCACCGCGAAGTTTCACAGAATATTAAGCGCCTCATGGAGATCGGCTGCTACCGCGGTCTTCGTCATCGTCGTGGCCTGCCCGTTCGCGGTCAGCGCACTCATACGAATGCACGTACGCGTAAAGGTCCTAAGCGTCAAATCGGCGGCAAGAAGAAGTAGAGGTGTAACTAGTGGCAGCTAAGAAAAACGTTCGCACGCGCCTCAAGCGCTCTGAGCGCAAGAATATCGCAGTAGGCGCTGCGCATATCAAATCAACTTTTAACAACACTATCGTATCCATTACGGATCCTCAGGGTAATGTAATCTCCTGGCAGTCCGCTGGTACCGTTGGCTTTAAGGGCTCTCGTAAGTCCACGCCATTCGCTGCACAGATGGCAGCAGAGGCTGCAGCAAAGACCGCTATGGAACATGGCCTCAAGAAGGTGTCTGTTTTTGTTAAGGGTCCTGGTTCCGGTCGTGAAACCGCAATTCGTTCCCTTCAGGCAGCAGGTCTTGAAGTTGCAAGCATCCAAGATTGCACCCCTATTCCGCACAACGGTTGCCGTCAGCGCAAGCGTCGTCGCGTCTAAATTGAAAGGATCGAATTATTATGGCAATTAACAGGACTCCGGTTCTCAAGCGTTGTCGTCAGCTTGGCTTAGACCCGGCCGTTTTGGGATACAGCAGCAAGAAAGAATCTATTCGTCAGCCTAAGCGCCGCCGCAAGGAAAGCGAATACGGCATGCAGCTTCGCGAGAAGCAGAAGGCTAAGTTTGTATATGGCGTTCTCGAAAAGCAGTTCCATGGCTACTTCGAGAAAGCAAAGGCAATGCCTGGCGTTACGGGTGAAAACCTTATGCGTATCCTCGAGTCTCGTCTCGACAACGTAATTTTCCGTCTTGGCTTTGCTAAGACTCGTAAAGAAGCTCGTCAGATTGTTACCCATGGTCACATTCACGTAAATGGCAAGCGCGTAGATATCCCCTCTTTCCGCGTTCGTCCTGGCGATCTTGTTTCTGTTGCTCCTAAATCAAAGGAACTTTTGGTTATCAAGAGCGCACTTGTATCCAACGAAGGCGTGCAGGTTCCTGCATGGCTCGAGGTTGATATCGAAAAGCTTCAGGGCAGCGTTTTAGCTCTTCCTGAGCGCGATCAGATCGATCTCGATATTCGCGAGCAGCTTATCGTTGAACTTTACTCTAAGTAATGAATGCCACACACGGTTTTTAAGGAGGCTTATTAAATATGACAGAGTTCATGAGGCCGACAGTTACGACTGAAGAGGTTAACGATCTTGTTGCCCGCTTCATCGTTGAGCCGCTCGAGCGTGGCTATGGTTATACTCTCGGTAACTGCATGCGTCGAGTTTTGCTCTCTTCTCTTGATGGAGCAAAAGCAACCGCTATTCAGATTGATGGCGTACAGCATGAGTTCACTACCGCTGAAGGTGTAATCGAAGACATTACTGATATCGTTTTGAACGTTAAGGGCTTGGTTTTCAGCGCGCTTAATAGCGATGTTGTTGAAGCTACTGCTCATGTTCATGCGGAAGGTCCTTGCACGGTTACCGGTGCAGATTTGGACGTTCCAACTGAGTTTACGCTCATCAACCCAGAGCATGTAATTGCTACCGTGGCTGATGGCGGCACTCTTGATATGACTATCCGTATTGGTGTTGGTCGTGGCTACGTTTCTGCTGAACGCAACAAGCGTACTGAAGATCCTATTGGCATCATTCATGTTGATTCGCTCTTCTCTCCTGTACGTCGTTGCACCATGAATGTTAGCGACACTCGTGTTGGTCAGCGCACCGACTACGACAAGCTCATTCTTGAGGTAGAAACTGACGGTTCGATCAATCCTACCGAGGCGGTATGTCGCGCTGCGAATATCATCAACCAGTACATGGGAGCATTCCTCTCATTAGATGAGGTTGAAGAAGACGAAGAAGGGGAAGTAGTTTCCATCTTCGCTCCTGAAAATCAGGAGACCAATGCAGAGCTTGATAAGCAGATTGAAGATTTGGATCTTTCGGTTCGTTCTTACAACTGCTTGAAGCGTGCAGGTATTCATTCTGTTCGTCAGTTGGTTGAGTATTCTGAAAACGACTTGCTCAACATTAGAAACTTTGGTGCGAAGTCCATTGAAGAAGTGAAGGATAAGCTCATTTCTATGGACCTCAATTTGAAGCTATAGGAGATATAAGATGAGGCACAACAAGAAGGGTCGTAAGCTTGGCACTGATGCTAGCCACACTCGTGCTATGAAGAAGAGTTTGGTTTGCGCATTGTTTACCAACGACCGTATCAAGACGGTTGAGGCACGTGCTAAGGAAATTCGTCCCGATGTCGACAAAATCATCACCTGGGCAAAGAAGGGCGACTTGCATTCTCGCCGCCTTGCAATTGCTGCAATGGGTGACAAGGAATTGGTACGTGAGGTTTTCGAGAAGGTAGAGCAGGGTCAGTTCGCTGATCGCAACGGTGGTTACACTCGTATCTTCAAGCTCGGCAACCGCAAAGGCGACAACGCTCCAATCGTAATCATGGAGCTTTGCACCGAGCCAGTTCATAAGAAGGATAAGGCTGAAAAGCCTGCTGCTAAGAAGGCAACCAAGAAGGCTGCTCCTAAGGCAGAGGCAAAGGCAGAAGAGCCTAAGGTTGAAGAAGCTCCTGCTGAAGAAGTTAAAGCTGAAGCAGCCGAAGAAGCTAAGGCTGAATAGTTCTTCTGTTCTGGGTTAAGAGCTCAGATTACATAAAGCAATAAAGTGCACGTATGGTTTCATGCGTGCACTTTTTTTATACTTACTCCATGTCTTTTTCACTGAACACATACCTTGCGCGAAATTCTTGCGTTCATCGTTTTGATCCTCGAATAAAACTCATCCTGCTTTTGGTGTTTAGTGTCGCAGTATTTATGGTTACAACGTGGATTGGTTTGGGTATATTCGCTCTTGTTCTTGCGATTGTGCTTACGGCCTCTCGCTTGCCCGTAAAGCAAATTGCGAAACTGTGCATTCCTCTTTTCGTCATCTTGCTCATCATTTGGATGTGCAACGCCCTGACATTTGATGTACATACGGATGCAACCCTGCAAAGTTTTGGAGCAGTATCGGCGGGTTTTGCGGCAGGCATGCCCAATATTGCGTTGGTGGGTGTGTTTGGTTTTTCCCCTGAAGGTGCTGTGCGGGGTGCGTTTTATGTTGTAAGAATTGTCTTGTTGTTTGTTGCCAGCTTTGTTGTTGTATTGTCTACTACCTCAAACGAACTGGTTAATGCCTGCATTTCCCTCTTACGTCCCTTAGAGAAAATTCGCGTTCCCATTGATGATGTTGCAATGGTTTTTTCGCTTGCGTTGCGTTTTATCCCCCTTATCGCTGAAGAGGCTTTCCAGATAAAGAAAGCCCAGATGGCTCGGGGAGCAGCATTCGGGCAAGGTGGTATATGGAAACGCATTACCGCATGGTTTCCTGTTTTGGTTCCTCTGATCGTAGGTCTCTTTAAAAAAGCTGAAAGAATTTCGGTAGCTATGGATTCCCGATGTTATGGAAAAGGCAAAAGAACGGCGCTCGTTATTTATAATCTCACGGTTTCTTCAGTAAGTATTTTAGTTATATCCCTGTGCTTTTTTATTGTTGTAGCTTGGTTGTTGTAGTGCATAAACCCAAAGAATGCAGTCCCTGAATACTCCGTAAGCCTCCCTCTGTGGGTTGGGCGTAGGTTTATTGGCAAGAAGCTGAAAGCACCTTGTTTGACCCTGGTTTAACGAAAATGAGACGCAAGGGCAGAAAAGCGTCAGTACATAAAGCCGCAGGGTTCTATGTAAAAAGTGGCATTCAACTACGCTTGAAATAGGGGTTTAAGCGTGCTGAGTCATGTGGCAGCACTTGATAGAAGGGGTTTCGTCATGAAAGCTATCAGTAAAAAAGAATCGGTATTATTGCTGTTTTAGCCTGTGTCCTTGCACTTTGTTTTACCCTCGTTGGGTGTGGCAGTGGAAATTCGACGGACAATTCTGCTAACTTCAAAGGCGAGTACAAGCTTGTTGGTATGGAAGAAGATGGCATTACGTATTCCGAGGATGATCTAGCCTTCATGGAGGAACTGGGCTTGGACTTTGGCTTAACGCTTGCTGATGAAGGAAAAGCAACTTTGAATCTGGCCGGTGAGAGCATGGATGGCACTTGGGAAGCAAAGAGCAATAAAGAATGCACCATCACCATAGGCAGCGACACCATCAAGGCAACTCTTGATGGTGACAACTTGAAATGTGAAGATGGAGGGTCTTCGTTGACATTCAAAAAAGCATAAGAGGTAAAGAACTAATCTGGATAGATTAAAAGAATGTCTGCAGCGCAAAGGAAATCAAACAAGATTATAAGCAAAACAAAACTTATAATCTTGTAGATACCCATCAATCCTGCAAGGATGGCCGGAGCACGAGGGAGGGCCAAAACCTTGCAGGATTTTTGTGTGGTATCATTTTTATGTTTTGAACAATCTTTCCAAGGAGGAATTCATGGGCATCATTATTGATGTGTTTGGCCGCGAAATTTTGGATTCTCGTGGCAATCCTACGGTTGAAGTGGAAGTTATCTTAGATGACGGCTCTATGGGTCGTGCTGCAGTTCCTTCAGGCGCTTCTACGGGAGCTTTTGAGGCAGTTGAACTTCGTGATGGTGACGACGAGCGCTATCTTGGCAAGGGCACTTTGAATGCTGTTGCTCATGTAAACGAAGAAATTGCTGATGCTCTTATTGGCGTTGAGGCAGACGATCAGCGCGCAATTGATGCCATCATGCGTGAACTTGATGGTACGAAAAACAGAGCAAACTTTGGCGCTAATGCAATCCTCGGCGTTTCCTTGGCTTGCGCTAAAGCAGCTGCAGAATCTGCGGAGCTTCCTCTTTACAAGTATGTTGGCGGGGTAAATGCAAATCTGCTCCCAACTCCAATGATGAACATTCTGAATGGTGGCGAGCACGCAGACAACAACGTTGACTTCCAGGAATTCATGATTATGCCTGTGGGCGCTCAGTCATTCGCAGAGGCTCTTCGTTGGTGTGCAGAAATCTATCACACCTTAAAGAAGGTTCTCCATGATGCTGGTCTTGGTGGCGGCGTTGGCGATGAGGGCGGATTTGCTCCTAACTTCACCACAAATGAAGAGCCTTTGAAATATATCGTTGAGGCATGCGAAAAAGCTGGCTACAAGCCAGGCTCTGACATTATGTTTGCAATGGATCCTGCTTCTACCGAGTTCTACAACGCAGAAACCGGCAAGTATGTTCTTGCAGGTGAAGGACGTGAGCTTACGAGCGACGAAATGGTTGATTATTGGGAGGCCTTGGTTAACAAGTATCCTATTATCTCTATCGAAGACGGCATGGCGGAAGAAGACTGGGATGGTTGGAAGGCTTTGACCGATCGTATTGGCGATAGGGTTCAGCTTGTCGGCGACGATTTGTTTGTTACTAACTCTGAGCGCTTGGCAAAGGGTATTGAGCTTGGTTGCGCAAATGCAATCCTCGTTAAGGTTAACCAAATTGGTTCTTTGACCGAAACTCTCGAGGCAATTCAGATGGCTAAGCAGGCTGGCTATGCATGCGTTATGTCCCACCGTTCTGGTGAAACCGAAGACGTTACCATTGCAGACTTAGCTGTTGCTACTAATGCGGGTCAGATTAAGACAGGCGCTCCTTGCCGCTCAGATCGTGTTGCAAAATACAACCAGCTGCTTCGCATCGAAGAAGAACTCGATGAGGCTGGTCAATATGCAGGTCTCAATGCGTTCTATAACATTCAGCGCTAAATTGCTGATGGCTTGAGCGACGAGCGAGTCTTATTGACTAGTTGTGCGTAAACTTGCGCGTTGTGTGTCGCTCATACGAAGCGCGTTAGGGCGTTGGCGCTGAAGCGTTAATAGTGCCTGGGCTTTGCAAAGAGAGCAAAAAAAGAAGAGGGCCTCTGTATGAGGCCCTCTCATTGTTCAGCTCTTTTTTCCATGAGCGTTTTTGTTTGGTGCGATTGTATTTAGTGTCGCCGTGGATGCCGTTTCCGCACACATAGGCGTTATAGTGCGGCTTTTGGGCTAAGGTAGCTTCTTCTTTTGATAGCTTCCAAATAGCACCAGTTTTAGGGACCTTTTTGGTCTTTTTCTTTTTCATGGGGTTCACCTCCATTCGTTAATAGATGTTTAGTGATTGTATATCGTACGTGTTAACAGTGCCACTTAAGCATTGTATAAGCGTTTCGCGCTATACTGAAAAATAAAACTAATCGAGCAGAGAAGGTACTCTCGTGGAAGAAATACCAAACGGTTTTACAGGTTTTGCCCAGCGTAAAAATGCCGTGTCTTCAAACGCACAGCAATCGTATCAGCCAAATCTTAACTATCAGTATTCGCGAACTAATGCAGCTCGTGATGCTGAGGAAGCGAACGTTTTTAACGAAAAGGAACTTACAGAAATCGACGAGAGAGATCGTCGTTGGTCTTGGGTTGAAATCAATCGGGGTGCCATTCAACACAATGTTCTTCAAACGAAGCGTTTGTTGGGGCAGGGCACCCGTTTGATGGCTATTGTAAAGGCTGACGCATACGGACATGGAGCTGTAGAGGTTGCAAAAGCGGCAGCGGGGGCAGGTGCCAGTTATTTTGGTGTTGCAACGCTTAATGAAGGAATAGAGCTGCGAGAAGCAGGGTTGCGCGAGCCTATTTTAATTTTGGCTGAACCGCCTATTCCCGCTATTCCGTTGTTGTTGCATTATCAAATTATGCCTTCCGTTTATACGGCTGATTTCGCCATCGCCTATGCTGAAGTTGCAGACATGCATGGTAGGAAAGCCCCCTTCCACTTAGCAATTAACTCAGGAATGAACCGCATCGGTGTGCGCAGCGAAGAAGTGGTTGAGTTTTTACGTCAAGTTTCCTTTCATCGTGCCTTACAGCTTGAGGGGTGTTTTACTCATTTTGCGACGGCAGATTCGCCTGAAACACTTGATTTCCAAATTCAGATCAATCGTTTCGTTGAGGCTATGCGTGCGGTAGAGACAGTAGGAATCAATCCCGGAATTGTTCACTGCGATAACTCTGCTGCAATTTATCGCTTCCCTAAAACGCATTTCGATATGGTTCGTTTAGGTATCTCCCTCTATGGATATCAGCCCGCGGCAGATACGGCTCGCTTTATTGATCTAAAACCTGCTATGAGCGTTAAGGCTCGTATTACCAACGTCATCACTGTTCCCATGAGCGAGGGTGTAAGCTATGGCATGAATTATCGAAGCCCCGGGAGCGTTAAAATATGTACGGTGCCTTTAGGCTACGCCGATGGCCTGGTTCGTCTCCTTTCGGGAACTATTAACTTCGCCTATAAAGATCAGGCGGTTCGTCAGGTGGGTAATATCTGTATGGACCAATGTATGTTTGAGGTTGATTTACGACCGAGCCCCGTTCGTCCTACGCTTGATCCTCAAATTGGTGATGAGGTTCTTATTGCGGGCCCGCATCCAACAGTGGATACTTCAATTGATACTATGGCAAAACGTGCAGCTACTATTCAGCATGAAATAACGATCGGGTTTTCGCATCGTATGCCACGTTACTATGTGTAGAGTTCGGATAAATAGCGCACCTGTACGATGCGTAACTTGTGCGGATATTGGGTTGGATAGACGTTTAACGATTGAGGCAAAATGAAAGTCCCTGTTAGACCATTGGCGGAAATACGCGAGGAAGTTTCTACCTGCAAAGCATGCTCGCTTTGTGAAGGAAGAACCAACGTTGTTTTTGGTGAGGGTAACCCACATGCGCGTGTGATGATTATTGGCGAAGCTCCTGGTAAAAATGAGGACTTGCAAGGAAAACCTTTTGTGGGTGCAGCAGGAAAATTCCTTGACGAGCTACTTGAGGTCGCGGGACTTAAGCGTGAAGATGTTTTCATTGCAAACGTTCTTAAATGTAGACCTCCCTCAAATCGCAATCCAAAGCCTGAAGAAATTGAGGCATGCGCAACTTTCTTGCGCCAACAAACGCAAACTATCAGTCCAGATGTCATCGTAACGTTGGGCAATTTTGCAACACAATTCATTTTGCGAACAGGTGTTGGTATTACGCATTTGCGAGGAACAGTGCAGCGTGCGGGACGCTTTTTGGTTTTACCGGTATTCCATCCGGCAGCTGCAATTTACGATCGCTCGAAGAGGGATGTGCTTTTGTCCGATTTCGAGCGAGTTGGTTCGCTTGTGCGTGATAGAATGGCGACAAAACAAGAAGAACTATTTGATTCAGAGGAGTAATCATGGTAGAAAAAACCGATGTTGCTGCAGTTCTGGAACTCATTCGTCCCTCATTGCAGGCAGACGGTGGCGACGTATCTTTGGTTGATGTTGACGAAAATGGTGTTGTTACCGTTGAGCTTCAAGGTGCATGCAAAGGCTGCCCAATGTCTCAGATGACGCTTGCAAATGGTGTTGAGCGCATTTTGAAGGATCGTGTTCCTGGAGTTACTAAGGTAGTTCCTGCTCAGTAATTTATGCCTAGACGCTACGTTCCGAAAGCGCACGTGATGTGCGCTTTCGCTTTTTTTCGAACAAACAAAGAATCACTACGCTCTACAATAAGAGTAAGGATACAGGCACTCGTGACAATTCAAAACGCACTTCAATAGCCGAATAAAAGTGCTTCTTATGTGTGGGATGATTGAGAAAGGGTAGAAATGGCTAAATGTTGGGAACTTCGCGGATGCGATGATGAAATGCAATCTCGTTGCCCTCATAACACTCCAGGGGAGCGTTGTCCTGCCGACTGTCACTATGCTGCCTGCAGACGTGAAACACATGTTGTAACTCAAAATATTGATCTTCTGTTTCGTGAAGATCTTGACAGGGAACAATGCATTAAAGATATTTGCCAATTCTGCGAGTTTTTTTTAACGAATGGTCCAAGCATAGCTGCGGCAAAGTAGCGGTTTTGTGGAAACAAAGCAGCACACGTTCCCATTTTAATTAATCAAGGATTCGGTCGATCTTTATGAACGACCGATTTTTTGTTCCTATGACTTCGGTCAGCACGAATGAATACTGCTACAATCGAGAAAACTTCAACCTGGGCTCAAGAAAAGGAGGAAACTATGGGAACAATAGTAAAATGTCCTTCTTGCCACGAGACCGATTTAATACTTGAACAGTATTACTCAATGATGGTTCTTGGGCACAGTCAAGCGCTTTTTTCGTTTAAGTGCCCTCGGTGTCGAAAAATTGTTTCGCTTGTTGAAAAGATTCCACCTTCGTTGCACCCTGACATCGAAAAGGTTGCTCGTGAAGTTAAAGCAGGGATGGGAAAGGCACCCAACTAATTATGCTAAATGAAATCTATCAATCGCTTAATCCTGTTGCATTCACGATAGGTCCATTTTCGGCACGTTGGTATGGAATAGCGTACGTACTGGGGTTTATATGTGCAGCGTTTGTGATTTATAAAGTAGGTAAGCACTGGAAGCTCAAGTTTGACTTTGATTCTATATGCGTCATTTTAATCTGCGCCATGGTAGGTGTCATCATTGGTGGACGTCTTGGATATGTGCTGTTCTATAACTTTGAAATGTATGCAGCTAACCCTTTAGAAATCTTTAATTTCTCTCATGGGGGCATGAGTTTTCATGGTGGATTTGTTGGCGCTTTACTTGCGGGAATAGTTGCGGCAAAAATCATCAAAATGCCGTACCTTACGCTCGTTGATTTGGCGGTAATCGGAGTTCCGCTGGGGCTTATGTTCGGTCGGGTTGCCAACTTCATTAATGGAGAATTGTGGGGAGCGCCCACCAGTCTTCCATGGGGTGTGATTTTCGGTGGTCTTGCGGGGGTAGAACCCAGACATCCAAGTCAGCTGTATGAGGCTTTGCTCGAAGGGGTTTTGCTCTTCATTGTTTTATTTGCACTTGCCCGAAAAACTCCTCCGCGTCCTCGGGGTACGTTTTTCGGTGTGTTCATGCTGGGGTATGGCATATGTCGCTTCTTGATTGAGTTTGTTCGTCAGCCAGATGTCCAGTTGGGATACTTGTGGGGAGGTTGGCTCACTATGGGGCAAGTGCTTTCCCTTCCTTTGATTATCGCGGGCGTGGCACTTTTGGTTTACGCTTTCAAAACAAGGCGACCTCAAGAAGGTCCAAAGTCGCTTGATAAGGCATAATAGGTAGTATCGAAGTACTATGAGGAATGAAAGAGGGGATTGCTATGGTACTTGAATTCTATCGATGTGAACACTGTGGAAATGTTGCAGTGAAGGTGTTCGATTCAGATGTTCCGCTGTTTTGCTGTGGCGAGGAAATGGAAAAGCTTGAAGCGGGGGTAACTGATGCCGCTCAAGAAAAGCATGTTCCCGTGGTTGAGGGCAAAGAGACAATCCATGTTCAGGTGGGAAGCGTTGCGCACCCTATGCTTGAAGCGCATTACATCACTATGATTGTGCTCGAAACAAAACTTGGTTTCCAGGTAAGGCATCTTAATCCAGGTGATGCTCCCGAGGCTGATTTTATGGTTGCGCCAGGAGATGAAGCAGTTGCTGTGTATGAGTACTGTAATCTTCACGGTCTCTGGAAAACGGAATTGTAAAACGGAACCGTAAAGCTCGCTGGAAAGGCTAAGACAAAGAATGTTGTAAGAGGGCGGTTTTCGCCCTCTTTTATTTTAGGTTTGCTGTTCATTTTGTTGGCTCTCACGTATTATGAAGGCATGAGCAGGAAGAGCAAAAAACAACAGAGAGATAAATACGTTTTTGAGCAGCGCAAACAGTTTTCTTTTGAAGATAGTTACGATGTGGTAGTTATCGGTGGTGGGGCGTCGGGTTTAGCTTGTGCGCTTTCTTTGGTACAGGAAGCAAAACGCCTCGGTATAGCGCAGCCACGTATTGCGGTTTTAGAAAAGGGGAAGAAGCTCGGAGCTTCTATTTTGCGTAGCGGAAATGGCCGATGCAATTTTTCGAATGCCAATCTAGATAGTTCTCAGTTCCATAATGCGGGGTTTGTTGTATGCGCAAGTCGGACTCTTGAAGGATGTTTCGATTTTGGGAGATGTTCCGAAGAGCAAAGTGAAACTGTTCTTAATCCTGTTTTGCGATGGTTTGAATCACTGGGTTTGGTTTGGAGGGAACAGCCAGGTTCGGGTGGTTTATTGTATCCCTACTCTAATAAAGCGAGTTCTGTGCTTGAAGTTTTGTTGTCAGAACTCAATAAGGAGCAAATCGATTTTCATACGTCTACTTGTGTTGCGGAAGTTTGGTCATACGGTGAGGGCTACGAGATTGATGTTGATGAAGTGCTTGCTGTTTCCCATCAAGGAAAAAGGACATCAGCTCAGGCAGCTCACTGTTCCGTGCCACGAAAAGCCCGCATTAAAACCGCGCGGGTTGTGCTTGCGGCAGGCGGGGGTTTTGGAAAAGGCCTTCTCCACTGTTGTGCTCCAGAAATTCCTTTTGTTTTTTGGGAACCCATCCTTGGTCCCCTTAGGGCAGTCTTTCCAAAGGGAGTTTCTGCTGAAAATCTCGATGGAATTCGTGTCCAAGCACGAATCGTTGTTCCTTCGCGTAATTTTTCTGAAGAGGGCGAGGTTCTTTTCCGCGGATATGGTATTTCGGGCATTGTGGTGTTTAATGCATCGCGCTTTGTCTTGCCAGGTGATGAAATCTTTCTCGATTTAGTGCCCGATAGTACGCAAAGTGAGCTGGAAAAAATGCTCACAAGGCGGCAAAAGAAGGTATCAACTTCTAAAGAGCATTTTTTTGAAGGCTTTTTGTTGCCTGAATTAGCACAGGCAATTTTTTGTGCGGCAGGCGTAGATAGAGCAGAAAGCGTAGGAGATATAACAAAGCTTGCTCAGACGCTAAAGTCGTTTTCGCTACGAGTCGAAGGAATCGCTGACGAGCGTCAGTGTCAGGTGAAACGCGGAGGAGTTTCACCTGAAGCGGTGAGCAGTAAAACGCTTGAAGTGAAAGATATGCGAGGGTTGTACATTCTGGGTGAAGCGCTCGACGTTGATGGTCCTTGCGGTGGTTACAATTTACACTGGGCATGGACTTCAGGCATGCTTTCAGGGAAGGCTCTTGCGCATGAAATGGCGGATAGTAAATGATAGAGGTTTCAGGAATAAAGCTCTCACTTGATGCGGGCTTGGAATTGTCTCAAGAATCGAAGCGCGGCTTGTGGCGAGCAGGAAAAACACGCAAAGAGTCGCTTGCTGTTCAAGAGGTTGCTCGCGTCCTGAATGTTTCGCCAAAAACCATTCAGTCGCTGCGCCTGATAAAACGCAGCGTCGATGCAAGAAAGAAAAGTCACATTCACTTTACGGCAACATTTGAAGTCGAGCTACCTTCAGAACTCGAAGCGCGTCTTCTTAAAAATGCTCCTAAAGGAATTCGAACGAAAGCGTCAAAACCTTTTGTTCTTTTACCTATTCCTTTGCTCGCGAAACCAGAAGTTGCTCCCGTAGTAGTTGGCGCAGGTCCTGCAGGGCTGTTTGCGGCACTATATTTGGCACGCGCGGGACTTTGTCCTGTTCTTGTTGAAAGAGGTTCTTCGGTTGAAGATCGTCAAAAAGAAGTGGATGCCTTTATTCGAACAGGAGTACTGAACCCTGAGTCAAATATTCAATTTGGCGAAGGAGGAGCGGGAACGTTTTCTGACGGAAAACTCACCACAAACACTAAGAATCCTCTTACGTCTCAGGTGCTTCACTGGTTTGTTGACGCGGGTGCACCGAGCGATATTCTTTGGCAAGCCCATCCTCATCTAGGAAGCGATAATCTGCCTTCCATCGTAAAAACCATGAGGCAAGAAATAATTGAACGGGGCGGAAACGTTTTATTCAATACGCGCTTATCTGATCTTGAATTAAGGGGCGAAACGCTAACAGCAGTTTTTCTGGAAAACACCAAAGGAGAAACCGTTCGTAAACCAGTGCAAACACTCATTTTGGCATGTGGTCATTCAGCTCGAGATGTGTTTGAACTTTGTAAAAACAAAGGCTTGGCCATGGAGCAAAAGCCTTTTTCGGTTGGAGTGCGCATCGAGCATCCTCAATCGCTCATCAACGAAGCGCAGTGGGGTAGAGCATCACATCATCCTGCGCTCGGCGCTGCAGAATACAAGCTAGCGGTTCATCTTCCTAGTGGGCGCAGCGTATATACCTTTTGCATGTGTCCGGGTGGTAGCGTTGTTGCCGCTGCAAGCGAGGCGGGTGGCGTTGTCACGAATGGAATGAGCAACTATGCACGCGATGGTAAAAATGCCAACGCTGCCGTGCTTGTAAATGTTGATCCTTCAGATTTTGGAAGTGACGATGTACTGGCGGGTGTTGAACTTCAGCGTCGTATAGAGCAGGCGGCTTTCGCGTGTTCTAAACAAGCAGGAGGAAAGCCGTATCAGGCACCCTGTCAGTCAGCTGCAGAGTTTATTGCAAGCATCCAAACAGCCAAAAGTAATAAAGCCAAGGATTCAAACAAAACAAACCCTGTGGCGGCTTCGTCGCTTCCTGCTTCGGGCGATTTTCTGTCGTGTGAGCCAACGTATCCTCGCGGGGTGGTGAACGCACCAATCAAAGATTGTTTCCCTTCGTTTGTGAGTGATTCACTTGCGCAAGCGCTCCCTCTGTTTGCACAAAAACTCAAGGGGTTTGATAATCCTCAGGCATTGCTTACAGCGCCCGAGACCAGATCTTCCTCTCCTGTCCGCATTTGCCGCACAACGAAATTCGAAGCTTACTGCGCCTCAGATGAGAGGGAAAAGCAACTTGCTGAAAAGACTTCTCCTAGTTCCACGGGAATTTTTCCGTGCGGAGAAGGGCCAGGTTTCGCGGGCGGTATTATGTCTGCGGCGGTTGATGGCTTGCGGGTAGCAATAGAGGTCGCGGCACGCTATAAAACGGCGCGATAAAACGACACTATGTCACCATAAAAGTCTGCCGATTGAGCATACTCGCCTACGGACTAGCAAGAGGGGGATAGACAAGGTTCTGTCTTCGTTATGGTAAAATTCTAGTTTCAGAATCAGACCATTAAGAAGGTAGCCATGGCTGCAAATTCTCACGCTCTTCAGGAGGCTCTACGGTCTCTGGAAAAGGGAGAGCCTATCATTTTTCCAACTGACACGCTCTATGGCCTTGGAGTTTCGGTAGGTCATGCTAAAAGCCCTGAAATTCTCTATAGCCTCAAAAAGCGTAGTCAGAAAAAACCCGTTGCATGGCTTGTGGGAAATCGAGACGACCTAACAAAATACGGCAAAGTGGTACCAGAATTTGCTCGCGCTCTTGCTAGAACCTTTTGGCCTGGTCCTTTGACTATTATTGTGAAGGCAAGCGAAGAAGTTCCTGTAGCCTTTCGTTCCGCCGAAGGAACAATCGGTATGCGAATGCCTAAAAATGAGCATGCGCTTCAGATGATAGAAGAACTCGGTTGTCCTGTTGCTACCACATCTGCCAATATTTCTGGGCAGAAGGCAACGAAATCCTTTGCGGAAATTACTCCTGAACTGCTTGAACAAGTTGGCTTTGCTTTTAACGATGATGACGTTAAAAGTGGTATTGCTTCAACTATCGTAGATTGTACGGGGGAGCACCCTGTCATGGTTCGCGAAGGTGCAATCACGATAAGCGATATTCAGGCACTTTCATAACATCGATCATTCTGCGTGCTTTATTGAGCGCTGTTATAACCATTGCAACAAGGGGGTCAAAGAATGACTGAAGAAGCAAAGAGTTCGAAGGCGTTTTATTCGCGTGTTTCCTGTGTAGAGGAAACACTATGTTCAAGTGATGGTGTCTCAAATCTTCGCATGAAAGTTTGGGATCCTGTAGATGTTGCTCCTAGGGCAATCGTTCAGCTCGTGCATGGCATGGCGGAGCACATTGATCGCTATAACGATTTTGCGCATTTTCTTGCCGAACGTGGCTTCGTTGTTGTTGGTCATGATCATATTGGCCATGGTAAAAGTGCAGGAAGCGCACAGGATTTAGGAGTAATGCCGTTGCATGGTGGCAAAGAGGTACTCATAGCAGATGTTCACAAGGTTCGTCTTACTGTTCAATCGTGCTACGATGCTCTACCTTATTTCATCTTTGGTCACTCAATGGGCAGCTTTGTAACCCGTTGCTATTTGGCGAAGTATTCCTTGGGTATTGCGGGAGCCGTTATTTGCGGTACAGGAAACCAACCTCTGCCGCTTTCTCTGTTTGGGCGTAGTGTTGCACGCGCTATTGGTGCTTTTGAAGGGGAAGAGCATAAATCTTCTTTCTTGGAAACACTTATTATTGGAGCGTTCGCTCTACCTTTCTATGATGAGCCTTCAAAGAATGCTTGGATTTCGTCAGATCCTGCGGTAGTTGCGTCCTACGATGCAGATCCTTTATCGGGCATCACGTTTTCTGCGGGTGGCTTTGCAACGTTGACTGACTTAAGTGCTGAGGCGGCGCTTCCTAAAACGAGTGATATTCCTGCTGCCTTGCCCCTCCTTTTTATTGCGGGCGATAAAGACCCGGTTGGCATGTTTGGAAAAGACGTTATAAAAGCAGCTGAGGTGTATCGCAAACAAGGTTCAACAGAAGTAGAAGTTCGAATCTATCCAGGTATGCGCCATGAAATCCTGAACGAGCCAGGCAATTATCGTGTATATAACGATGTTGTTGATTGGCTAAAGGGAAATCTTCAGTAGTCATGAAAAAATATATTATCGCGCTCGATCAAGGAACAACATCGTCTCGGGCTATTTTGTTTAATCATGAGGGAAATATTTGCGGCCTAGCTCAAAGCGATTTCCCGCAGTATTTTCCTCACCCAGGTTGGGTTGAGCACAATCCAAAAGAGATTCTTTCAAGTCAACTCAAGGTGCTTACGGAGCTGTTGGTTTCAAAGGGTTTGACTATCGATGAAATTGACAGCATCGGTATTACTAACCAGCGTGAAACAACTATTGTCTGGAATCGTCATACGGGCGAACCAGTATATAACGCCATTGTGTGGCAGTGTCGTCGTACGACTGAGTTGGTTGAAGAGCTTTGCTCTGACCCTGCCGTGAGAGAACAAATTATTGCTCGAACAGGGCTTATTCCCGACGCCTACTATTCGGCAAGCAAAATTGCCTGGATCTTACGAACGGTGCCTCACGCACGTGAGCAGGCAGAAGCGGGCGATCTTATGTTTGGTACGGTGGATTCCTGGCTCATTTGGCAGCTTACAAATCGTAGCGTACATGCTACTGATCCCACCAATGCAAGTCGTACGATGCTTTTTAACATTCATGAAGGTGTGTGGGATTCGTGGCTGTGCGATGTGTTTGGTATCCCTATGAGTATGCTTCCAGAAGTACGGCCTTCCTCGGGTATCTTCGGCAATATGAAGCATCCAGTTATCGCGGGAGAAATCCCTATCTGTGGGGTTGCGGGCGATCAACAGGCGGCCTTGTTTGGGCAGTGCTGTTTTGAGCCCGGCGAAGTTAAATCCACATTTGGTACAGGGTGCTTTCTTCTTATGCATACAGGGGAGTGTGCACCACGCTCTTCTCATGGACTCGTTACCACAGTGGCAGCCTCTGCTCCAGGGAAAGCCAAGCTAGAATACGCTCTTGAGGGTAGTGTTTTTATGGCGGGTGCTCTTTTGCAGTGGCTCAAGGATGGTCTGCGTATCATTGATGACGTGGTAGATACCGACACCATCGCTCGAAGTGTTGAAGATTGTGCTGGTGTTGTTATTGTTCCAGCGTTTACCGGTCTTGGTGCTCCGTATTGGGATGCAGAGGCACGTGGAGCAATATACGGGCTTACGCGTGGTACTACACGTGCCCATTTAGTGCGCGCATGCTTAGAGGCACTGGGATATCAAGTTCACGATGTTCTAAGGGGAATGGAGGCCGATGCGGGTCTTTCGGTGAAGCATCTTAGTGTTGATGGTGGTGCGTGCAGGAATAATTTTATGCTTGAGTTCTGCGCCAATATGCTCGATGTTGAAATTTGTCGTCCAAACAATGTTGAAACAACGGCAGCAGGAGCGGCTTTTTTGGCGGGGCTTGCAACAGGTTTTTGGAAGAACATCGACGAATTGCGTGACCTTCATTCGTTTGAGCGCGTGTTTTCTCCCTGCATGGATAAAACACAGCGAAAGCAGTTGCTGGCGGCGTGGCACGATGCCCTTTCGCGCACTTCTACGAAGGTCTCATAATCTTCTCAAATCTGATTTTAGAGTCCTTTAATTGAGCCGTATAATGATTTCACTACGTAACAAATGAGAGGAATGGGGCTTTTGTGAAAGTATCGATTGGTTCAGACCATGCAGGATTTGAGCAGAAACAACTTCTTGCCGAGTATCTTCGTTCAAAAGGGTATGAGGTTATAGATAGAGGCCCCGATAGTGATGATCGAGTTGATTATCCTGATTACGCTGCCCTTGTTGGTAAGGATGTCTCTGAAGGCGCGTGTGATCGCGGGGTTTTGGTGTGCGGAACAGGAATTGGTATGGCCATTGCTGCCTGCAAAATCTCAGGCGTTCGGGCGGCAAACATCGTATCACCTGAATTCGCTAAGCTTTGTCGTGAACACAACGATGCAAATGTCATCACGCTTTCTGGACGTTTTGTGCCTCTTGAGGAAAACGAAAAAATTCTCGATGTGTTTTTTGCTACGGAATTCGGTGGCGGTCGCCATGCTGGTCGTGTGGCAAAAATCAATGCTCTCGATAGCTAATATGTTAACTTTTAAAGAAGGGATAGGCTCTCTTGCCTGTCCCTTCATCTATTTGTAGAGGGGTGTGCTACTCTACAAAAAAGAGAACGATTTAACAGTTCATGAAAGGATTAGACTTATGTCGCTAACGTATCTTCCTACTGCTGACCCGCAAGTTGCCGATGCTATTAACCAGGAGCTCTCTCGTCAGCGTTCAAGTATTGAACTTATTGCATCGGAAAACTTCACGTCAGTCGCAGTAATGGAGGCAGTTGGAAGCGTGCTTACGAATAAGTATGCGGAAGGCTATCCAGGAAAGCGTTACTATGGCGGCTGTGAAAAAGTCGATATTGTAGAAAACCTTGCTCGTGATCGTGCGAAGGAGCTTTTTAACTGCAATTTTGCTAACGTTCAGCCTCACTGTGGCGCGAACGCTAATCTGGCTGCATATCAGGCTTTGATTAACCTTGGCGATACTGTTTTGGGATTAAGCCTTGATAATGGCGGTCATCTTACCCACGGTTCCCCTGTTAACTTCTCGGGCAAAGATTACAACGTTGTTGCCTACGGTGTTGATCCCGAAACTGAACGTATCGATTACGATGAAATGGAACGTTTGGCAAAAGAGCATCGTCCTAAGTTAATCGTTGGCGGTGCTTCTGCATATCCTCGCGTTATTGATTTCAAGCGTATGCGTGAGATTGCTGATGAGGTGGGCGCTTATCTCATGATTGACATGGCTCACATTGCAGGCCTTGTTGCAACGGGCGCGCATCCAAGCCCTGTTCCTTATGCTCATGTTGTTACTTCAACAAGTCACAAAACGCTGCGCGGCCCTCGTGGCGGCTTCATTTTGACTAACGATGAAGAAATTGCAACCAAAATCAACAAGGCAGTATTCCCTGGAAGTCAAGGTGGCCCCTTGATGCATGTTATTGCTGGTAAAGCTGTTGCTTTCGGCGAGGCTCAAAAGCCAGAGTTCAAAGAGTACATCGATCACGTGGTTGAGAATGCTACCAAGATGGGTGAAGGCATGATTGATACAGGATTGCGCTTGGTTTCGGGAGGCACTGATAATCATCTTTGCTTGGTTGACTTAACTGCTTCCGATGTTACGGGCAAAGATGCCGAAAAACTTCTCGAACGCGTTGGTCTTACCGTTAACAAAAACACCATTCCTAACGAAAAGCGCTCTCCTTTTGTGACGAGTGGCATTCGTGTTGGTACGGCTGCAGCAACCACGCGAGGCTTCACGGCTGATGAGTTCTTCACTATTGGTCAACTTATTGGCCAGACAGTATTCAATGCAGAAAACGATGCTAAGCTCGATGAAATTGCAGGCAAGGTAAGCGAGTTCATTTCTCGTCATCCGCTCTATCCAGAATACTAAGAGCAATATCGAAGGCGGCGCATCAAGGTTGCGCAGTTCTGCGTACTCATTGCCAAATACGGAAAGAGTAAACAAAGCATAATAACTGCGCTGCTGGGAATGCAGGTAGCATTTACTCTGAGTATTTTTAGCCAAGCTTCGCGATGAGGATGGCAAGGCGCTAGCGTTTTTCGATTTGTTGAAAATACGATGGAATTCCAAAAGGCATTCACGGGTACAATACCGGTGGATGCCTTTGTCGTGCCCGCATCCATTAGAAGAAAAGAGATGTGCTATGGAACAGTTCGACCGCCTGACGGTTATCGATCATCCTCTTGTTTCCCATAAAATTGCGCTCATTCGCGACAAAAATACTTCTGCAAGTGTTTTTCGAACGAGCATTCGGGAGCTTACATATCTAGAAGCCTTTGAGGCAACCAAGCACTTAAAAACGAAAGAAATTACCGTTGAAACTCCTCTCGCAACTACAACGGGCAAGATTATTTCAGGGCAAGAGCCAGTAATTGTACCCATTTTGCGCGCGGGGCTTTCGATGCTTGAAGGAATGCTCGAAATTATTCCTAATGCTGCCGTTGCTCATTTGGGTATGTGTCGCAATGAGGAAACTCGTGAGCCAATGGAATACTACGCAAAAATGCCTTCCTTCATTGCCGAGCGTCAAGTAATCATTATTGATCCAATGCTTGCTACGGGAGGTTCGCTTAAAGCTGCTATTGCGAATTTGCGCGAACGGGGAGTAAAAGACATTGTCGCTATGGTTTTGGTTGCAGCTCCTGAAGGGGTAAAAGCGGTGCTTGAATCAGATCCAGAGGTCAGGTTGTTTACTTGTGCTCTTGACGAAGGTCTCAATGACCGCGCATATATCCTTCCTGGTCTTGGGGATGCGGGTGATAGGATTTATCAAACATTTGATACACCGGCAGAAGGTTCGCGCGTAACTCAGTAGTGAGCCTTACGGCAGCAAGTAAGGTGCAGGTGTAGTTAGCTACCGACTTGTTGAGGAAAGCGTTGGTTGGTAACGAGGAGAATTTCTATAAGCCTATCTGGGTCACTTCATGACAGGCTTCCTTTTTCATAGTTAGTGGGGGTTCCTGTTGCCAGTTTAACCGCATTGTCCAATAGGTAATAAAGATACCTATAGCCATAATTCATAAGAACTGCGACGCATAACGGCTTCCCTTTCTTATTTTGTGCAGAGCGCAGCGTAAGAGATGATACTATCGGGGCAGTACTGATGCGAGAGGGGCAAAACGGGCCATGACTTATCAAGAGCGTCCTTCGTGGGACGAATACTTTATGAAGCTTGCCGAAGAAGTGCAAACGCGCACTACGTGCCTGAGGCGTCCAGTCGGTGCGCTCATCGTAAAGGATAAGCGCATCTTAGCAACGGGGTACAATGGCGTGCCCACTGGTTTGCGCCATTGCAATATTACGGGGTGCTTGCGTCAAGAGCTCGGTGTTCCTTCGGGGCAGCGCCATGAAATATGTCGCGGACTTCATGCGGAACAGAATGCCTTGCTGCAAGCAGCGCGCTACGGCATCAATATTGAGGGTGCATCAATTTATATCACCACACAGCCATGTGTCGTGTGTGCAAAGATGCTTATTAATGCTGGCATCAAAGAGATCATTTATAAAAATCCCTATCCCGACGAACTTGCCATGGAGATGCTTGAAGAGTCGGGAATAAAGATGCGGGTGTTTGAAGAGGAATAGTTTTCGTCAAGGAAGAAAACCGCCAGTTAAACGATTGTAAAAAATCGTTGCATTGAACGTGTTTTTATCACCACTCACCCTTGATTCGGACACTTCATCGGAATCAGCACTTTAGGGTGCAAGAGGGCATTTATGCTCATCTTGTTTAGGCTTTAAGGTGATTCTATGAATCGCCAAGAAAGAAGAGGAAATGATAGCAGCTATTGCAGCAGGACTAGGGGCAGGGGTTATCGGTTTTCTACCCTTGTTCATTTTTTTGCGTTTAGGACGCCGTTCAACTTCTCTTTCTCCTATGAATGCTGGCCTTTACGGGTTGGCAGGAACATTTGTTTCGCTTATTATCGTCGCCGCTGCTTTAATTGTGTGTGCGGTTGTGGCACGCGAAGCTGTTTTACCGTTTGGTATTGCCGAAATAGTTGCGCTCGTTGTTTCTACTTCGGTGTATGTGGTATATAAAAATGCGCTTGCAAAGCGCAAGAAAAAGTAGTTGAAAGGTTGGGACTTTAGATGGGTGAAGCACTTTCAAAGTTCGTCGAGGAGGCACAGAGTCTTTATGCAGGCTTTGAATCCGCGACGGTCTTTTCCATTGGTGGCTGGAACGTATCTCAGTACACGCTGTACATGTTCCTCGCGCTCATTTTGGTACTGCTTATCGTTTTGATTGGTGGTCGAAAACTCGAGCTTATCCCTCACAAGAAATTTACGGGAACACTTGAGTATGCTTACGAGTTCATCTCTAACGGTGTTGGTGGAGATGTTATTGGCGAAGGCTACAAGAAGCACATTCCTTTCTTGGCTACCTTATTCTTTATGATTTTGATCGCCAATATCATTGGCCTTATTCCTGGCGCTAAAGCGGCAATGGGAACCATTTCAATTACGTGGGCTCTTGCAGCTATTTCGTTTATCTACTTCAACTTCTGGGGATTAAAGCAGCTCGGTGTATTTCGCTATTTAAAGAGCTTGGCTCCTTCAGGGGTTCCTGCTCCAATGGTTCCAATTATTTGGTTCCTTGAGTTCATCTCTATGGTTATCCGTGTTCTTACGCTTGCTGTTCGACTTTATGGCAACATGCTCGCAGGACACATGATTCTTGCAGTATTCTCACTTGCAACAACCATCTTCTTGCAAACCGCAATCTTTAACATGGATTTCGTCACTGGCATCCCAGTAATCTTCTGGTTCTTCTTGCTGTTCTTTATGTATGCGTTGGAAACTTTGGTTGCATTCTTGCAAGCATACGTTTTCACCATTCTTTCTTCTTCCTATATTGGTATGGCTATCCATCCTCACTAAGAAGAGGAGCTCTGGGGGCTTTTTGCGCCCCTTGGGTTTTGCCCGCGTTAGGGCACAGGCTTCTCATAGAAGCTCGCAGCTAAGCGCTGCACTCACTTTTGGTACTACAGCTGGTACAACGTAATTGCAGCTGGTAATAATGGACGAATAGGAGAGAAGGATTCCTATTCAACAAAGGAGGTAATCGTGGAACTTACTATTGTGCTCGCCGCACTGAAGGTTGTAGGCTATGGCCTCGCAGCTATCGGCCCTGGCATCGGTATCGGTATCGCTACCTACGGTTTGTGCGTTTCTGCTGCACGTCAGCCAGAAATGAAGGGTCAGCTCATGGGCTACTTCTTCATCGGTGCTGCTATGTCTGAGGCATTGGCACTGCTCGGCTTGGTTCTTTTCTTCATCGGCTAGTAAAACGTATAAGTTTTAAGATTTTGCCAAGAGAAGAAAAGGAGGCAAGCGAATTGAACGCAAACGTAAGCAAATATGTACGTAACTGCACAAGCGGTGTTGTCGCTTTTGCTGCTGCGTCTGCAGTTTGCCCAGTGCATGCATTCGCTGCTGAAGGTGCAGGAATTGAAGCCATCCTTCCTGTAATGGATGAATTCATTCCTATGCTCGTTGCCTTTATTATCTTGTGGATTGTTCTTGCTAAGTTTGGCTGGCCTAAGTTTGAGGGCATGCTCCAGAAGCGCGAGAATATGATCAAGTCATCCCTGGAGAAGTCCGAAGAGGCTCGCCAGGAGAGCGAACGTTTGCTGGCAGAGTATCGCGAGCAGCTTGAGAGTGCTAAGTCTCAAGCTCAGCAGATTCTCGTTAATGCACAAAAGTCTGGCGACGCTCTTGAAAAAGAGATCACCGAAAAGGCTCGTGCAGAAGCGGACGCAATGATCGAGAAGGCAAAAGTTGCTATTGAGGCAGAAAAGCGTGCAGCCATCAAAGATTTGCAAAACTCTATGGCTGACACTTCTATCGCAGTAGCTTCTCGCTTGATCGGCGAAGACTTCAGCGACGAAGAGCATCGCAAGCTCATCGAACGCTATGTAAAAGAGGCAGGTAGTTTAAATGCCTAATCGTCACGTCATCAATGAAACGATTGCAGCTTACGCCAACGCTATTATCGACGGTGCTTATGCCGATGGTGGTAGGGAACGTGTCGTAGTGATCCGCAACCAGATGATTGAGATTCTTGGCTTTATGGCTACCAATATTGATCTGCGTATGGCGTGCGATGATGAGGGTTATACCCCTGAGCAACGTGAGCAGATCATCACTAACGTGTTTGGTGCCTATGATCCAAAGCTCGTTCGACTCATGAGCATCATGGCAACTCGCTGTGATATTGCAAAGCTTCGTGGTGTTTATCACGTATACGAAGATCTCATTGAGTCAAAGCTGAATTTTAATGTTATTGACGTAACGACGGTTGTTGATCTTGACGACAACTTGCGAACTGTAATTACCCAAAAAGCTGAATCTGACATGGGAAGAGATTGTGTTCTTGTTGAGCATATTGATCCATCCATTCAGGGCGGCATCATCATGAGTACTCGTGGCCGTTTTGTTGATGCGAGCGTTCGTTCGCAGTTCAACAAGGCACGTATCGTGCTCAAAGAAACGACAGATGGAGGTGAATGCTAGTGACTGAAATCACCGCACAGTCTATCGACGAAGCGTTGCGCAAGCAACTCGATGTTATTAACACCAGTGTAGAGTCCCGTGAAGTAGGTACTGTTGTACAGATTGGCGACGGTATTGCTCGTATTGACGGTCTTAAGGGCGCTATGGCTGGCGAACTTCTCGAGTTTGTTGGCGAAGGTGGCAAGACTGTTTACGGCTTGGCTCAGAACCTCGAGGAAGAGGAAGTTGGCGCCGTACTTCTTGGTGACATCACTGCAATCAGAGAAAACGATCAGTGCCGTACCACTGGTAGAATCTTGGAGATTCCTTCCGGTAAGGGCATGCTTGGTCGTGTAGTAAATGCTTTGGGCGAACCTATCGACGGCAAAGGCCCAATCGAGCCAGAGGGCGTACGTCCTATCGAATTTAAGGCTCCTGGCGTTCATGAGCGTCAGCCTGTTGAAGAGCCAATGCAGACTGGTATCATTGCTATCGACTCGATGGTACCTATCGGACGTGGTCAGCGCGAACTTATCATTGGCGACCGCCAAACTGGTAAGACCGCTATCGCAATCGATGCTATCTTGAACCAAAAAGGTCAGGATATGATCTGCGTTTACGTAGCAATTGGCCAGAAGGCTTCTACGGTTGCTACGGTTGTTGAAACTCTTGAGCGCCATGGTGCTCTTGACTACACCGTTGTTGTAGCTGCTACTGCTGCTGATCCTGCTCCAATGCAGTATCTTGCACCAATGTCCGGCGCTGCGATCGGCGAGTTCTTTATGTACAACGGCGAAGACGGAAAGCCTGCTAATGCAGAAAACCCTGGACGCCACGTACTTTGCATTTATGACGACCTGACCAAGCAGGCAGTTGCTTATCGTCAGATGTCATTGACCCTTCGTCGCCCACCAGGACGCGAAGCTTATCCTGGCGATATTTTCTATCTGCATTCACGCTTGCTTGAACGTGCTGTTAAGCTTTCCGATGAAAACGGTGCAGGTTCACTGACCGCATTGCCTATCATCGAAACTCAGGCTGGTGACGTTGGAGCTTACATTCCTACGAACGTAATTTCTATTACCGACGGTCAGATCTACCTGAAGACTAACTTGTTCTTCCAGGGTCAGCGTCCTGCTGTTGACGTAGGCTTGTCAGTTTCTCGCGTTGGTGGTGCCGCTCAGGTTAAGTCAATGAAGAGCGTTGCAGGTAACTTGCGTCTTGACTTGGCTGCATACCGTGAATTAGCTGCCTTTACGCAGTTTGGTTCTGACCTTGATAAAGCAACCCAGCAGCAGCTCACCCGTGGTGCAGCTATGACGGAATTGCTCAAGCAGGGTCGCTATATGCCACTTCCAGTTGAGGAGCAGGCTATTGCAATCTACACCGGCAATAATGGTTATCTTGATGACCTGCCAGTTGATAGCATTGTTCGCTTCCGCGCAGAGTTGCTTGATTTCTTGCGTATCAACCACGCAGAAACCGTTGCAAAGCTAAGGGACGGCAAGAAGTTTAACGACGAGATCGAAGCAGAGCTCAATGCGGCTATTGAAGCATTCAAGCTCCAGTTCATCGCGTAAGGTAGGTTAGACTATGCCGAACCTTCACGATATCGAAAGACGAATCAAATCCGTCGAATCGACGAAGCAGGTAACGCATACCATGCAAATGGTTGCTGCAGCTAAAATTCGACGCGCTCAATTGCGCGTCGAAGCGGCAACTCCATTTGCTCGTGCTATGGAAGAATTGCTTGGCAATATCGGTCGTATGGGTAGCTGTGCAGCTCCTCTTACGAAGCCTCACGATGAAGAGAAAACAACTCTTATCATCGCTATGGTTTCTGACCGTGGTTTGGCAGGCGGTTTTAATTCGAGCATTTTGCGTCGTGCTGAGAGAATCATGAAGGAATGCCAAGCAGAAGGCAAAAACGTAACTGTTATTACCTGTGGTAAGAAAGCAATTGCGTATTTCCAGTATCGTGGCATTGAGCCCGTACTTGCTTTCCGCGACCTTTCTGCAGACCCTCGCGTTGAAGAGGCAGAAACGATTACCGACTACATCATCAACAATTACCTTGAGGGCAATATTGATGAGGTACACGTTGTCTATAACCACGCAAAGAATGCTGCAGAACAGGTTCCAATCGAGCGACAACTATTGCCTGTTGACTTGAGTTATTTTGTTCCCGATGGGGAGTCATTCAAGTTCGGCGGTATCATGGAGCCAGATGCCGATAACCCTGACTTGCCTGGGTCTATCGAATACGAACCAGGTGAGGAAGAAGTTTTGGATCACTTGCTTCCTGAATACATGGCAGGTTGTTTGTATTACCTGTTGATTGACTCAGCTGCTGCTGAGCAGGCTGCTCGTCGTAACGCTATGAAGAATGCGACGGACAATGCCAATGAAATGATTGAGACGCTCAATCGACTTTATAACCGTGTACGTCAAGGCGCTATTACGACTGAGATCAACGAAATCGTTGGTGGCGCCGCAGCTTTGGAGGACTAAATGGCTGAAGAAATGAATGCTTCTGCGGCCAAGCCGGGTGCAATCGGTCACATTGTCCGTATTGTTGGCCCTGTTGTTGACGTTGAGTTTGCTCCGGATCAAATGCCGGCAATCTACAATGCGTTGACCGTTGAAGCTACTACTCCCATTGGTGACGTCAAAGTACTTCTCGAAGTCCAGCTCCATCTTCCAGGAGATTTGGTTCGTGCAGTTGCTATGTCGTCTACCGACGGCCTTATCCGTGGTCTCGAAGTTAAGGACACCGGCGCTCCTATGATGATGCCAGTTGGTCCTGAGACTCTCGGCCGTATTTGGAACGTAATGGGTGAACCTGTTGATGGCAAGCCAATGCCAGACGTTAAGCAGTACGCACCTATTCACCGTCCTGCACCTGAATATGAAACCCTTACCACTGTTACCGAGATCTTTGAAACGGGTATTAAGGTTGTTGACCTTATTCAGCCCTTCATCAAAGGTGGTAAAACGGGCCTCTTCGGCGGCGCTGGTGTTGGTAAGACCGTTATCATTCAGGAGCTTATTAACAACCTCGCTCAGGAGCATGGTGGTACTTCTGTATTCACCGGTGTTGGTGAGCGTACTCGTGAGGGTACAGACCTCTTTATCGAAATGACCGATGCAGGCGTTATCAACAAAACCTGCTTGGTTTATGGTCAGATGAATGAGCCTCCTGGAGCTCGTCTTCGCGTTGGTCTTTGTGGCTTGACCGAAGCAGAGTACTTCCGTGATCAGGGTCAGGATGTTCTTCTGTTTATCGACAACATCTTCCGTTTCACCCAGGCTGGTTCTGAGGTTTCTGCACTTCTCGGTCGTATGCCTTCCGCTGTAGGTTATCAGCCTACTTTGGCTACTGAGATGGGCGACCTTCAGGAGCGTATTACTTCTACCAACGTTGGTTCTATTACCTCCGTTCAGGCAGTTTATGTTCCTGCAGATGACCTTACCGACCCTGCTCCTGCAACCACGTTTACTCACTTGGATGCTAAGACGGTTCTGAATCGTTCTATTGCAGAGCTTGGTATTTATCCTGCTGTTGACCCACTGGAGTCTACTTCTCGCGCACTCGATCCAGAAATCGTTGGCGAAAAGCACTACAGTGTTGCCGTTGGCGTTCAGAAGCTCCTCCAGATGTATCAAGACCTTCAGGACATCATTGCTATTCTTGGTATGGATGAACTTTCTGAAGAGCAGAAGCTTATCGTTAACCGCGCACGTAAGGTGCAGCAGTTCTTAGGTCAGCCTTTCCATGTTGCTAAGCAGTTTACGGGCAACGATGGCGTTTACGTAAAACTCGAAGACACCATTCGTTCTTTCGATGAGATCCTCAAGGGTAACTGCGATGAAATTCCTGAGCAGTGCTTCCGTTTCAAGGGTGCAATCGAAGAGGTTTATGAGGCTTACGAAAAGCTGAAGGAAGAGTAAATTATGTCCACAATTAAATGTGATGTCGTAGCAAAGGATAAGGTTCTTTATTCAGGGGAACTCTATTCCATTATGGTTCCAGGCACCGAGGGTGAACTTGGCATCATGGCTAACCATGAGCCTTTTGTAACTGCCCTTACCGATGGTGTGATTTGGGGTCGTACCCAGGCTGATGGCGGCACCACGTTGAGTGCGGCTATTATGGGTGGATACGTTCAGGTTTTGGGCGAGCGCGTAATTGTTCTTTGTGACAAAACGCGTCCCATCCAGCGCATTAACAGCGAAAAGCTTAAAAGGGACATTCCTATTCTTGAAGAACGTATTGCTAACCTACGTGATGACAGCATCATTTCTAGGTCGGTTCTTTCTCGTAAGCTTCGTTGGTGCCAAGTGCAGCTCGCTGCAAAAGAAAAGGAAGACCAGTACAAGTAGAAGTGGTATTGGTGTTAGCCTTTACCTTCTGTACTTAGCGTCTTTTATACGTGCATTGTTGCGGAATGCTGTAACAATGAAAACGTACCAGCTGATAAAAGCGGTCCTTTTAGGACCGCTTTTTAGGTTTACTCAGCTTTGGCTTAGCTGCCTTGCCGAGGGATCATTATCCCTAGAAAACAGGGCTTATAGGGGTTTATGGAGCTATAGCAAAAGACGACAGCTCCTATATAGGTATTCTTTTGTTGCTTGAAGCTTCTTTAAGGAAAAGATTCGATAGTTCTTTAATTATGCGATTATGCTCATGTGTTTTATTAGGGGCATTTCCCATTGTTTTAGTAGGGTTATTGCTGTTTTTCTAACATCTGTTGCAGCGGTCAGCTCGTTAGTTGCCTATCGTCGTGCTCGTCTTTAGAGAGCATGCTGAGAAGATAATCGCATCGTAGTTGTTTGCGGTTAATGCGCGTCCTAGCGATTAGCGCTGGGGCGCGTTTTTTTATGATTGCTGAGTAAGTTTTGAATGTTTAAAATTCCCCCTTTACAACTCATTTGTTTGAGGTACTATAGCTAAGCCCTTTGACGAGGAGTAAGAAATAACTCCTTTGC
>ENA-OZFE01000122-OZFE01000122.1-human-gut-metagenome-genome-assembly--contig:-NODE-122-length-37719-cov-25.635142_pt1 | contig 37719 bp, 33 predicted proteins | sample MGYA00245077_ERZ653627 | MGnify/ENA primary metagenome ERZ653627 (study PRJEB26926, sample SAMN06165121) | human gut metagenome | biome: ENVO:00009003; feature: ENVO:2100002; material: ENVO:00002003...
GGACCTTCTTCAGGTCAGAGGGACGCAGGCCTGCATCCTGCAGAGCCTTGCGGACGGGGCCCATGGTACGGTCGACCAGATCTGCGGTCAGCTCGTTGAACTTTGCGCGGGTCAGGGTCATATCCAGATGCTTGGGGCCGGTAGCGTCGGCAGTGATGAAGGGCAGGTTGATCTGGCTGCTCATCGCGCTGGACAGCTCGATCTTTGCCTTCTCGGCAGCTTCCTTCAAGCGCTGTGCAGCCATCTTGTCCTTGCGCAGGTCGATGCCGTTCTCGGTCTGGAAGGCGTCTGCCATCCAGTCGATGATGCGCTGGTCGAAGTCATCGCCGCCCAGGTGGGTATCACCGTTGGTGGCCAGGACCTCGGTCACGCCGTCGCCCATCTCAATGATGGACACATCGAAGGTGCCGCCGCCCAGGTCGTAGACCATGATCTTCTGGTCCTCTTCCTTATCAATGCCGTATGCCAGAGAAGCGGCAGTGGGCTCGTTGATGATACGGCGGACGTTCAGGCCTGCGATGGTGCCGGCGTCCTTGGTGGCCTGACGCTGGCTGTCGTTGAAGTAGGCAGGCACGGTGATGACGGCCTCGGTGACGGGCTCGCCCAGGTAAGCCTCGGCATCAGCCTTCAGCTTCTGCAGGATCATTGCGCTGACCTGCTGGGGAGTGTACTCCTTGCCGTTCAGGGTCACCTTGTGGTCGGTGCCCATGTAACGCTTGATGGAAGCCACGGTGTTTTCGGGGTTGGTGATGGCCTGACGCTTTGCGACCTGGCCGACCAGACGGTCGCCGGTCTTGGTAAAGCCGACCACAGACGGGGTGGTGCGTGCACCCTCAGAGTTTGCGATGACAACGGGCTCGCCGCCCTCCATGACAGCCACGCAGCTGTTGGTAGTACCAAGGTCGATACCAATGATCTTACTCATAATGAAAACTCCTCTCGAAAGAACAAATCTTGTTTATGTGATGCTCAAGTTTTTGCTTAGCGGATGGTATATTCAAAACTCCCTTGCGGAAGTTCAGGCGTTGTTATTCGGCCACCACAACGGTCGCATGGCGGACGATCTTGCCGCCCAGCTTGTAACCCTTCTGGTAGACGGTGACCACCGTGCCGCTCTCCTGCCCGTCCGGGGCGGGGATCTGCTGCACGGCGTTCATGAAGTTGGGGTCAAAGGGCTTGCCCAGCGCTTCGATCTCCTCTACATGGAGGGCTTCCAGTGCCTTGGCGGCTTTGTCCAGCGTCATGACCACGCCCTTCTTGTAGTTCTCGTCGGTGGTAGGAGCGTTGGCCGCCATATCCAGCGTGTCGAGAATGGGGATGATCTGGTTCACGGCAAAGGAAATGCCGTCGTTGAACTTCTGGTCGGCTTCGCGGGTGGAGCGCTTGCGGTAGTTGTCGTACTCGGCAGCCATGCGCAGCAGCTGTTCCTTGGCCTGTGCGGCGTTCTGCTCGGCCACGTCCAGCTTAGCCTTGACGGCTTCCATCTCGCGGGCCTTCTTGTTGAACCAGCCGCCGTCCTTTTTCTTGTCGTCCTTCGGGTCGGCAGCTTCTTCTGCGGCGGGCTCCTGTGCGGGAGCTGCCTGCTCTGCCGTTGCCTCCGGAGCGGCGGCAGGCTGCTGCTCCGCTTCCGCAGCGGGAGCAGTCTTTTTGGTTTCTTCGCTCATTCCAGATCCTCCTTATAGATCACAGTCCGCCGGGGTGCGGCAGCCTGCGGGGTGTCTTTTCGTTTGCCGCTCATGCCCTCGCCCAGCTGGTCTGCAAAGTAATGCAGCAGCGGCATCAGCTTCTGGAAGGGCATCCGGGTGGGGCCGATCAGGGCAATGGAGCCCCACAGGCCTCCGCCCACCAGATACCGGTCGCTCACGATGCACATGCCGGGGATCTGCGGCTCCAGATCCTCGCCCAGCAGCACGCTCTCATTGCGGTCTGCGGGGGGTGCGATGAGGCCAGCGGCCTGTTCCTCGTCGTTCAGCAGGGTGAGGATGTCGCCCACCTTGCCGTCCAGCTGCGGCCAGTCCAGCAGGTGCTGCTCGCCGCCCAGAAAGACGTGGGGTTTGACCGAGTCCTGCAGGATGGCGGCAGCGGCGCTGATGACGGGCACCAGTTCCGGGTCGATCTGACTGCACAGCTCGGCCAGCATCCGGCCGGACAGATCCACCGGTGCCACAAAGGTCAGGCTGTGGTTCAGCAGTGCGGCCAGGGCAGCGGCTTTCTCACGGGAGAGGCCGCTGCGCACCCGCGCCACCCGGGTGCGGACGTAACCGGCGGTGGTCACCGCCAGCACAGCGGCTGCGCTGCGGCCCACCTGCACCACCTCGTAATGGGCGATGCACAGGTCCTCGGCGCAGGGGGTGCTGACCGCGGCGGTACAGCCGCTGATGGCGGCCAGCGCTCTGGCGGCACCCTGTGCCAGCTTTTCCGGTTCATGATCCAGGCTGGCGAACACGGCATCCACCCGGGCGCGGGTCACGCGGTCCAGCGGCTGATCGTCCGTCAGCAGGTTGTCGAGATAATAACGGTAGCCCTTGGCGCTGGGCACGCGGCCCGCACTGGTGTGAGGCTGTTCCAGCAGGCCCAGCTTTGTCAGCGCCGCCATTTCATTGCGAAGGGTGGCGCTGGACACAGCCATGTCAAAGTAGTTGGCCAGCACACTGCTGCCCACGGGCTCACCTTCGAGACCATACAGCGCCACGATCGCCTGCAAAACGCGTTGTTTGCGTGCATCCATCGTCATAGCGCCTGCCTCCTTTTTGCTTGGCTTTTCTTGTTTAGCACTCCTTGTTCCTGAGTGCTAAGACCATTATAGCCAATTTTCCGGTGCTGTCAAGGGCTTTGCAAAAATGTTTTGAAAGATTCATAATTCTGTCATAAACCCAGCAAAACTCCCCCAGTCATCGCTGCCGCGATGTCAGCCCCCAAGGGAGGAGCTTCCGCCGCAGGCGACTGAGGGAGTTTTCGTTTTCTTTTACTCTTCCATCTGCTTTGCCAGAAAGGCCGCCGCCACGCTCACGGCCTTGCACTGGGCTTCGTCCGGCGTGGCGGTGCGGTCCTCGGTCAGCAGCCCCACCGCACCGGCCACGTCCCCCGCCGCGATGATGGGCACCGCGCACAGCAGCACCCGGGCGGCCCCTTCGCAGGGCATCAGGGCCCGGTCCGGCTCGCCCTCGTTCCGGTAGGGGCGGCGGGCGTCCATGAGCTTTTCCAGCGGCTGGCTGATGCTGCGGTCGGCCAGTTCCCGCCGGCCTGCCCCGCTCACGGCCAGAATGTGGTCCCGGTCGGCCACAAAGGCGGTGAGGGCAAAGCTCTTGTTGAGCACCTCGGTGTACTGGGCGGCTACGGTGCTCATCTCCCCGATGGGCGAATACTTTTTGAAGATCACTTCCCCGTCCCCGGTGGTAAAGATCTCCAGTGGGTCCCCGCGCCGGATGCGCTGGGTGCGGCGGATCTCCTTGGGGATGACCACCCGGCCCAGTTCATCAATGCGGCGGACGATTCCGGTTGCTTTCATGCGGTGTTTCCTCCCTGTTTCCGGTTCTGCTTGCAATTGGCTGTGCCTATAGTATCTGTCAGCCAAGGGAATTTATACCTGCGCAAAGATTCCGCCGGGCGCGCTCCGTTTTTCTTTGCCCCTTCATTGTGTTTTGGGCGGGCTTCTGCTACAATAAACACAAATCCATCCACGAAAGGCAGGTGCCGGCATGGCACACATCCTCATTCTGGGCGGCGGGGCCGCCGGGCTGGCGGCCGCTCTGGCTGCCGCGCAGACAGACCCCACAGCCCGCGTCACGGTGCTGGAGCGCAGCCCCCGCCCGGGCAAAAAGCTGCTGGCCACCGGCAACGGCCGCTGCAACCTCGACAACGAGGGCATCACGCCGGAAAGCTACTCTTCTGCTGACCGCGCCGCGCTGGACGCGCTGCTGCGCACGGTGAACGCCGCCGACCCACTGGGCTGGTTCCGTGCGCTGGGCCTTTACACCCGCACCGATGAGACCGGCCGGGTATACCCCTACTCCAATCAGGCCGCCGACGTGCTGGCCCTGCTGGAGCATCATCTGGCCCGCTGCGGCGTAGAGATGCGTACCGGCTGCACCGTGCAGACCCTGAGCCAGAGCCGGGGCGGCTATGTGGTGCTGTTCTCCAACGCGGATGGTGCCGACGAGAGCTTACGGGCCGATGCCGTGGTCTGTGCCATGGGCGGCAGTGCCGGGCCGCAGTTCGGCACCGACGGCTTCGGCCCCCGGTTCGCCGCCCAGTGCGGCGGTGCACTGGCCCCGCTGTACCCCTGCCTGACCGCTTTGCAGTGTGCAAAGCCGGACAAGCGCCTGGCCGGCATCCGGGCCAAGGCCCACGCCGCCCTGTACAGCGGCAGCACCCTGCTGGCAGATTACCGGGGCGAGGTGCAGTTCACCGACTACGGCCTGTCCGGCATCTGCATCATGGACCTGACCCGCCACCTGACCCCGGCGGTGAAAAGCCCTGCCGTGGAGCTGGACCTCTTCCCGGACGTTGCCGAGGACGCACTTTCCGCGCTGTTCGCCGTCCGCGTACCCCTGCTGCCGGGCGATACGGCGGCAGACTTCTGGCTAGGCCTGCTGAACGCCAAGTTGGGCCGTGCCCTGTGGCAGGCCGCCGGCTTGCCGGACGCCGATGTTCACCGGCTCTCCGCCGCCCAGTGGCAGAAGCTGGCCCACACCGCCAAGCACTGGCGGTTCGAGGGCCTGACCCCCTGCGGCTGGAAGCAGGCGCAGGTCACCGGCGGTGGCCTTGCCCTCACCGAGCTGGAACCGGATTTCCAGTTCAAGGGCTGCCCCGGCCTTTACTTTGTGGGCGAAACGCTGGACTGCGTGGGCCGCTGCGGCGGCTTCAACCTGCACTGGGCCTTTGGCAGCGGCCTTGCCGCCGGGCGCAGTGCGGCAAAACCGCGCCCGGCTGTACCGTCCCAGAAGCCTCCCCGCAAAAAGAAACATTGACAAAAAAGCCGGGCCGTTCCACGATGCGTGGAACGGCCCGGCCGCGTTTTATCCGGTCTTACTGGCCGCGCTGTGCCGCTTCCTCGGCGGCCGCTTCGGCTTCTTCCTGTTTCTGGTACTCCTCAAAGGCCGACCACATGGGCTCGATATCCAGCCCCTTCACCCGGCGGTCCAGATAGTTTTTCGTAATGGCCACCACCGTACCGGACAGTGCCAGCACGCCGATGAGGTTCGGGATCATCATCAGGCCGTTGAAGGTATCGGACAGGTCCCAGGCAAGGCCCAGCTTCATGGTGGAGCCCACCACGGTCATGCCCACGAACACCACTTTATAGATGCGGCTGCCCGTGGTGCCGAACAGGTACTCCACCGCTTTCGTGCCATAGTGGCTCCAGCCCAGCGTGGTGGAGTAGGCAAACAGCAGGATGGAAATGGCGATGAACTTGGGGCCAAGGCTGCCAAAGGCAGCGGTGAAGGCCTGCCCCACCAAGGCGTTGTCCTGCACGTTGGCCAGCACCGCGCCGCTCTGCAGGTCCACCACGCCGGTGGTCAGGATGACCAGGGCGGTGAGGGTGCACACCACGATGGTATCGGCAAACACCTCAAACACACCCCACATGCCCTGATGCACCGGCTCCTTGACGTTGGACGCCGAATTGACCATGACCGCCGAGCCAAGGCCCGCCTCATTGGAGAAGGCACCGCGCTTGAAGCCCCAGGTGATGGTCTGGCTGATGCCGTAGCCCAGCGCACCGCCGCCGGCAGCCTGCAGGTTGAAGGCGCCCTTGAAAATGGCCCCGAAGGCTGCCGGGATGTTGCCTGCGTGCATCACCACGATGATCAACGCACCGGCAATGTAGAACAGCGCCATGAGCGGCACCAGCTTTTCGGTGACCGCCGCCACACGCTTCAGGCCGCCGATGACGATGAGCGCCGTGACCACCATGAGGGCCAGACCGGTGACGATGGTGGGCACCCCGAAGGCAGCGTTCATATTGCCGGCAATGGAGTTGAGCTGGCTCATGTTGCCGATGCCGAAGGACGCCAGAATGCAGAAGCAGGCAAACAGCACGGCCAGCACCTTGCCCAGCTGCTTGCAGCCCTTCTTTGCGCCCAGACCGTCGGTGAGGTAGTACATGGCACCGCCGCTCCACTCGCCTTTTTCATTTTTGCGGCGGTAGTACACACCCAGCACGTTTTCCGAAAAGCTGGTCATCATGCCCAGCAACGCCATGACCCACATCCAGAAGATGGCCCCCGGCCCGCCGGAGACGATGGCCGTGGCCACGCCCACGATGTTGCCGGTGCCGATGGTGCCCGCCAGCGCTGTACACATGCTCTGGAACTGGCTGATGGCCATGTCCTCCTTGCTGGTGTGGGCGGTGACGTCCTTGTTGGTAAAGATGGCTCCGATGGTGTGTCGGAGCCAGTAGCCCATTTTGCGGAACTGGAAAAATCCGGTGCGCACCGACATGATCAGGCCGGTGCCGAACAGCAGCGCCAGACCCGCCGGGCCCCAGACCACTCCGTTAACTGCATTGTTGATCTGCGTGATCCATTCCAGCATGGTAAATTTCCCCCTCTTACACAAAACAAAAAAGCAGACAAAACCCACCAAAGGCTCTGTCTGCAAAATTCAGGCGCATTCATTTTCCGCTGCCGGGCACACTGCATTCCCGGCGGTGCCCTTGTGCGTATCAGACGATGGCTCTGTCCTTTTGCCTGAGAGATACAGCCGCCTTTCCCTGCGGCCTTACACCTTCGGCACCCGCTGCTGCGGGCTTCTCCAGAGTGCAGGGCAACGCTTCCCCGCACGTCTTTCCAGTTCTTTCTCCGTGCACAGCTGTGCACGACAGAAAGACTATACCATATTTTGCCCCCATGTGCAAGCTCTTTTTCCATCTTATGCCGCACGCACCGCCGGAATGCAAAGCAGAACGGCCGGAACCGGCCTGGCCAAAAACACCACCGCCCCCGGCCGCCGGGGGATAGGGTCCGGCAGACGGGGGCGGCAGTGCTTGTATCAGGGGAGAGAGATGGCTTAGTTGGTTTCGCCCTTGGGCAGCAGCCCGGCACGCTCCAGTGCCGGGCGCAGGGCCAGGTACAGCACCACCACGCACACGGTGGAGGCCACGCTGTTCACAAAGGTAACGCCGCCTGCGATCTTGGTCAGGGCCTGTGCCACGGTGTATTCCTGGCCAAAGATGTACACATTGCGGAAGTAGCCCAGGAACGGGTCCGTAAACACGTTCAGCAGCAGGCCGGAGGCCGCGGCCACGATCACCTTGACGAGGTAACCGCTGCTGTGCTTGTCCAGCTCCCGCAGCTTGAAGGCCTTATGGGCCACCGCGCCGCAGGTGATGCCGATGATGAACTTGAGCACAAAGGTGGTGATGGCGTAGCCCGGGTCACCGGCCAGGATGTCGGCCAGAGCCAGACCGATGGCACCGGCCAGACCGCCGGACACACCGTCCAGCAGCAGGGCGGTCAGGGCCGTGAAGGTGTTGCCCAGATGGAACGAGGAGCCGCCGTAGAACGGCAACCGGAAAAACAGGTAGGCCACCAGGCTCAGCGCGGCCATGACGCCGGTAAGGGCCAGTTCCTTGGTGGTAAAGGTGCGCTTGTACAGCACACTGCCAAACACGATGGCAACGACAACGACTGCCAGCAGCAGCCACATTGCAGTAGTAGACATGATTGCTTTCCCTCCAAATTTCAACATCGCCGGACTTTTACCGCTGCGTTCCGCAACCGCACAACCGTGGAACTTGTCGGGGCGAGGCCCCTCCATCTTGCTTCCGCAAGACCGTTCCACCGCTTCAAAGCCCCACTGGGGCTTTGATTGCTGACGCAGCCGCTTACCCACCATCCTACTTGACATTTGGGTGTCCGGCGGGTATGCTCCTATTATACGCGGAACTGACCTCATGAAAATACCCAGAATAAAGTTTTTTTATGGGGTCAGTTTGGCATTCTGCAAAAAGAGGAGGACACGATCATGGTCCATTTGACCACCGCACTGGAGCCGGGCTCCGGGGTGCCGCTGTACGAACAGCTGTACCGCAGTCTGGCCGGAGAGATGCGCACCGGGGCCCTGCCCGCCGGCACCCGGATGCCCGGCAAGCGGCGGCTGGCGGCGGAACTGTCGGTCTCGGTAAACACTGTGGACACCGCCTACCAGATGCTGGCTGCCGAGGGCTACCTTGCCGCCCGGGAGCGCAGCGGCTTTTATGTACAGGAATATCTGGCGCTGCCGCAGGTCGGGCCGGATGCACGGGGCCCGTCGCCTGCCCCGGCCGTGCCGGAGCCCGCCGCGCCGGAACCGCCGGTGCGGTACGACCTGTCCACCCGGGGCGTGGACCCGGGGCTGTTTCCCTTCCGCACCTGGGCGCGGCTGCAGAAGGAACTGCTGTACTCCTCCCCGGAGCTGCTGACCAACGGCGACGCCCAGGGTGACCTTGCCCTGCGGCAGGCGCTGGCGGATTATCTGGCCGAATACCGCGGCGTGCAGTGCGGTGCCCATCAGGTGGTGGTGGGTGCCGGTCTGGAATATCTGCTGGGCCTGCTGGCCCCGCTGCTGCACGGCACCGCCGCCGTGGAGACCCCCGGCTACCCCCGCGCTTTGCAGGTGCTGGAAAACACCGGCATGCGCTGCTGCTGCCTGCCCGTGGACGAGGGCGGCCTTTCGCTGGATGCACTGGATCGCTCCGGGGCCGCCGTGTGTTACGTTACCCCCAGTCACCAGTTCCCCACCGGGGTCACCATGCCGGCCGGCCGCCGGGCCGAGCTGCTGCACTGGGCCGCCCGCCGCCCCGGCCAGCGCTACATCATTGAGGATGACTACGACTCCGAGTTCCGCTTTGACACCCGCCCCCTGCCCAGCCTGCAGGGCATGGCCGGAGCCGACGGCCCGGTGGTGTACCTGTCCACCTGTTCCCGCAGCCTTGCGCCTGGCATCCGCATTGCCTACATGGTGCTGCCGGAACATCTGCTGCCCGCCTGGCACGCCAAATACCGGCTGTATTCCGGCACCGTGAGCCGCTTTGAGCAGCAGACGCTGGCCCGCTTCATCACCGGGGGCTATTTCACCCGGCATCTGGCCCGCGAGCGGGTTGCCTACAAGGCCCGCCGTGACGCTTTGACCGCTGCCCTGACCGCTGCCTTTGCCCCCGGCGAACTCACCCTCACCGGCCTGCACACCGGCCTGCACCTGCTGGCACGCCTGCGCAATGCCCCGCCGGATGCAGCCCTGCACGCGGTAGCAAGGGCGCAGGGGGTGCGGCTGAGCCTGCTCAGCGACTACGACCTGACCGGCAGCGGCAGCACCGCCCCCGGCACCTTTGTGCTGGGTTACGGCTCGCTGGCGGATGACGCCTGCCCGTCGGTGGGCGAAACATTGAAAAAGCTCTGCACCGCCGCAAGGGACTCCTCGTTGAGGGTGTAACGCCCGGCCTGCTCGTCGCCCGGCAGGACCTGCGTCTCGATCTGCGCTTCGTTGTTGGCCAGAAATTCCAGCGTGCGGTCCAGTGTGTCAAGGTCCAGTGCGGTCAGGTCGGTCAGCAGCGAGGCGCTCACCGACCGCAGTGCCTGCGGCAGGGCCCCGGGCAGCAGGTCGAGGTTCTGGCGGAAAAAGGCATCCCACACCGCGCCCCGCGCCGCGGCCCGGTGGGCCTGCGGCACAACGGCGTCCGCGTCCATTCCGGTCAGAAAGCCGTGGGCTTCTGCCGCCGAAAGTCCCTGCACCCGGCTGTCGCGGCCATAGCGGGCCAGCTCCCCGGCGGTCATCGCCCCGGAAAAGCCCACCCGCACCGGCCCGTACCGGGCCGTGATGCGCTCCAGTACGGCCTCCGACAACGCCAGGTATCGGGTATCCTCCGGCAGGGGCAGGCACTCCATCAGTGCCTGTCGGCAGCGGGCCGGCCCCGCCGCCGTGTAGCAGTCGGCCAGCGCCGCGTCCTCGTCCGCAAAGGTCACCTGCAGCCCGGCGGGCACCGCCAGCAGATGCACACCGTTCTGGCTGGCGTTCAGGTAGGCCAGCACAAAGCCCGGCTGTTCCCCCGCCGTGCACACCAGCACGGTCAGGCGGTCGCTCTCCCGCGGGAGCTGCACCGCAATGCCCTGCTGGCTCCGGGCCGCCTGCCGCAGCTGGCGGCTGAGCTGCTGCCGACTGAGCAAGACCGTGCCGCCTACCAGCGGCACCAGCACCAGAAGCGCCGCCCCCAGTGCCGCCCAGAAGGGGTTCCACCCCCGGTGCCGGTCGTGCTGTGCATGCATCCTGCTCCCCTGCCTTTCTGCAGGGAGTATGGGCCGCTGTGCCGCAATTATGCAGCATGCGGCCTTTGCTCTTGTGTCCGGCCCGGTTTTGTGTTATGGTAAAAGATAGTTCTCATCCACTGCATCGAAAGGAGATCTCCCGTGGCAAACGCCGTTGAAACCCCATCCCAAAACAATCTGATGACCGAGGGCAGCATCGTGAAGAGCCTGCTGCTGTTCGCCCTGCCGCTGATCTTCGGCAACCTGCTGCAGCAGCTGTACAACACCGCCGACAGCATCATCGTGGGCAACTTTGTCGGTGCCAACGCGCTGGCCGCCGTGGGCTCCAGCGGTTCCCCCATCTATCTGCTCATCGGCTTCAGCCAGGGCCTGGCCGTGGGCGCGGGCGTGGTGGTGTCGCAGTTCCTGGGGGCCAAGGACCACCGGGAAGCCCAGGAGGCCGTGCACACCTCGCTGGCCATCGCCGTGATCATGGGCCTGCTGCTCACTGTGGGCGGCATCGCCTGCGGCCGGGCCCTGCTGGTGGCCATGAATACCCCCGCCGAGGTGCTGGGGGATGCCGTGACCTACATCCGCATCTATTTTGGCGGTGTGCTGTTCAGTGTAGTGTACAACATGACTGCCGGCATCCTGAACGCCGCCGGAAACTCCCGCCGCTCCCTCATCTATCTGGCATGGGCCTCGGTGACCAACATCGTGCTGGATCTGGTGTTCATCGTGATCTTCCGCATGGGCGTGGCGGGGGCCGCCATCGCCACCGATATCAGCCAGCTGGTGTCCTGCGTGCTGAGCCTGCGGTTTCTGATAAAATCCACCGACGACTGCCGGGTGATCCCCCGCGAGATCCGCCTGCACAAAAAGATGGCCGCCCGCATCATCCGGGTGGGCCTGCCCACCGGCATCCAGAACATGGTCATCTCCTTTTCCAACGTGCTGGTGCAGGCCAGCGTGAACAGCTACGGTGCCGCCGCCATGGCCGGGTTTGCCGCCTACATGAAGATCGACGGCTTTAACATCCTGCCGGTGAGCAGCATCAGCATGGCCGCCACCACCTTTGTGGGCCAGAACTACGGCGCGGGCCGACTGGACCGGGTAAAAAAAGGCACCTGGGTCACCCTGGCCATGGGCCTTGTGTACACGCTGGCCACCGGTGCCTTGCTGCTGCTCGGGCAGGACGCCATCATGCACCTGTTCACCAACGACGAGACCGTGGTGTTCTTCGGCGAAGCCGCCATGCACTGGTTCTGCCCCTTCTACTTTTTGCTCAGCATCCTCCACGGTCTGGCCGGTGCGGTGCGAGGCACCGGAGCCAGCATCCCTCCCATGGTGGTGCTGCTGGTGTCCTTGTGCCTGTTCCGCATCGTGTGGATCCAGTGGGTGCTGCCCCTCTTCTCCGGCATCGAAGGGGTGTTCATCCTCTACCCGGTGTCCTGGGCACTGGGTGCCGGGCTCATGATCCTCTACGCCTGGAAGGGCAAGTGGATGGAATATCACGCATGAAAAAAGCTCCCCTGACCTGTGGTCAGGGGAGCTTTTTGGTCACAGCTTCTCAAACAGCAAGAACCGGAATGCGATGTCGGTGGTCAGCTCCGGCAGGGCGGCCAGACGGGCCGCACCGTCGCGGGGCGTTTTCCAGTAATAGGGGGTCATGGCGAACAGCGCTTCCAGCTGGTCGTGGGGCACCGTGATGGTGCCCTGTACTTCCCGCTCGCCGATGGCCCGGAAGCCCGGGTAGGCAACTTCCTGCACCGGGTTCTTGTAGGGCGTGTCATAGAGCACAGCCTTCATCTGGTAGAGGTGTTCCGCGCCGGGCACCACATAGATCATGCGTCCGCCGGGGCGCAATACCCGCTGGAACTCTTCCTGCGCAAAGGGCGAGAAGCAGTTCAGCAGCAGGTCGGCCCAGCCGGTGCGCACCGGCTGGCTGAAGCTGGAGGCCACCGCGTACCGGGCGGCAGGCAGTGCTTTGGCGGCCAGACGCACGGCAGGCTTGGCAATGTCGAACCCGGCCAGCTGCAGCGGCCTGCCCGCCTTGGCAAACTGCTGCGCGATGCAGCGGTCATACCAGCCCTCGCCGCAGCCCGCATCCAGCAGATGCAGTGCGGCACCCGGGGCGGCAGGCTGGCCGTATTCCAGGCACAGCTCTCCCGCCGCCTGCCCGAAGATACCGTAATATCCGGCGTTCAGGAAAGCGCGGCGAGCCGCCACCATCTCTTTGCTGTCTCCGGGGGCTTTGGTGCGCATGCTCTGCACCGGCAGCAGATGCCAGTAGCCCTCTTTTGCACGGTCAAAGCTGTGGTTCCGGGCACATTTCAGGGACACATCCCCGGCAAGCGGCGCGCCGCACAGGGGGCACTGCCAGGGGGCAAATTCGTTCAGGCTCATACCTCGTCGCTGTGGTCCTCAATGGGGGCGGTGGCACCGCCGTGGGCGTTCATGTACTCCTCAAAGTTCGTGAACTTCTGCTGCGGCGGGCGGCGGCTGATGAGCACAAGGCCCGGGTCCTCGTCCTTTGCAGCGGGCTGACGGCTGCGGCGGCCGGTGTCGGCCTTGGGGGCGCGGCCTGCGCCGCCGGCGGCACTGCGGGGGCTGCCGGTGCGCTCATTGCGCTCGCTGCGCGGGGCACGGCCTGCACCACCGGCTGCAGCCGGGCGGGCATTGCGGTCGTTCGGGGTGTTCCGGTCGCTGCGGCGGCCTGCATTGCGGCGGTCGCCGTTCGGGGCATTCTGGCCCTGCACGGCCTGAGCACCCTGCGCGGTCTTGATGGCCGGGGCAGCGGGAGCAGCCGGGGCCTTTCTGGCCGAGCGCAGCGGCGTTGCCTCCGGGGCGCTCACAAAGTGCGGGTCAAATTTGGGCTGGGCATTGCTGCCGCGGGCCGGGGCGTTCTGCTCCCGGCGGGGGCGGCTGTTGTTGTTATTGTTGGAACGGCGGTCATTGCTGCGCCCGCCGGAAGTACGCTTGGGATCATCCATGGTTCGTTCCTCTTTTTCCAGTTTTACGGGCTGCTTTGCCTGCGCTTTGGGCACGGCAGCAGCCTTTTTTTCAGGCTTTGCAGGGGCGGCCGCCTTCGCGGGCTTTGCCTGCTGTTCCGGCTGCTTCCCGGCCTGTTCGGGGGCAGCTTTGGGCTTTTTGCCGCGCACGGGCGGCTCCGGGCGCACCGGGGCGGGCACGCCATCCCACGGGTGGCCGGACACCACCGGGATCTTCCGGCGGTTCAGCTTTTCGATGCCGGCCAGATACTCCTGCTCCTCCGGGGCGCAGAAGCTGACGGCGGTGCCGTCGGCTCCGGCACGGGCCGTGCGGCCAATGCGGTGCACATAGGTCTCCGGTACCTCGGGCAGGTCGTAGTTGAACACATGCGACAGCTCGCTGATGTCGATGCCGCGGGCGGCGATGTCGGTGGCCACCAGTACCCTGGTCTTCCCGGCCTTGAAGTCCTCCAGTGCGGTCACGCGGGCGGTCTGGCTCTTGTTGCCGTGGATGGCCGCCGCCGGGATGCCCTGTTTGGTGAGGTCTCTTGCGATCTTGTCGGCCCCGTGCTTGGTGCGGCTGAACACCAGCGCGTTGACCACCGGGGGCTGCAGGTTCTGGATGAGCCAGGGCAGCAGGAATTTCTTGTTTCCCTTCTCCACATGGTACAGGCTCTGCTGGATGCGGTCCACGGTGCTGGACACCGGGTCCACCTTGACAAAGGCCGGGTCCCGCAGGATGCCGGCGGCCAGCTGCTCGATCTCGGCGGGCATGGTGGCGCTGAACATCAGGTTCTGGCGCACCTTGGGCAGCTTGGCGATCACCTTCTTCACATCGTGCACGAAGCCCATATCCAGCATACGGTCGGCTTCGTCCAGCACAAAGATCTCCAGATCCGACAGGTCGATAAAGCCCTGCCCGATCAGGTCATTCAATCGGCCCGGGCAGGCCACAAGGATGTCCACGCCCTTTTTCAGGGCCTCCACCTGCGGGGCCTGGCCCACACCGCCAAAGATCACGGTGCTGCGCAGGTTCAGGTACTTGCCGTAGGCGTCAAAGCTCTCGCCGATCTGCAAGGCAAGCTCCCGGGTGGGGGTCAGGATCAGCGCGCGGATAGCCCCCTTGCGGCGGGGCGGGTTGGCAGTGAGGCGATCCAGCATGGGCAGCGCAAAGGCGGCCGTCTTGCCGGTGCCGGTCTGGGCACAGCCCATCAGATCCCGGCCGGACAGCACCGGCGGGATGGCCGCTGCCTGAATGGGCGACGGGGTCTCATAGCCTGCCTCCTGCACAGCGCGCAGAAGCGGGGCGGACAGATTCAGTTCTTCAAATGTCATGGTTCTCCTATAATAGCTTTCCCCCAAGGGGGAAGGCTATTGCGCTCTCTCATTCCGTAATTTTCCGGCACTCGATATAATAGCGCTTTTCCTCCGCATGGCCCATGCTGAAGGTCTTGCGGGGCAGCACGCCGCCCATCACAACGCCCTTGAACAGGTCGCTCTTAGCAAAGGGCGGCATCAGGAAGGCCACAGCCCCCTTCTTGCACAGCGCGCGCACAGCCGGTTCATCGTGTACATAGTCCACCCGGCCCTCCGGGTGACGCTCCAGATAATACTCAATAAATTCGTCGATGGTGCCCACAGTAAGCGGCGCGGTGGGCTCCTCAAAGCTCAGCACGTTGGCCATGTGAGGGCCGGCCAGCGTAAAGGGCTGCTTTTTCTCGCTGCCAAAGCAGCAGCCTGCCATGTTCTCGTCGCTCCAGGTGATCAGCGCCAGCAGCACGGCAGCGCAGTCCACATTGAACAGCACCCGATGGATGGGCTCGATCTCGATGGCGGGCGAGTGGACGTTGCACACCTCGGCCAGGCACCACCGGGCCGGGTGGTTTTCGGCCTGCTCCGGGGTCAGGGTCTTTTTCAGCTCCTCCCAGCAGGCCTTGGCGGTGGCCAGCGAATGGTTGCCGTCGCCCACGGCCAGGGTCAGCGGGTCGCGGCGGACAGCATCCGGGTATTTGGCATCAAAGGCCTCCTGACTGCCCAGCGCAGCCAGTGCCGTCTCGATCTGGTCGATCATGGCCGGGTCCTCCACGGCCCAACCGGCCACATGGCCGCCGCCCAGCATCAGTTCGCCCTCGTACACTTTGCGCAGCTCGTTCTTGCGGGCCGCGATGGGCTCGATGAGGGTGCACTGAGGGTCGTCGGCCAGCATCATGATGTGGGGCGTTTCCAGTGCGGCACCGGTGCGCACCTTCATGCGGGGCGGGATGCGGCTCTCCACCGTGCTCTCGCTGGGCCGCACGGTGCACTTTGCTCCGCGCTGATAGCTGTAGGCTTCCAGATCCACCTTGCCCACAAGGCCCTGCCGCACCCGGCCGCTCTGCTCGGTGCGCTCCACATACACAAAGCCGTCCACGGCGCGGGTGAGCACGTTCTGTGCATAATCCGCCATCGTGGCATGGATCTGCTCCACCCGGGCGTCCGCGTCGCCGTCCTCCAGATACACCTCCGGCAGGATCAGGTTCAGGGTGCTGGGGCTGCCGTCAGCCGCTTCTTTGGCCCGCTGCCAGTACTTGCGGTCGCTGGTGAACTGGTCGCAGGCAATGCAGCCCCACTGTTCCAGCGGGATCTGCTCCGCAGGCAGAAGGATGTGCGCAGGTGCAAAGCAAGTTGTGGTGTTCATGGTCGATTCCTCACTTTCCCGTATCATCAAAGACAATTACTGCATCACTCAGCCCGAAACGCGGTCGGTCTCAAAGCGGTCTGCGGCGTGTACGGTCAGGTTCTCCACCCCTGCATCCGTGGCCGCCGTTTCCAGCGCCTGCAGGGCATCGGCATCCATGGCCGCGTCCGAGGTCACCAGCAGGTTCTGCACGCCCAGGGTCAGGGCCGGCACGTCCAGCGCCACACTGCTGTTCTTGCACTGATCCAGCGTGTAGCTGAACCACAGGGTCACCTTGCCCGACAAACGGTCCTGCAGGGCGGCGATGTCCGCCTTCAGCTGGTCGGCACGGGAAACCCCGTTGGTGGTACCGTAGTCCTGCTTCTTGCTCAGCTTGGGGAACTGCACATTGGTCAGCACCACCTGCTCAAAGCCCAGCTGCTGCACCTCTTCCACCAGGTCGCCCACATACTCCACTGCCGCCGTGGAATAAGGGTTCAGCCAGGGGTTGCCGTTCTTCTGGGCATCCAGCCACAGGGCGCTGCCGTTGTAGTGGATGGCCATGGAGGGGTCGGTGCGGGGCGAGATGGGGTCCTTGAAGGCCGCCAGCTGCGCCACCGGAATAAGCTTTTCTTCCCGCAGGATGGCCGCGATGTGCCCGGCGTCCAGCGGGTCGGCCACGATGCCGCCCGCCGCAGCCGCCGCCTGCGATGCATAGTAGATGTTTCCGGCCGCATCCTTCAGGGTCAGCACGGCGTATTCCACGCCCTGCGCCTTCAGCTGCTGTGCCGTGGTGCGGAGGGTGTCATCGTCCGTGAGGGCCGCCGTGTCCAGCTCCGCCCACCGGCCGGAAACGATCGCCTTGCCGTCAAAGACGTCCTCTTCCGGCTCCGATGCCGCCGAGGAAGCAGCCTCCGACGCGGCTGCCGAAGCCGCTGCCTGGGAGGATGCCGCCGCGCGGGATGCGCTCTCGGCTTCCAGATCCCGGTCCTTGACCACGGTGTACCAGGTGTGGGTAGCCCAGTCCAGCACATGGGGCGCGGCGAACCATGCCGCGGCCAGCACCACGGCCACCAGCACGACGATGCCCACGATCTTGCGGATGCGCATGCCGCGGCTGTAAAAGCTGCGGCGGTAGCGCTTGACCTTGGGCCGACGTTTATACTTTGCCATTTTGACTTACCTCCCTTTACAGGATCACCGAATGGCCGGTAAAGCCATAAATGGCCAGCGCCAGCACGCCGATGTACACCAGCGTGATGGGCAGGCCGCGGAACGCGGAGGGGATAGCCTTGCTGCGCAGGCGGTGCTGGGCCTCTGTAACCAGCAGCACAGCCAGCAGGTAGCCCACGCCGCTGCCCAGGCCAAAGCCCAGGCTCTGCATCAGCGTAAAGCTCTGGGTGCGCTCCACCAGCACGGTGCCCAGCACGCAGCTGTTCAGGGCTGCAACGGGCACGATGCGCAGCAGCTTGCCCGCAAGGGGCAGCCGGCGGCCCAGGCCGAGCACCAGCTCTTCGGCGGTGCAGACCACGGCAATGGCGGCCACATACGCCAGCGGGCGCAGCTGGGCGCGGTTTTCCAGCGGGACGATCCAGCTGCCGGCATACCAGGCCAGCGGGGCCACCAGCACCTGCGTGATGCACAGCTGCAGGCCGAACAGCCAGCTGCTGGTGCGGTCATCCCCCACCAGCTGCACCAGACGGGACACGCCCAGTGCGCGGGTAAAGATGGCATTCTGGGCAAACACGGCCAGCACCGCATAGCCAAAGAACACCACCCAGGCATTCACAACATCTCTCATTGCTCGCCGTCCGCCTCCTTCTGTGCATGCACATCCACAAGGCTGCGCGCTTCCCGTACCAGATAGGCCTTGCGCCGGGCTGCCAGTGCACGCCACACGGCGCACAGCACGCCCAGCACGATAAAGCCGCCCGCCGGCATCCCGGCCATGGGCAGCACGGCCCGTTGCCCCACCGGGGTGCCGAACACCGTGCCCAGTGCCAGCCACTCGCGCACGCAGCCCAGCAGCATCAGCAGCAGCGCATAGCCCACCGTGATGCGCAGGCCTTTGGACACGGCCTTATGCAGCGTTTCCTGCACACGGCCAAAGCGGTAGGTCAGCAGCGGCTCCACCACCAGCAGGGGCAGGTAGATGCCCAGGGTCAGCAGGCTGGTGCCGAACATTGCATTCAGGATGGGATAGGCCGCCAGATACACCACCGACGCGCTCAGACTGTACACCAGCGCACGGGGCAGCAGCTTTTTCTGCAGCTCTTCCGGGGCCGGATTCTCGCTGTTCAGGGGGAACAGACGGCTCAGCAGGCAGGCCAGCACGCGGGAGGGCACCAGCAGCAGCGTGACCGCAGCCGCCAGCATCACACCGTTATGGGCGGTGGTGGCCAGCACCACCAGCGGGGCCAGACCCATGCCCTGCATGACCACGGGGTTGTTCAGGAACACGCGGTCGTGGTGGGCAAAGCGGTCGGGGTCCTTCAAAATCAGTTCTGCGGTCGCTTTTCTCATTCTGCGGCCTCCTTTCCGGCACCGGATGCGGGCAGGTGGTGCAGCAGACGGTACAGCCGCACCTCGGTGCGGTCGATCCACGCCGAGATGCTGTTGACGGCCAGCACGGCAAAGCACACGCCCGTTTCGTACACGCCGTAATAACGGAAGCCCATGCTTACCCCGCCCACCAGCACACCGTACAGGATGCGTCCCATCCGGTGGTGGGCACAGGTGTAGGGCTCATTGATGAGGAACACCGCGCTGAACAGCACCGCGCCGGTGAGCAGCTCGTCCCGCACGCACTGCAGACGGGGCAGGGCGTTGACCAGCACATCGCTTTCTGCCAGACCCGCCTGCCGCGGGAAAAAGAAGGCGATGAGGGCGCAGGTGGCCAGAAAGCTCACCGATGCCGTCATATGGGCATCCTTCTGGCTCCACAGGAACAGCCCGCAGGCCAGCAGCACCAGGGCGGCACCGGTGCCCATGGGGGCGGCGTATTCGCCCAGGCTCAGCGCGATCGAACTGTAGTTCAGCATGCCGCCGCTGCTCAGGGTGTCCTCAATGGCACTGGACACCGGCACGCCGGAGGCATCCCACAGCGGGATGGCCGTATAGGGCTGCGGGTAACGGAACACCTGTTCCGGCCAGGACACTGCCGCCACGGCATAGCCCACGGCGGCCGGGTTGAAGGGGTAGCTGCCGTAGCCGCCAAAGACCTCCTTGCCGATGAGCACACCGGCCAGCACCGCCGCCACCAGCACATAGATGTCCACGGTGACCGGCATCAGCAGGGCGATGACCAGCCCAAAGCTCTCGTTGGACAGGTCGCTGTTCTGATATACGCGGTGCCGCAGCAGCGACACCAGACGGTCGCACAGGTTGCCGGTGAGCATGGCAATGCCGCACAGCAGCAGCGGGCGCAGGCCGTACAGGTAGCAGGCCATGCACAGCGGCGGCACCGCCATCCAGCAGATGTGCTTGTAATATTTTCCGGTCTTTTGCAGCTGCTGTTCCTGCTCCCGGATCAATGCTTCATCCATACAACGCTCCCTCTCACAGGGCAGCCAGACGGCGCACGGCGGCGGTCCTGTCGTCCTTGCCGAACACGGCACTGCCTGCCACCAGAACGTCGGCACCGGCCTCCACGCACAGCGGGGCGGTGGTGTCGTCCACGCCGCCGTCCACTTCCAGCAGATAGTGCAGGCCGCGCTTCTCGCGCTCCGCCTTCAGCCAGCGCAGCTTGTCCAGTGCCGAGGGCATGAACTTCTGGCCGCCGAAGCCGGGCTCCACGCTCATCACCAGCACCAGGTCCAGCTGGTCCAGATAGGGGGCCAGCGCCTCCGGGGCGGTGCCGGGCTTGATGGTCAGGCCCGTCTTGCAGCCCAGCGCCTTCACGGCATCCAGCGTCTGCTGGATATCGTCCTCGCATTCCAGATGGAAGTTGTACAGGGTGGCACCCGCCTTGATGAAGGGTTCTGCGTACTGCAGCGGGTGGCTGATCATCAGATGCACATCGTAAAAGGCATCCGGCAGGGTCTTGTGCAGGCTCTTGAGCACCGGCACGCCAAAGCTGATGTTGGGCACAAAATGGCCGTCCATCACGTCGTAGTGCAGCATCTGTGCACCGGCGTCCAGCACCGTGCGGCAGTCTGCGCCCAGCTTGCCAAAATCAGCCGAAAGGATCGAAGGACTTACAATCGCCATAGTATATCGTTACGCTCCGTTATATTCAAAAGTTTTTATCCTCACAGGCCCGGTGCTTTTCCGGTTTTGGGCTCCAAAAAGCACCGGGGCATGGTTATCTTTAGTTTACATGAAAACGCACAAAAAATCAAACCTGACGGCCCGTTTTTCACCGAAAAGTCGTAATTGGAAAGAAATATCCATATGGACAAAACACAAAAAGCCAGACCGCCCTGACGTCCGGGCAGTCTGGCTGTGCGGTTATTCCACCGGTTTCATGCTGGCCGGGTCCTCCACGGCTGGGGCGCCGCCGGCCTCGTCGGGCAGACGCTTCATGCCGCCGGGGTTCGGGGCCTGCGAGGGCAGGGTGAATACGAACCGGCACCACTCGCCCTGCTGGCTCTCCACCCGGATCTGTCCGCCGGACAGGTTGACCAGCACCTTGCAGATGTTCAGGCCCAGGCCCGCGCCGCGGGCGTGCAGGCCGCGGGAACGGTCCTCCTTGTAGAAGCGCTGGAACACATAGGGCAGTGCCTCCGGGCTGATGCCCTGCCCGGAGTTCCAGACGGCGATCTCGGTTTCCGGGCCCAGTTTTTCCACGCTGAAGCGGATGGTACCACCCGCCGGGGTGAACTTGATGGCGTTGTCCAGCAGGTTGTACACCACCTGATGGATCAGGTCCGGGTCGGCGTACACCAGCGCCTTTTCGTCCATGGTCAGGCCCTCGATCTCGATCATGCCGTCGTTGATGCGCTGCTCGGCCGAGAGCGCCACGCCGGTGAGGGTGTCCCAGATGTTGAACATCCGGGCATTGACCTGATATTCGCCGCTTTCCAGCTTGGACAGATCCAGCATGTTCTGGATCAGACGGGCCAGACGGCCCGTCTCCTCGCTGACCAGCTGCAGATAATGGTTCTGCATGTCGGGCGGGATGGTGCCGTCCAGCATGCCGTCCACAAAGCCCTTGATGGTGGTCATGGGGGTGCGCAGCTCGTGGGCGATGTTGCCCATGAACTGGCCCCGGGAGTTGTCGTTGGTCTGGATGTTGTCAGCCATGCGGTTGAAGGTGCGGGCCAGGTCGGCCACTTCCCCTTCGCCTTCCACGCCTTCCACACGCACGGACAGGTCGCCGCCGCCAAAGCGCTGGGCCGCGTCGGTCACCTTCTGCAGCGGGTCGGTGAGTTTGCGCATCAACAGCTTGGTCAGGATGCTGGCGCACAGCAGCATCACGCAGGCCGACAGCAGGAAGTTGGACCAGAACTGCTGCTTGAACTCGGTGAGCTGCTCACCCGAAGAGCACAAAAACAGCCAGCCGCTCTGGCTGCCGTGCTCGTCGCACATCTCACTGACGGTGATATAGCTTTTTTCGGTCAGCACCCCATCCAGCGTACCGAACACATGGTAGTAGTCCGCGCCGGAGGCCGCCGCCTTCTTCATCATCTCATCCGGCACGGCCTGTGCGGTGAGCATTTCCGGGCTGGAAGCGATCAGCACCCGGCCGTCGTTGTCGGTGAAGAACAGATAGGCCTCCGCGCTCTCGCCGATGATCTCCAGCTTGGTGTTCAGGGCGTCCAGCTCGTCGCCCTCCGGCAGCGCCGCCTGCTGGGCCAGATACTGGGCCGTGCGGCGGGTGACCCCCACCACCTGGTCCAGCGTCTCATAGCGGTCCCGGGCAAAATAATTCTTGAACAGCACCCATTCCGAACAGCCCATCAGCACGATGCCCAGCACCATCAGGGTGGACACCAGCGAGAAGAATGCCGTCGAGATACTCTTGCGCATTACTGACGCACCTCGAATTTATAGCCCACGCCCCACACGGTTTTCAGCTCCCACTTGTCGGAAGCACCGGCCAGCTTTTCGCGCAGGCGTTTGACGTGCACGTCGATGGTACGGCTGTCGCCGTAATACTCAAAGCCCCACACCTCGTCCAGCAGCTGGTCGCGGGTGTACACACGGTTGGGGTGGGAAGCCAGGCAGTTGAGCAGTTCCAGCTCCTTGGGCGGAGCCTCCACCACCTTGCCCTTGACCCGCAGCTCATAGCTGTTCATGTCCAGGCGCAGGTTGTCGAACTCGATCACGCCCTCGGTGCTCTCGGCTGCAGCCGAGGTGGTCTGGCAGCGGCGCAGCACCGCCTTGATGCGGGCCACCACTTCCTTGGCGTCAAAGGGCTTGACCATGTAATCGTCGGCGCCCAGCTCCAGGCCCAGCACCTTGTCAAAGGTCTCGCCCTTGGCGGTGAGCATCATCACCGGGGTATTGCCCGCCTTGCGGATGCGGCGGCACACTTCCAGGCCGTCCATCCGGGGCATCATCACATCCAGCAGCACCATGTCGGGCTTGATCTGGTTGAACTTTTCCAGGCCCTCCTCGCCGTCGCCGGCCGTGGTGACCTGATAGCCCTCCTTGGTCAGGTACAGGCGCAGCAGCTCACAGATGTTGGCGTCATCATCCACCACAAGGATCTTTTCGTTTGCCATAAAGGTTTCCTCCCGTCTGGTCTATCCAATGGCCGCCGCGCTTGCGGCAGGCCGTGTGTCAAAAAGGCTCTCCATCTTTTATTATACTGGAGAGTTATGACAAAATAAAGAAGGTTTTGTATGATTTTTTCACAAGCTCCGCCCTGCCGCCGGGCAGGGCCCGGCCGGGTGCTGCCCAGCGGGCAGCCGCATTTCGGTCTGACATCACACGTCGGTCGATGGATGCATTTCGCCGGGTCAGGTCCGCTCCTATCGACGAGATATCAGCGGCGTGTTTTTGCCCCTTCGAGCCGAAAAACCGCACAAAACAGCGTCATCCGGTTTGTACAGGCCGCCAAAATTGCCGCCGGGCGGGAAAAGTTCCTTGCATTTTACCGGGCGGGATGTATACTGAAACCGTACCGGGTTTGTACTACAAGCCGGGGTTTCATTCCTGCATCGCAAGCGGTGCCGCACCGCTTTATGTTTTGAGAGAAGAGAGGTATTCCCCATGGCTGAATGTTTTTACTGTGAAAAAGACAACGAAAAGCGCAAGGCTCTGATGCTGGACGTCTGCGAGCTGCCCTACAGCATCGTATACCTGTTCCGCGACCAGAAGAACAAGGGCCGCTGCGTGGTGGCCTTCAAGGGCCACAAGACCGAGTACTTCCAGCTGACCCCGGAAGAGAACGCCGGTTACTTTGCCGACGTGGCCAAGGTGGCGAAGGTCCTGGATGAGCTGTACCACCCGGACAAGATCAACTACGCCACCTACGGCGACGGCATGCCCCATGTGCATGTGCACATCGTGCCCAAGTACAAGGGCGGCGTGAGCTGGGGCCAGCCCTTCAGCGACAGCCTGCCCAAGGTGCTGCTGACCGACGCCGAGTACGACGCCATGATCGCCGACCTGCGCGCAAAGCTGCTGTAATTTTCACCTGTCCCGGCCCGTCGGGGGATGCCTTGCTCCCCGGCGGGCTTTTTGTCTGCCCCAAAGGGCCAATCTTGCCAAAACGCTTGCGCTCCCCCGGTGCTTTGCGTATAATGATAGATGTATTGTTATGCCCAAAAAACGTGTAAGGAGCGTATTTTATATGAAGTTAGGTATCGTCGGCCTGCCGAACGTCGGCAAGTCCACCCTGTTCAACGCCATCACCTCCACCAAGAACGCGGAGGCGGCCAATTATCCTTTCTGCACCATCGAGCCCAACAGCGGCATCGTGGCCGTGCCGGACAAGCGTCTGGACAAGCTGGCAGAGATCTGGCAGACCAACAAAAAGACCCCCGCCATCGTGGAGTTCGTGGACATCGCCGGTCTGGTGAAGGGTGCCAGCCAGGGTGCCGGCCTGGGCAACAAGTTCCTGGGCCACATCCGCGAGTGCGACGCCATCGTGCATGTGGTGCGCTGCTTTGACGACGACAACATCATCCATGTGGTGGAGGACGTCTCCAAGGCCGAGGCCGTGGACCCCATCTCGGACATTGACGCCATCGACTACGAGCTGATCCTGTCCGACCTGGAAGTGGTGCAGAACCGCGCCGGCCGCATGGCCAAGGCCGCCAAGAGCGGCAACAACAAGGGTGCCGCCGCCGAGGCCGCCTGGCTGCAGCAGCTAGCAGACCACCTGAGCGCCGGCAAGCCCGCCCGCAGCTTCGACTTTGACGAGGGTGACGCCGAGCAGCAGGCTGTGCTGCACGAGATGGGCCTGCTGAGCGCAAAGCCGGTGCTGTACGCCTGCAACGTGGGCGAGGATGACCTGATGGAGGGCATCGAGAACAATAAGTATGTTCCGCTGGTGGCCGCCCGCGCCAAGGAAGAGGGCGCCCGTTACATCCCCATCTGCGCCAAGACCGAAGAGGACATTGCCGACTACTCCCCCGAGGAGAAGAAGGAATTCCTGGCTGAGATGGGCATCGAGGCCAGCGGTCTGGACAACCTGATCACCGCCAGCTACGACCTGCTGGGCCTGATCTCCTTCCTGACCGACGGCAAGAAGGAGTGCCGCGCCTGGACCATCCGCAAGGGCACCAAGGCCCCGCAGGCTGCCGGCAAGATCCACAGCGATTTTGAACGCGGCTTCATCCGCGCCAGCGTCATCGGCTACAAGGATCTGGAAGCCAACAACTTCGACTACGCCGCCGTCAAGGCCAAGGGCCTGCAGCGCACCGAAGGCAAGGAGTACGTCGTGAACGACGGCGACGTCATCGAGTTCCTGTTCAACGTGTAAGGAGAGTTCTATGATTTTTGGTATTATGGGCGCAATGCCCGATGAAGTCGATCAGCTGTGTGCCCGCTTGGAAAACGTCACCGTGGAACCCTACGGCGGCGTGGAGTACCACAAGGGCACGCTGGCAGGCAAGCAGGTGGTGGTGTGCTGTGCCGGCATGGGCAAGGCCAACGCCGCCGCCACCACCCAGGTGCTCATCACCAAGTTCGGTGCCGAGAAGATCATCTTCTCCGGCATTGCAGGCAACATGACCTCGAAGATCGGCATCGGCGACGTGGTCATCGGCAAGACCGTGCTGTACCACGACGCCCAGCTGGACATGATCTGCCAGAACCCTCCCTTCCTGAAGGAGTACACCGGAGACCCGGAGCTGATCGCCGCCGCCGAAAAGGCCTGTGCCGAGGCCGGTGTCAAGGCACTGGTGGGCAAGATCGCCACCGGCGACCTGTTTGTGGGCGACAGCGCCACCAAGGCCGCCATCGAGGCCAAGTGCGCCCCGGACTGCGTGGAGATGGAAGGTGCAGCCGTGAGCCAGATCGCCGCCAAGAACGGCGTGCCCTGCGTCATCCTGCGCGCCATGAGCGACAATGCCGACGAGGACGGCCACGAGGTGCTGGTGGTCAAGAAGTTCAGCATCGCAGAGTACGTTGCCACCGCCACGAAGATCGTGGCCGCCATGGTGGAAGCACTGTAAAATACAAAACCCTCTCAGTCAATGCTTCGCATTGCCAGCTCCCCCGAAAGGGGGGAGCTTTTGACATTCCGGAAAAGTTTTCCGTTTTGCCAAGGGCTCGCCCTTCGGGAGAGCTGGCGAACAACGTGAGCCTGAGAGGGTTTCTTTTTTATAAAAACTGTTCCAGCCGGACGCGGTTGTCCTCTTCAAATTCCATCAGCCGCTGGGCAAGGCGCTTGGTGCCGGGTGCGGCATTGGGGTAGTCCTTCTGTGCCTTCACGCAGTCCACCACTCCCATGCCGCTGCCCTGGGTCAGCATCTCGGCCAGGTTGCGGGTGGACTTGTCGGTCAGGGTCTTCATGCTGATGCCCATCTTCGTGTTGAATTTTGCCATGGCGCTCTGGCCCTGGGCGGTGCCGCCGCAGGCTTCCATGGCGGTGTGGGCCTCCTGATTGAGCTGGTGGTAGAGGTTGCGCTGGCGCAGCAGCTCCGCCTTGAACTGGGTGTCGTCGGTCATAGGCACGATCTGTTCCAGCGTGTTCTTGCCCATTTCGGTGTTCTGCACCACGGCTTCCAGGAGATTGAGGTTGTCGTTTTTCTGGTTTTCCATACAAAAAGCCCCCTTTGGCAGCCAGTGTGCGCCAAAAGGGGCTTTTCTATACATGATCGTCATTCGGCACAGCCGATCCGGTCACCGCCGGAAGCCTGCACCTTGCGCAGGCGGGCATCGCACAGCTCGTAGAGGGCGGGCCAGTTCTTGGCCTCCACCTCGTCCAGCCCGGCGGCCGCGCCGCTCATGGTGAACTGCACCCGGTGCATCATGCCGGTGGTGGTGATGCACTCGTGCGGCATCTGCTCGTACAGCTCCTGCATCCGGGCCGCCAGCTGCGGGCCGGTGGTGTCCACGCTGCCCACCACAAAAATGCTGCCGGTCAGACGGCACACCACCTGGTGCATGGGGGTGTCGTAGTGCTTTTTCCACTGGTTGCCCACAAAGCAATGGAGCTGGTCCATCACCGGCTGGCCGTAAGTATCGCAGAGCTGAGGGCCCTTGTCCAGAGCCACCAGGGCCACAGCGGCGCTGCGGCCCTGCCGGGCCCACTGTTCCAGCTTTGCGCCGAACACCCGCTCCAGATACTGGCGGTTGTACACACCGGTCAGAAAATCGTGGCTCATATCGTCGCGGCACAGCTCCCGTTCCCGGGGCGTCATGCGCTCTTCGGGCAGGACATTGCCTGCCAGCGGTGCCGACATCTGCAGCTTCCAGCGCTTGCCGTCCGCTTCCACGATGCGGCGCAGCACACAGTCCACCCGTCCGCCGCGCAGCTCATAGTCCACCTGCAGGCTTTCGTCCTGCCAGCCGGGTTCCGGCTGTTCTTCGGTCAGGCTGACGCCGTCAAACACCGCCTGTGCAGCCTGCACAAAACTGTGCAAATCCTGCTCGGTCCATTGTTTTTCCATTGCATTTTCCCCATCATCATGCATCGTGCTGCCGTGCACCGGCAACTGACTGATTCCCGGCACTCTCCGGGAACTCATAGCCATTATAGCATTCAGGCGGGGCCATTGCCAGCAGAACGCACAATTTTTCACTGGAATTTTTGCATTTTCGTCAGATTGCCAAACAATTTACAAAGTGCCCGCCGGAATTAGACGCGGCAGTACACACTGCACTCGTCGGCAATGGTCTTTGCCAGCGTTTTGCTCTCAAAACCGGCCGCTGCACGCCATGCCCAGTTGCCGCCCAGCTTGCCCGGGGTGTTCAGGTGTGCTTCCTCGCCCAGACCCAGCCAGTCGTACATGGGGATGATGGCACGGTCGGCCACCGAACCCAGGGCTGCCCGCAGCAGAGCGGTGCGGGCGTCCGCCGTTTTGACGGCGGCAACTTCCTTTGCGGTAGGGTGTGCGCCGGTCAGGTGCAGATAGGCCGCCGCCGTGGCCTTTTCCTTGGGGGTGGCAGCGCTCTCCCACCAGGCCGTGATGGTGGTGTTGTCGTGGGTGCCGGGGTAGACCACACTGTTCTTGACATGGTTGTGGGGCAGGTACTCGTTATCCCCGCCGCTGAAGGCAAACTGCAGCACTTTCATGCCGGGAAAGGTGCTGTCGGCCAGCAGCTTCCGCACGCTGGGGAACAGCTCGCCCAGGTCCTCGGCAATGATGGGCAGCTGGCCCAGCGCCTGCTCCAGCGCGTCGAACAGCTCCATGCCGGGGCCGTTTTCCCACTTGCCGGTCTTGGCGGTGGCACTGTCGGCAGGGATGGCCCAGTAGGTATCGAAGCCCCGGAAGTGGTCGATGCGCAGCAGGTCGTAGATGCCCAGGGCATGGCGCACCCGCTGGACCCACCATGCATATCCAGTCTGTTTATGATACGTCCAGTTATACAGCGGGTTGCCCCACAGCTGACCATCGGCGGAGAAATAATCCGGCGGGCAGCCTGCCACACGGGCAAAACGGCCCTCGGCATCCAGCTCGAACAGCTTGCCGCCCACCCAGGCATCCACCGAGTCGGCAGAGACATAGATGGGGATATCGCCCAGGATCTGCACACCCTTGTCGTTGGCATACTGCTTCACGGCCTGCCACTGGGTGCTGAACTTGTACTGTACAAACTTCCAGAAGCCGATCTCTTCCTCGTTTTCGGCAGCAAAGGCGGCCAGCGCAGCCTTGTCCCGCAGGCGGTAGGGGCGCTCCCACTCCACCCAGTTCTTCATGCCGTTGGCCACTTTCAGAGCCATGTACAGGGCATAATCCTCCAGCCATGCCTCGTTGCTCAGGGTGAAGGCATAGTAGTCATCCGGGAAGTAATCGCTGCAGCCGTGCAGGCCCTTGCAGGCCTTGCGCCAGGCCGCATAGGCGGTGCGCAGCACCTTGTAGCGGCTGGTGTACAGGGTACCGTAGTCCACCTGCTTCGGGTCATCGCCCCAGGGCTCTGCCTTGAGCTGGGCTGCCGTGAGCAGGCCTTCTTCCTTCAGGGCATCAAGGTCGATGAAGTAGGGGTTGCCCGCAAAGGCGGAGCAGCTCTGATAGGGGCTGTCGCCGTAGCCGGTGGGGCTCAGGGGCAGCAGCTGCCAGATCTTCTGCCCGGCATCGGCCAGAAAATCCACAAATTTGAATGCTTCCTTGCCAAAGCAGCCAATTCCATAAGGGCCGGGCAGGCTGGACACCGGCATCAGGATTCCACTTTCACGCATGGTTTTACCTTCCTCACATTCCACATTTTGACCGGAAACTTGTTGATTCTTATCATAACATAATCGCAGACTATTTTCCACAGGCAAAAATCGTGGTATACTGTGGTATACTTGGTATTTGTCTGCCGCTTGCACGCGGTATGGGCCGGTGCGCCGGCAAACAGCATCAGGAGGTCTTACGCACCATGCAGTGCACTGAAAAATATTTTGAAGCGGATGCCTTCCGCACCCGGGCCGAAAGCGTCCTGCTGGCCGCCGTGCCGGACAGCCGTACCGGCGGCGGACTCATCGCGCTGGAAGGTACGGTGTTCTACCCGGAAGGCGGCGGTCAGCCTGCCGACCGTGGCACCCTGACCCTGCCGGACGGCACCGAGCTGGCCGTGACCGATGTCCACGAGCAGGACGGCATCCTCTGGCACAGCGTTCCTTCCCTGCCCGACACCGCCGTGCCGGGCATCACGGTAGAGGAAGCCATCGACTGGGACTGGCGCTTTGACAAAATGCAGCAGCACACCGGCGAGCACATCCTTTCCGGCATCCTGCACCGGATGTTCGGGGCCGAGAATGTGGGCTTCCACATCGGGGCCGAGGCCGTGCGCATGGACACCAGCGTGCCCATCTCTGCCGAGGGCCTGCGCGCCGCCGAGCTGGAGGCCAACCGCATCGTCTGGCAGGACGTGCCGGTGGTCATCACCTACCCCACCCCGCAGGAGCTGGCCGCCCTGACCTACCGCAGCAAAAAGGAGATCGAAGGGCAGGTGCGCATCGTGACCATTCCCGGTGCCGATGTGTGCGCCTGCTGCGGCACCCACACCCGCACCACCGGGCAGGTGGGTCAGATCAAGATCCTGACCAGCGAGAACTACAAGGGCGGCGTGCGGCTGAGCATCGTGTGCGGTGCCCGGGCGCTGGAAGCTGCCCAGGCCATGCGGGCACGGCAGGCGGACATCGGGGCCCTGCTCAGCGCCAAAGCCGACCAGACCGCCGTGGCCGTACACCGGGTGTACGACGAGTACACGGCCCTCAAGTTCAACCACTTCGGCCTGTGCAGCCAGCTGTTCGACGCACTGGCCGCCGCCGTGGAGCCGGAGCAGAATGCCATCCGCATCGTGCCGGGGCTGGACCCGGACGGCCTGCACCGGCTGGCCGTGCGCCTGAGCGAGGCCACCACCGGTCTGTGCGCTGCCCTGACCCCCAACGACAAGGGCACCGGTTACTGCCTGGCCCAGGCCGGCGGGGATGTGCGTACCCTGACCAAGGCCCTGAACACCGCCCTGAACGGCCGCGGCGGCGGCAAGCCCGGCATCTGCCAGGGCAGCTGCGCCGCCACGCCGGAGCAGGTTGAAGATTTTTTGAAGGAGAATATTGATCATGAGAATGCGCTTTAAACCCTATGCACACGACGAGCTGATGGCCGCCGATTTCCACGTCCACGAACCCCTGATCTGGGGCGGCAAGTGGCACGCCCAGTATGCCCGCCCGGAGCAGCCCTTTGTGCTGGAGCTGGGCTGCGGCAAGGGCGGCTTCATCTCCCAGCTGGCCTGCGCCCACCCGGAGAACAACTATCTGGGCATCGACATCACCGACAAGGTGCTCATTCTGGCCAAGCGCAAGATCGAGGCCGCCTATCAGGCCGCAAACCGCCCCATCGACAACGTCAAGATCATGAGCACCGACATTGAGCGCATCAAGGGCGTGATCACCGCGGAGGACGAGGTCAGCCGCATCTACATCAACTTCTGCAACCCGTGGAGCAAGAACGGCTCTTCCCACAAGCACCGCCTGACCTACCCCCGTCAGCTCATCAACTACCGCGCGTTCCTCAAGGACGGCGGCGAGATCTACTTCAAGACCGATGACGATGACCTATTCCGCGACAGTCTGGAGTACTTCCCCGCTTCCGGCTACGACATCGAGTGGATGACCTACGACCTGCACGAGAACGAGCCGGAGTGGAACATCCGCACCGAGCACGAGGGCATGTTCACCGAGATGGGCATCAAGATCAAGGCCCTCATCGCCTGCAAAAAGCCCGGCGACGACAGCGTGACCTGGATCGAGCCCAAGGTGCTCAAGCGCATGGCACGGGAAGCCGCCGAAGCCGAGGCGGCTGCCAAGGCTGCACAGGAAGGCGAAGCCGATGTCTGACCCCTGTGAACTGTGCCTGAACAACCTGCAGGACGAATACGGCAGCTATTACTGTGCCCAGGGCAGCGCACTGGACGAGGACGAAATGGCCCGCTATCTCTCCTGCCGCACCGCCGCCTGCCCCTTTTTTGAGCCGGGCGACGAATACAAGATCGTAGCAAAGCAAAACTGACCGGAGGTGTTTTTGTGGTAGCCTTCCTCACCCAGACCACCGTCTGTGGCTTTTCGCTGTACCAGACGCTGGCCTATTTTCTGATCTATTCCTGTCTTGGCTGGTGCCTGGAAGTGGTCTACGCCGCTGTGACCACCGGCAAGCTGGTGAACCGCGGCTTCCTGAACGGGCCGGTGTGCCCCATCTACGGCTTCGGCATGGTCATCGTGCTCTATGCTCTGACCCCGCTGGTGGACAACACCCTGCTGCTCTATCTGGGCGGCGTCATCCTGCCCAGTGCCCTGGAGCTGGTGGGCGGCTGGGCCCTGTACAAGCTGTACCGCACCCGCTGGTGGGACTACAGTGACTACCCCTTCAACATCGGCGGCTACATCTGCCTAGAATTCTGCCTGCTGTGGGGCGTGGGCACCCTGGTGGTCATGCGCATCGTGCACCCCATCATAGCCGGACTGGTGGCCATGGTCCCCACCCTGGTGGGCGTGATCCTGATGTGCATCCTCTACGCCGTGTATGCCACGGACGTGGTGGCCACCGCCATTGCGGCCTCCACCCTGGCCGACACACTGGACACCATGGAGAAGCTGGGCGACAGCATCCATGCCGTGAGCGACGCCATGACCGAGCTGCTGGGCACCACCGCCATGACCGCCGACCAGAAGATGGACGAGAGCCGCCTGCAGCTCAAGCTGGCTGCCGCCGAAGCCCGGGACAATGTCCCCAAGCTGAAGCCGCGTGAGGCCATGGCCGCCATCCGTGCCCGGACCGACGAAGCCATGGAGACCGCACGGCGCGCTTCGGAGACCGCCCGTCTGAACGCGGCCGAGGCCGCCAACGCCGCCAAACTGGCGGCACAGGGCGCTTCGGAGCGGGCCGCAGAACGCGCCGCCGCGCTGCTGCAGCTGGAAGAGCTGTCGGCCGAGCTGCAGGTACGCTCCGACGAGATGCGTGCCCAGATGCTGAAGAAGCCCCGCGTCATCGGCCAGCGCCGCATGCTGCGGGCCTACCCCAAGCTGAAGCACGGCGTGAAGAGAACTTCGCTGGAAACGCTGCGCAAAAAACTGGATCGGCGGGAGTCCGATCAGGACCGGGACAGCAAGGAATAAGCCCAGCAGGTTGTTGCGGATTTGTTGCAATTATCTGCGATGACCCGCTTTTTTATCGGTTTTTTTGCGGCGTATTCTGTGCATTTTTGTGCACTAAAGATTGCCGGAAGCTATTTCCAAATTGCACATTTGATGCTATACTGTTACATAAGAGTGTAACTGGATAAACTATGTCTGAAGCTGGCAATTTTTGCCGGACTGCGAGGGATGACCATGTCTGATAAAACAATTCAAAATACAACCGTCGGCACAGTACAGCCGGGTGCCCTTACAGCCATTGCACGCAAGGAGGACTTCCTGCAGCATCTGCAAGACTTTCTGGACACACACAAAACCGAAAAGTGGTGCGTCGCGGCCATCGACGTTGAGCACTTCAGGCTGTACAACGAGCTTTACGGCACCGAGCAGGGCGATACCCTGCTGAACACCCTGGCCAGCCATCTGCTGGACTATCAAAAGACCTCCGGCTGCCCTGTGGGCTACTGGGGCAACGATGACTTTTTCCTCTGCCTGCCGGACGACCGCGTGCAGCAGCAGGACATCGTGATCACGCTGCAGACCTGCGTGAGCCCCAATCATCAGGATGTCACCTTCTTTCTGGCGCTGGGCCTGTGCCCGGTGAGCGAGCATCCGGAAGCGGACGCCGCCACCCTGTGCAACTACGCTCAGATCGCCGTGATGAACCCGGACCATTCCGGCAGCGGCATCCACCGCTTTGCCCCGGCCATGCTGGACAGCCTCAAGGCCCAGCAGCAGCTGCTGAGTGAGCTGGAACCACCCCACCCGCGGCTGCGTGCAGCCGTCCGAGTTCATGCCCCTGCTGGAGAGCACCGGCCTGATCTCCCGGCTGGACCAGTACATCTGGGAAGCCGTCTGCCAGACGCTGCAGAAGTGGCAGGCCAGCGGCAGCAATCTGGTGCCCGTATCGGTGAACGTGTCCGTGGTGGACATCGTGAATCTGGACGTGCCGCAGATCTTCTCGGATCTGGTGGAGAAATACCAGCTGGAGCCCAAGCTCCTGCTGGCCGAGATCACCGAGACCATGCTGGCCGAGAACTCCTCGGTGGTGGAAAACGCCATCCAGGGCCTGCACCGCAAGGGCTTCTCGGTGATGATGGACGACTTTGGCAGCGGCTACTCGTCGCTGAACATGCTCAAGGACACCAACGTGGATGCCATCAAGCTGGACATGAAGCTCATCGACATGAACCAGCAGAACCACAGCAAGGGTGTGCAGATCGTGGAATCGGTGATCAATATGGCTCACCGGCTCAATCTGCCCATCATTGCCGAGGGTGTGGAGACCCCGGAGCAGGTGTCCATGCTGCAGGCTGCCGACTGCCTGTATACGCAGGGCTACTACTTCTTCAAGCCCATGCCCATTGAAAACGCTGAAAAGCTGCTGGCCCAGCCCAATAACGCCGACTACTGGGATATACGCCGCGACCTGATGCGCCGCGACCACCGCACCGCTGCGGAGGACCCGGACTCGGAAAAGACGGCACTGGCCCTGCAGGCATATCAGATCTTTACCGACAATCTGCTGGAAGTCTCGCTGCTCAACCTGGTCACCGGCACCTATCGGGTGATCAAGCGGGATGCCCGCCTGCCCGGCGCAGACCTGGCCAAGGAAGAGGACTTTACCACCTTCTGCGACCGTCTGGTGAATGAAAAGGTCGTGCACCCGGACGATGCAGAGATGTTCCAGGAACAGGTGGACCTGCCTCTGCTGCAGGACACCCTGTTCCACTCCCAGCAGCCGGAGTTCTACCGCTTCCGCAAGCAGATGGCCAACCAGTTCGTGTGGATCACCATGGAAGTGCTGCCCTGCCGCGGTTGCTGCGCCCAGAACCCCTGGGCCACCGTGCTGATGCGGGAGGACGCACAGGCCAACCAGCTGAGTGAGGAGCTGGACTTCTCCTACAGCCACGACACCCTGACCGGCCTTGCCAACCGCAGCAAGTATGAGAGCGACCTGCGGGAGCTGCAATATTCGGATTACGATTCCATGGTGTGCACCTACATCGACGTGGTGGGCCTGCATGAGGTGAACGATCACCTGGGCCACCGCAGCGGCGACAACCTGCTGTGCACCATTGCCAACGCCGCCCGCAAGTTCTTTGTGAGCAGCCGCATCTACCGCGTGGGCGGTGACGAATTCGTCGTGCTCACCCCCAACCTGCCACCCTATGACGCATGGACCGCCTCCGACCGGATGCGCGTGTTCCTGCGGGAGAAGGACTGCGAGATCTCGGTGGGCATCCAGAACACCAACAATCTGCGCAAGCTGGAAGCGGCCGTGAACAAGGCCGAGCAGGCCATGCAGCAGGACAAGCTGGCCTACTACGGCCGCAACGGGCAGGAGCGTCAGCTCAAGGGCCTGAACGAAAAGCTGGAGCGCACCCTGACCCAGAAGCGGGACACCGAGCACTTCCTGCGGGTGCTGGCCCCCAAGTACCGCAGCGTGTATGTGGTGAACCTGCAGGACGACAGCGTGCGGCCCATCATCATTCCGGACTTCTTCCAGAAGATCCTGGACACCTCCGGCGGCTCCTTCCGTGCCGTCATCACCGCTTACCGCGACCAGTATGTGGTGCCGGAATCCCACGACGCCTTCAACCGCGTGCTGGATTACAGCTTTGTGCGCAGCAAGGTGCTGAGCGGCGAGATCGTGGAGGTGCACTACACCAGAACAGACGGTGCACCCTACACCCTCAAGATCACCCCGTATTCCTCCAGCGGCTCTCACATCCACGAGACCATCTGGATCTTTGCAGATGATACGGCAACGCTTACCCCCCCCCCGACGCAAATTAAAAAAACAATCGTAACAGCGTAAAATAGTAAAGAGCACCGTTCCGGCCGGAACGGTGCTCTTTTGCTGTTTTCGGTTCAATTTATGCCCAGAGGTTTTCCGGGTACTGGCCCTCGGCGGTCTTGCGGGCAATGGCCTCCACCACCAGCGGCTTATCCTCGCGGTAGGTCACGCCGTACCACTTGTCGGTGCTGCGCAGCACCTGGATCTTTGCCTTGCCTTCCTCGATCAGTTCGGTGACCACCAGCGGCAGGAAATACTCACACTTGAGCGGGTTGGTCGGCAGATTTGCGTCCAGCCATGCGGCAAAGCGGTTCTCAGCCTCGTCCAGGAAGCTCTTGCCAAAGCCCCACAGATTCATGCTGACAGGGGTATCACCCGGCAGGTCGGTCCAGCTTGCGCCGCCGTCCTCGGTGTAGTGCACGCCGTCTGCATAGGGCTCGATGCGGGTGCGCTCGGTCACGCTGTGCAGGGTGCCGTCCGGGTTGGTCACGCACACGCCGCGGGCCACGCTGCCGTTCTCCGACACCGTGTTGCGGAGCAGGTAGCTCACCATGCAGTAGTCGTAATAGCTGCCGTCCTCGTGGGTGGACAGGTAATCGTACATCACCCGGAACGCCTCGGGGCCGTAGTAGTCATCGGCGTTGATCACCGCAAAGGGGCCGTCGATGAGGTCCTTGGCGGCCAGCACGGCGTGGCAGGTGCCCCAGGGCTTGACCCGGCCTTCCGGCACGGTGTAGCCTGCGGGCAGCTCTTCCAGCTGCTGGAAAGCGTATTTCACGTTCATGGCCTTGGACACCCGGTCGCCGATGGCGGCCTTGAAGGCATCCTCGATCTCGTGCTTGATCACAAAGATCACCGTCTCAAAGCCGGCCCGGCGTGCATCGTAAAGGGAATAATCCACGATGACCTGGCCGTTGGGGCCCACGGGGTCGATCTGCTTCATACCGCCGTAACGGCTGCCCATGCCTGCCGCCATCACGACCAATACCGGTTTGTTCATAACAAGTTCCTCCTCTGTTTCGCAAGCACCGCCTGCGCGGTGGGAATTTCACGCTTTTATTATACTCCCTTTGCACTTCCGGAGCAAGTGCAAAGAGGCCGCCGCAGGCCGTTCTGCGGGGCCGCGCACAGTTTCGCAAGCGTAAATTTCCAAAATATGCAATTTATTCTTGTCAAAGTCTTGTTTTTAGTTCTACTTTCGTGTATACTTGCTTCATTAAGTGCAAGTTTTACCTGTCAATTTTCAGTTTTGCTTGTCAAGAAACACTTTCCGATCATCAAGAAAGAGGGATATTCTCATGAACGAAGCCGTCACCAAGCGTTTCCTGCTCTACTTCCGCCTGATGCTGCTGGTCTGGATCCTCATCGTCAACGCCATCCTGCATGTGGTAGGCTTTGCGTACAGCTGGCTCATCTTCCTCAGCAACATCATGCTGTTCACCATGGAGGGCGACATCAAGGACCGCTTCGTCTCGGTGGAGCTGGGCGGTCTGGTGGGCATGGTGTTCACCGTGATCGCCCTGCTGGCCATCACCTTCCTCACCCCGGTGCTGGGCAGCTTTTTCGGCTTCCTCATCCCGCTGGCCGTCGTGCTGTTCGTGCTGATTATCCTGCACCCCTACGCCCCCAAGGTGCTCAACAATGTGGGCTTTGCCTACCTCACGGTGGCCTGCATCGACGCCGAGACCTTCGCGGCCAACCTGCCGCTGTTCTTTGCCACCTACATCCTCGGCTCGCTGGCCTTCAACGGCGTGTGCGTGCTGCTGATGAAGCCCGCCAAGGCACTGGCCGTAAAGAGCGTGCAGTGCACCCAGAGCGAGACCGCCTGACGTTCTCCTATTTTTCTCCGATAAATGCAGCAGAGGCCCCTGTTCCGGTTGGAACAGGGGCCTCTGCATTGTTATGAGCCTTTATCAGGCGTTGTAGGTACGGTTCTTGATCTCGTCGGTCACCTTGGCAATGAAGGCATCCAGCTCCATCGTGGTGGTCTCGCCCTTGCGGTCACGCACCGAGATGTTGCCGGCCTCGGCTTCCTTGGCACCCAGCACCAGCATATAGGGCACACGGTCCACCTGCTGTGCGGCACGGATCTTGTAGCCGATCTTCTGGTTGTCGTCGTCCAGTGCCACACGGACACCGGCCTCCACCAGCTTCTCAGTAACATCCTGAGCGTAGTCCAGGGTCTTTTCGGACACGGGCAGCACCTTGACCTGCACAGGAGCCAGCCAGGTGGGGAACTTGCCCTTGGTCTCCTCGATCAGGTAAGCCATGAAGCGGTCCAGAGAGCCCAGGATGGCGCGGTGCAGCACCACAGGAGTCTTTTCGGTGCCGTCCTTGTCCACATAGGTCAGGTGGAACTTGGCGGGCAGGCAGAAGTCCAGCTGGCAGGTGGACAGAGTGTACTCGGCACCCACGGCGGGCTTGACGTTCACGTCCAGCTTCGGGCCGTAGAAGGCAGCCTCGCCGATCTCCTCGGTGAAGTGGATGCCCAGCTCGGTCAGCACCTCACGCAGAGCGTTCTCGGCGTGGTTCCACATGGCGTCATCGTCGTGGTACTTCTTCTTGTCGGCGGGGTCGCGCAGGCTCAGCACGCAGCGGTAATCGGTGATGTTGAAGTCCTTGTAGGTCTCAAAGATCAGGTTGCACACGTCGGCCACTTCGCTCTTGATCTGCTCCGGGGTGCAGAACAGATGGGCGTCGTTCTGGCAGAAGTGACGGCCGCGCTCGATGCCCTTCAGGGTGCCGGAGGACTCGTAACGGAAGTCGTGTGCGATCTCACCGATGCGCATGGGCAGGTCGCGGTAAGAGTGCGGATGATTTGCGTAGATCATCATGTGGTGGGGGCAGTTCATCGGGCGCAGGACGTAGCT
>ENA-OZFE01000136-OZFE01000136.1-human-gut-metagenome-genome-assembly--contig:-NODE-136-length-35683-cov-5.206467_pt1 | contig 35683 bp, 30 predicted proteins | sample MGYA00245077_ERZ653627 | MGnify/ENA primary metagenome ERZ653627 (study PRJEB26926, sample SAMN06165121) | human gut metagenome | biome: ENVO:00009003; feature: ENVO:2100002; material: ENVO:00002003...
CCCGAAGTATCGTTGATGCCTTCTTCGTTCGCTGAAAGATCAGAGACCGATTCATCTTCACCAGAATCAACAAAAGAGTTTGGAGAAGAGTTGTCGTTCTCAGAACCAAGCGAACGATTAGAGTTGACTTCTCTATTTTCAGAATTCGCCAAAGGAGCCGAATTAGATTCGCTAGCTCCGAAGTCTGAGCTGTCTTTTTGCTCTGCTTGGTATTTTGAATCTCGAGAAAACGAAAGCGCCGCATCAAGCGCAGAATATACCGCATCGGTGCTTTGCTGATAGTTCAGTACGCAAATAACCGTAAAGACCACAGCCAAAACAAGAGCCACTGCGGTCATGGTTAAGGTGACAAATTTCACACGAAGTTTTCGAAGCATCACAGTTGCCCTTCAGGGCTTTTCAGCAATCGATACCCAGCTTTACGTATGGTCTCTATTTTCGCTGACGAGCCGATGAATTTTATCTTTTTACGCACAAAGGAAATGTACGCTTCCACGTTATTATCTTCAGCACTTGAACCAACGCCCCACACCTTGTTAATCAACATTTCTTTTGAAACAATCTGCCCCGCATTAGACATAAGAACTTTTGCCAAACAGAACTCTTTATAGCTTAGATGGATGGTTTTTTCGCCACACGACAGGTCATAGCTTTCCAAATTAAGGAGCAAATCCCCTGTACAAATTTCCTCAAACACCACTTCGCCCTGACGGCGTGTGAGCATACGAAGATGAGCAAGAAGTTCCGCAGGACTAAAAGGCTTGGTCATATAGTCGTCGGCACACTATCGTAACCAGTAATTTTGTCGGAAATAGCATCGCGAGCAGTAAGCAGTAATACGGGAGTTGAAATATGCGCACGACGTAGCTTTGTCACCACTTCAAAGCCATTCATTTTTGGCATCATCACATCAACAATAACCACATCATAAAGCCCACTTTTGGCGTAGTTAAGCGCATCTTCCCCATTGGAAACAAGATCAACATCATAGGTGTTCTCTTTAAGAATCTTCTTTAGCGCACGCGCCAGAGGCTCATCGTCTTCTGCCACCAGAATGTACATAAAGCCTCCTTTTGGCGTGCGTCTCTTAACATCTTTTTATTGTAGCATCGCGCCTGAAAACAACCTGAAAGACCAAACAGCCCGCTATTCAAAAAGATATTTCAAATAGCCATAGCCTTCTTCTTCCATTTTTTCAAAAGGAATAAATCGAAGAGCGGCGCTGTTGATGCAATATCGAACACCATTTGGCGACTCCGACTCGCCTGTAAACACGTGCCCTAAATGAGAATCCCCTGCACGACTTCTGACCTCTGTACGACGCCATCCAAAACTCAAATCTTCCTTTTCAACAACGGCAGGCTCCTCGATTGGCTTTGAAAAAGCAGGCCATCCGCAGCTACTTTCGAACTTATCGGTTGACGAAAACAGCGGTTCACCTGTTACCACATCAACGTAGATACCCTTTTCAAACGTATCCCAAAACTCATTTTTGAAGGCGTTCTCCGTTCCTCCCTCTTGCGTAACTCGATACTGTTCAGCCGTTAGTTTGTCGCGTATTGCTTCGGCGGCAGGCTTTTTATAATCACCAGGGTCAATACGGAGCTTAGAAAAGAGTTCGATTTCTTCTTTCGAAATATGACAATACCCGTTCGGGTTCTTTTGCAAATAATCCTGGTGATAGTCTTCAGCCAAATAGAAAGTTTCAAGCGGAGCAATCTCTACAGCAAACTTATTATGTCGACCCCGTTCAACATCAGCAATTCGAAGTACCGTTTCTCTTGCCTTATCGTTTGTGTAGTAAATGCCTGTTTGGTATTGAGAACCATAGTCATTCCCTTGACCATTCTCAATGGTAGGGTCAATCACATAGAAATAGGCAAGTAAGATTCCATCAAGACTCACCTGACTCGGATCATATTCAACCCGTACCGTTTCGCGAAAACCAGTTTTGCCAGAACAAACAGATTGGTAGTTAGCTTGATCTTTGCTCATTCCGTTTGCGTATCCACTTTGCACATCAATCACGCCAGGGATAGCCTCCATCAAACGCTCCATTCCCCAAAAGCATCCACCAGCAAGATATATGACATCCTCTGTATTTTCCATATAACAGCTTCCCTCGAATTGTTCCATAGGCGATTGATCTGCCCTTTCTTTATTGGCGTTATTAGATTGGTTACATTGAGTATCAAACTTACCAAAGGCACAACCACCTAAAAGCAGAGCCACTCCAAGCATAAGGGGAATCAATGCACTCTTCATAGTTTGACGCTCCTTTCATAGCCCTTTAATACCCAGCCGCTCCTTCATGCAGTACTCCTAAACAACTTCACACCCCTGTACCCTCGTGAAGGCCTCTGATGCTTCACGCACTCCCAAATACTCTCGAACGCTCCCAGCCTCAACCCCCCCAGACACAGCCAAAACCACGGTTTAAGACATTGCCTGATCAATGAGCCTCATCAGTTTGTCTTTCTGGGCTTTCTCGGTCAGAACACCTACGATAGGATCCCCTACGATGTTTCCTTTGGAATCAACAACGTAGGTAGTGGGATAGGCATAAACCCCATTCGCAAACTTTCCTGCTTCACTGTTTTCGTCGAAATAAACGTTTCTGAAGGTAGCGCCCTTTTTATCAAGCACTTCGTTGGCCTCCATAATTGATTTTTCAGATCCACCGAGCGTGAACGAATTAACACCAATTAGCTCTCCGCCCCTCTTTTCAAAATCCTTGTTTAGCGCCTCAAGACTATTAAGCTCTCCTACACAAGGCGAACAGGTAGTAAACCAAAAATTAACGACAGTGAATTTGTTGTTCGAGAACAGGTCTTTGCTATTCACCGTGTTTCCTTTGAGGTCTTTCCCTTCAAATTCAGGAAACATTTGCATATTCATGCTCGAATCAGATGCACTCATTCCGCCATCTTTGCGCATCATTGCAAGCTCAGGGAATTTTTCCTCAAGCTTAATGAGCTTGTTCTCGATATCACGAACTTTTTCTGCTTCCGCTTTCAGCAGCTTCAACTCATCATCCGAGAACTGGTCTTTAGCTTCCTCTATAACTTTGAGCAAAAAATCGCCATAGTTTTTGTTATCTTCGATCATCGTCATGTCTTTAGACGAGGTAAGAAATACTTTTTCCCATAATTCTTGATTCTTTGAAAAAATCTCGTTTTCCTGTTTCATGAGCTCGTCATATTGCTTGGATGCTTCTTCGATAGTTTTAGGCATATCCATTGAGTCATCCATCTTTTCAGACTGCCCACCGCAAGCAGTGAGCGAAACAAGTAAAAAGCCCGCTACAAGAAAAGCAATAAAACCACTAAGGTATTTTGTTGCTGTCATAGTTGTTTTCCTTTCTTCAATCAGTACCGTTTACTATTCATGGAGAAGTTGATCAGTATTGAAGCGTTTGCGCAGTAAGGCAAGCATCGTTGTTTGAGGTTTCCTGGTCTTTTCCTGAGCGAATACGCTAGGAGTAGAACACCTACGAGCACCTGCGCTGTGTTGTTGTTTTCTTACTGGCGGAAGCAACATCTCGCTTTTTGGCGCAACCAAAACCGTAGTGATACCTCACTGCCCTTGCCGAACAAGCACGAACACACATTCCACAGCGAATGCATTCGGCATGGTTTGGCGATTTGGTAACCTCTACATCCATCTTGCAGGCTTTTGCGCATTCTCCGCATTTGACACATTTGCTCTCATCGACCCGCATTTGCAGCAGCGAAACTTTATTCATAAGTGAATAGATTGCGCCTAAGGGACAAATCCATTTACAAAACGGTCGATAAAAAAGCACACTGAGCACAATCAGCACCACAAGCAGGGTGAACTTCCAGGTAAACAAGGCACCTAAAGCATCTCTAATCCCCGTATTAACCAAAGACAAAGGAAGCGCCCCCTGAAGCACCCCTTGAGGGCAGAGATATTTGCAAAAATAAGGGTCACTCAAGCCCACTTCGTCAACCAACAACGCAGGAAGCAAGATCACCGCAAAGAGCAGGACGGCATATTTAAGAAACCTCAAAGGTTTTAGTCGTTTCGTTGAGAACTTCTTTGAGGGAATCTTATGAAGCAAATCCTGAAACCAACCAAAAGGACACAAGAATCCGCAGATAAATCTCCCCAGCAAAACCCCAAGCAAAATGAGCGTTCCCGTAACGTAATAGGGAAAACTAAATTTAGCTGTCCCAATTACTGACTGGAAGGCACCAATAGGACAAGCACCCGTCGCCGCTGGACACGAATAGCAGTTTAGACCAGGCACGCAAACCGATTTTGCGGGTCCCTGATACAGGGTTCCCTTAACAAAATTCGGAAGATGGATATTCGCTGCCAATGTGGCTCCACCTTGAATCCATCCGCGTAGCCTCGCTAAAACACTCGATACTCCTCGCCCTTTCTGTTTTGGTTTTTTCCTTATCGTTTTCCTCATTTGTTAGCCAATCCCAACGCATTCCAAGCACAAATTAACGGCTTTACTCAATACGGCTTCCACTTCGCCTAACAAGATGCCAACAACCAACAAGATGACACTCGCTACCAGCAGTACAATTTGCGCAACCAATTTCAAACGCTGATCCAACCTTCAATCTCCCTTCTATCTGTTACTACTGTTCAAACACCCTCCCTCCTCGGGTTCATAAAGCGAAAGCTGTTCCGCAAATTCGCAGTTCAAACGGATGTATCGAATGAAAAAGCTGCGTTTCAGCTCCGACTCAAAAGGCTTCCTTCTCAAGAAAAAGCCTCTTTCGCCACCTTGAGCGAAACACTAGCAAGTTGGATATAAAGTCCTTGTTAAGAGGTGAAACTTAACGCAAACTTTATGTTGCTTTGAAATAATTAGAGACAGGAACTGCTTTGGGACAGGGCTTCAAACTCTTTGCGTTTTGAGCGCATAGTTCTTGCGCAAAGTTGACCTGCAACGGACAACGGAGCCGGAGGGTATTGTCCGGGTTCTTCCGCCTGCCCCGAGGCAACAGTAACGCCATATCCACCAAAGGGAGGCCATATGCATCTTTTGGTAGTAGAAGACGAACGCACCCTGTGCGAAACAATTGTCAAAAGCCTCAAGCGACTTGCCTACAGCGTAGATTTCTGTTTTGACGGCGAGCGGGCACTCGAATTGCTCGGAACAGAAAAATATGACCTAGTTATCCTCGATTTGAATCTTCCGAAAGTAGATGGATTGAGCGTTCTTAAGCAGCTTCGCCAAACCGATCGAGACACTCGTGTACTCATTTTATCTGCAAGAAGCGAAGTATCAGATAAGGTGGAAGGTCTTGACCTAGGAGCCAACGACTATCTCTCAAAACCGTTTCATCTCGCAGAACTCGAAGCGCGTATCCGCAGCTTGACGCTGCGTCAGTTTATCCAGCAAGACGTTCTTCTAACGTGTGGCTCATTGACCTTCGACACACGTTCGCGAATCGCCAAAGCAGAAGATAAAGAGCTTTCCTTAACAAGAAAAGAAACAGGGATTCTTGAGTACTTATTGGCAAACCAAGGACGACCCGTTAGCCAAGAAGAGCTGATCGAACATGTATGGGATAACAGCGTTGATGTGTTCAGCAATTCCATCAGAGTTCACATTTCAGCCCTTCGTAAAAAACCTCGAGAATCGCTTGGTTTTGACCCCATTCGAAACAAAATTGGTGAAGGATACCTCATAGAGAAAGAAGCACAGTGAAGAAGCTTTCCCTCCAGTGGCGAATCACTCTTATGGCAACAGTCCTAATTGGACTCACCTGCGTTGCAATGAAGCTCTTGTTGTGCTCGTCGGGCATGCTATATATGGATTCGATTGGCAACTTCATCCTTGATTCCGAATTTACAGAAACCGAACGTGCGGAATATTTCGATCCTCTATCGGCAAGCTGCAGTGACGCAGTCACTATTGTAGTGGCCAATGCGCAAGAAGAATTCTGCATGTCAACCTGGTTCATTACGGCGGCGGTTGCTCTTTTGAGCGGAATTCTGACATGGTTTGTAAGCGGGCAAGCATTAAAGCCTCTCAAAACATTTGCCAATCAGGTTGAAACTGTACAACTACACAATCTCGCAGACGTCAGAATCGACGAAAACGCCGTACCTGAGTTTCATCAACTTAGCTATTCATTCAACCAAATGCTCGAACGACTAGACAACGCTTTCACTGCACAAAAACAATTCAGTGGAAACGCCGCCCATGAACTCCGAACGCCTGTCGCTTCAATGCAAGCACAGATTGAGCTTTTCACTGATGAGCATCCGCATCTTTCCAAAGAGTATTCCGAATTTTTAGGGGCTTTGAAAGAGCAGAACGAGCGGCTTTCGCAAACAATAAAAACGCTCTTAGAAATGAGTAATCTTGAGGCGGTTGAACGAAACGACTTCATAGAAATCGGCCCTATGGTAGAGGAAATTTTCGCAGACCTTACCACCCAAGCGGAACGCCACAAAATCTCACTTTCACTCGAAGGAAACGGGTCTATCACAGGTAGCGACACCTTACTGTATCGGATGCTGTTCAACCTAACAGAAAACGCTATCAAGTTTAATCGCGAAGACGGGACGGTAACTGTCGCCATTGCACAGGACGAGCAACAACTCCTAATACATGTTATCGACACAGGACTCGGCATTCCTGAAGAACATAAGCGAAATATCTTTCAGCCGTTCTTCAGAGTTGACGGTTCACGTAATAGAGAGCTTGGTGGCGTCGGTCTTGGAATGTCGCTTGTTTGGGAAATTGCCAACCTTCATAACGGTGACGTATGGGTAGAAAAAAGCGGTCGCACAGGAACAACTATCGCAATACGCCTTCCGAAAAAGTAAGGTTAAAACTCAGACACAACCGTTGGTACAGGAAGTTAAAGCTTGCTCGTTCTTTATTCGAAATCAATGGATTCAAAAGACCTGAACACCTTCGACATGCGGAAAAAAGGTTCAGGAATCACTCCTGAACCTTTAATGCCAACGACAGCGGAACCTTTTTAATAGATCGCGCGTGCAGAAAAGCCACCGCTAAGTAGACCAAGAATCCCACAATCACGACCGTCGCCATCGCAGAGAGGGGAACATAAATAGGGATGTTCCCGTTCATATCCATCAACATTGACTTAAAAAGCGCCGTCAAAGCAGCAATCAAAATTGGAATAGTTGCAACCAGCGAAACAACAACCGTTACCGTGATAGGTGTAAGGTAGAGTCGGTCGATTTCCCCATTGCGATACCCAAACACCTTCATATACGAAATAGAACGGGCGCTTCGATCGATTACTGTCTTGGTTAGCAGATACATTAAAATCAAGTAAATCATGACCGACACCGCAACAAGCATGTTCATCATGTCACCCATAGAATTCGTCATCTGATTGCCAATCTTATCCATATCGGCAGGCGTAAGTTCACTCGCTAAATAGGCACCCTCAATATCTAAAGGCTCGTTGGAAGCATACGCATTGAAATAGTCACTATCGTTGTCGAACATTTCGTTAAAGGAATCAAGACTCAGCCAAACGCACATGGCAGTTTCTTCGCCTTCGATATCATCAACCGTAAGCTGATACGTTTTGTCGGTATACTCATCAAAGAATTTGTATGTTTCACCCGTATCAAGACCGAGTTTGTCCGCCAATCCAAAACCAACTACCGTTTTACCATTAGAAACATCCTCGTTAAAATAGTGCGAATCGTCTTCAATGCCATACACGGTTACCTCTTCCTGACCAGCATCTCCAGGACGATCAATTTTAAGCGAGTACACTGCGTACTTTTCTGCCTGATCGATTGCCCCTTGGTCATTCGACAAGGTATTAATAGGCGTTGCATCCTTATCAATCGTGGATGCCTTACTCATAAGATCTATCAAATCGGGTAGAGGTAAATCAGAAAGGTCTTCTGTTTCTGTAAGTTTTTCTGCCGCAGCGTAGGCCTCGCGTTGACCATCGGTTCCGTTGAGTTCCAGCGGTGATTTCAGCGTGTACTGATACTGCGCCACCATGGTGTTTTTAAGCGAATTAGCATAATTGTCCATGGTTGGCATGACGCTCAAACCAAACAGAAGCAACATGCTCGCAAACCCAACGCCCACAAACAGCGTTGCAAAGTGTGGAAGATTGCGTAAGAACACCCTGATTCTAAAACGAGAGGAAAATCCCAAGAATGAAGGAAGCTTTACTCCACGGCGAGTACCACCTCGGCCGAGTTCATGACGCAAAAACTGAAGGGGACTAAAACGCAACTTGCGAAGCAGTCCAATAAAGGTAATAACAATCAGTAAAACAACAGGGACTACCGTGGTGATGATAAACACATGCCAATCCCATGTGGCAGCGTACGGAGGAAGGCTATAGCTGTTGTAATACAGATCTTTCATGGGATCCGCCATCAGGGTGTAGCCCAGCACATTACCAAACACCGCACCCAACAAACCAACAAAGGTTGGCAGCGCCATATAGTGCAGCAGAATTTCACCCTTCTTGAATCCCATCGACATCAGCGTGCCAATAACTGAACTTTCCTCTTCGATGGTTGCCGAAGTAAGCACCACGAAAACGAACGCCATAATAATAATCAGAAGAAACATGAGGGTCTCCCACATGGAAGAGTCTCCCTCGATGTCATCAGCCGGATACCCGATGCCCTGATTGTTTGATGAATCAATCAAGCTGCTTATGGCAACGTTGTTATCAGACAAGGCGGTAACCATGTCTTTCTCCATATCAACACGATCAGATAGCGCCATTGAACGATTGTCCGTTACAAACGAGTACGTATAGGTAACAGAGTTGTCCTGAGCGAAATCGTCAAAGGCCTCGGGAGAAACTTCTGCAACGGTAAAGGTGAGAGCATTGAATACGAAGTCCGAATTCTTCTCGAATAGTGCCTGGTAATCGGGCATAGTCATAATGCCCGAAACGGTCATAGTTTTCCCGGCAACCTCAATAGTGTCACCAACCGATATTCCCGCATTCGATGCAAAAACACGATCGACTGCAATTTCATCACTTGCAGAAGGCTGATTCCCTTCGCAATATGCCGCAAGGTTTACCTCAGTTCGATTGTTATATGTTCGAAGAGTGAAATCGGTTTCCTCCGAAGAATCGCTCTTCGACTTTACCGCAGGTAAATCCATATTGAATGATTCGTATACCGTGCAGCCTAACTCCTCAACAGCATCTATAGCTTCATCATTCGCCTTGAACGAAGTGCTAAATTGTCCATCTTCGATAGTGTATTTTTCGGGCATATCTTCAATAATTTTTGAAATACTTGAAGCAGCCGAGAGAAAGCCTGCAACCAGCGCGATCGAAACCACCAGCAAAAGAAAGATGCCTAGATACTTTCCCAAGTTATTCCGCAAATCGCGCGGAAAGCGTCGTAAGAGAGTTCCCATAGTGAAAGCACCTACCATTCAAGTTGCTCAGCAGGGATAGGTTCTGAATTGATGGAGTTTTCAATAAGACACCCATCATGTAAACGAAGAATACGTGTTGCCATGTTTTTAATAGCATCATTGTGAGTAACGATAACCACCGTGCATCCGTATTCTTTATTCACCTGTTCAATGAGTGCAAGAATCTCTTTTGAAGTTTTGTAGTCAAGCGCACCCGTTGGTTCATCACATAACAGCAGACGGGGATTTTTCACCAAAGCCCTGCCAATGGCGCAACGCTGTTGTTGACCACCTGAAACCTGACGAGGGAACTTGTTGCGGTGATCCCACAATCCCAATGATCCCAAAAGATCTTTGGTCGAAAGAGGATTCTTGCCCAAGTGAGCACACACCTCAATGTTTTCCTTGATAGTTAAATCAGGCACCAAATTGTAGAACTGGAACACGAATCCCAATTCGTTACGACGATATTCCCCTACCTTCTTTGAGGAAAGTTTGGTTAACTCATACCCGTCTATAACGATTCTTCCCGCATCGGCGCTTTCGAGTCCTCCAACAATGTTCAAAAAGGTGGACTTACCCGAACCAGACGGTCCTAGCAAAACACTCATTTCTCCTTTTGATAAGGAGACATCAATGTTTCGAAGAACCTCCACGCGAGCGTCACCTTCGCCGTATCCTTTTCCTAGTCCTTCAACGCGCAGAAAAACTTCTGCCTGTGGCGAAGACGGCGTATCTTTCATAAGCCGAGCCTGTTCGAGCGGTATCGCGGACTGAGCCTGTGTTAACACTTGCACCTGCGTACTCACCCCAGAAACATCGTTTTCTTTATTTTCTCTGTTCATGCTCGTATTCCTTTCAGATGTTAGCCGTAGCTAATATAGCAAAGGAAACAAGTCAATTAAAGCGTTCGTTCAAGGAGTTGTTATCTGTGGTAAACTTGTGCCTATCAGAAAATTTTAGTTGTAGCAAACTTGCAATTGCTTCAGCCAATATCTGGTGATCTACGCTCGACAAGAGCCAAATGCGGTTTAGCGCCCTTATTAGCCTTAGATAAGCCAGTACAAACAAGGGCGTTGATAGACGACAGAAAGGTGTTGTTATGGATACGAAAAAAGGATCATTACTCGTTGGCGCAGGATTTCTTCTTGGAACCCTTGGCGTAAAAGCACTTACCAGCGAACCAGCTAAGAAATGCTATGTTCAGGGTGTTGCTTGTGGTCTTCGTGCTCGCAATGCATATCAGGACATCGTAGAAGAAGCAAAAGCTCAGGTTGATGACATCGTTGCAGAAGCAACCTATCTCACCGAAGGTGAAACCGCTGAAGAAGAAACTGTTGAAGAGGAAATCGAAGAAGCCGAAAAAGCAGAAGGCGCCGAGTAAGGAAGGTCTGACCTATGGATTTCTCAATCATTAGCGAAATCCCTGGGCGTTCCCGCATAAAGCTTGCTGGCCCTGTTCCTCAGGCCGATTACGATTCTTTGTTAAAGGTTGCATCGTCTCTTCCTTGCATTACGTCAGTAAAAATTTACGGACGAATTGGACAGATGGCGGTCACCTATGAGCCAACTATGCGCAAAAAAGCCCTCGATTCTCTAACGACAATCGATGCAGAAGCGATTGAGCAGGTTCGTTCGACCTATACGGTTGACCTCGCTCCACGTACCAATGCCCTCTTTATGGACTTAGCAATGATTATCGGTGGACACTACGCACGCCGATGGTTTTTGCCAACCCCTATCAGAACCGTTTTGACGGCTATTCGTTTTTGGCCCTTCCTTCGCGAAGGATTACGTGCGCTCATGCGTGGCAAACTTACCGTTCCCGTTCTAGATGCAGCAGCAATTGGTATCTCATTCGTAAAAAGACAGCCAAAAACCGCTGGTGAGACCATGTTCTTGCTTCGCATTGGCGAAACTTTAGAAGACTACACTAAGGCAGTTTCCGAAAACGAACTCATCAACTCATTGCTCGATGTTCCTGATAAGGCACAAAAAGTTGAAGGCGATACCGAAACTTGCGTTCCCACCACGTCACTTGTTGCGGGCGATTTGGTTGCAGTACGTACAGGTATGTCAATTTGCATTGATGGCGTGATTGAAAAAGGTGTTGCAATGGTTAACCAAGCAACACTAACAGGCGAGCCTTTAGCGGTTGAACGTACCGTTGGCGATGACGTTTTCGCAGGCACGGTTGTTGAAGAAGGGGAAATTCTTGTTCGCGTAAAGCAAGATGCGAATACAACCAAGCTTCGCTCTATTGTGAATTTGGTTGAAACTGCCGACTCCCTCAAATCAGAAGGCCAATCTCGCATGGAGAAAATGGCCGACCGAATTGTTCCTTGGAACTTCCTTTTGGCAGGTATTGTTGCGCTTACCACCCGCAGCCTTGTTAAGACCTCGGCCGCTTTGATGGTTGACTATTCCTGTGCACTCAAACTCACCGGTTCTCTTGCTGTTATGACAGCAATGAGTAACGCAGCGCGTGCGGGTATGATGGTTAAAGGCGCCAAGTACTTTGAGGCATTCGCTAAAGCGGACACCATTGTGTTCGATAAAACAGGCACACTCACCGAAGCAACGCCTGAGCTTGCCACCGTCCTTACTACCGATGGCTGGTCTGAAGATGAAGTTCTTCGTTTGGCGGCGTGCCTTGAAGAGCACTTCCCGCACCCTGTCGCTCGCGCGGTCGTACGAGGCGCTGAAGAGCGTGATCTGAAACATCGTGAGCGCCATGCTGAAGTTGAATACATTGTTGCTCACGGCCTTGTTTCTTCGCTTGAAGGCAAGAGAGTTTTGATTGGTTCTGCCCACTTCGTTATCGATGATGAGGGAGCTCATATCCCTGAAGATGCTCTGACACGCGTTCAGGAAAAGATGCAGGGATTATCACCTCTTTATCTTGCAGTTGACGGAGAGATCGTTGGCGTTTTGGGTGTTCACGATCCACTTAAGCCAAATGTTGCAGAAGTGATTGCCGAGCTTAAAGACATGGGCATCAAACATGTAGTCATGCTCACGGGAGACACCTACAAAACCGCCGAACGCATTGCGCAAGAAGCTGGTATTGATGAATTTGGTGCCGACTTACTTCCCGAAGACAAATACGAGTACCTCAAGAAACTTAAAGCAGAAGGACGCACCATTGCTATGGTAGGCGACGGAATCAATGACTCCCCTGCGCTTAACTTGGCCGATGTTGGTCTTGCTATGGGCCAAGGCTCAGATATTGCAAAAGAAGTGGCAGATATCGTTCTTTCCGACACCAATTTACGCTCGCTGATTAACTTACGCATTTTAAGCGAAGGGTTGACCAAGCGTTTAACCTCGTCGTTTAAAAATGTTATGTGCTTTAATTCTGGCTTGCTTGCTCTTGGTATTACAGGCGTTATCACTCCGCAAGCTTCCTCGTTCTTGCATAACGCAAGCACCATTGGTTTTGGATTACACAACACCAGATCTTACTTACCTTCTCAGGAAAAGAAGGAAGGAACTGAAACCAAGGTAAAGCCCAAAGGAGCACCTGCGACGCTTCCGGAAGACAAAACAAGCACACCTCCAAAAAAGACCAAAGAATAACTTGGTCAACACAACCACACGTGAAAAGGCGAGCTACATGCTCGCCTTTTCTATGCTCTAGAACATCTCAAGCTCAGTGCCATCAATTCACTTTTATCTAGTCCCCCCCACAAAAGTTAGTCCTCTGAACCTCTGCTCGAAGACCATTTTTGATCCGAATTTTCTTACTTTTCCGCCAACGGCGAATGGCATGTTTTTACCGTTCAGCGTTTTGTTAAAAACCGTGAAACATTCTTTTTTCGCCGAATCGCAAATTAACCTTGGGTTACTTAAACCTTGCAGTGCTTTTATCTTATTAAGGCTCTCGCGTCCTCATATTGCCGCTTGATTACAGCTTCATTGGCTGCTTAGACTGCGCCAAGCAAGCGGCCAGCGTATTCGTAACCAGTTTCTCTTCGAAAGAAGAGTTTGTTTTCCAAGAAACCCATCGTTGAACAGGAGTTTTACAAAAAAAGACGAATCAATACCTCAATAAAAACCAAGCGATCTGAAACCATTTTACGAAGGCTCTCATACCTTCAGAGCGGAGGCTTTATGGAAGCAATATCGCTAACAGCCACATCGTCCACATCTGCTGGAACCTTGGAAAGAATCGTCAAAGACGCCAACGTAAACACAAAAGACTGCTATCAATGCGGGAAATGCTCTGCTGGATGCCCTGTTGCACCACTCGCAGACATGACGCCACGCGAGGTAATTCGAAACCTACAACTAGGACTAACCAAACCAGTTCTTGAATCGAATATGCCCTGGTTTTGCATTGGCTGCGGCATGTGCTTAGCTCGCTGCCCTCAATGCGTAGATTTACCCAGCCTTATGACCGCCTGTAAAAAGGAAGCAAAAGCACAAGGCTACACTCCTATCAAAGAAGTAGACAAATTCAATACGCTCTTTATCGAAGGAATATATGACAAAGGCGTATCGGATGAAGCCCAATTGGCCATGAAGTATAACCTGACCTCAGGCCACTTCCTGCAAGATGCTTTGGGTGCCCCCAAGATGCTCACCCGCGGCATGATTAACGCAAAAGGGCACGAAGTTGAAAATGCCGATGAAGTTCGCGCACTTATTGATAGAGTACGCGCTATCGAAGGAACACCCACTTCATCACCCATAACTTCTTCAACATCTGACATAAGCCCATCCGAAGCAGCACAAATAAACACTCCAAAGCAACCATCACTCTTTGGTTTGTTTTCTCCTTTTAAGAAGGGAGGCACAAAATGAAATATGCATATTTCCCCGGATGCTCTGCTTCTTCAACAGGCATTTCCTACACACTTTCGTATGACTATGTAGCTCGTTGCAGCGGCATTGAGATGGAAGAAATCCCTGATTGGAATTGCTGCGGCACCTCGGCAGCACACAATGAAAGTCATCTGTTAGGTGACGCTCTACCCGCCCGTTCTCTTGCGCTTTCAGAAGCTACCTTTGGTGATACCCCAGTGTTAGCTCCTTGTGCAGGCTGCTATCTCCATCTAAAAGCAGCCACAACACATGCGCGCGAAAGCGAGGAACAACGCGAAAAAATCGAAGAAGTAATCCAACGTCCTTGGAGCGCTTCCGCCGATGTAATCAATGGCATTGAACCCTTCCTTAGTGAAGAAGTTCAGCAGCGCATCAAAGATCACGTTTGCCGCCCTCTCGATGGACTCAAAGTTGCCTGCTATTATGGCTGTGCCCTTTTACGTCCCGTGCAGGTATGCAACTTTGACGACGATGAGCGCCCCCAAGCAATGGAGAATCTTCTTGCACTTACAGGAGCAACCCCCATTGAGTGGTCGTTTAAAAATGAATGCTGCGGCGCCTCGCACCAGGTAACCATCCCCGATGCTGGCAGAATGATGGTAAAACGCATTCTGGAAAACGCAGCCGCACAAGGCGCGGACGCTATTGCGTGCGCCTGTCCTCTTTGCATGCTCAATCTCGACATGCGCGAAGCGAAAGTAAACGCCCTGCGCGCGAAGGAAGGTAAAGAGCCGCTCGATATTCCTATTTACTATTTCACCGAGCTCATAGCTGCAAGCTTTGGCGCTGACGAATCGAAGATTGGTCTTACCAGGCACTTCCATCCTGCTGCCGATCTTCATGAACGCGCCAACGTTTCTTGGGAAGCAGACCAGGCAGCCGCAGAAGCAAAGCGCAAAGCAGAAGAGACTGCCCGTGAGGCAAAACGAGCCCAGCGCAAAGCACAAGCACAAGCACAAGCCAAAGCAGCCAAAGCTAACACCAACAAATCTGCAAAAGAAGAGGTGATCGCATGAGCAGAATTGGAGTATTCGTTTGCCACTGCGGCACCAACATTGCGGCAACTGTCGACGTTGAAGCGGTAGCCGATGCCGCGCGCATCATGCCCAACGTAGCATATGCTGTAACCAACAAATACACCTGTTCAGATCCCGGCCAACAAGCTATTGTTGATGCCATCGAAGAACATAATCTTGATCGCATTGTTATTGCTTCGTGTTCGCCCCGCATGCATGAACAAACCTTCCGCAAAATGCTGGCAGAAAAAACGAGCATCAATCCTTACTTGCTCGAAATTGCCAACATTCGCGAACAGTGCTCGTGGGTTCATAAGGACAAAGCAATTTCTACTCCTAAGGCAATTGACTTAGTTGCTATGGCAGTTGCTAAGGTTGACACCAATAAGGACCTTTTCACCTCAACCATCCCCGTAAACAAGCGAGCACTTGTTGTGGGAGCAGGAATCGCCGGAATTCAGGCAGCACTCGATATTGCAGATGCAGGTTACCCGGTAACTCTTGTTGAACGCAACCCCTCCATCGGCGGCAATATGGTTAAGCTTGATAAAACCTTCCCCACCATGGACTGTTCAGCCTGTATCTGTACACCCAAGATGTCCGAGGCCGGAAACCACCCCAACATCACTATCAAAACACTCTCTGAAGTGGAAAAAGTTACCGGTTATATTGGAAATTTTGAAGTTACTATTCGCGAAAAAGCCAAGTATATTGACTACGATTTGTGTACAGGTTGCGGTGCGTGCGAAACAAAGTGCCCCAGCAAAACGATTAACGAATTTGATGAAGGCTTGTCCGAGCGCACAGCAATTTATAAACCCTTTGCTCAAGCTGTTCCCAGTAAACCAACCATCGATGCCGCGTCGTGTCGCAAACTTAAAGAAGGCAAGTGTGGCGTATGTGCAAAAATTTGCCCCACCAACGCCATTAACTACGAAGACGAAGACAAGCTTGTTACAGAAACATACGGTGCGCTCATTCTTGCCACGGGCTATAACCTTATTGACTGGACCAAGCTTTATGGTGAATACGGCTCAGGCATGTATCCCGATATCATTTCGGGCCTTCAATTCGAGCGCCTGGTTAATGCCTCGGGCCCAACCGAAGGACATATCCAGCGTCCCTCTGACGGAAAAGAACCAAAAACCGTCGTTATTATTAAGTGCGTAGGCTCACGTGATCCCAACAAGGGTGTTTCCTATTGTTCAAGAGCCTGCTGCATGTATTCGGCAAAACATGCTCATCAATACTTAGATAAGGTCAAAGATGGCCGTTGCTTCGTTTTCTACATGGATGTACGTTGCGCAGGCAAAGGCTACGACGAGTTCTATATGAACACCTTGCAAGATGGCGCCACCTATGTTCGCGGACGCGTATCAAAAATTTACCCCGAAGACGGCAAACTCGTTTGCATGGGCGAAGATACGCTTTCAAGCCAAGTGGTACGCGTTGACGCCGATATGGTAGTACTCGAAACCGCTATGGTTCCTTCTGATGGTTCCACACAAATCGCCACAGTCCTTAACGCCCAGCGCGGACCTGAGGGATTCTTCACAGAAGCCCATCCTAAGCTGCGTCCCGTTGAAACCAACACGGCAGGTATTTTCCTTGCAGGTGTTGCCCAAGGACCAAAAGACATTCCCGATACCGTTGCTCAAGCAGGAGCAGCAGCATCAAAGGTTATTGGTCTTTTAGCGAAGGGTCAAATTGAATCGAACCCTATGATCGTCCATGTTAATAACGCAAAATGCTCAGGCTGTGGTGCCTGCGTAGATGTTTGTCCCTACGGCGCAATGCAGCTTGAAGAGGTTACCCTGCGAGAGAATTCGCAGAAGGTTACCCGCATGGTAGCAAAACCCAACCCTGGTCTTTGCCAAGGCTGCGGCGCCTGCACGGTTGCTTGTCGCCCAGGTGCAGCTGACCTGCTTGGATTCACCGACGAAGGCATTATGCGAGAAATGGAGGCGCTGCTCCGATGAACGCTTTTACTTCTACCCCCACTCAACCAATACTCAACACTATTGAATCTACGGAAGACAAAAAGCTTGTAACTGCTGGGGCTTCCGACGAAGCCGGGAAAGCTCCAGCAGTAGAATGGCAACCAAAAATTCTTGCCTTCTGCTGCAACTGGTGTACCTACGCTGGCGCTGACCTAGCGGGCCTTAACCGTATGGAATACCCTGCTGACGTGCGACTTTTGCGCGTTCCTTGTTCAGGACGAGTGAACCCACAGTACGTTTTGAAGGCCTACCAAGATGGCTGCGATGGCGTGTTGGTTTGCGGCTGCCACCCTGGCGACTGCCACTATTCAACCGGTAACTACTTCGCAAAACGGCGCATGCTTATCTACAAGCGATTGCTTGAGTATTTAGGACTTGAGCCCGACCGTTTTATCATCCGTTGGATTTCAGGCTCAGAGGCAGGAAAATTCCGCGACACCGTAATCGAAGTAGCTGATCGCATTCGTGAACTCGGTCCTCTCTCGAATGACCTTCCTAATCTTTTGGCTGAAGAAATTCCTCATCCTATTGCGGCAAAGTTTGAATGGCTTGCCACTCCCATGAGTGGAAGGGAGGATTTGTAATGGATTACACCGAAACTATCCGAAAGCGTGCTGTTGAGCTTATAGAATCAGGTGAAGTTGCCTGCGTCATCGGCTGGACTGCGGGTCGCCTTGAGTATCAGCGTACTCCTTTCTGCGCGAACACGATAGAACAAGCGGAAACCCTTGTTTGTGACCAGCACTGCGAACACGCCTTAGGGAAATATGTTCTTGAACAAAAAGACAAGGGACGCGTAGGTCTCTTAACCCGCGGATGCGAATCCCGCGCCATTAATCGCCTTATTGCCGACAATCAACTCAAACGTGAAGAGGTGTACCTTATTGGTATTCCCTGTTATGGTTGTACTACACGCGAAAACATTGAACTTAAGCGTTGTGCAGAATGCCAGTTCAGAAACCCGATTATTTATGACGAACTTATTGCCGATCCCGCACCCGAGCCCAAAAATAATCGCTTTGCCGACGTTGAAGAGCTTGAATCCATGAGCCGCGAAAAACGTCGCGCCTTCTTTGATTTGATGTATGAAACCTGCATCCGCTGCCACGCGTGTCGTCAAGCATGCCCATGCTGCACGTGTAAGGTTTGTTTCGCAGAACAAGAGCGCGAAGGATGGCAGGGTAAGCAGTTCGACATTGAGCAGTCACGCTATTACGGCGTTACGCGCTCGTTCCATGTGGGAGATCGCTGTATTGAATGTGGCGAATGCGAACGTGTGTGTCCGATGGGTCTTCCTCTTATGACGCTTATGCACAAACAGGTAAAAGATATTGACGAGTTGTTTGGACCCTACGAGGGCGGCGGATTAACGTCTGAGCCGCACGATGCTATGCGCATGTTCAAACAAGACGACGTCGAAGAATTCATGTAGGAGGAAGAGATGAGATTTGACACTGACCAGCTCACCGACCTCCTTGAGGTCACAGCTCAGGCAACCAATTTGTATGTTCCTGCCGTAATTAGCGGAACGTCGCGATTCGCACTGTATGGAAAACAAGGTGAAACCACTGAGCCTAATTTCGAGCTTCAAAACACCAAAATTCCGCCCAAAGTATTCCTATTCCCCTCAACGGAAAAACTCTACACGTGGGGAAGGTCTTCTGAGGGTTCGTTTATCGAAAGCGCACTGCAGCAGACAGCGCCCTTTGTGATGTTTGGTATTCGCCCCTGCGACATTGCCTCAATTGAGCGCATGGATGAAGTCTTTTTAACCAAAGGGTATGTTGATGAGTTTTACGAATCAAAACGCAACGCTATGACTACGGTTGCCCTAGCGTGCAACAGAACAAGCGATTCCTGCTTCTGCGATTCGTTGTACTCCGACCCCAACGAAGCTCCTTCGGCAGACATTTTGCTGCTGCAGGGCGAAGGTGGTTTTGAGGTTCGCGTTCAGAGCGAAAAAGGCGAAGCACTTGCAGAAATTTGGAAACCCTTCCTTAAGGAAGGTGGCGTAGAGCGCGAACCCGTAAAATGCGCCATTCAGGTAAACATGAACGGCGTTGCCGAAAAGCTCCACAACATGTTTAACGACCCCTTATGGGATGAAGTGTCCACCGCGTGTTTGACCTGCGGTTCATGTACATTCATTTGTCCAACGTGTCACTGCTTTGACTTAAGTCAAGCAAAGAAAAAGGATGAGAATGCGCGTTTCCGCTGCTGGGATAGTTGTATGTTCAAGGATTACACCCTTATGGCAGGCAACCATAACCCACGCGAACAAAAACGAGCACGTGTACGTCAGCGCTTTATGCATAAGCTATGCTTCTTTGAAGAGCGCTACGGATCACCTTTATGCGTTGGTTGCGGACGCTGCTTAATTGACTGTCCGGAGACCATGGATATTACTGCCATCATCGATAAGGTAAATGCGGCAGGCACGGGCGACGCGGCAGATGCGAGTGCGACAACAGGCACGGCCAACGCGACAGCGGACGCGGGTGCAACTCCTGCTGGGGCTGCTGGCGCGAGCGCGACTTCCACCACAACAGGGGCTACTGCTAGCAAGGCTGCGTCTTCCACCACGGCAAGCTCAAGGGGAGAGGAGTAATCATGTCCGATATTGTAGTTTCCCATGATTGCGCAAAACTGTGCGAAGGATTATCCCTTGTTCCAAAAGTGGTTGTTATTGCAGGGATCAAAGATCTTACCCATGATGTAAGGCTCTTCACCTTCAAAACCCCTGATGGAGAAGCCCCTTTTGATAATCTGCCTGGCCAGTTAGGAATGTTTTCCGTACCGCCTTTTGGTGAGTGTATGTTCTGCATTACTTCCCGCGGTGATGATTACGTTGAAATGGCCGTGAAAAAAGTAGGCGTTGTAACTGAACAAATGCACAAGCTTAAAGTGGGAGACCAGGTGGGATTGCGTGGACCCTACGGCAATTGGTTCCCGTATGAATCCACCCGCGGACGCAACATGCTGTTTATTGCGGGTGGCATTGGCATGGCTCCTGTGCGTGCTTTTTTGGAATACTGCCTAAAGCATAGAGAAGATTACGGGCGCATTGATTTGGTGTACAGCGCATCAACCTATGACGACCTTGTTTTCAAAAAAGAGTTGTTTGAAACGTGGCCTTCTTATCCTGATACACACATCCATGTAAGTCTCTACCACGGAAACGATGAATGGACAGGGCCAGTTTCGTATACTGCTCCGTTTTTGGAGGAAGTTGTAGCAAAGGAAGGGCTAACTCCAGAGAATACTGCGGTTACGCTTTGCGGTGGTCCAAGCTTGTTTAGAACGTGCCGAGAATCATTGAACAAGTTAGGATACGACCCTGCAAATATTATCACCACACTTGAAGCACGCATGAAGTGCGGCGTTGGCAAGTGTGGACGTTGTAACATTGGCGGCCATTACATTTGTCTCGATGGTCCTGTGTTTACCGAGCTCGAACTCGCCGACATCCCCAGGGATTTATAATCCCTGGGGCGCAGCTCCGCTTCAGCAAGATATTTTTTGAATAATCTTTCCCTGAAAGAACACTGCTCTTTCAGGGACTTTTTCTGCATGCCTCCGAAAAGCTCAGCTCATAAAAGCTGCCAAATTATAAATAACAATACAAAATTGGTATTCTTATTTATATTTTTCGCCATTTTTATAAATAAGGAAGCTAATTCTGCATTCTTATTTATAAAAACGCTTATTCTTATAGATAAGAAACGGAAAACGAAGCGTTAACAGTTATCTCAGCACCCTCTATCTTTTGCTTTGTCACCAATGGCCGAAAGGGAATTGGGCATTTTGAGCGTTTAATCAGTAAATAAAAGTTGATTCGAAATAGATAATTCGCACTTCCTTCTCCTATCGATAACGATCAGGAAAACCCCTAACATCTCCTTCTTAATAAATAACCTGCTTTGTTTTGCTCAACGAAACCTATAACGAAAACCGTTTCACACAATTGCTTTTCTTTAATGCTTTAATCAATAATTAGATTGGGAGAATAGAAGAGGGAGGGATAAAAATGGGCAATCCATTTAACTCAATTACGCTTTCACAGCTTTACAACTTTCTTGTTTTATCGAAAACCCTTCATTTCACCGAAGCAGCAAGAGAACTCTATATCACTCAGCCAACGCTGAGTTCCTCAATCAAGTCTCTCGAAACAGAACTTGATACCCCTCTCTTAATCAGAGAAGGAAGAAGAAACGTACGTCTCACAAAACATGGAAAAGAGCTTCATGCAAAGCTCGAAACAATTCTCGAATCTCTCGATGAAGCGCTTGAAGAAACACGCAAAAAGGGTTCTGTCACTAATTCAACTTTGAGTCTTGGCACAATACCCACCATCCAATACGATTATCTTCCTTCCCTCCTTAGTAAATATTGGAGCATCTATAATTACGAGTCAAAAATCAGAATTACCGTCGAGTTCTCACTTCCCTTAATTAAGGGGCTAAAACAACAAGATTATGAAATTGTTTTTGCGGCATTTATTCCTGAAGAAACCGATCTTGAATTTATCCCTGTGCTAAAAAAACGAATAGTTGCTGTTGTCCATAAAGGAAGCCACTGGGCTAAACGAAGTTCTTTTTCGCTCAAATATCTTAACCATGTAAAATTTTCAACCTACTGCCCTGATACACCAATTGGAAATGCAACAAAACAGCTTCTTGATGAACATCACGCCCCTCCTCCAGTATTGTCTTTTGACGACGAATTCACACTCTCAAGCACGGTAGTAGCCAATAAAGAAATAGTCGGGATAATGCTCGACACTTTCCAGATAGACCCCTTTAAGGACAGGGTAAAAATTCTCCCTATTGAAGAAGTTGACGAAGACTGGCACTCTATCTGTCTTGTTTACGATCCTCGAGTTCATCAAAGCAAAATTGCTCGTCAGTTCATTGACGTTACACGATCTTTTTCAAAGGAATATACCCCCCCCCCAACAAAAATAAGAACTTTTCACCTTCAGTAGCAATCCTTGCCTTGAAATAATATTTCCATTATTGACAAGACCATCATTATTCTCTTTTTTCCCTATTAAGCTGCAGTAATAAACGCTCCGTTGCCTTGATACCCTCTCTTTATCAGCACTTTTTATTGATAAGGAGCGTGAATATTGTGACGAAAAAAGCATTCGATAATATTGTGGTTCTTGATATGACCCGTTATCTACCCGGAGGATATTCGACTCAAGTTTTTGCAGATTTGGGAGCAGAAGTAATAAAAGTTGAAGATACCAATAGGGGAGATTTTTGTAGACACGAGCCTCCACTAAAAAATGGCTCAAGTTACTATTTCACCGCCCTAGGACGCAATAAAAAAAGCCTTTCTATCAACCTTAAGAACAACGAAGGTCTTCAGGCGTTTTACTGGCTTGTCCATGAAGCTGATGTTGTCATAGAAAGCTTTCGACCAGGCGTGGCAAAAAAGCTAAAAATTGATTACGAAACTCTTCATGAAATCAATCCAAGACTGATCTACTGCTCGCTCTCTAGTTATGGCCAAGAGGATCCCCGCAGTTTGAAACCACTACACGATCTTAATATACAGGCACAAAGCGGCTACCTCTCTTTAAACGGAGGGAATAAAGCTCCACTGCATCTGTGCGATCTCGCTACAGCAATGGTCTCGTGCCAAAGTCTCCTTATTGCTCTTTACGACAGAGAAAAAACGAATAAGGGGCGCTATATCGACATTTCCATGTTTGACTCATTCGTTTGGTGGAATTCAATGATAGATAGCCGTTGGTTTTTTCAAGGATGCGAAATCTCTGAGTCAACAATTGCTTATCCCGATAACTGTCCTTTTTACAATATTTTCACGACAAAAGACAACGGAAGAATATCAGTTAGCCTCATCGAAGACAAATTCTGGAATTCTTTTTGCGATTCAATCGGAAAACCCGAACTCAAAGATCGAACAAAAACAGACACGTATGAAATACTTAAAGAAGTATTCGCTTCAAAAACCCTTTCTGAGTGGACAGAATGGCTTAAAGATAAAGACCTTTGCATTGCTCCCGTTATCAATAAAACAGAAGCAATAAACCAGATAACCACCCTTGAACCCAACATGATTTCTTATGTTAATTTCCCTTCAATAGGATCAACGCTTCAAACCAATCTTCCTCATGCCATTACAGGACTTCGCCCAAAAATAAACGAATTTAAAGCCCCGCCAAAACTCGGCGAACACTCAAAGGAGATTCTTAAAAAAGTAGGGTTTACTGATGAAAAAATACATTCCCTTATTAAAACAGGAATCATCCATGTAGCAGAAGAATAGTTAATCTACGCTTTTAAGTCTCTCATCTGAACCGCCAATCAATATTTCGAGCATCATATCTTTTGCCTAGCGCAAAAACGATGCACGCAAAAAACCTAGACATACGTTCCATGTCTAGGTTTTTAATTACTTGGCTAATAAGGTTATTTTATTTTGTCCTTTTATAACGTCATTCCAGCTTTAAACCCTCCATCTACAGCTTCTAGCGTTCTGGTAACCGTTCCTTTTGGACAAGTTGCATCTCCAATAAGTCGAGCCTGCGGAAAAACAGCTTTTATTTCATCAAATAATCCATGATCCTCTTCGACGCCAAGAGCAAGCAAAACAGTGTCGCATTCTATGAATAATTCTCTGTGAGTTTCGCCTTCCTCGACCAAGATTCCTTCCTTGGTAATTTCTTTCACCTTTGTTTCGGTAAGCATTTTTACGCCCCTATTTTTCAAGGCATTAATAGTTGGCTTCCTGTCGACTATTCCAATTCCATTACCAAGCTTCTTAGATTCTTCAACAACGGTAACACTCCGTCCTTCTGACATTGCACTCGCGCATTCAAGCCCCGCGAAGCCGCCTCCTACAATCACGAGCCGCTTCCCAATAATCGTGTGCATCTTCAAACCCATTCGCATAAAGGGAACTGTTCCACCCTGCACCTTGATCGCCTGCATAGCGCTTCGCCAAAGAAGACCTTTTCCTTTCGGAACTACCCCAGAAACTAAATCTTTGACGTCCTGAGAGCTCACAACATTTTTATTATCAACACCTGGAACATCGAGCGCTATTACTTTCCCTCCTGATGCAATAATTACCTCATCGGGTTTAAGTGATTGCAAGTACTCTGGCGTTGCTTTTACGTTGAGACGAACATTGATATTTGAATTCTCCTTTATAAAGTTGTTCCAATAATCAACATAAGACTCAAGATAAGGGTTAAGAACTTGTGCCATATTCAAAAGACCAGCAATTCTGTCTGCTTTCTCAACTAAAGTTACCTTGTGTCCTCTTATGTCGAGCACCCGAGCGGCTTCTAAGGCAGCAGGTCCCGACCCTACAATTGCAACATGTTTTTTTGTTTGAATGATGCTATTCTCGGGGAGTCCCATTTCATGATTGGTAACATTTGCATTCACCGAACACTGAATAGGCTTTCCTAAAAGGCTATGGTCAAGACATCTGCTGCACACGATGCAAGATCTTATAAGATGCGTCTTTCCAGTCCTTGTCTTATTAACGAACTCTGGATCTGCAATAAAAGAACGTCCCATCCCGACAAGGTCACCATAGTCTTCCTCCACTACCTTTTTGCACATCTTTTCAGACGTAATGCGAGTTCCAGGATAAACAGGAAGTTTTGTTGCTTCTTTTACCTGTTTTGCAAAGTGAATAAACTCACCTTCAGGTACCAAAAAATTCGCAACAGGTTTCGGCGCTTCATGGAATCCAACCTGTATATTCCATGCATTGATGCCATGTTTTTCCACAATAGGAACAATTTCAAGCAAGTCTTCTATCCTGCTTCCCCCTGGCATAAAATCATCAGCGGAAGTACGAACAATAATGGGAACATCGGGACAGCTTTCATGAATAGCATCAATGATTTCAGTTAAAAGACGCGCTCTATTTTCAGCAGATCCTCCATATTCGTCAACACGATGGTTTGAGTATTTCGAAAGGAATCTCATCACCATATAGCCAATTCCGGCGTGAATCTCAATAATATCCACGCCACCCTCCTGCAGCCGTTTTGCAGCCTGGGCATATTGCTCTACCAAGATCTTAAGTTCTTCTTTAGTGAATTCCGCTTCAGGCATACCCGCAAACGGGCCAGAAATAACTTCTTTTGAAGGAGCATAAACCTGCAGCTCTTTTGACGCATCAGCTCGCCACTCGTAGCATAATTGAAGCTGCCCAGCCACTTTAGACCCATGCCTATGACAAGCCTCCGTAAGCTTTTCCAGCCTGGGACGAATGAATCGTCCCAGGCTCCTGCAGCACCTGAAGTTGTATAGTATTTCGGTTCAGTATCGAAAAGATCGCTCACATAGACAGACCCTATTTCGATTAGCCCCGTACCACCCTTTGCTCGCTGTTCATAAAAATCCACCATTGCATCGGTAATGTAGTAGTTATCGGCAAACATAGTCGTCATAGGAAGCATAACGAACCGATTCTTGATTTCGACGTTCCCAATAGAAATAGGATGAAACATCTTCGGAATTAAATTCATTGTGTGCCACCTTCTTTGATGAGAGAACGACCCTATACAACGGAATCGGGACCATAGCTTGCCTCAAGAACGCAACCTTGAAGCTCGGGACCTTCATATGCTTTGACTGCATTTTCCCTAAGCAAAGTCTCAATCTCTCCATCGCTGTAGCCATATTCTTTCATTACAATCTTTGTGTCATAACCGATTGGCCTCGACCTATAAAGAACTGGGTCACCAACCGATTCGAGCCTGATCGGACTTGTCGCTAGGGCTTTTTCACCAAAAGTCTCATAGGGAAGCTTCCTCAAAATATCGTTAGCATACGCTTCTTCGTCTTCTAAAATATCTTCGAAATAATAGAGTCTGTGATAAGCAATGGAGTTTTCATCGAAGATTTTCTGCCAATGCGCAAAATCATACTTTGCAAAAGCCTCTTCCATCTTTTTAATAGCATCAACATTTGTTCCAGTACTATTCATTATTTCTAATGAGCTGTATTTTTCGTCCTCAAGAAGATCATCAAGCTCAAGCAATTGCATGATGAGTGGGAAATAGGTGTAAGAACTTCCCATACACAGAACAAACCATGTGCCATCCCCAGCCATGTAAGTATTGTTGGTAGGAGTCGTAGCTCTTTTTCTTGACTTTGGCCATTTATCCCCAAACTGAGTTGAAGCGAGACCTATTTGCTGAGCCCAGCAAGCGACGTGATATAAGTTAACGGTAACCTTATCACCCAAACCGGTTTTCTCTCTTCGATAAAGGGCACTGGTAATTCCAGCAGTAAGCGCAAGAGCACACTGAAAATCACCAAAACCATTGGGCATATTAACGGGAGCGAAATTATCTGACTGCGGCAAAGAAGCAAACACTCCACCGCGCCCATTATAGGCAGTATTGTCAAACCCTCTCGAATCCTTCTCGGGACCACGCCAGCCGAATCCCCTCATTTGGGCCCATACAAGCTGGGGATATTTTTTTGAAGCAGTTTCATAATCAAGGCCTAAACGCTTCAAACCGCCATCTCTAAAGCTTGTAACAAGTACATCCGCCTCTTTTAGAAGCTTGTCTAAAAATTCCGCTCCAGCTTCTGTTTTCAGGTTGATGCTAACAAACGTTTTATTGGTTGAAGTAAGATCAAATGCAGGATCGTCTATCTCTGTTTTTGACATTCCAAATCCACTGGCATTATTGCGGTAATCGTCACCTTCGAAAGGTTCGATTTTGTATACGGTCGCACCCATTTCTGCCAAAACACGTGGGCATGCCGGACCTGCAACATAACTAGTTAATTCAACAACTTTAAGTCCTTCTAGTCCTTTCATAACTATCCTCCTTTCAAGAGGTCAATAGTGTTTGATGGGCAGGCAAAATTATTTAACAGTTAAAAGCTTTTGATACTATTTTTTCGATTTATCCTGGAAGTCCTTAACCACTTCGTCATTGATCTTCTCAAGAGTCTGACCACGAGTTTCAATACCGCAAATCGCAATAATAAGAGCCATAACAAAAACGGTAATTCCAACAAAGGTATATACAGCACCAGACGGATTAGCTGCTGCAAAACAACCCGCGATAATAGAAGGACTCACAATAGCCGCAATACGACCCATAGCATTTGCGAAACCACCGCCACGTAGTCTTAACTGAGTCGGGAAAACTTCCCCAAGATAGGCAGAGCATGTAACCAAGGCGTAGTAGTACGTAAGAGCACAAAGAATAAAGCCAGTTACCATAATGACCATTTCGTTGGTCTGCTGAGCCCACACATAGCCAGCCAAGGCAATCGCAACAAGAAGTACCACCATGCCCCATTTTCGTGGATGCTTGTCAACAAGAAGCGATTCAAGTAATACGCCAACAGGGCAACCAATTAGCATAATTACGGTCATATAGAGCGATTTACCAACACTAATACCTTGCATAACAAACAAAGTGGGAGTCCAATTGACGATAGTCTGAACAACCAAGTTCATCGCCATCAAACCGACGCTCACTGTAATGGTTCGACGGATCATCTTCTTGCTAAACAAAGCTCTCCAAGGAAGCTCCGTTACGCCACCAACTTGCTTTTCAGCTTCAATAATTTCTTTAATTTGTTCGTCGGTAAACTCAGGAACCTCTTTCCCTGCTTTACGATACGCTTCCTCAACCGCAGTAAGCTTTGCATCTGCCTCATCATAGCGACCCTTTGATGCAAGCCAACGAGGCGACTCATCAAGGAATTTGAAAATAAGGAACCAAATGCCAAGAGCACATACAGCAATTAAGATAAAGATAGGTCTCCATCCAACGATCGGAATAATTATCAAGGTGAGAAGGGCTCCAATTGGAGGAGAAACATTACCGATTAAGCCAATATATCCAGAGTATTTCCCTCTAATCTCGGGTTTTAGATATTCAGGAAATGCTGCATACGAGCCCGGCATTGTTGCGCCCAATCCGATACCCATAATAAATCGAGAAGCAATCAAGAACTCCATAGTAGGAGCAAAAGCCGCAACGAATGTTGCAAGCGTAAAAATCATTACGTTAATCAAAAGAGCTTTTCTTCGACCAAAACGGTCACCAAGAAAGCCCGACAAAAACGAACCGATCAGATAACCAAACATTGTCATGGACGTAAACCACGCGTTCAGCTCAATAGTTGACCAGCCTTCACTAATAAGCTGGGCGAGGATACCACCGCCAACGTAGTTGTCTAACGAGTCGATAAAAATTGCTCCGCCAAAAAGCCACATAAGCTTCTTTTGCCACTTGCCAATAGGCATTTTATCGATACGTGAGGCAATTCCGTGCGTTGTTTTGTTGAGTGCTTCCCTGTCGAGAGCGGCAAGGTTATCCGCCCTCGCCTCTAGTTTTGCTTCTGTATTTGTTGTCATTTTTACACCTTCTTTCTTTTTCATTACAAGTACCAATAAAAAGAAGTTCCTCCCTTCTCTGAGCTGCGTCCCAGTTTTAAAGAGCGCAGTTCACTTTCTTATGGCACTTTTAATGTTGAAAGAGGATGATTGGTGCGTCCAATAGATGCAAAACTAGTAATGTGGGCGGTTTTTTATCATAAAAAGGATCAACAAAAGCGTGGGTTTAATTGATAAAGAAAACGAAGCATCGCACAAGCAGATAACTCTAAAGCAGTCCCCGAGCCTTTAAATCTAAGAGAGCTTCCACGAGCTTAGCATTATCCTCAATTGTTAAAGCTCCAATATGCCCAACTCTGAAAACCTTATCCGCCAAGTCGCCACCGTTCGGACAAACCCAAATACCGTATTCGTCTTTCAAGTGTAAAAAAACATCGTATGCTGACGCGTTTAGCGGATGAAGAGGCGTTACAGCATTCGACAAAGAATTAGACGAAATAACGAACGGTAATTCAGCGATGCGAGAGCGAAAGTCATCCGCAATCGCCTTAAGGGTAGAAATAGAAGAAACAATGCCCCCCTGTTCCATAATTTGCGAAAGTCTCGCATTAATTTGCCTAAGAACACTAACAGCAGGAGTAAAAGGAGTTTGGCCACGTTCTCCATTCTTTAGCGCATTTTTAAGATCTAAATACATACACTTTGAATTCGTCTCATTGACCCTATCTAGCCCAGTAGGAGCTAGCAAAACGGCCGAAACACCCGGATGACAAGCAAGCGCTTTTTGAGACCCGATAATCATAGCTCCAACATTGGCTTTCCTCATACTTATTGGATCGGCCAAAAAAGCACTGATGGCATCAACAATTAAAAATAGATTGTTCTTATTACAAAACTCGCTTATCAAATCAAGATCATATAAAACGCCCGTTGATGTCTCGTGTAAGTTAACGATGAATGATGAATACTTTGTTCCATCAAAACGATTTAAATCTTCTTCTGTTAACGCTTTTCCGCTATCCAAAACAATCTGGTCATAGGGAACTTGATGCAATTCGCAAAGCTCAATGAATCTATGACCAAAACTACCACCATTCACAATGAGCGCATTGTCTTTTTCTGACAAAAGATTCACCACAGCAGATTCCATTGCCGCCGTTCCAGAACCAGTTAAGAACACCGCCCTCGACAAAGAAGGGGCATCTGCAAGCTCCAAAATCATCTTTTCGTTTTGAAGCATTATTTCAGAAAACTCAGCGGTACGAAAATAAGGAACTTGCTCCCCGCCCACTGCAAGAATATCTTCGCTTTCCATAACGGGCCCAACAGTAAAGTTCAACATATGCAAACACCCATCTATATCTAAAACCAGTAAACAATCTTCACAAATCAAAATCAGACACACATTGTTGTCTGCCATCAATTTAAATCTTGCTTACATTTCTTCCAATCGCATAATCCTGCATTACCTGAGCTATCTGGCAGGAAACATCTCGACTGACGTAATAATCAAAGCAGCCATTTTCGATTGCCTTAACAAAGCTTACTAGCATGTAGCGAATCCCCTCACCGTCAAGCTGATAGAAATAGCGTTTGTTTTCTCTTTGATCCTCAAAGCGAACTTCGAAATAGTCAGTCTTCCACCAAGGAGCAGGAACGTAAATATACCCTTCAGTTCCCGTAACCACCAAAGAGCCTTCCGACTTCGCATTTACTGCAACCTTAATAGACGCAGCAGCAGTTGGATACAAAAAGTCCACTTTGACAAATTCATCAAATTCACTATCTAACGAAGAAGCTTTAACTACCATTCTTTCTTCAAGATAATCAGTTCCCAATAATTGAAAAATCGGAAGTAAAGCCAAAGGTCCCCAATAATGCAAACTCCCCCAAACAGGCTCTTCTGCAGAAAAGGTTTTTCTATCCATTAAGCTGGTACATGTTGAATCAACAGATAAAACATCGCCAATTTTCCCTGACTTTACCAAAAGCAAAAGTCTATTATAAGCAGTTGAATAGGCGGTTTTAATCGCGTCCATCAAAATGCAGCCATTAGCACCAGCCGCGTTATAAAGATCTTGAAGCTGTTCAGGATTCAAAACTATAGGCGACTCACAAAGAACATGCTTCCCTTTACCTAAAGCCTTTTTTACCTGCTCATAATGAGCTGAAGGGTGAGAGACTACATAAATTGCATCAACATTATCAAGAAAAGAATCATAATCTTCCGCAACAAAAATGCCGTTTGTTTCCGCATCAGCACAGACGGACCCATCCTGAGAAAAAACAGCCGTAACGTCTAAGCCATTCACTAGAGAGGCTTCTTTTTTCACTTTTCGAAGAATTTTTCCCTCTCCCACTAGCCCAAATTTCAACGAGCGTGCTTTTGACCTTAAATCGGTGCTCGAAACCCCTTGGGTACGATCAAGATATACCACTTCGCAATATTCACTTAAATAATCAAAATAGCCTTTCCAGTCTGAACCAACCGTGAAAATATCAATGTTGTATCTTTTTATGTCATCAATTTTTTGGCCAACATACTCCTCAATGATAATTTCATCCGCAATACCGAGAGCTTTTACCGCTTCAACACGTTCCATCAAAGATTGCCGAACGTTAATTTTCCCTCTCGTTTTATCAAAGTCATCAGAAGTCACACCAACAATTAAATAGTCTCCTAAAGCTTTTGCTCTTTCCAAAAGCCTCACATGTCCGTAATGAAGTAAATCATATGTTCCGTAGGTGATTACTTTTTTCATTGCTATCCAATCATTGATCTTTACAACAAAATGATTTCTTAAATTTTCCCGTGCGACAAAATTCCTTTTAATAAAGCTAATGGGACGCTTTGACTCTGTTTGCAATACGGCTTTCCACTCAGTAATAAATCTACAACTTTTAGTTCTTTCAATTTTTCAATTCCACATTCGTACGGATTGCCAGATAAAATTGCAATGTCGGCAAATTTACCCTTTTCAAGAGATCCCCGTTCTTTCTCATCAAAACCAACCCAAGCTCCGTTATAAGTACACATACGCAATGCCTCACGAGGAGTCAAGCTTTGAGAAGGCTCACTATGATTACACGCTCGATGCATCCATAGGATCGGATCTGGATCAGTGCACGGAGCGTCACTTCCTGCAGACAAAACAATTCCCGCATCAACAAAAGTGCGCAGCGGATTAAGACACCCGGCGCGCTCTTTCCCCATTATGGAGATAAGATAGGAATCAGGTTCCTGAGGCCAATCAATAAAACTAGTCTGCATTGGTAATTGGATTCCATATTCAGCACAAATTGCGATTCCTTTTGCAGTAGGAAGGCAAGCATGAATGATGCCATGGCGATGGTCGTCGCGGGGATAATCATCTAATGCTGCCTTGAGTGCACGACAAGCCTGATCGAAAGCGGCATCTCCAATAGCATGCATTTCTATCTGCAATCCCGCACGATTAGCTTCTTTACAAAAAGAAATAACCTTTTCATCGCTATAGTACAGAATTCCATGATCGTTATCAGAATCAGAATAAGGCTCTTTCATGGCAGCATCATGACTACCGAAACATCCATCCAGGGCACAAGCAAAACAGCCTCCAATACGCGGAAGGCTTCTTTTTTTTGCAACGTTCACATCCATGGATTGAGGAAAGACTCTTACCTGAAAACCGAACTGAGCACTCTTACCGATCCACTTTTCAAGACTGATATCTAAATTTTCCGTAAAGCCAACACCACTCACGGTATGAACTGTACCAATACCGCGAGATGCCAAATAATCCATGGCGCACTGAATGTTGCCCACAAGCTCAGGAATAGACAAACTCGAAGTGATATAGTCACTCACAGCAAAAAAGGCTTCCTGGTTCATCTCACCAGTTTCAAAATGACACCCTCGTAAATCACGAACTTTATCGCTAATTTTATTCAATAAAGGCGTATTCACCACGCAAGCATGACCATCATATTTCACCATGAATACCGGCTTATCGGAGCACGCTTTATCAAGCTCAGCACGAGATAGTAGCTTTCCTTCCTGAACTGAATAAGGAGATGCCCCAAACGCAACAAGTGTCTTTGATTTACTTTTCTTCGCAAACTCCGCAACCATGTTTATGATTTCAGAGTTTGATTGAGCATGCATAACATTAAGACCGGCATTAAATGTTGCAAAGGATGCCAAATGCTCATGAGTATCAACAAAAGCGGGGCACATGACAAAAGAACCCAAGTTTTCTTTAGGTCTATCAAGAAATTGATCCGGAAGCTCGTCCCCTACATATACGATTTTTCCAGCATCTTCAACCAGGTATTTTGCAACCTTATCATTTGCATCAACCGTTAAAATTGTACCCTCATATATTTTCATTTTCCCGCCCTTACCAAGCGAAATCACACGCGATATCTAGCGTCTATTTCCTGCAACTCAAAAAAAGAGTCGATCTCGTCTACATCGTTAAAAGAGCATTCTTCTATAGCAATTCGGTAGTTATTTCGACGAATAACACAAGGAACATCATCCCAGAAGCGCTGCTTGGTTTCATCGTTTTCAGCAAAACACTCTGGTAGATCTTTTGCTAAAGAAAGTCCATCGTTAACGGTCCAATAGCTTATACCGAACATGTGATGACAATTTTGTCCGCCCTTATGTAAGTCGGTAATAATGCCATCACAAGTGTCAAAGCACCAATCAGATGTTTCGTCTACCGGAACACCCATATAGCACGAATAATAGCGATATTTTTTAAGGAGACGGGGATTATTTAAATAAAGATCACTTTCAAACACATACGCATTTTGAAAGTGATCCTTCGCAACACATGCCGATGAAATGTTGTTTGTGCTGTCATAAATGGGATTTTCAAGCAAAGTAATCATTGGATAGCTTCGCCTGAGCAATTCAAAACACTCCCGTTTGTATCCTGTAACTATATAGATCTCATCAATATCAATAGAGAGAAGTGCGTCAAGTATAGTTGTAATTATTTGACGCCCATTAACATCTACTAAAGGTTTTGGAGTATTGATAGTGATAGGCATCATCCGGCTGCCAAAACCACTCGCCAGCAATACGGCGCGTTTTGCCCTATAAGGTTCAAGCCTAGCAAGATCTGTCGTGGTGGCCAGCCCTTTCTCATATTTTTCCTGTATTTGAATAAACTCCTCATATGTTAGATCACTCATGAATATCCCTTCGGAAACACCCAAATCTACAGATTGCTTAATTAACCCTCTCAAGCTTAATCTACATTTACCGCAATTCCAATTCGGCAGCATTTAAAGCCGCATACTCTTCTTCAGGTGCATTTGTCACTAAATGTCTCTTGGCATATACCGTAAAATACACAACGCCTACTGCCATTACACACAAAGCGCAAGAAGCCGCAACAACATCCACAAAGAAGGTAGAAACAATAGCGATACAAGACAAAACAAAAGCAATACTTGTAGTAACAACTCCACCAGGAGTTTTATATCCTCGAGCCATATTTGGATACTTTTTCCTCAATAAAATATGAGACAAGTTCATTAAAGCGTAAGAAACACAAGCACCAAAAACTGCAACATTAAGAATTAGGCTTCCATCGCGCATAACAAGAACCATGCCTATACCAATCAATGCAGAAAGAATAAGGGCAGCAACCGGTGTCTTACGTGAACCCGTTAAGGCAAGAAATTTCGGAAGATACCCAGCTCGAGAAAGCGCAAAAATCTGACGAGAACCTGCATACATAAGGCTAAAAAAACTCGCAATTAAACCTGCTAGTCCCGCCCAATTCAAAAAGGTAGACAGAGAACCGTGACCAACAGCCGAAAGAGCATCAATGAGTGGCGTATCAGAAACCCCCATAGATTCCGCTCCGCTAACACCAGCAGCCAACAGCAAAACAGAAAATCCCGTACAAGCAAGGATAGTAATAGCGCCAATTAGCCCACGAGGCATATCTCGCTTTGGGTCCGCGGATTCCTCTGCAGCAAGAGGAACACCTTCCACGCCAAGAAAAAACCAAATACCATACGGCAGACACGCAACCAACCCAGCAAAGCCCATTGGCAATAATTGACTTGATCCGAAAGAGCCGTCAGGAGCTATATCGAATAAATTCGCAACATTAAAGCTTGGTGCTACACCAATAATAAAAACTATTAGGGCAATCAAGGCAACAGCCGTAATTACAAACATTAGTTTTAAAGCCTCGCCCACACCCACAGCATGAATGCCAACAAAAATCACATAGGCAGCTATCACGAAAACAATACTGGGAACACCTGGGAAAATACCTAGCGACACAATGTAATTTGCAATGAACGTTGAAATAGCCGCAGGCGCACATATATATTCAATTACCAACGCTAAACCCGTAGTAAAACCAGCGGTTCTACCCAGTGCAGAACGAGCAAAACCATAGCCAGCACCAGCTGTAGGAATTGCGCTGGATAGTTCGGCTAGACCAAATACGGTACACAAGTACATAACGCCCATAACAAACCACGCAACGGCAAGACCTAGCCAACCCCCATTAGCTATACCGTAATTCCAACCACTAAAATCACCGCTAATGGTATAAGCAACGCCTAATCCAACAAGTAAAACCCAACCTACCGTTCCCTTTTTAAGCGAACGCTTCTCAAAATATTCCTTATTTTCGGTCGTGTTTTTTATTTCCATTATCGATTTTCACCCTTAATTATTTCGAACGCTGTTATCTAATAAAGTTTTTCGGCAGCAGAAATGAATTGCTTCGCTGCCTTATACCAAACATAGAGCCACTCACCCACTGAATTGCCCATTGCTTCTTTATAGATTGCCCACACATACCAATACCAACCGACCAAACCAACCGCCCCAAGACAATGGCGCTTTTCAGTCTCGGTCGCCTCGCGACCAAAATATAAAGGAAGGATATCTATAGTCTCTTCTATGGAATAGCCAGATCCCTGAGACACAAAATTACCGATGTCGCAGGCAGGATCTCCCATAGCCGCATATTCCCAATCAATAAGACGCATTTCGTCACCGCGAACAAGAAAATTCGGCCCATATAAATCCTGTCTCTTATACACATCTGACGCTGCCGACGAAGCTAGAA
>ENA-OZFE01000137-OZFE01000137.1-human-gut-metagenome-genome-assembly--contig:-NODE-137-length-35555-cov-6.454085_pt1 | contig 35555 bp, 35 predicted proteins | sample MGYA00245077_ERZ653627 | MGnify/ENA primary metagenome ERZ653627 (study PRJEB26926, sample SAMN06165121) | human gut metagenome | biome: ENVO:00009003; feature: ENVO:2100002; material: ENVO:00002003...
CGAGGGAATGATATTCAGTTTTCAAGGTACGTCTTACAGCTTCGGGCTTCTCCCCATCCGGGGTGTTGCCCTTGCTGTGACCATAGTGTACCTGAAAACTGAATGCTTTTTTAGGATGCATTCCTTCCGCTTTTTGGGGTTTTTCAGCTAAAAAAAGCAGCAAAACCGGAAGCTTTCCTTCCGGTTTTACATAGACACGTTTGATTTTTTTAACAAAAAAAGAAGCCGGAGAACGCTCTCCGACTTCTCATAGATTTATTATTCGGCCTCAATCTCCATTGCAAATGCCAGAAGCTGTTTACCGAATGATTCTATAATCTGCTTCTGGTCATGGATTTTTTTGCTGAGTTCCAGTTCCTTTTTGGTTTCTACTTTCCCAAGAATGAGGTAATCCAAAGTGACATCAAAATGTACTGCTATTTCAACGAACAAATCCAGCGGCGTATAAGTGCCTTTTTCCAGACTTCTCATATGCCGATCACTGATATTCAAATTGATAGCGGCTTCCTCTTGCGTCAGTCCATGTGCTTTGCGTAATTTCTGGATTCGATAACCGGCGGCGTAAGAATCAAAGTACATAAGCCAGCCCTCCGACCACAGAGCAACGCAGTCGCAAGCTGCGCCACAAGGTCGGAGTGCAAAGATGCAGTCGGCGGCGGACCAAGTTTTGGTTGCCGGGGTTCGGTTTGTACTCGATCAATCTCCTTTTCATGATTCTTCGTCCTTTCTTTGTCGATAATGGCAAGGCGGGCGGAGTATGAAAGACGTACAGAACATCCTTCATAATAGTAAAAGAGCCGAAACTCTGTTGCTATCCATGTAGAATCAGGGAATCGTATTCAGTAAATTCAGAACGGCTTCCTGCTGGTCGGGGCGCAGCACCGACCACCGGTCAATGACCTTCATCTGCTGGGGCGTAAGTACCACCGGGGCAGACTCACTTCCCTCTGCCTTTGCAAAAAACTAGGAAAGTGTGATCTGAAAGGCATCGCAGATTTTTACAAGCGAAGGAATGGATGGAATTGCATTTTCATTATACCATGTGGAAATGGTGGTCGATTTCATCTCTGCATGAATTGCTAAATCGTAAAGCGACCAGTTGCGCTCTTCACGGTAGGCGGTTATGGTATCCAGAATATTGTCCACCGCCACTCCTCACTTTCGTACAATAAACTTTTCGCTTATTATACCGTACTACGCAGAAAATTATAATCCTTTTTGCCGTATAAAAAGTACGGAGTTTGGGAGTGCTGAAATCATGGATAACCCGTCCACATGGGACGAGTTATATGATAAAACAAAAGCCGCCCGAAGGCGGCATTGGAATTTTATTGGACGGAAACAGGGAGACAATATTGAAATATTTTGTGCGGCATCTACTGCCCGTTTAACGAGAAACCGGGTCGGCGGCATCGTAGAGTGCTTGTGCCATGCGGCTGGCATCCTCCGGGGTCATCAGGTCCTGCACCACGTTGCGGATGGCAGTGCCCACCGCAAACTCGTATTTGGGGACGGAGAACTGCTCCGGGGTCCAGCTTTTCGCACTACGCTGTCCCAGACCAAAGCTCCCCTTGGAGCTGTTTACAATGCAGCCACCCAGCAGGGGCTTGCATGGTATTGTGATTATCAGTTGATAGACCGACTCTCCTAGCTCCTTAAGCAACTGTTTTAATATTACGCTATTCCAGGGCTCTGACCGGTGGTTACGGTACATGCCATTCCTAGACGATTACCTAAATTTACAATCAGGTACAGAAGTTTCTCTTTTGAAAAGCTGTAGTTGTTCCACCCATGCCGAGCGTGGTTTTGATGCCGATTCCACCATACGGTGCAAAAGAGAGCAATGTATTCCACAATTCCAGAAGTGGTGGTGCAAGGTGAGCTTCAACCGTTACATTTCCGAGAAAGGACGGGATTCGTGTTTCTTTTAGCAGGTAACGTGTCGTATGGAGATTGAAATCCACAATGTGAAGTCCTTGCTGTAAAGCTTGTAGCGCATCAGAATCTGTAAGTGCGTATTCCGGGAACGTTGTATTCCAATGTGTAATCAAACTTTGCAGGATCAGGTTTTCCTGCGGGAAAATAGTATAGCGGCCGGACTGCTTGAAGGCGCAAGGCGACAGAAAAGCAATTTTGGCACGGGTTTCGCTGTGGGAACGCCCAGAACGGATCAGTTCTTCAGCGGAGACTGCCGGAAAGGTGCGGATCTCTGAAACTGGGAGTGTCAATTCATGCAGAGGGATTTCCTTTGCAGATTCCAAAACGGGAGAAACTACCTGCCGAGCAGCGTCATTCAGCAGATTGACCGTCCAGATCAAAGACTGCTTTTCCGGTGAAAAGCATAGAAAATGCGCAATGGGATGTTCCCCTTGCAGATGCATCTGCTCTCCAAATTCAGAAGAAATCTGTGACATCAGCCAGCCATACAGACGATAGGACCACGACTGGGGAATCCGCACATCATTGGGCGGAGATAAAACCAGTTGAATCTGCTGGATCATAAGATACTCACCCCGCAATATCCATAGGGATAAAGCCGACCACGAAAGCGAGCATATTTCATGGTGTGCGGGGAAATGCCATTTTCGGCATCACGCTCATGCTTATGTCTACGGAACATCTGCGCCATTTGCTCTGCTGTCCAGCGCAAACCTTCTTTTTCGCCCAGATAGGGGTACGCCAGCGACTTGGCAAAGAACCCGGAGCCGCCGCCCAGGATCAGATAGGGCTGCTGCGGCAGGTTGACGGCACCGTGCGGCAGGGTAAAATGCCGAGCGTAGATCTGCTGATAGGATGCATCGAACTGTTGGATGGCTTCCAGCAGAGAGTCTTTTGTAATGCGGCCCTTCAACACAGACTGATCCAGGGTCAGCTTGAACCGGATGGCTGTGCCCGGTGCGGCGCATTCCCGGCAGAGGTTGATGCTGTGGGTTCCGCCATCCGTAGCAGAGTCCGTTTTTCCGGCCAGCATCATGCAGTTGTCCGGGATTGAGAGGCTGTCGGAAATCTGAATGCCGCGGAAAATGCTATTAACGGCGTCCGAAGCGATGCTTCCATCTTTCAGAGTGCGCAGATGCAGCTGGTTGACATATTTTTCTTCCGGAAAGGTGACCCGGCGGTTTGGTGCAAGGCTGTGTCCGGTACTGCGGTCAGCCAATACCGCACTCAGCAACCATGCGGTACGCAGTGCACCCTTGATGCTGCTGCCAGGAATGTAGGCATGGCCCTGCGCATCACGCTGGAAAGCATGGATTTCTTTCAGCGAGTGCTCAGCATCCAGAGCATCTCCCACCTCGATCTGATAGCGGGTTAGCGTTTTCAGCTCCGCATCGGAAATGCCGCAGTCTTTGGTCAGAAATGCCCAGAGATTGGACTGCTCGCTAAGCATAAACTGTCCGTACTTGTCCACCAGATCGTGCTCGACTAGAAAGCTGAAAAATTTTTGCTCGTCCAGAAAGGAGACTTTGCCATTACGGTTGTTGTACATGTACTCTTTTTTGGTATAGCTGCTGCCATTGCCAACAAACAGAGGTGCCCATACATTCAGAGTAAGGTCAAAGATCTGCAGATGATCCTGCTGAATCATAATGTCACCCCCATAAAGATTGGCTTAGAATAGCGGTATACCGGATGCACATCCGACAAACCAACATCATACAAAGCACCTTGATAACGATTTTGCAGGACGGAACCTGCCGAAAGGGCATACTGCGTTTTTTTCTTCAGTGGAGTTTCCACACGATCGGATGCCATGAAGCCGCTACGACGCACCAACTGAAAGGAGGCACCCTCTAATGCATTATCCATTTCATCTGCCTGTGGAAGGCTGGTACTCAGCAGCAGATAAGGTGCATGATCGGCAGAAAGAGCGTGATACATCCACTCCGTCTGATTGTCAAAAGGTTCGTTCAGATAAATCTTGGCCACGACATGGAACTTTCCATAACCAGAGCTGACTTTGCCGCCGATGCCGGTAGCGCCCAGCCAATCCAGCAGATACTCCAGATCTTCATCCTGACCATCTTCGGTAAATCCGCAGATGAAATACAGTCCGCAGTCCGGCGCAAAACGAAACAGTCCTACCTGATACGGCATGGTATCCCCCTGCATGGGAACGGCTGCCTTGGTCTGCTCATAGTGAGTGCCAAAACTTTCCGGTTGCTCGTCAGGGGTAAAATGACCTTCATGCAGGCTTCTGGCGTAGCGGTCAAATGCCAACACAGGGATCCAGGCTAGCTTTTTTACCTTTTTACGCAGGGTGGTTTCCACTTCCTCAGTGGATTCTGACGCGGCAATGGGCTTTGGCAGGTAGAAGGTTTCACCGTACCAGGGCATTGTATCGCTGAGCAGGAATTTTCCCTGCCGGACCTGCGCACAAAGCTGTTCTAGGGCTTCTTCCCCGTGCTGGACGAGTGTCTCATGGCAGAGGGCAGAAAACAGGGTATCTGCCCGCAGGGTCTCTTCGGAGGTATAAAGCGACAATGCAGAGTCGGCTCCTCCGAAATGAACAGCTGTGTCAAACTGAAGCTTAAACAGAAAATAGTTCATAACTATCCACCTCATCAAAGAGGGATTTCAGGCGGCTGAGATCCGCCTGCGCGCCATAGCCTTCCAGCGCAAAGTTTTTCAGGCTGACACGGCCGCTGCCGCGGGAACCATGGCCGCCCAGATAATCCATCTGCAGCAGCTTCATGCCTTTGGCCAGAAGAGAAAGATCTTCCTCGACCTGTGCCGGGTCGGTTACATCGTAAACGATGCTGACACTGAACTTTGCACCGGCGATCACACGTTCGATCTGGCGAGGATTGGCCACAGAGTTGGCACGGAAAATTGCGTTTTCGGTCTTGACCTCGGTCACACCCACATTGGAAAGCTCTTTTGCATTGGACAAAAAGGCATCCGCAAACTGCAGGCGGGAACGGCGCACCGGCTCCGAGGAACCGAACAGGCGCAGAATGCGCTCGTCGTCCTTGTCGAAAACAGGCATGTGTTCGATATCCTGACAGGTGCTGCGGGCCAGCAGGGTGCGCAGTTTGCCTTTCAGACTGCTGCCGGGTACGATGGGATAACCGGTATAGGGGTCACGCACCACCGGGCTGTCCACAGCACCAATGGCAGAAAAGGCAGAGGAACCGCCGATATGCATACCGGTGCGCACTTCCAGATCGCACCGGATCAGAATTTTTCCATACATATAATTACCCCTCCTTGCCGCCAAAGTAGCGGTGGAAAGCGACTAGCGCTTCCATGTAGTGTGCAAAGCGGATCAGATCCGCACGGTCGGTGGAAATGCCCTTGAGGTATTCCAGCAGGTTCGTCTGCGCCACAAAGTTTTTTACGGTATCATCGCGCCCGCACTCATAAGCCACACGCACCCGCATCAGGTTGAGCTTTACGATGCTTTCGGGCAGAAGCTTTTCATCGGTGCGGATGTTTTCCGTATTAAAGATATCAGTCACAAGGCTCAACAGGTTGCGGATCTTGCTGGTGGTCACGGTCTTGCCACCGCTCATGAGGCTGCGCATAATACGCTCGGCTTCGTCTACATAATCTTCCGGCACCTTTTTCGGCGTGATCTCCGGCGGCAGCTCTTTCTGCTGTCCATAGCTGCTACGGCTGTTATAGCTGCCGGAACCGCTGCGGTTTCCGTTGTAGCTGTTGCTATATCCGCTTCGGCTGTTGTTATAGCCACTGCCGCCATAGCTGCGGCCATTATCATTCCATCCTGCCATCTGTGTCGCCACCCTTTCTGTTCTGATAGACATAAATATAAATTGCGGTGATGAGCTGGTGACGCTGTACGGCATCCAATGCCCAATCCATCATGTTGTGAGAGAATTGCTCGTAAAGTTTATAATCCGGTGCATTCTTTTTTGGGGAAAGCCGCGCCAGCAGGTAAGCGTACCGTGCGAGGTTGATGCGGTCGTTTTCGGCTTCCCGCAGCAGTGCCAGCAGGTTGTAGAGCATGGCGTTTCCATGCTCGGCGTTATCCTTGCCGAAGAAGCTTTGCAGGCAGCCGACCTTTTCGGTCAAGACCTTTGTGCGGAATACATCCCACGCATAGATATGTCCCTGCTCCGGCTGCACCAGCAGACTGCCCTTTGCATCCCGGACTGCTTTGCGCTCCGGCGTGAACAGTGCCACTGCATTTTTGCCGGGCAGATGCTTGGCGGCTTCTTCCAGCGCGGCGGTTTCCTCGGCGGAAAGCCGGATGGGGTAATGGTCATCAAAGATGCCGATGCCTGCGCTGAGGGTCAGTGCACCGCAGGAAAATGCAGTGAAATTGCTCTGGATGCGCTGCGCTGCTTCCAGCACATCGTTCCATGCGCCCACAAGGAACACATCATCGCCGCCGGCGTAGACGATGCTCACTTGCAGCCCTTCGAGAATGCCGTTGATGTAGCACTTGAAAAACAGCGACATCTGCCGGGAGAACGCGGAGGTGCGGGACAGGGTAACATAGTGCATCCGTTTGACCGGGTCTTTCTCGTTTTCCTGCTCGAAACCGGAGATAAATGCGTGTCCGAGGTTGTCCACATCCATACGGCAGACTGCAATGCGGCGCACGCCCTCGGACTGCCCGGCCAGTTCTTCCATGCTGTTGCTGGCGGCGTAATCGCCCACATACAGGTTGGTGGTGGAGGGAAGGGGGCTGTACGGTGTGTTTTTGGTGTACACCCGCAGGACCGGCTCGCCGGAGGAAAGGCGCTTTTGCGCCGCAGCCCGGTCGGTCGTGGTCAGGTAAGCGCTGCCGCCGTCCAGTGCAGGCAGCGTGCAGTCATCGGCTGCCGAGGGCTGACGGCTTACCACCAGCACGCTCTTGTGCTGGATCTTAATGGAAAGGTCTACAAACAGTTTGCACCAAGGACAGAGATCATCCTTCAGGTTGGCACTGGTGCCGCACACCTTGCATTCCCGGCCATCCGGGTAAGCGGCGGTACTGTTCAGCTGCCGCAGATCCTCTGCGGTATAGCGGTGGAACTTGTGCTGCTCCAGCAGACGGTTCACCCGGCGGAACAGCTCTTTGTAGGGGCTTTTTTCAGCCGGGGTATTGGTCAGGTCGTTGCCGGAGCAGGGCGTCCATGCGTTGGCCAGAAACAGCTGGGTGCCGAACTGCTGTTGCAGCCAGCGGTTGAACTGCCGGTTCCACCGGGTCAGGGTATCGGCCACAGCGGCAGTGTTGGGCAGCAGCACATAGCAGTGCCCGCCGCCGCTGTAAATCAGGTTGGCGCGGGACACGCCGCACCCGGCCAGAAGCTCGTCCAGATAGTGCTCCATGAGCAGCTCCAGAAAGAACGACCGGCTGCGCAGGGAGCGCAGGGCGTTTTCGGTATGGACAGTATAAAGGAACTTCTGGATGCGGGAAAAATCGGCGGTATAGAGCAGAAAAACGTCCTTCTGGCAAAAATCCTTCTCCTGCTCAAAAAGCGCTTTGCACAGGTCGGTGATGTTGTTTGCCTGCACATATTCGCTGATGCACGCCGCAATGGCTGCGGTGGTCTTGGCGTGGTCAAACAGAGAAACATCCGGGCTTTCGCCGGTAAAGGTGCTGGACGGAAAACAACTGAACTGCGTTTCCAGCAGACCCAGCAACGAGTTGATCCACTCCGGCTGCGGCTGCAGATCCGGCAGGCACTCGCTCAGCTTGCGCACGGCATCTGCATAGACGGAAGCGGAAAGCGGCTGCTGCTGCCGTGGCAGCTTCAGGCTGCCGTCCTGCGGCTGCGCAGGCATCATCCAGCCGGGGTGCGTACCGTTCAGGTGGGTGAACACCGAGTCTAGCGGAAGGTCCCGCCGGAAGGAACTGCTTTCACCTTCGATCTCCCGGCGGTCCGCCGTGGCGGAAAGGGTGTCGGCCAGATAAACGATATAAGCGGGGGAGTCCTTGGGCAGTGTGTTCTGCACGCTTTCCAGCTCGGATGCATGGTGATAGCGTACACAATCCAGAATGGGTTTCCAGTCTGCGCCGGTCAGCATCTCGCACAGGAATTGATAGCCCTGTGCACTGTGGCTGCTACGCTGCCCGCCTGCACGGTACACGGCTTTACCGGTGTCGTGCAGCAGCCCGCCAAAGGTGGACTGCAGGGTAAGAAGATCCAAAATATCATCTCCTTTACAAACAATGAAATAACTGCACAAAAATCCGGAAATAAAATTGGCAATTTTGTTTCAAACGTCACCATTTTGCTTTATTATAGCACATCCTGCCGGAATGCAAAAGATGCGAGGGAAAATATTTGAGCGGTTCCGGCTGGTCCTCTCGATTCTATACAGACCACCGCACAGGCAAGGTTAAGGCTGAACAAAAGAAAAACTCCGCATCAAAAAAGGTGCGGAGTTTTTTGCCCCCTTGCGGGGATAAGTTGCAATGGACTTGACCGACAGCAGATGACCGCAGCCATCAAGTTATCGTCCCCTTGCGGGGATAAGTTGCAATTTGTAACATTTTCTTTGATGTGCCAGATATTCTGTTATCGTCCCCTTGTGGGGATCACATTATCAAACATTGAGAATTAGACCGATTAATTCGGGTTTTCGCCCCCTTACGGGGATAAGTTGCAATGATGTCTTGTATGTTGCCCAGTACAATGGAACGAGATTATCGTCCCCTTACGGGGATAAGTTGCAATTCTGTGTTAGACGATGCCTTGTATGGCTTATTTAAGGTTATCGTCCCCTTGCGGGGATAAGTTGCAATCCGTAAATTTAGATACACTATTTGCAACAGAAGCGTTATCGTCCCCTTGCGGGGATAAGTTGCAATTTTTACATCAAATTATAAAAGGAGTATTGAAAAATGTTAAATGTTTTCGCCCCCTTACGGGGATAATATGTGAAACGGCATATCATGAGGTCGGACATTTATTTCCGCCCCCTTACGGGGATCATATACTAAATATATCACAACCCATCGAAAAAAGGAAGAGCCAGAAGGTTGGAAAATGTTTACTTTACTGTAATGCAGTAAATCTGCATAAAAAAGAACAAATGCAGACTCTCCGATTATAAACGCCGCAGTTGGTAAAAAGTCCCTTTTCAGGACGGCGAACCATACCGTCGGAACCGGGTAAACACGAAAACGCTCTGCTTCAGGGTGCTGCCGTCCGGGGAGGTGGTCTCCTGACTCTTACGGAAAGAGCAGGCAGCAAATACCGGGATGCCTGCTCCTTCCAGCCGCAGGACAACCCGGTAGACAAAGGTAAACTCGCCCTGACAGAGTACAGCGTCCGGTTTCATGTGCAGGATGCGGGCGGCATATGCGGATGCCAGCGAGTCCAGTGCCGCCTCATCCGCAGCAGGGTCGATGGCAGGAAAGGCAAGGTCGATCACCTCGCCGTAAGCCTGCGCTGCTGCCTTCTGTTCGGCGCTCCACTGGGCAGACGGATGGTTGGTAAAGTTAATGAACATAATACACTCCCTTGTTACTGCAAAGAAAAAAGCTCACAAGTTGCAGATAGTTAAGCAAGAAGTTCTAAATTATTCTTCCTGAAAATGATGTTCATTACAGCCGGCGCAACGAGATACATAAAAAGCGTGTACATAGAATAACCGCGTCTTCCTTTTCAGCGTTGCCCCCTTACGGGGAGCATATAAATATCTTTTCCATTTTTTGGAAGATTGTCTTTAATCGGCGACATCGCCCCCTTACGGGGATTATACACTAAATATAGCACAAAATATCGAAAAAATGAAGGTCTGAAAAAACTTCATTTCATCTTGCATGCAGAACGGCTTCATGATATGATGCAGATAAAAGAAACCGCACAGGATAAAACTGTAGCAGAATTTCCCGGTGCGAACAAAGTGACCGTATCACAGCGGCATAAGACCTGGCAGCAGAAGCTGCTGCGGATACGGGCAGAACAGGAGGATGTGTAAGATGGAACGCAATGTATTGCTTTTGTATATGAGTCCGTTCGGCAGAAATCCGAATATCCATACCCAAACCAACGAAGCGGCCGTTCAGGAACTAAGAAAGCACAAAGAAGGCCCGGACTACATTCTGGCGCTGTGCAGTGAGTTGGTGCGCACCAGACCTACCGTGCATCTGCCGGACGGAAAAACCTGTACCACTGTAGAGTATTTCCGGGATGTGTTCCTGCCTTCAGTGGACATTCCGGCAGAGCGGCTTGTGGTGATCCCGGTGCCGGACAGCATGGATGATCAAGCGCAGTTCCGGGCGATCTCTTTGCTGCTGGGTAAAATCGAAGCAGAAGATACCCTTTCCATCGACCTTTCTGGTGGTATGCGGGACACTGCCATGCTGCTGGTGACAGCTGCCCGGTGTATGCGGGACCTGCGAGGCGTGGAGACCCGCAGAGTGATCTATTCTGAGTTGTGCCCGGATGGGACTTCCCGCATCCACGACAGCAGTATGCTCTACAATTTATTCGACCTGATCACAGCAATGGACGAATTCTTTTCTACCGGAACGGCACAAAAGCTGAAAAACTACTTGCAGAGCGAAGGCGAAAACGACCCGGCTCTGCACACGCTGCTGACCTGCATCGATCAATTCTCGGATGATCTGGCTTTGTGCCGGGTGCAGGCACTGAATGAGGATCTGCGTCAGATCGCACAGGCATTACAGACACCACCTAAAGAGAGCAAGACCCTGATCAGCCTGTTTTTTCATCTGTTGAATGATCGTTTCCGTATGGAATTCGAAGGTCTGCTGGCATCACAGGAAAATAACCGGAGGGCTTTGGATAAGCTGCCAGAACTGGTGAGCTGGTGTGCAAAGCATGGGTTATATCAGCAGGCGTTGACATTGCTGTGTGAGCAGATGCCGGAGTATATTTGCAGCCATATTTTTTTACAGCCTACGGAAAGCGGGTTCAAATATTTGGAAACACGGAAAGAGAACAAAGGGAAACCATGGGTGTATCCATTGTTTCATTTCCATTTCTGCCGGATGGCTCTGCTGCAGCTAAAACTCCCCTATACGGTAGATTTGCGCTTGAACAGAAACAGAGGAAATGAGGACGGTAATATATTGTTTGGCGTGGCAAGTGCAGAAGAGGTCCACGACTATGTGAATGAGGCAATTGATTTTGGGCAATTGGTCATAGACCATAAGGTACAGCGACAGGTCGAAGGAGCGGCAATGCTTTATCAAAGGGTGATACATTACCGCAATCAGGTCAACCATGCAAACGATACCTCTTTTGGCTTGCAGAGCGACCGCATTCTCCCGCTGGACATTGCTCACATTGAGCAGCTCCTGCAGGATGTGACGGACTACCTGCAGGAGATTCGTCCCATGAGGCCAAATGTTCCTCAGGGTGTTAAGGCGCTTCCTGTTACAATGACCATCCCCGCAGGCACGATACCTGTCCTGTAACCTGTAAATAGAATAAGGATAAAACAAAGCACCTCCGCTGTTGGCAAAACGCCAGTGACGGAGGTGCTTTGTTGTCCCCTTGCGGGGATAAGTTGTAATGTGGTGACCAGTGGGTGGTATCACAGAACAGCGAGTTTCCGTCCCCTTGCGGGGATAAGTTGTAATTCTGTACGATGAATGAAAGAAGGAGCACTTCTAGTTTCCGTCCCCTTACGGGGATAAGTTGTAATCGGCAAGGTAACTCTTAAAGTGGAATTTTTGACACCGTTTCCGTCCCCTTACGGGGATAAGTTGTAATAGTACGCACCCTGCATCTTCAGGCCGTGCCGGAGGTTTCCGTCCCCTTACGGGGATAAGTTGTAATGGCAAACTTCTCTAAAAAACATCGAAAAAGGTCTGTCGAAGCTGAGCAAATATACATTACACTCGTATTATACATTGAGTTGCATGAAAAGAAAAGTGCATTTGGGGCAAAATACTGTTTTTCTGTGGTGCGAACCGGAGGTTTTCAGGATGGCTACGGTTTGTGCCGTGAGGAGGTTCGCACTGCCCTATGAAAGGAAAAGCACAAAAGGCGGCGTTTCAAGAACGCAACACGCTCATATTTCCCAGTACAGAGCCTCCAGAAAAAATCAACAGTTCTGTTCTGCGTTTGCTGTTGTAACATCAGTTCTGTGCCATATAGGCCGCAATGCGATCGTAGTATTCCTGCACACCGGCAGCGGCATAAGCGCGGCTGTCCGTTTCCATGGCCTGTGCGGCATAGGCGCTGTAGTCTTCTTCCGGATCCACCGGCTGCGCCACCTCATTGACATAATCGGCTGCATCGCGGAAAAGCCGCAGCCGCTGCAGTTCCGGGTCTGCGGAGGTGTACACCTCTGCAAGGCGATGTTCGTAACAATGGTAGATCTCGTGCAGCAGGGTGTCCAGCACTTCTTCCACCGGGTCATTTTCCAGATGTTCGATGCTGATGCTGATGGCCCGGCTGCTGTCATCGTAGCTGCCCAGCGTGTTTTCCGGAAGGTTCGCACCGCTCACCGTGACGGCACAGGGCAGGCCCAGATAATACACCTCGATGTTGCAGATCGTCTGCATCGTGTCGATGCGCTGGGCCGTGGTAAGGTCCTGCCAGACCTCGGGCTGCAGCTTCAGCACCTCACTGATGTTCGAGGCAATGGTCTGCGCCTGCGCTTCATCCACGGCCGATGCCTGTGCTTTTACTGCGGCGGGAAACAGCTCCCCTTCCAGAAACGCATGCCACCCTACACTGCCGATTAGGCAGACACTGGCCGAGACTGCCGTACACACCATCAGGTACTTCCAGCGGGAGACCCTTGCCTGGAAACGGCGGCGCGAGAGCCGCCTGCCCCAGAACATCACGGCGGTAAGGCCCATTGCCAGCACAGCCGTCGGCACCAGGATCAGCAGGATGCGTGTGCGGAAGGTCTTTGCGTATGCCAGCACCGTGTACAGCCCAAACGGCAGGAAGACGCATGCTGAAGAGATCCACCCGTTTTTTCTGCGGCGGAAGCCAAGGCTGAGCGCAAGCACCGCAGCCGCCGTCATCCACAAAAGAATGTGCAGCGATGCTTTGCGTTCAAGCCCCGCCAGCGGGCGGAACAGCAGGCTGCGGTACCATACATAGCCCACCACGAATTTCCAGAAAACGCTGTACAGATATTCAGCCAGCGTCATCGTCGAACGATCCTGCATTGCTCCACATCCCCTTTTTTCCTTTTTCAGTCCTCTTCCCCCGGGCCAAAAAGCTCGTCGAATTTTTTCTCCAGCATCTGACCAAGGTCATCTTTTCGGGCGTCGCCCGGCTTACAGCCTGCGGCACTGCGGGTCTCGTACCGTTCCACCGGGGCACGCAGTTCCAGCACGAACTTTTTGTGTGCGGACATTCTCATAGCTCATCGCCTCCAAAGCGTCTGCGGCCGGTGCGGTCATTGCTGCAGCTGAGATACTCCTGGTATTCCCGGCTGTTCAGGGTGTCGTAGCGGGGCAGGCATGCCGGCCGACACCCTGACCTCATTACGAACACCTTACCCATCGGTGCATAGAGTACCTCGTCGTATGGCAAATCCATCCGTTTGGAGACGATCTCACAGGAGCGGTTATCGAACCCGCCGGGGAAGTAGGCGTATACTGCACAGTTCTGCCGGATGACGGCAGCTTCTTCTTTGTACATCGCTTCCAGCTGTTGCTCCGACTGCAGCAGAAGAATGGCCGAAAGCCCTGCCGAGCGGAACAGGCTGATGTCGCTGGCAAAGCCCTGAATAGGGGCCGTGCAGGCGAAATCATCAAAGATGTAGCGCACTTCCCGGGGCAGCTCGCCGCCGGGACAGCTGGCCGCATATCGGAGCAGTTGCTGCTCCGTGCTGCGGTAGAACAGGTTCGCATAGTATTGCTGTGCGGTGTCTGCCGCCGAGGTGATCACCAGCAGTGCTTCCTTGCGGCTTGCAAAACGCACAGGGTCGAACTGCGGTTTTTCTCGCATCATGCGGCGGATGGACTCCGGGAATACGGTGCTCAAGGCACCCGCCAGAGTATCCCGCACGCAGGATGCCGTGCGTTCTGGCAAGCTGCGCCAGCTGTTGAACTCCCGCACCGCAAAGCACCCCGGCGAGGCCTTTTCCAGCCGCTGGAACATCCCATACAGCTCCGGCTCAACGCCATAGGCATTTTCGCAAGGAATGGTCTTGTCGAACAGTGCCAGTACATCGGCCATGCCGGGCATACGGCTGCCTTTGGAGGTCATGAAGCAACCAGCGATCAGGCCCGAGAGCAGCTGCTTTGCCTTGATCTGCCAGTAATCATCCACGCTCTTGCGGATGGACATATCCACGATGGCTGCCGACAGTGCCTCGATGTCCGCGTAACTCTCGATGGAAGCAATGGGGTCGTAGCTGAGGGTGCTCTTCTTGGGGTGTGCCGTATTCAGGATGTGCACCGTGTAGTTTTTGCGCTTGAGGTACTCTGCCATAAGGTAGGCGTCCCGCTCTTTTGCATAGCTCAGGATCGGGTTGCTGCAGTGCATCCGGGCCACTGTGGGCAGGATCACGCTAGTACTTTTGCCGCAGCCGGTGGTGCCCACGATCAGTGCATTTGCGTTGGGGCGAGTGCGGCCCACCTCATCACCGGACAGCACACAGCCTTCCGCCACAACAAGAGAATCTCGTTTCATCGCACTCTCCTTTACACTCGGTCCACAACACGGTCGCAGATTCCAAAGGCCACAGCCTCATCCGCTTTCATGAAGTTGTCGTAACCAATGGCCGCTTCGATCTCTTCCACCCGGTGGCCGGTGTCCCGTGCCAGCAGGCCGGTCAGTTCTCGCTTGGTGGTCAAAATGGATTCTGCCGTTTTCTGGATGGAGGATGCACTGCCGCATACCCCGCCCGAAGCGGAAGCGATCTGCGGTTCATGGATCATGACCATGCTGTGCCGCAGGATAAAGCGGTGGCCGCGTCTGCCACCGGCCAAAATCACCGCCGCCATGCTGGCCGCCAACTCCACACAGTACAGGTCGATGGGCACAGTCATGCCCTTCAGCTGGTCGTAAAGGGCAAGGCCCGCCTGCACGGTGCCGCCGGGCGAGGTGATGATAAGCTTGATGGGGGCTGTGGCATCTGCGCTTTCCAGAAACAGAAGCTGCTGGATGATGGCGTTGACCGTGCTGGTGTTGATCTCACCGGTCAGGAACACCGTCCGCTGCGCCAGAAGCATGGCATCCAGCGGAAAGCTCTGGGTGCCGCTGCTGCTTTTTTGGATCACTTGCATGGTAATTCACTCCTTTGTTTTTTCTGGTTCCAGTATACCAGCTCTGCCGTGCAATGTGTATCACCCAGCAGTTTACAGCCCCAGGTGCTGCATTTCCGGTGCGCTGATCAGCTCCGCATACCCACGCAGCAATTTCAGGATTTTCTTCTCCGGGTCTGGCTCTTCCGGATCGATGTGCTGCTCGGCATAGATGCGGAGCGTACCTTCCCCTGTGGGTTCCACCCCCACAGCGGGCCCGTTCCGAGAAGGGTCACGGCATTCCATGCGGCGGTCTTTCTCCCACCCGGAGCCATCTACCAGCCGCCAGCACTGCAGCGTGCCGTCTAAACCGGCGTACAGATCAAATCTCAGCCCGCTGGGCAGGGTGCAGAAATACAGGGTACCCTGTGCCTGGCGCAGTTGCCGCAGGGTGATCTGCAGCTGCCGGGCAGCTTCTTCCACGGCCCACGCCGGGAACTCTGGTGCCGCGGCCATCAGACGAAACTCCCTGCGATGCGGGCCTGCTCTTCGGTGGGCACATAGCGTTCCCCCAGCCCTGCACGGTACAGTTCGGCCAGCGCTTCGCGCAGCAGGACAGCACGCTCCGGTTTGAGCACGCCGCCTGCGTGGGCTTGCTCGATTCGCAGCTGCACCACAAGGCTGATCGCCTTCCGGTGCAGAAAATAGGCTTTCAGGTCCGCAGGGTCGATGATATCCAGCCCCCTGTGCAGGTAATCACGGTAATATTCGTCGTTTTTTTCTTCCGGGATGCCATTGCACTGCAGATACTCCCGGATGCCCGCCTCGGCGGTCTTCATCTCCTCCTGGCTATAAAAGACAACGCCTTTTGCTGCCATATAATCAAATACCAGATCGATCATCATTTTTTGCTCCTCTCTGCCATCCGGGCCAGGATCTCCTGTGCCTCCCGGGTGGCGGCCACACGTTCAGTATAGTCATCGGAAATGGCACGGTCCAGGCAGCTGCGTAGGCTGTCGAACACTTTATCCCCTGCCAGTTCGTTCACCTTGTCTTCCAGCGCCTTCATGTTGCCGCCAAAGAAGGCTTCCTTCATGGGTGCTTCGCCCACCTGCCCTTCCAGTGCTGTGCACAGGTCTGTGGCATGGCCGTAGATCTGCTGGCGCTGGGCGGCAAGGGCACGTTCCTGGCTAATCTTGGCCAGCTCACGGTTTGTGTACATGGTCGTGATACCCTCGTTCATTCCTCTGCCTTTCTCTGCATAGTTGGAGATCTCGCCATTCTTATCCGACTTGAACCAGGATGCCTGACGGGTGCCCACGGTATTGTAGACCATGTAGCCGCCCTTTGACGGCTCGGGCACGATGATCTCCCGGTTGAAGCTGCTGCAGTGCACCGTCTCATGGATGGCAGAGCGTTCCAGCTGGTTTTTGCTGGTGGCAAGCAGCTGGATCGAGCTTTTCCCTTCACTGTAGCGGTAGCCGCCGGTCACCCCCTCGCCAAGGTCCTGCACCACCCGGATGCTGTCTGCGCCCTGGCTGACCCGGGCCGCATCCTTGGGCGAAAAGTAGGCCCCGTTCTCCTGTAGGATACTGGCGATGGTATTCTGGTGGATGACCTCGGCCTGCTGCTGCGGGCTGAGCTCCTGTACCTCTGTTGCCGGGGCAGGGGTGATTTCGGCTGCTGGGGCGGCGGGCGGTACTTCGCTGCCCTCGCCCAGCTGGACGCTCTCCAGGTTCCCGCCCGCAAGACCTTCGGTGCCTCCGGAGCCGGTCTGGCCTGTCTCGCCGCCTGTTTCGGGAGTGTTCATCTCATCGTTCTCGGCGCTGCCGCCGCTGATCTCGCTCATACAGTTCCTCCTTTCAGGTGGTTATGGTATGCGGTCACGATCTGTCGGCTCTCGCCCAGCGGCACCCCGGCTCCGGCCAGCATTTCGCCCAGCAGGCAGAGCTTTGTAGGTGCTGCCGCCGTGATGCGCAGCTGCTGCAGCATCTGTTCGATGTTCTCCGCAAGCACAGGGATGTTGTAGGGGTCGGCACGGATACGGGCCAGATGGTACTGCATCTGCCCTGCATCCAGCGGGGCCAGCAGGCCCTGCACGGCACTTTTCCTGCAGCGGAACCGGCTGCCGCACACAAGGCAGGCCGCCGTAAAGCTCCCGGATGTGCCGGGCTTTTCCGTCTGCAGGTGGAACACCCCGTGAGTGCCCCGCACCGTCATCAGGCATTCGCCGGGCCGGAAGGCGTGCAGGGCACGGCGCTGCAGCACCGAAAGGTCCATGACGCTGCCCATGCAGCCCCGGTCCTCGCCGGAATCCATGCCCAGACACAGCTTGACGGCGGTGTTGGCCATGACGGAATCCGGCATCAGGGAGGGCCGCTGGTCGCTGAGGACAAGGCCTGTGCCGCTGGCACGGATCTCGGCAAACATCTTGTCGAAGGCTAGGTTGGAGCGGGCCAGTGCGCTGTCCTCGGCGTCCGTTTTGCGGAACACGTTGTGGGCCTCTTCCAGCACGATGAGCCGCTGCAGCGCCGAAGACTCGGGCAGCCGCTGCAGGTAAGACTGGAAGCGGAACATCAGGATGTTCATGAGGAAGGCCGTGGCTTCCTCCGAGAAGTCGGCCAGTTCCAGAACCGTAGGCACCGTGAGCAGCTGCTTTGCCGTCATGCCAAAGGGGTCGGCGAACACGCGGCCCAACGCACCGCTGGTCATGGTCTCGGCGCGCAGTTCCAGCGCACCGGTCAGGTTCTGGCGCACCTCAGGCCCATAGCGGGCGTGGTGGGCGACATAGTCCTCCACCCCGGCCAGCACATCGGCAAAGGTTGGGAAGGGCTTTGCCGGGTCGGTGTAGGCCGCCATGCCGTACTCCCAGCCAAAGCGGTGGTAGGTCTGCTGCAGCAGGCCGCTGAACGCCTCCGGGATGGGGTGCTCTGCACCGGTGGAAGCCGTCAGCGCCAGCGTAACGGCGGCGGCGTGGTTCTCTATGAGCGTACCGTCTTCCGGGCGCAGCGGATTGATGCGCAGCAATGGGCCATCGGCACCGGAGGTATAGACCATAAGCGAAGGGATCTGCCCCAGCAGAGCGTTGTACTCCTTCTTGGCCGCTTCCAACACCACGAAGGGGGTCTGCTGCCGGGCCCACAGGTCCACCAGCAGGTTCTTCACCAGCGTGGTCTTGCCGGTGCAGCAGGCTCCGAACACCGCCGTGTGGCACAGCAGCGCCGAGAACGGGATCGCTGCCGGTGCGCCGCTGCCCAGCACGCGGCCCGCCGTGACGCCTGCCGCCGCGATGGGGCGCACCACCGGGAACAGCTCCCGGCAACCCTCGTCCTCCACAGGGTTCTGCACGTAGAACCCCGGGCAGGCGCAGGTGGGCGGCACGCAGAAGGATGCCGCCGCTTCGGCGCTCTGAAGGCTTGCCACATAGACTGCGGCGGCGGTGCCGTCGGGCAGGCGTACCGCTGCGCGGGGGATGGCAAGGCAGGTCTCCGGATAGCGGAAATCCCCCTGCAGGTCAAAGCAGCGGATAGGCTCAAAGCCCGGCTGCTCTTCCCGCCCGGCAAGGCATGCGCGGATGATGCCGGCAAGCTGCAGATAGTCGGTGCGGCTGTCCGCACCAAAGCGGATCACCGCCTGCACAAGGCCGGTGCTGCGGGCCTTTTCCAGCAGCGTGATCTCCTCCTGCAGTGCATCCAGCGCCGCCGCCACATTCTGCACCGGCACCTCCACCGTGCGGCGGGAAGCGCTGCCGCACACCCGGGGGAACGCCTTGCAGGGTTCAAGCTGCCGGGCAAGGCGGCGGTCATCTTCCAGCAGGGCCTGAATGTCGGCATCTGCTGCGGGCAGGGCAATGCAGGCCGCATAACAGTGGTCCAGCCCTGCCGAAGCCAGCGCTTCGACCACGCCATCAGCGGCAAAGGTGCCCAGGAACAGCCCCGAACAGCGGTAGCCGCCGCTGAACCAGGACGCCTGCGGCTTGGTCTCGCACTCTGGCAAAAGCGACTGGAACAATGCCGCATTGTCGATGCTGCTGCCGTAGAAGGCGGCTGCACTGCCGTGATCCGTGCGGAACACGAAGGCCGAAGCGGCACCGCTCTGGTGGGCGGCACGCAGCCACCGCGCCACAGCCTTTTGCAGCAGGGCCTTGCCTGCTTCGGGCGGGCCGCTCATGCGGAAGCCGCACAGCTGCGTCCAGCGGGAGATAGCGGGGAAAAATGCGCCTGCGTCTACCTGTATGGCATCGGCCTCGGACAGGCTGCGGTTCTGCTTGAGGGCAAGGATCTGGTCGGCCAGCGTCATGGCGCGGCGCAGTTCAGTGCTGTAGGGATTCATGGCTTACCTCCTTCTTCTGCGGTTAGGGAAGACGCTCTGGAATAAGATCCAGAAGCCGATCAGCATGATGAACAGGGGCATGCAGGCCGTAAGCAGTGCCAGCAGGAATGCCGCTACCGCCCCGGAGCGGAACAGGTAGACCACCGTGCAGGCAAGGGCCGCAAGCAGCGCTGCCAGCAGCCCCAGCGTCAGCCAGATGGCTGTGGCGCTGAGCTGCAGCCCGGGCTTCACCTCTGAGCCGGTGGTAAGGTTGTAGATGGACTTTACCACCCGGCGGCCGCCCTGCTCCTTCGCCCGGATACGCACTTCGTCGCCGATCTGGATGCGCCCCAGGCAGTTGCCGTACAGGCAGAAGTCCGTCACCTCGCTGGGCACCCCGTCGGTGATGGGCTCCACCCGGACGGTGTATTCCAGCGTCTGGTGGGCGAACTGATACGGTTCCCCGCGCACCAGCGCATTGAACAGCTTGTGCGCCCGGCTGTAAAACACAGCCTGATGGTCCAGTTCCAGAACGCGGCCGGTGCAGGTGATGCCGCCCCGGCCGTGCTGCATGAACACTGGCTCTGCCTGTGCCTGCGGCGGGCTGACAAGGGGCGAAAGCGGCAGGCTCACCCGGGGAGAGGCGGCAGGTGCCGTATCCTGCACCAGAACGCTGTGGCAGAAGGGGCAGCGGGTCTTGGTGTCGCCGAAGAAGAACTCCGAACGGCAGTCCGGGTTTGGACATCGTTTCATCGTGCCTTCTCCTTTCAGCCGAACCGCTTGCCGGTGGCAATGTACTCCTGCACACTGTCCGCCCACAGCCGGGACACCGACTGCATTTCGGTCAGGCTGGTAACAGGCGAATCCCAGCAGACCCAGTGGTTGCCGTCCGCATCGCTCCAGCGGTGGGTGGTGTGGCCGTCGCTGGGGCGACCACACAGGCTGGGCATCCGCAGGATGCAGGCCCGCCAGGTGTATGCGTGAAGGGAGCCATCGTAGACCCACTTGTAGTTGAACTGATACTCACGGTCTGCACGGCCATGGGCATCGTTGGCAAAGTAGATCATGGGGCCGGTCTCGCCGTGGGGGTCACGCCGGGCCGTTGCTGCCGAAGCCGCTGCCTGCTCCGGGTGCCGGTTGTTTTGATAGATCAGGTACCCCACTCTGCCCGCAGCCACCACAAAGATCGCCAAAAGCACCCAGCCAATAAGTTCTTCCATAAAATCTTCCTCCCAAAGTAACTTCAATAAAGATAGGTCAGGCTCCGCAGGAACACCTTCATGTCGGTATAATCCAGAAATTTTAGTGTTCCAGCCTTCAGCCAGCTTTTCAGCAGCCGGGAGGCTGCCGGGCAGCTGCAGGTGAGCCCTTTGTCGATGAACAGCGCATAGCCTTCCTGCTCCTTCTCGAAGCCGATCCGTCCACAGGGGCGGCTGAACGATGAAGGAAAGGTGCACTTCTCGTAGACATGGCACCGATCATCGTTCAGGGACTGCTTGAGCATCTCGTACTGCGCATCGGTTCCCAAAACAAACTCCTTCACAGGCATTTCTCCTTTCTGGCTGCACATTTGCTGTGCTTTGGTCCCAGTATAAAATTTATCCCGGCTGCTTTGAACTAACCGCTGGTTTACACCGCACAAAAAAGAAAAACGGCCCACAGACAGGTTGGCCACCCTGTCTGCAGGCCGCTGTGCTCAAAGCCGCCGTAAGGCGCTTCGCGATCATCTCCTTTCGTTATTATCTGTCAGACGAATGACCAAGCGAGTTCCGACACCAGATGCCCATCATGGATCAGCATATTGAGCTGCCTTCCATCCTCGCGAGGCCAGATGGCCTTCTGATCCTGTTCGATCAGAACATCGACCCTTTCCCCATTCTCCAGAAGCAGAGTCACCTTCTGCCAGCCCTCTGACGGGTCACTCTGCTGTTCATCCCGGTGGAAGCCGCCGCCGGGAAGGCTCACCTGCTGTTTGCCCCCGTGGAAACCACCACCGGGAAGGCTCACCTGCTGTTCGCCCCCGTGGAAACCACCACCGGGAAGGCTCGTCTGCTGTTCGCCCCCGTGGAAACCACCACCGGGAAGGCTCGTCTGCTGCTCGCCGCCATGGAAGCCGCCGCCGGGCAGCTGGTTACGGACGTTCATCGCTTCGTTCTTCATCTTCGTTTCCTCCTTGGTGTTGTAGGTGTGGATGCGGACCATTTCTGCGTTTGCCATAGGGCAAAATCCTCCGTTTTGTGTGACCGCTGGGCTTGGCACCCCGGGTTGGGTGCCAGACCGGCGGAAGTGTATCTTTCAGCATAAGACTTGTGAAGCCTTATGTTGTTTGTATTATAAGCCTCCTGCGCCGGGAAAGGAATCAACCGCTGGTTTACAGGGCTTTTTTCCAGCCACCGGTTTACGGCACAAAAAGCTCTCAGGTGTCGAAGCGGATGGTGCGGGTATCCAGCCCTGCCCAGTCCACCTGCAGGTGGCGCAGGTCGCCGGTGCCGCCGCACATCTTGCAGGGCTTTGCACCGAACTCGGGCCGATCCGGGTGCTGGGGCACCCAGAGCGTCTCGTCCATGTAGGCAAAGCGCCCGGCGTCCCCGCCCAGCACCTGATCGAACAACTGGATGCCCAGCTGTTCCTTGAGGTCCGGGGCAAGGCGGATCCACACGAAGTTGCGGTCTTTCACCGCGTCCAGCATCGTATTGAAGGGGCTGCCGGGAGCCTCGTGGTACAGCAGGAGCATCAGGGCCAGATACCCCTTTGTAGCGTTCATCCGCTCGGTGGCGAAGATGGGGCAGGCCGAGGAGTCCACGTCGTTCTGGTAGCCCTGTTCGTATTGCTCGAACCGGCTGCGCAGCAAACAACGGGGGCAGCTTTCCGTTACGCCGGGATAAACGAAGATCAGCTCCGCAGCCAAACCATGTGCGTACATCATGGCTGCCAGATACGGCATGCCGTACTTCAGCGCCAGCATGGAAGAGCGTTTCTGGGCTGCGAAGTTATCAGTGCAGCCAAGGATCAGGTAATCGGTGGCCTTGTGCCCGGGGAAGCGGTCGAGGTATGCCTTGAACGCTTCATCGCTCATGGCATCGTCCAGCGCACGCGGGATGCAGAGCACCTGTGCGTCCGGGTTGATATCGCGGATGCGGTCGCGGATCACCTCGACCTTTTTGCGGCCCATCTCGGAGATGAACACGGCCTGCGTCGCTACGTTGGAGGGGCTGACGATGTCCGGGTCCATGAGGATGAAGTTGCGCAAGCCCGAGCGGGCGCAGTTTTCCAAGAAACTGCGTGCCCCGCCTACGCCAATGCAGACCACCACTTTCTGCTCCAGCACCTTCTGAGGGTAGAGCGAACGCACCTTGCCGAAGTAATCCGGGGTCTGTGCGGGGGCTTTGGCTGCAGGGTCTTCGGCAGGCGTTTCAGGCTGCTCCTGTGCTTCCAGCGAAGTGCGGTATTCGTCCATCTCCGCCACAGAGTATTCCCTGTGCCACGGGGCAAACGTGCACAGCGCATAGCGGCTGCCGCTTTCCGCCCGCAGCACATGATCCAGATCCACGGTCAGAGCATCGCCCTTGAGGTGCACGATGTAGAAATACAGCGTGAACAGCCCCTTGCGGGCAGGCCGAAGGATGGGCAGATAGAAGAAGTCCTGCTCAAAGAAGCGCAGATGGATCAGCGCCGTGGAGATATCGTGGTAGGAGGGGCGGATGCAGCCGCGGGGGTGGCTGTGGTAGATGCCGGTAACGCGGTAGCCTTTCTCGGCCCAGTCGTGGAACACCTTTGTCATGGAATCCACATCGTAGTAGAAGGTGCCCGGCGTGTTGCGGGAGAGGGTATCGAAGTGGCACAGGTCCACCAGCGCCGTGTCTCCGGTGCTGCCCATCATGCCGCCGGTCTCGGGGGCGTAGCGGCCCACATTGCTGCGGAAGTCCGCCAGCACCTGGCGGGAAAAGCGGACCGTAGGCTCCGCCGGTTTTTCCGGGCAGGGCAGCTGGTTCTGGCTCTCCCGCACGGGGTCGCTTGCCAGCTGGCGGGTCAGACGGTCGGCAGAGCTGCACGCAAGGCTGCGCACCGCGGCAGCACCGGCTTCAATGTTTGCAAAGAACTCGTTACGCATGGTATTTTCCTCTCTTTTAAGCAAGATCAAACTTGATCTCGCGCAGTGAACCGCTGAGGGCCGCCGACTTCCCAGCCAGAACCTCCTGCGGGTGGCTCAGCTGCAGGTGCAGCAGCTGCCGGCCCACCGTTGCCCGAACGTTCCCGGCGCGGGTGCGGGCACCGTAAGCCGTATCGAAGTCCAGGAACTCGTTGAGCAGTGCCGGGTCGATGGAGCGCAGCTTGATGTCGTAATTCGCCAGCTCCTGACGAATAAACTTGATCACGATGCGCGCATTGGCCTCGGGGCTAAGCTCCTGGTAGACGATGTAGTTGGCGATCTTGCCGCTGATCTCGGGCCGGTGGCAGTATTTGGTGAAGGCATCGCGGCAGATCTCTGTGCGCTCGAAGTCACCGGCTGCCCGGTACTTGTCCATGGGGATGGGGAGATTCGAGGTGAAGATCAGGATGCAGCGGCTGAGGTCGATGGCGGGGGAATTGTCCGCCATGCCCAGCTTGCCGGTGTCAATGGCTTCCATCAGCCCTTCCACCACCTTCGGGTCGCTCTTCTCGATCTCGTCGATGACGATGATCTGGTACGGGTTCTGCCGCACGGGGTCCAGCACAGTGGGCTGGCCGTGGCCGACGTAGCCCGGAGGCGCGCCGAAAAAGCGGTTCACGGTGTGGGAGCTTGCAAACTCGCTGCCCGCGACCTCGATGCAGCCGTACTCGGTGCCGTAGATCTCGGTCAGTATCTTCGCAAGCGATTTTGCGGTCTCTGATTTGCCTGTTGCTGTGGGGCCAAGCAACATCACGGTGAGGATCTTCTCCTTCTTCTGCATTTTGTGCACCGCCACCAGCTCCGCGATGTTGTTCAGGGCATCATCCTGTCCAAAGACATGCTTCTTGAGCGGACCGCTGATCTTTTCCGGGTCCACAAGTTGGGGCTGCTCCCGCTTTTCCCGCTGCTCCAGCACCGCTGCCATGTCCACCACATCGTCCTCCGAAGGCGTTTCCTCTGCCACAGGGGGCGCTGCCGGCGCTCTGTCAGGCTCCGCACCAGCGGAAGGGGCCGCTGCACCAAACAGGGGCTGCAGCGCATACAGGAACTCGACCATATCCTGCATGCAGACAAAGCGTACCTCGCCCTGCTCCAGCAGGCTGCAGAACTTCGCATCCTGCACCGTGGTCTTGATGCCGTAGTCGATGTAGAGGATATAGACGCTGCTGTTCTTTTCAAAGCCCAGCCGCGCCGTGCCCGGCGTACAGCCGGGCGGCAGCACGCAGTGCTCAAACACATGGCAGCGGCCATCGGCCAGCAGTGCTTCCAGCCAGTCGAACTGTGCAGCCGTGCCAAAGACAAATTCTTTCATTGCTAAGCTCCTTTCAGCCGAAGAAGGCACCGATCAGTGCCAGAACGATTGCAATGGCGACCACCCAGCACACCACGGTGGCCACCGAGTAAGCCACCGGGAGAATGAAGAACCCTCCGATCAGGAATGCGCAGGACACGCCAATGCTGCCCGAGATGGTGCGGCAGGTGCAGATCTTCCATGCGGCCACGCCGATGTAGACCAGTACCAGCGCAATGGTGGTGAACTCAATGAAGCTGCTCATAAAGCATCCTCCTTTCAGGCTGCATCGCGCTCGCCGTCAAAGCGGCGGGCAGGCACTGCTTCCAGCAGCTCGTCGGCAGCTTTTGCTGCGCCCAGCTCGTACTGGCACACATACTCGATCTGTGCAGGCAGACGCTGGAACAGTTTGTTCAGCAAAAAGTTGCTGTGGTCCGCACGGGAAGTGTAGAGCTGACCGAGGGTGATGCTGTGGGTCATGCAGGTGTCTTCATCGCAGACCAGACGGCCGTTCGCTTCAAAGAAGCGGTAGACCGTGGCTGCGTATTTCTTCATGCTGAGCAGGTAGGCGGTCTCCTTGCTGCCAGCAGGCTGGTAGTAGAAGTTGTGTGCGCCAACATACCGCACCGGTCTTCCGGGTCTCTTTGCCAGCGGTGCACGCACGGTGACACAGAGGATGCGGTCTTTATCATTCTTGCAATTGATTTTTTGCATGGTAGTTCCTCCTTGCGTTTCCAGCTTGTATGCGGCTTTGTTTCGGCTGTCTTGCGACCCCGCCGTGATCATGGTCAAAGTATACTGCCGATGCCAAAAAAGCACTATATACCAGCGGTTAACCCCGTGCAAAGCACTCTGCAACGCAAAAAACGCCGCAGGCATGAAACCTGCGGCGTTCAATAGAAGATCATAATAAAAAACGACGGGCTGATCCCCGTCTGCGGCCTCCCTTGCGGACTGCCGGTAAGTACAGATCAGCTCGTCGAGCGTGCAGCCGTACAGCTCCCGCAGGAACACCAGGTGCGACAGAGTTGGCAGTTTTTTGCCGCTCTCCCACATGCTGATGCTCACCCGGGAAGCCGGGTCGCCTCCATCCGTCAGAATGCCCGAGAGCCCTTCCTGCGTCAGGTGGTTGGCGTTGCGGTACTGCTTCAGCCTTGCGCCAGTTGCAGCAGGGTCCACCCCCATAAGCCATGCGGTTGCATAATTCACGGTAAGTTTGTTTTCCATGATCTTTCCTCCTGATCGTTTTTGACGTGTGAGCCTTGCGGCTCCGAGAAAAAATCACGCTGCGATCAATGGAAGGATCAACCCTGTTCAACTATCTATAGTCTAGCAGATACAAGATGCCCTTGTCAAGAAAAAAACAGACCCTGTATACTAGTGGTTTACTGATATGTACCCCCAATACTGGGTGTCCAGTATTGGGGGTACATATCGAAACACTGTCACTCTTTTTCTTGTTTACAGTTCTCCCAGAATCTTCAAAAACTCATCAAACCGATAAGCACCTTCCAGATGGAGGTCTTTATTCTGGAACACCATATAATAGCGATACTGGCTCCCGGCTGCATTCTGCCATGCACGGCCCAGTTTGATCTTCTCACGGGACTCGGCATTTTCCAACTGGTCGCCCTTGGTTTCCACCAGCAGCACTTTTCCGCTGTTGGTCATCACGATAAAGTCCGGGTAATGGTTGCGGAAAGCGTTCAGGCAGAACGCATTTCGTCCGCTGGTGGGATTGCGGTGCCACCAGCGCACACTGTCAATGCCAGTCAGTGCCATTGCCATATCGTACTCGAAATTATCGTCCAGCTCACACTCCTGCTTATACAGGCTCTTGGTCAGGAAGGAAGCCTTGCCGGACAGGGTGATAAGGGGAGTCAGCTTAAACCGGGGTTCGGTGACGATCTTGCCCACCTCCAGCCAGTTGTAAAAGTTCTCCCTTGCGGTCTCCTCTTGCAGCTTGATGATGTAATCGCATATTTTATTGGCGAAGTTGACGGGCATCTGTTCCAGCGCATCCAACTGGTCTTGGTTCATGCCGTCAATGATGTAATCCACATAACGCTGCAACTCCGTATCGTCCACAGCGTTCAGCTTCTTCTGGCGGCTCAAGGTGGTGTGGATGATGTTGCGGCACAGTTTCAACCGGTTCTCGCTCGGCATCAGAGGGAACTGCTGCCCGATAAACTGCTGATACTGGGATTCCATTTTGGATGCACGGGGCGTACCATCGCCGTCCAGATCGACCTGTGCCAGATTGTTGTCCAGATGGTCGAAGTCGATGTCGCTGGGCTTGCCCTTCAGGGTGAAGTTGCTCAGAAGATTCTCCTTGGTCAACTCCTGCGTATCACTGGGCATCAGGATGCTCTGGGGGATCTTCAGGCAGAATTTGGGCAGGATGAGTTGTTCGATCTCGTCTGCAAACTCTGCTTTGACCTTTGCCTGTCCAACCATTTTCTGCGCCTCCTGCGGTAAGTCGCTGGCGGGGTCGTTCTTGTGCTGCTGCAAGGCAGCTTCAAAGGCAACGATTTCCTTTCCAGCCTGCGCCAGAATGTCCTGCACTGCCGGGGCAATCTTCTGGGGTTCGGTGGTGGGGTTGATGCACACCGGGTCCAGCCGCACCGTGTCCGGGTTATCAAAAATATCCTGCGGCTCTTCCGCAGGTGCCGGGGGCGTGACGTTAAAGGTGGTCTGCTGTGCCGTGGGCAGCGGTGCCGGAGCAGGAGCTTCCTCCTGTGCCCGGTAGTCCTGATCGGTAAAGCCTGCGTTGTTCAAGCCCTTTACAATGCCGTCCAGCGTGTGCTTGAAGTCCGCAGAGGAGGTCAGCACATAGGACATATTCAAAGCCGGGACCGGGTGCTTCCGGGTGTAGGGCAGGCGCAGGATGCGCCCAACGATCTGCTCCACATCCACCTGACTGGTGCGGTTTGCCAGCGATGCAAGGATGTAGGCAAAGGGGCAGTCCCAGCCCTCCTTCAATGCGTTGACGGTGATGATGAATCGTATGGGGCAGTTGGGCGAAAGCAGATCTGCATTTTTCAGCTCGTTGATGTCGGCGGTCTTAATGGCAATCTGCTCTGCCGGAATGCCGTTTTTTACAAGGATGGTGCGGATCTTTTCAAAAGTGGCAGCGTCCTCTTTGCCCTTGGGCTGTGCCTGAAACAGCACGATGGGGCGAATGTAGCAGCCGCCGTTGCGGTATTCTGCCATAGCCTGCGCTTCCAGAATGCTCTGCATCTGGACGGCGTTGTTCAGCACATCCAACTGGTTATTGCGGTTCATTACGAACACCGGCAGCTTGACCATATTTTCCTGACGCAGATGAATGGCATCCACAATGGAGATCAGGTTGCTTTCCTTGGTGGGAGTAGCGGTCAAGTCCAGCACAAAACGGGGGTTGAAGTCCCGGAGCATCTGCTTGCTCAGGGTACTGCGGGCATGGTGACTCTCATCCACGATCACCACCGGACGAAGCTGGTTGATGATCTGCAGCAGGGCGGTGGGGTCGGCATCCTCCACCGGGTGGGTGGGAGTGCCCAGAGCCTGCGCCAACTGCGCCAGACTGCTGTTCTCCTGCCGTGCCTTGAGCTGTTCTTTTTTGCCCCGGAAGGAATCGTAGGACAACACCAGAATAGAAAGCTGCTCGGTAATGGCAGAGATGTTGAACCGTGTGGCAGACAGTAACTGATCTTTGGTGTAGATCTCCACCCGGCTGTTGAACGCCACATCAATTTTCTGGCGGTAGGGGTGCGCCGGGTTCCGCAGGGCAGAAATGGTCTGGGTGAGGATGGCATCCGACGGCACCAACCAGACCACCACACGCTGCTGCATCACGCCCAGTGCATGGAAGATCGGCTCAATGGCGTTGGCGGCAAGGAAGGTCTTGCCGCCGCCAGTGGGCACTTTCAGGCAGACATTTGCCACGCCCGGCAAAAGATCCTGATACCGGGGCATTCCGCCCGGTCCCACCGGAACGTGCTTTTCTTCCCACAGACGACGGTAGGCGGTTTCGATGCTGCCTGTCTGCATCAAAATCTCAAGATACCGTTCAAGGTCACGGATCACGGCTCTTTGATAATTTTTCAATTCCATTTTTGCCGTCCTCCTTACACCCGCACAATATCACGGGGAATCTTTTTGAACGTAATGCCAAGCTGCTGCAACTCCTGTTCGCTCAGGGTGCAGCGGTCGGCGTAAATGATGTAGCCCTCTGCCTTTTCCGGGATGGTTGCCACAAAGTCGTAGTTCAGCACACAGACCTTCTGGGGATCGTAGAAGAAATAGTAGGCGGTGCTGTTGTTCTCGCCAAGGAAATAAGGATTGCTGTTCTTGTGGTCAGGCAGTGGCTTTTTGGTTTCGGTATACCAGATGTAGTCTCTGATCTTCTCGGTGCCCACCTTTTCGTTCAGGTTGCCGCTGGGCAGCAGCAGCGGTTCGCCCAGTTCATAATAACTAAAATTGCCGCTGGTGCCCTCCACGGCGTTCTTGCCCTCGCCATAGCCCTTGATGACCCGCTTGACACGCTCGGCGGTGATGGTATCTGCATAATCGCCCATCTCCACCAGAATGAATTTGCGGTGTCCGCCATCTGCTTTGTTCATGTTCAGCACCGCATGGGCTGTGGTGCCGGAACCTGCAAAAGAATCGAGGATGATGGAATCAGGTGAGGACGCAATTTGAACAATGCGTTGCACAAGGCGAACAGGCTTTGGATAATCAAAAACTGCTAAATCATCAAAGATTTTACCGATTTCTCTGGTTGCTTCTTGCGAGTGTCCAACGCCTTTGTTATCCCACCACGTCCAAATATTTTTTCCCTCACGCTCTGATAGGTATGTTTTTCTTCTCGGAAAGCCATTACCATCAGTTCCGAACCAAATTCGCCCTTCATCGCGTTGCCGGATAAATTCACTTTCAATATTTTTCCAACACTTTCCCTTTGGAGGAACATACCGTGCGCCTCCGGGTGTTATGATTTCATAAAGTTGATTAGGGCGTATTCCTTGTGCTGTAAAGTCGCTGGATGTCCAAGGGCCACGAGGGTCATTATCAGGATTTTTATATCCTGCTGCATCTTCATCGCTAAGAGCAACTTTATTGATTGCCTCAGAAAGATGCGTAATATCTTGACAATAAGCGCAGACATACTCATGGGCGGTGCTTACTAGCTTGCGCATATCCGGCGAGGTTCTTTTCTGCCAGACAAATTGCGCCAAGAAGTTTTTTTCTCCGAAGATTTCATTACAAATCATACGAAGCATAATTTGTTCCCGATCGTCAATGCTGATAAAGATCACGCCATCGTCAGCCAACAGCTTTTGCAGCAGCATCAGCCGGGGATACATCATGCAGAGCCACTTATCGTGACGGGTCAGGTCCTCGCCCTCTTTGCCCACTACTTCTCCCAGCCATTTCTGGATGTGGGGGTCACTGACGTTATCGTTGTAGCACCAACCCTCGTTGCCGGTGTTGTAGGGCGGGTCGATGTAGATGCACTTCACCTTGCCCTCATACTGCGGCAACAGGGCTTTCAGTGCTTCAAGATTATCGCCGTGGATGATCATGTTCTCACTGCCGTTGTTTTCGGTGTGCTGCCCTTGCTCATCAAAACTGTATTGCCGCTCCAGCACCCGGAAGGGAACTTCCTGATGATGGTTCACGACTTTATTTTTACCGATCCATTCCAAGGTTGGCATGGCGTTTTTCTCCAATCTAAAATTTTCAAACTGCGGACCAAAAGGACGGCATTGTTGTGGCAAGCAGTGCAGACGTATATACATCTGCTTATTTTGCGTTGCAAAATGCTTGTTGGGGAGTGCCCCAAACCCCTTTGTTCTGCATTGTTCCAATGCAGGCTGCGCGTCCCGGCGGGACGCTTTTTACCCTGTGATGCTCTCCGGGTCATTGAGGACTTGCATGAGGCGAGAAGCGGCTTCCGCCAGAGAAGCATACTTCATCTGTTCCGGAACAGGCGCATCCAGAAGCGTAATGCCCCATTCCTGCATACATTCCGCAAGCCCCTTCTGCGCCAGCAGTGCAGCCTCTCGGCGCACCTCCGGGGAAGCGTCCGTGTCCAGCACATAGGCAACAGTAAACTCGCCGTTGCGATCTTCCGTCAATTGCACCATGGAATCGTGGTCAATCCAGAAATGGCAAAACCAGACCCTGCCGCCGATGTTTTCCATGTTATGGCGGAGATCTTCTTCACCACTCCATTGCGGCACTTCGGAGAGAATGCTCTGCAGCTGCTCATACGCTTGCTGTTCGGCAGGGGTGGCTTTCTTGCAACTGTATTCCCGCTGGATGGTACGCTGCCAGTACAATGCCAGCTTGCCGCACTTTGCCTGCTCGATTGCATCCTGAATATCGGCTAAAATGCTGTACCGTGGTTCTCTCATCTTGACACCCCCAAAATCAACTCTTTAGGAAACAATACATCCTATAAGAATGATTATAGCCGAAAGGAATGCAAAAGAAAAGCGCACCGGCCAAATTTCAGCCGATGCGCTTGCAAAGTTTGCGATTTTATTCCTCGTTTGTGAGGTAAGGGAGATTGCCGATATAGGTATCCAGCAGATCGAGTGCCGCTTTTTTCTGGATGGGGGACAAGCCTTCCAGCCGCTTGCAAATCTCGTCGTCGGTCACATGGGATGCACTGGGAACCAGATCACACAGCAATGTGTCTGCGGAAATATTCAGAGCATTCAGAAGTTTAACAATGGTGGCAAGGCCGGGTTCCTTTAAGCCACGCTCTACCATGCCGATATAGTTGGAGGAAAGCTCGGATTTTTCCGCAAGCTGTTCCAGCGTCAACCCATGCTTTATACGCTGCTCCCGTAGTCGCTGTCCAAAAAGTTCTTTCATAGTGCAACCTCATCCTATCGTGTTCTTTACACTCCATAGGATACCTGTTGACCGCACCAACATACACAATCGAAAGAAATGAACCATTCCGTTAAAGATTGAACCAACGAAAAAAGATTGCCGGAACCCGACCACTCACGGTCAGTTCCCGGCAATCTGCTCTTATCGGGTCCGGATTTTCTCGGTGGTGTCCTTTTCCTCCGCAAAAAAACGTTCTACGTTTTTCTGAGCCCGAACCAGTTCTTGCATCTCGTTCCGTGCCTTGCGGTAGCCCGGGTAAGATGCTTTCTTCTTGGTCAGCAGTTCTGCAAACTCCGCATCCAACTCCTTGACCTTCGGCAGCTTTTGAAGCCCTGCTTCGTCAAAGGCAGCTTTCGCCGCCTTGTGCAGAGTAATTTCCTCCCGGTGAGTTTCCAGAAAGACTTTGCTATACCCGGCTTTCCGATAGGCGGCGTACACCTCACGGGTTTTGGCATAGTTGATGATGTGGGTTTTCAGGACGGCGATTTCCGTCAACCTCGCTTCTGCTGCCTTGATAGAATTGCCCATGGTATGATAGCGTTCCGTTGCCGCTGTTGCACGCTCTCGTAGTTCCTCTGCGCTACCGATTTTCTGTTCCTGCAAGAACAGCAGCGTCTTGGACATCTCCTTCAGGTTGAACTTGGTTGCCCACTTTTTGTAGCCAACGCTTTTACCCTCTGCCATTTTCCCCTGAATGTCCACCAGCAACTGGAAGGGCTGCTCTATGGGCTGCTTTTTCTGGTACGGCTGGTGCTTCACCTTTCCCTCCAGCACCGCCTTGATTTCATCCTCACTGTACCCAGTGCCCAGCGTTCGGAACCGAATAAAGCGTTTCTGCCCCTTGCCCTTCACCGCTGTATGCTTGCCACGCTTCACCTCGTAGCCCTGCTGCTCCAGCTTTTGCAGAAAAACTTCAAAGTCCTTCGGCTGCTCTGCAAGGATGGTGTCGATGATTCCGCACAGGCGGTCACGGTTGCTCTCCTTAGGCGGGTAGACGATGCGCTTCTGCCGTTCCCGGTAGGGCTTCTTTTCAATGACGGACAACTGGTGTTCTAAGCAGATCAGGTCGCTCAACCGCTGCACCGCCAATGCCGAAAAGAAAAAATCCCGGAACTTTCTGCTGCCATCCAACGCTGTGGAGTTGAAGATCACATGGTTGTGGATGTGCTGCCGGTCCGTGTGGGTGGCAACAACAAACGCATACTTGCCCTTGGTAAAACGCATGGCAAGTTCGTAGCCCACCTTGTTAGCTTCCTCTGCGGTGATTTCCCCCGGACGGAAGGACTGCCGTATCTGATAAGCGATCACATCACTTTTCTGCCTGCGTCCGTTTACGAGATCGTACTGCCGCTTGGTAAGCATAAACTCTTCATCTGCTGTCAGGGTGCTGCAGGCATAGCTGCTGACAAACTGCCCCTGCTCAGTCTTGTCCGGGTTTTCGATATAGTCCGTGCGATTTTTCAGGCAGGCCGCAACGGTCATGCCCTTGTTTTTGTGCAGCGCAATCAGCCGTGTTGCCGCCAGTGCCATCACCCCCTGCAAAAAAAGAAAATGCCGCACATCGGCGGCATCAAAGTCATTTGGATAATTTTTCGTAATCAGAAGCACCAGCCAGATACATCGCCTTGTAACGGGCGCATTCCAACTCGTTGCAGATTTCATCTAAGGCGAGGTATTGCTTCCATGATTCTTGGCTGATGACGCTCTGCAAGGCTTTCTCAGCCGCTATTTTGGCGTTTTTCAGTCGCTGATAGTTTTCATCCTCACCTAGCATTTCAGAAAAAATCGTGCTGCTGTGCGCAGAATAGCAATCCTCCAATTTCTGGTTTTCCATAGCATCCCTCACAATCCGGCAACCCAGCCACTAAAACGCTCTGCTGCATCTGCGATCAAAGCGCCCATGAAAATCAACACAAAGCAGCCAAACTCTGCCACCAGCAAGATCAAAAACTGTAGCCACTCCCGGCAGTACAGCGTATAAAGACCGCAGCCGAAGATATACAGCATGGGCAGAGCCAGCACAAACGCTGACAGGTTCAGCGTCCATTTCAGCATCAGCGCAAGGAAAGCAGTAATCAGCCAAAACGGGAAAACGATCATCTTAAAAACGAACCTCATATCCAGCACCTGCCTTTCTTTCGCCCCTATTATAAAGGCATCTCTACACCTCTTGCAAGGATGTCAACCTTATGTAGCCCCGCAGCCCTCTAACTGCGGGGTAAAATTTTAGAGTTCTGCCAATTTGGAAAGGAGCTGTCTGCCAATGTCGATCAGCTCATCCAGCCGCTGCCGCAGGTCCTCCATGTCGGCGGCGTAGACCCGACCATTTTCATTGGCGGCTTTGGCGTACTGGTTCAGGTTGTTGCTACACATCTGCAAAAGATATGCCATGCGCCGCAGTTGCGGCAGGTCAAGGTTCAGGCAGTAGCCATCCAGTGCCATCTTGCGGATATAGGCACTCAGGCTGCGGATGCCCATGCCCAGCATCTTTTCATAAATGCGGTTCTTCTCGGCTTTTGTGGTCCTCAGGATGATGATCTCGTCCCGCTTTTCCCTCACCGGACATCACCGTCCTTGTCGTAATAACTGCGGAAGGGCTTCACCGGCTCCGGCTTATCGGATTTTTCCTCCAACGCCGCCAGCACCGAGGGGCGGCGTGGGGTGTCCTCCTGTTCTTCCTCGTCCTGTTCCGGGTCGTGGCTCTTTTCGTCCACATCCAACTGGGCGTTCAGCTCTGCAAGCCGTGCGGACTTCTCTGCCAGCTCTTCCTCCTGCGGGAAGGGCTTCTCCACTTCGATTTGTGCCGCCGCCTGCTGCTGATGCAGGGTGGTCAGCTCGTTCTCTGCGGCAGTGATGCGCTCCGGGAAATTGTTCAGGGAGTTATCCAGACGAATAATGTTGCCCAGCGGGTCGGTGCCCAAGGGCACCGTGTACTTCCGCTGTCCTTTCAAAAGTGCCTGATACTCACTGCGGTAGGTGTCGAAACGCAGGGACAGTTCAAAGCCCCGGTAGCTGCCGATGACTTTTTCTTCGGCGTTTGGCAGTTCAGAACAAGCAAGCACCAGACGCTCACCGGCGGTCTTTTTCTCATCGTAGGTCACGCCCCTGATGGTCATGCCGCAGAAACCCTCTTGCACCTGCGGATGGGCGGCGGCAAGCTGTGCGTCCGCTTTCACCCCAGCAATATAGGCGTTCGTTTCCCGAATGTCAGCCGGGAACTTCGTCAACAGCTTATCTTCCAAACGGAACTTCTGGCTCTGATGGTCGGCTTTCAGCACTTTCAGCTTTGCGACCTGCACATCCAAATCCATCTTCTCCTTGATGAGCGGATTTCCGGCGCACAGTGCCTTGATCTCCGCATAAGAAAGTGCTTGTTCATCCACATCTTCGCAGGAGCGCACCGGGGATTTGCTGGTCATAATCTGCGAGATAAATCGCTGTTTATTCTCAAGGGTCTGAAATAAATACGAGTCGAACGTCCCTTCCGTGACGTAATTGAACACCTTGACTTCCTTATTCATGTTGCCTTGACGGATGATGCGACCATTGCGCTGGGTCATGTCGCTGGGCTTCCAGCCAACATCCAGATGATGCACCGCCACAAGCCGCGATTGAACGTTGGTGCCCGCTCCCATTTTCGCCGTGCTTCCGAGCAAAACTCGCACATCGCCAGAGCGCACTTTGGAGAACAATGCCGCCTTTTTCGCTTCGGTGTCGGCGTTGTGGATAAACTCGATCTCGTTTTCCGGCACACCGGCGGCAACCAGCTTCTTGCGAATGTCATCGTACACGTTAAAGTCTGTCTCTTATACACATCTCCGAGCCCACGA